>Ga0182012_10003133_pt1 | contig 17657 bp, 20 predicted proteins | sample 612S2SmetaG_FD_120486 | JGI IMG/M metagenome (GOLD analysis project Ga0182012, IMG submission 120486) | Permafrost microbial communities from Stordalen Mire, Sweden - 612S2S metaG | ecosystem: Environmental > Terrestrial > Soil > Wetlands > Permafrost | place: Sweden: Stordalen | collected...
CGAGAGGTGAACCCGCCCTGGGTGATCAGCCGGAAGGATCAGACGGTGCCGTGCAGCATCTCTATCCGGCGAGCCAAGTTGACGGCGTGATCGCCGATCCGCTCGTAGAAGCGGGCCAACAGGGTGACCTGCGCGCCGATAGGAGTGGGCATCGTCCCGGCGGCGACTTCACCCGTCAGCCGGTCGTGCAGGATGTCGATCTCCTCGTCGTCCTCGGACAGCGACGCCGCATTGGCGACTCGATCCCCGTACGCGTCGGCGGCGGCACGCCACATCTCGAGAGCGACCTCGGCCATCCGCTGCACGATGCCCCGGCTGAGCGGGCTCATTTCCGCCCCCAGGTTGCTGGCCGCACGTTGGGCGATGTGCTCTGCCAAATCGCCGCTGCGCTCCAGCTCAGGGACGATGAGCAGGACGCCGACCAGGTGCCGCAGCGTGGTTGAAGGCAGCGGTTCGCTCCCCAACCGCTCCCATACCAAGAGCTCGACCTCTGCCGTGAGGTCGTCGATCGCCTGATCGCCTTCGACCACGTTCATGGCGGTCGAGACGTCGTTGCTCAGGAGCGCCTCTGTCGCACCGGCCAAAGCCTCGGAGACGAGCGCGAACAACTGGGCCATGCGGACCTCGACGGGGTCGATCTCGTCCTGTGCGGGCTCCATGGTCACGGTACGTTACCTGGGCAGATAACCCAACCGTCACGAAACGTTCGCGGAACGTTCACCTTCGGGCCGCCGCCTGTGCGCAGGCCCGTGGCCATTGGCCCCGGAGACCGGCGGAGTGCGTCAGCTCCGCTTCTTGGCGACCTTCTTGGCGGGCGTGGCCTTCTTCTTGGCGGCCTTCTTGGCCACGGTTGCCTTGCGCTTGGCGGCGGTGGTCTTCTTGGCCGCCGTCTTCTTGGCGGCGGTGGCCTTCTTTGCCGTCGTCTTCTTGGCGGCGGTGGCCTTCTTTGCCGTCGTCTTCTTGGCGGCGGTGGCCTTGCGCTTGGTAACGGTGGCCCGCTTCTTTATCGACTTCTTGATGGCCTTGGCCTTTTTCACTGCTGCCTTCTTGAGTGGGCGCGCCTGCTTTTCTATGCGATCCGCAGTCTTCGACGACCCAATCGTCGTCGCCGCATCGCTCAGACCTTGACGGACCTTTGACCCAGCAACCGCAGCGGCCGCCTCAACGGTACCGACTGCATCTCCAACGACTTCGGCTGCTTTATCTATCTTGCCTGGCATGCTCGCTAAGGCTAACGCGTGCATTGCGCATGTCAACGGGCAACTTCGCGGGCGTCGCGTCGGCACCGACCATGTCGAGATAGGCCCGCGATGGCAGGATCACTGCGATCGGCGCTTGCGGGCCGGATCCGTCGGCTGAAGTGAATTCCGCAAGAACTCTCGGATCACTCTGCCGGGAGATGGTCCCGCAACTTCGACAGGATCTCGGTCGTACGCTCCGCCCCGGACGCAATGTACGGAGCGATGGCATCGACCCTCGGATGGAGACTGCGGGTCAGCGGCTCGTGCTGACGCGTTGCGTCCGCCACGAATGACGCGGCCTGCTGGACCGCGTGAGTCGCCGTCTCAGCCGATCCCCTGACTGCATCGACCACCATGTCGTGGGCGTGACTGAGCACTTCGGGATCGGGGGTCGCCCTCTCCGCAAGCTCGATTCCCACCGCACCCAGGCGCTGTCCGGCGTGCCGGCTGACGGCGCGGCCTCGCCGGATCGTCACTTTGCCGGACTTCGAGGCATGGGCCAGCGCCGGCGCCAGACTCTCTCGAGAACGACGCGCCTTCCGGCGGCCGGTCGCTCGGCCGGCGACCACGGCGGATTCGACCTGTCGGGCCTGCCGCTTCGCTCGCCAGGCAATCGAAGGTTCACCCTCGGTGTCGAAGGCAGCCAGAATGAGCCCGCCCAAAAGACCGACGTTCTTCAGGAACTGCATCTTCTGCTGACTTCTGGTCGTCGGATCCAGTTCCTCCCAAAACCGGTGGCCTGCGTAAGTCGTGGGGACGATCGAGCCGATCAGAGCCAGAGCGGCGAGTCGCCGGAACTTTCCCGCCGCCAAGAGCACCCCGGCGCCGATCTGCACCGCTCCGTTGATGCGCACCAGCATCTCCGTATCGAGGCTCTCCAAGCCGCTTTTCTCGGCCAGAGGCTCGGTGACAGCGGCAGCCTTCTTGACCTTCCCTTCAGGATTCCAAAAGGCGTCCCACCCCCCTACGACAAAGATTGAGGCGAGCAGTGGACGGGCTAGTCGACGCGAGAGTGCCATGGCCATTCCTCTACCCGGATTTCTGTCGACTACCCGCAACGCCCGTAGGACAATCAACGCGTTCGCTCCCGGACGACTGCCCCCAGGCGGCGGTGCGCTCAATTTCGCCGAGGACTCCCGATCGGGCATACTGCTCATTGCTCCCAGCGGTTGGTTTGACCAGAACGACCCTGGTCGTCCGACAGCTCCCGCAGCGATTTGGCGAGATCAGCTTCGGTATGGGCAACATGACCTGGAAGTTGGTCCAGTGAACTTCCGATTGCCGTACGCGACCTTCGAAGGACCTCTATGCAGGAAAGTGCACCCGCCGAGACCCCGCGGGTACCGGCACAAGAGAACCCTGACGACGGCGGTGCCAGAACCATTGGGACTCCGACGTTCTCTGTCCATGCGGTTCGTCGCGGCAATGAGTCCTTCGTCGAACTGACCGGCGAACTGGACCTGTTGTCTGCTCCGCAGCTACGGGAGATCCTCGTGGAGATATTCGACGAAGACCGTCCCCGTCGCCTCGTGCTCGATCTCTCGGACTTGATCTACTTGGACTCGACAGGCCTTTCAGTGTTCGTGACGGCACACAAACGAGCAAGCGCTTCGGGGACCGAATTCTGCCTGACCCACCCGAATGCGTCGGTCCGACGTCTACTCCAGATCACCGCCCTCGACCAGATTTTCGTCGTCGTCGACGAGCCTGGTCCTTGACGCCGAGGGATTGCGCTCCCCTTTCCGCCGTTCCCAGAGAGTTCGATCATCGTTAGGCTCTCCCAGGTGCTCGATCCGGTTTTGCAAACTGTTCCTCTCGGCAGGCAATGGGGCACCACCGACCCCTTCCTCTTCTGCGTCCACCACCTGGATCGCTACCCGGCCGCCAACGAGCACATGGGACCAGCCGCGCCGCTCGAGGCGCGCGATCTCGGGATGGATTTCTCCGGTGCTGACGGGTGGAGCATGTACCACGGGAGCATCGTGCCGGGCTTTCCCCAGCACCCCCATCGGGGATTCGAAACGGTGACATACGTCCGCCAGGGTTTCATCGACCATTCCGACTCGCTCGGCGCCACGGCCCGCTTCGGTCGCGGCGACGTCCAATGGCTGACCGCCGGAGCAGGCATCGTCCACTGCGAGATGTTCCCCCTCCTCGACCGCACCGGGCCGAACACCACCGAACTCTTCCAGATCTGGCTCAACCTGCCATCTGGGGACAAGATGGTCGATCCCTACTTCACCATGCAGTGGAGCGAGGAGATCCCCCGCTTGGCGCTCAGCGACGATGAAGGCCGGCGGGGTGAGCTCACGGTGATCGCCGGAGCGATCGATGGAGCGAAGCCTTTGGCCGCACCGCCCGACTCCTATGCCTCACGGCCCGATTCCGATCTGGCCATTTGGCATCTCGCCCTCGAGCCACTGGCTCAGTGGATCGTCCCGCCTGCGGTTTCGCCCGACACGACCCGAACGCTCTACGTCTTCGAAGGTTCCGTGTCGGTGGCGCAACGGCCTGTGGCCCAGTCGACCGGAGTGGTCGTCCGTCCTGATGAACCGGTCACGGTGACCGCCGGGTCGGCTGGCGCCGAGGTGCTCATCCTCCAAGGCCGACCCATCGGTGAGCCGGTCGCCCAGTACGGACCCTTCGTCATGAACGATCGCGCCGGCATTGAGCAGGCGCTACTCGACTACCAGACCACGGGCTTCGGCGGATGGCCCTGGCCGACGGACGATCCGGTACAGCCACGCGACGTCGGACGTTTCGCCCGCCACGCCGACGGGACACTCGAACGGCGTGGCGAGCTGGAACTGGACCACAGACAGCAGGTGTGACCGCCGGGTCCCTCCTCCCGCGCTCAGAGTCCGAAGCGTTGCGCCTTCACACTCTGACGGCGTCGATTGCTTCCGCGAGCAAGGTAATGGAGCGCAGACGACCTTCGGCGGTCGGGACTTGGTGGACCGTGATCAACTCGTCGGCACTGGTCAGACGGAGGAAGTCGTCGAGGTAGTCGCTCACTTCTGTAGGAGTGCCGGCAGCGGTGTAGGTGAGCATGTGATCCACCTGTGCTCCGAGGCCGGCCGCCAGCAATTGGTCAGCCTGTTCGTCGGTCACATCCTGGTCGTGGACGCCGAGCCGACGCCCGTGAAGGCTCACAGCCCGGATGCGCCGGATGTCCCGCAGTTGCTCGCGAGCAATAGCCGTCGTGTCTGCGGCGAGCACGTTCACTCCTGCCATGACGTAGGGCTTGTCCAGCTGCTCGGAAGGCTGGAACTCGTCCCTGTAGACGGTGATCGCCTCCAACAGTGCGGACGGCGCGAAGTGGGAGGCAAATGCGTACGGCATTCCGAGGGCCGCTGCCAACTTTGCTCCGAAGAGGGAGGATCCGAGGATATAGAGCGGGACGTGGGAACCCTTGCCGGGAACGGCGTCCACGCCCGGTACCCGCGTTTCTTCGCCGAGGTAACCCTGGAGCTCGAGCACATCCCGGGGGAAGTTGTCCGCCGAGCGCGGGTCGCGCCGGAGCGCGTACATCGTATTCTCATCTGAACCCGGGGCCCTCCCCAGGCCCAGATCGATCCGACCCGGATACATCGCGGCCAGTGTGCCGAACTGCTCAGCGATCATCAGTGGTGCGTGATTCGGCAACATGACGCCGCCTGCCCCGAGTCGAATCGTCCGTGTGTGCGCACCGACATGGGCGATCAGGACGCTCGTCGCCGACGAAGCGATACCCGCGATGTTGTGGTGCTCTGCGTACCAGACGCGTTCGAAGCCGAGGTTCTCGGCTTGCTGCGCCAGCGCCACGCTGGCCGCGAAACTATCGGTCGCAGTCTCGCCGCGCCTGATCGGCGCCAGGTCCAGAATGGAAACAGGAACCCGGGTCATCGACTCAACTTAGAGATACTGCGCAAGATCCGCCTCGACTTCGGAGGGCGAGACGGGCGGCTCGTAGCGCTTGATCACCGTGCCGTCACGACCGATGAGGAATTTGGTGAAGTTCCATTTGACCTCGTCGGTGCCGTCGGCATCGGGTCGGATGTTCGATATGGCCTTGTAGAAGTCCCCGTACTGCGGACCGAAGTCTCCGGGTGCCTGCGCCCGTAGGTACGCGTACAACGGGTGGGCCGTCGGCCCGTTGACATCGATCTTGGCAAACACGGGAAAGGTCACGTCGTACGTCGTGCGACAGAATGCTTGTATCTCATCATCGCTGCCCGGCTCTTGCTCTTTGAACTGATTGCAAGGAAAGGCAAGAATCTCGAGGCCGCGATCCTTGTCGTCTCGGTACAGGGATTCCAGGCCCTCGTATTGTGGCGTCAGCCCGCACTTGCTGGCGACATTCACGACAAGCAACAGCCTTCCTTCGTAGTCGGACAATGGAACCTGACTCCCGTCAGCTGCGGTCGCAACGAAGTCGTACGTGCTCGCCATGATTTCCCTCTCCTGTCAGCACATCGGCGGCGCCTGTCCGCCCCTTGTTAGAACCTGCGGTCAAGCCAATCCATTCCTTGTGGGATCAGACCGTCACCGGTCCGGACCCTGCGCTCGCTCGGCCCCTCTGTCTGGCTGCGTCGGCCAGCAATCCGAGGCCTATGCCCAGCATCCACACGTCCTTGCTCACCGGGATACCTCCCGGAGAGGGCCAGATGCTGCCCGGCTTCCGCAGGGCGGGCGTGCGGGCGTACATGGCAAGCAACGATCCCGAAAAACCGGTCAGGGCGGCGCCGGCGACAGCCTTCGGGACGAACGGGGCGAGGAGGAGCGCACCGGTGACGACCTCGCCGGCAGCCAGGAACTTGAGGAACCGCTCAGGTGGGATGGACTTCAGGAACGGGAAGGCGCCGGCCGCCATGCCGTGAACAGCTTCCGCCTGTTCGGCCGGCCCGTTCCACTTCTCCCATCCCGAGTGAAGAATGAACGCTCCCGTGGCGATCCTCTCGGGAAGTCTTGACGGCAGAAATCGAAATGGCATCGGGAGAACCCTTCTGGACGGTGATGGCACGTGGGGAACCTGCGCTTCATGTTAGGAGGTGGCCCGACGCCTTCGACTCGTCGGATGGGACGGATCGAGTTCAAAAATGATCTAGCCGACCACAGACCTTTCCGAGCGCGACCAGTGCGCAGTGACGGCCGTCGCAACTCTCCCGGTCCGGTTCACGCTTCGTGGTAGTAGTGGCTGGCGTCACCCTGCAAAGCCCTGCTCGTCACCCCATTCAGGCCCAAGACCGGCAGTCCGGCCGTGGTCACCCGTTGCATCTTCCGCCGTTCGTTCCCGTAGTCAGCGATGGCGTAGTGCTGCGTCGCCCGGTTGTCCCATATGGCAACGTCGCCTTCTTGCCAGTGCCAGCGCACAATGTTCTCGGGCCTCGTCACGTAGGCCTGAAGCATGCGTATGAGATCGACGGATTCACCCAGGCTGTGCCCGACCAGCCGTTGGGCGAAGCCGCCCAGAAGGAGCGCCGGTTCGCCGGTCTCTGGGTGCACACGGACCACCGGATGCTCGGTCTCGTAGACCTCCGACACGAAGGCCTGCAGATGCGCCAGCTGCTCCGGCCGCAACGAGCCTTGAAGGCGGGCGACGTCGATCCGGCCATAGTCATGACCGTTGGAGTGGACCGCCACCAGGCTGTCCGCCAACTGGCGCAGGTCGTCGGGCAGGTCTGCGTAGGCCGCCACCGTGTTGGCCCACAGTGTGTCCCCTCCGACCTCAGGGATGATGATTGCTCGCAGCACCGAGAAGATCGGTGGGCGTTCCACGAAGGTGACATCTGTGTGCCAGTGGTTCGCACTGGCACCCGCGATGGAATCCAGGTCGAAGATTTCGCGATCGTCGGTCAGTTGGGGCAATGTGGGATGACCGAGTGTCAGTGGGCCGAGTCGGGTTCCCAGGGCGAGGTGCTCGGGCGACCCGACCCTCTGGCCACGAAAGAAGACGACCTTGTGCGCCAGCAATGCCTGGCGGATGCCTTCCACCTCACGATCGTCGAGGTTCGCCAGATCCACTCCGGAGATCTCAGCCCCGATGCGCCCCGTGAGCCGTCGGGAACGGAGCTGGACCGGCTTGTCGATGGTCATTGCTGTCCTCCTCGGATTTCTGTGCAATCAAGAATCTGTGGGCGATCAACTGACAGGCAACCCAGCTTTCGTCGCCTCCGGAACTTCGACGAGCCGACCGGTCGTGACGTCGTAGATGTAGCCATAAATCACGATCCGTCCCGGGACGAGCGGATGCGTCCGGATGCGAGTCACGTCTTCGGCCACGCTGGTCGCGTTGTCGCCGATAGTGAGCCAATCGATGTACTTCGCCTCGGCCGAGCCGGGGCCAGCGCCGACGTCGTGGAACCCGTCGGCACCCAACTCGGCGGTTTCAAGGCTGCTGGCCAGCAGCCCACGCATGACCTCGTCGGTGAAGAACTCCATCCCGCAATTTGTGTGGTGGATGACGAACCATTCCTGTGTCCCCAACAACTTGTAGGAGATCACGAGGGATCGGATGGCATCGTCGCTGGCTCGACCACCCGCGTTTCGGATCACATGCGCATCACCTTCGCTGAGGCCGGCATATTTCGCCGGATCGAGCCGCGCATCCATGCACGTCAGGATGGCGAAACGGCGAGCGGGCGGCAATGCCAGCTCCGACCTCTCACCGAACGAAGCGGCGTACGCCTCATTGGCGTCCAGGACCTCATCGCGGACTGACATGGTGCCTCCTTCGGGTAACTCCTTATTTCCGATCATGTTAGTCGGCTTTATGCGGAACACAAACCTCCGTGACTCGTGCACCGTGGGCTGGAGGAGCAGTCCCAGGAGCCATCCCCGATTGGGAGCTGATTCTGCGCCTGCCGCTACCATGACGACGGTGCTGTCGACGCTCGTCGCATGTAACGACACGCACCTGATTTGGACCCCGGAAGACACTCCTCTACCCGAACGGCGAGACGGGGCGCTGTCCAGCGTCCGTTGCGAATCCGTGGTCCTCATGGGCCAATGACGAGTCAACCGTCCATCCTGTGGTTCCGTCGCGACCTGCGTTTCGAAGATCACCCGGCGTTGGCCAAGGCGGCAAGGCGGGGACCGGTTCTCGCCCTCTTTGTGCTCGACCCTGCGTTGATGCGCCCGGCAGGCCTACCCCGGCAGGCCTTCCTTCTCAGGACGTTGCGTCATATGGATCAGCGTTTGCGCGCGCTGGGCGCAAGCCTCGCGGTGGTCAGCGGTCGTCCTGAGGAAGTCGTACCTGAGATCGCGTCGCGGGTCGGGGCAGCCGAGGTGCACGTAAGCGCCGACTTTGCGCCGTACGGGTCTGCCCGTGACCAGCGGGTGGCAGAGGCTCTGAGCCCGGTCCCGCTGGTGGCGACCGGATCCCCATACGCGGTAAGCCCACCTCGGCTGCTGACAACGGCGGGCCAGCCGTACAAGGTGTTCTCGCCATTCTTTCGAGCCTGGCGGCAACACGGCTGGCCCGACCCGGCGGCCAGTGATCCTGGTCTCGTCGAATGGGTGACAACACCCAGTGAATCCATTCCTGACGAGCCAATGCTGCCGTCGGGCATGGTGCTCCCGCGCGCCGGGGAGGCCCCCGCGCTGCATGCGTGGGAGACCTTCAGAGATGAGCATCTGGCGGAATACGCCGCCCGACGAGACCGACCAGATCTGCATGCAACTTCCCGCCTTTCGGCGTACTTTCACTTCGGCGTCCTGCACCCCCGCACCCTCCTGTCCGCTCTTGGTCCCGAAGACGAGCGCTACATGACAGAGTTGGCTTGGCGTGAGTTCTACGCCTCAGTGTTGTGGTCCTGGCCACAGAGTGCCCATGCCAATTTCGACGCCCGCATGAGCGGGCTACGGGTCGAAGAGGGTCCCGAAGCAGAGATGGCGTTCGAGGCCTGGTGCCAGGGACGCACGGGATACCCCATCATTGATGCCGGCATGCGCCAACTTCAGGCCGAGGCCTGGATGCACAACCGTGTGCGCATGCTCGTGGCATCGTTCCTCGTGAAGGACCTCCACCTCGACTGGCGCTGGGGCGCCCGGCACTTCATGCGCCATCTCGTTGATGGAGACCTCGCCAGCAACCAGCACGGCTGGCAGTGGGCCGCGGGTACCGGCACCGATGCCTCCCCGTATTTCCGCATCTTCAACCCGGTCACCCAGTCCAAGCGCTTCGACCCCGAGGGCGACTACATCCGTCGTTGGGTCCCTGAGCTTCGCGGCGTTCCTACGCCGTACATACACGAACCCTGGCGGTCACCCGACCCCCACGGTTACCTCGACCCGATCGTCGATCACGACGTCGAGAGAAAACGCAGTCTCGCGGCCTACGAAGACCTGCGGCGGCGCAGCCGCTCCACACCGGCTGACTCCTAGCCAGGCAGACCGCTCTACCGAGGACGGTGGAGAGAGCGAGCGGCATACGTCCTTTTGCTTGGCTGAGGGTGGCCGGCTCGACCAATAGCATGCTGGCGTGGCCGACAAGGAGATTGAGATCCGCCGCCTCCGGCCCTACAACGCCGCCGCCGGGTGCCTGCACCTTGTCCAGGCGGTTCTCATCATCATTCTGGCCAGCAGCTTTTCGCTCCCCGTCCGTGCCACTTACATGACCGGACCGCCCGGCCCCGGCGTGGGGCAACAGCCGGTCGTCCTGTTCAACCTCGGCTTCGCCGGTGCGATCGCCGCCTTCTTCCTGCTCTCGGCCGTGGCCCACTTCTACGTCGTTGGCCCGGGCTGGGCGAACTACAGGGCCGAACTGCTGATGGAACGCAATCCTTACCGCTGGATCGAGTACTCAATGAGCTCATCGATCATGATCGTTCTCATCGCCATGCTTGTCGGCATCAGCGACATCGCAGCCTTGATCGCGCTCATCGGCGTCAACGCGTCCATGATCGGCTTCGGCTGGATGCAGGAGCGATACGAGCGACCGGGCACCGGGCTCGGACCTTTCTGGATCGGCTGCCTGGCCGGCATCGTCCCGTGGATCGCCATCGGGGTCTACCTGATCGGGCCGGGTGCCAATCAACATCCGCCCGGGTTCGTCTACGCGATCTTCTTCTCGCTGTTCGTCTTCTTCAACTGTTTCGCCATTAACCAGTGGCTGCAATACAAGAAGGTCGGTCGATGGGCCGACTACCTCTTCGGCGAGCGGGTTTACGTGACCTTGTCGCTGGTGGCCAAGAGCCTGCTGGCTTGGCAGATCTTCGCTTCCACGCTGGCGTCTACCGCCGCCCATTGATTGTGCGGCTCTCGCTCGTTTCCTTCAGCACCGCGGGTCCGGGGCGCAGCGAACTTCGCTGAAGGCCGTCCCCAACGCCTAGGCATACTCCTCCTGCCAGCAAGGGCACCGAATGGCCGCTACGCTCCAGAAGTGGCGCCCGACCGCCAATTTCCCGAAGACGCTCCCGTATCCGGCGATTCACCCGATCTGGTCACACCTTCTGACGATCCAGATATCCACACGCAAGTCCGCGCCCCGGCGCGGAGACGGAGACATAGACGAAGGTCGAGATTAAGTCGCCGGGGCAAACTCGTGGGCGCACTGATCGTGGTACCACTCGTTGTCGTGCTGGTATGGGGGACTGTTTCTTATTCGGTCTGGATGCTGCGACCTACAAGCCTCTCATGGAGCGTGAACAGCGTTGAGTGGGTGAGGTACAACGTGCCCTTCGGCATTGGCAACTGGGTCGCCGACCACGTCGAGCAGGTGTACTACAGCAACCAAGCACCCAAGAAGGGCGGCCCGCAGCTGAAGAGCCTGCCGAGGCTCGGGGTAAAGCGCACCACAGCCCCAGCAGCGGCAGCCTGGCCGCCGGCGATCACTCCGGTCTTCTCCAACCCGCTTCCCGGCGAAGGGGTCTGGCAGCCGACCGGGCCACCGATCAAAGGTGGTGCACCGGTTTTGGTGACGACGTATCGCCCTGATCCCGACTACCCAGAGATAGTGGCCTACGTCGCCTGGTTCGACCACACACGTACCGAGCTCGGCTACTACCCGGGCCGGTATGAGCCGCCGAATGCAGCCGTGCGCGGGCCGACGATGGTTCCATTGAGCCAGCGTTCTCGTCTCCTTGCGACCTTCAACGGCGGCTTCACTTATGTCGACGGCGACAACGGGTCAGCCGATAACGGCCAAACCAACGAACCGCTGAAGGACGGCAACGCGACGCTCATTGGATATACGGATGGTCGCATCGACATCGTGGATTGGAGCGGGGGACCGAACCCGGGCCCGGGAGTGGCGTGGGCCCGACAAAGCCTGGCTCCGATCGTCTGGAACAGTCAGCTGAATCCCACATTGGACACGAATCCCGACAGCCCACAGTGGGGATACACGCTCGGCGGCGTTACCCAAGTTTGGCGCACTGGCGTCGGCATCGATGCTCGCGGCAACCTGATTTACGTTGCCGCCAACTATCAGACCGTGGTCAGCATTGCGCAGATCCTTCAACACGCCGGAGCGGTGCGGGCAATGGAGTTCGACATCAACCCTGAATGGCACACGCTCAACACGTACAACCCCCCGGGTCTCAACCCCACGATGGTTGGACCCAACCCGAATCAGTCGTCCGACCGCTACCTCGTCCCCGATGACCGTGACTTCTTTGCGGTCTACAGTCCTGTCCCCGGCCCAGTGACTGTCCCCTTTGGGTAAGGATTGCTCGCGCATCCAGCCACATGGCGTTCGCCTAGACACCCCCCATCTGCTGGTGAGTGCGCCCCGTCAGTACGATTGATGCATGGTCCAGGTGTTGGATCCGACATCTGCAGAGCTTCTGCCCAGTTCAAGCCCTAAGGCGAGATGGGCAGCCCTGGTCGCCGCAGTCGCGACGGGCGTCGGACTAGGAGCTACAGGAAACGTGCTGGTTTCGCCCGGCCGATCGCTGGCAGTCCCCACAGCCATCGTGGCGGGCATCGGCGCAGCAATTGTGTTGGGGTCGTGGGTCGTCGCATCGGTCAGAGCTGGTCGTGAGGCCGGCTGGATCTTCGCCGTCGGGGTGGGGGTGGTCACCGTGTTGGCCTCCGTCTGGACGTTCGAGTTTGCGCTCCCGGCCGCCGTCGAGTGGTCGGATGCGACAGCGCAGGCGCAGAGCGCGCTCAGCCAGGTGCAGCACTCACCGCAGAATCGTCACGGCACTGTTCCGCCACATCCCTGCGTGCTGCACGCGAACGGATCGATCGGTCCGCTGGCCGCCCCTTATCGGGAATGCACGATCTGGACTCCGATCGGTCACATGGTGAGCTTCGTCGCCAGCGGACCGGGCGCCGATGGGGGCCTCCTGTACACCGATCGGCCCTCGGCGTCCTTTGCTGATGAATGCGCACGACATCTCGTCGGCGACTGGTGGATGTTCGCCTCCTCAACGGACTCCAATGGCGATCCCGGATCTTGCTATCTCGGCTACACATTCCGGGGTGGCGGTTGAGGCTGTCGAGGAATAGCTCCCGTCACTGGGTCGGGGGAGGCTGTGGCACTTCGGGGCATGGGCATGAACTTCCCGAGTCGTCATCCCGTTCTCGGGGCTGAAGCCGCGCCAAGGCACTACGTTCAATGCCTGCGCATCGGCCTCAACGGGCAACCGGGGGTTACAAGGAAGTGATGAACTCGTGTACCCGAGCCTTTCGAATGGGCTCCTTGCTCCTGGTACTTGCTCTGATCGCCCTGGCAACCTCGTCAGCCCTCTCCGCGACGACATCGGCCAGCGTTGTCGCGCAAGAGTTCAAGCCCATGACCACCTTCAACAGCGTCGCCTGTGCTTCCGCCAGCCGGTGCATCGGCGTTGGAAACGTGGCGTCGAGTGCGACCTTGGGAGGAGTGGCGTCTCTCAATCCGGCGTCGGGAGATTTCTCGACCGGGCAATCGCTCCAACTCATTGGATCGAGTGGGTTCCTCAACGGCGTGAGCTGCCCGTCCGGTTCGGCCTGTTTGGCCGTGGGTGACAATCGCAATGACACGAGGGGCATCGCCGTTCCGCTCAACCCGGATACCGCAATGGTGCGCAGTGGTGAAGAACTGCATGCCGTCTCAGGCATCTTCATGTCCGGCGTGGCCTGTGCATCAAGGAACCGCTGCCTGGCCGTGGGACACGACGCCAGCGGGTCAGGTGTCGTCGTAGCTCTGAGTCCGGCCACTGGAGCCATTTTGAGGGGCCAGAGGGTACAGACCATTCCGGGGACGGGGGGCGTCGGGCTCGAAGGAGTGGCCTGTCCCTCGGCGAACCTCTGCGTTGCTGTCGGGGAGAACGCCGGAAGGTCCGGCGGGGTCGCCGTACCGCTGAATCCGGGCACCGGATCGATACGCCAAGGGCAGCGCGTCCAGAGTGTCACCCACAAGGGCATCCTGCTCGCCTTGGCCTGCCCGAGGGCCACCGTGTGTCTGGCGGTCGGTTGGGGCGCCAGCCAGCCGTCGGTGGCAGTATCGATCGACCCCAGAACGGGCGCTGTGTCAAAGGGCCAGAGCGATCGATCCATATCGGCTGGGGCGGCAATGTTGACGGCCGTGAGTTGTCCGTCCATCTCCTTGTGCCTGGCCGTGGGCAACGACGCCGGGGACCCTTCGGTTGGACAAGCAGTGCCGATTGATCCGACGACAGCCACCATTGTCGCCGACCAAAGCATTCAGACGGTGGCGGGATCTGGTGCTCTGGACGCAGTGGTGTGCCACTCGACGGCCCGATGTGTGGCCGCAGGGTCACGCTATGAATCCGCTGGGGCGGTGACAGAAGTCATTGACCCCGCAACCGGTCGAGGCCCATGAGACCATCACATTCCACGCCACGCTCTGGTCGAACGCTGAGATTCATCCCAGCGACGTCTTGAACCATGTGGCCACCGCACTCCGGGCAGTCATGGCTCGGCCAATACGTGTCACCGCATTCGCCACCGAACGATGCCTATTGGGTGGTGCACCATCGAGGAGCTCGTTCCAAAAAACAGCCCAGCCGCCAGAAAGTGCGTCAACACGCCCTGCGGTGGTGAGAAGCCGAGCGACCGCTGCAGTTGCCCGTGGGCGTCCAACGAGTCCGGCGTGCACCGCGGCGGTGATCTGATGATACGGCAGGTGTTCAGCGGCAAGACTGGACCGATACTCCTCGGCGGCATGGCTCGGCCTGCTGAGGATTGCGTCCGCTGCCGCACGCCCGCTGGTCATGGCCTGGGCGACCCCCTCCCCCTGCATCGGGTTGACCAGACCGGCTGCATCACCGACCAGAAGGACCGTACCCTTTGCCGGCGTCGTCCCGACGATCCCCATTTTGAGCCAACCGCCCAGGCGGCGCGGCGGCACCGATGGAGCGACGTCGGCGAGGAGACCAAGGGCGCGCAGGTGCTCGAGGAACTCCGGCAGTGCCCGGACTGCGCCGGCGCCGGCCTTTCGGTCTGACCGCGTCCCGATACCGAGCCCGATGTTGGCGACGCCCTGATCTCCCGGGAATATCCAGCCGTAGCCGGGGAACGCGCGCCAAGGCGTCGGCTCCCACAAGACGATGGCTGGCAGATCGACCACCTGTGGCAGGTAGGTGCGCACGGCAAAGCCCCACAGAACGGAGTCGGGATCGACGAGACCCGCAGCTGCCGCTACCTCACTCGTGGCCCCATCGGCGCCGATCACGAAGTCGGCGTACAGCGACTCTCCGGTGCTCAGCTTGTAGCCGACCGTACGTCCCTCCTCTTCTAGGGGTTCCTGGGCCCGGCCGACGAATGGCAAGGCCCCGGCATCGCACGCGGCGGCGTGGAGCATGGCGTCGAACACCGTCCGGGCGACAACAGTGCCGTGTCCGGGATACGTCAGGCCATCGGCACTCGGCAGCAGCACCCGGCGACCGGTGGGGCCCACGACGAGCATGTCGCCGACGTCACGGCCGGTCGGCGGAGCCAGCTCGAGGTCGCTCAGCAGCTGAAGCGCTCGGGGCCCAACCACGTCGCCGCATGCCTTGTCCCGCGGAAAGGTGGATTTATCGACCAAGGCGACCTTCGCCCCACCCCGGGCGAGCACAAGGGAGGCGATGCTGCCCGCCGGTCCGCCCCCTACGACGAGCACGTCAAAGCGGGACATGCTCACGCTGCTCCCTTCGAGTGCGGGATCTACAGTGACATCTTCCCACCATGGAGGAATGCATGCTGACGGAACCCGCCGGTGACCGGAACCGCTTCGCGCAGCAATTGTTCTCCCCCCTCCCGAAGCGTTACGACAAATTGGCAGAGGTCCTCTCTATGGGCCAAAACCGGCGATGGCGACGGGCCATGGTCGACCGTATCGTTCCCGCCTCGCCCACCCTGATACTGGACGTGGCATCGGGGACGGCTGGGGTGGCCTTGCAACTCGCGACGCGCACCTCATCTGACGTCGTCGGCGTTGATCTGACCCAGAACATGCTGGCTCGAGGAAAGGAGAACGTGGCCGAAGCCGGAATGAGCGAACGGATCAGCCTTGTTGCAGGCCGAGCCGAGCAACTGCCATTTCCCGATGGAACCTTCGACGCGCTCACGTTCACGTACCTGCTTCGCTACGTCGACGACCCCCAGACCACGCTGAGTGAGCTGGCCCGGGTCGTGAAACCCGGTGGAGCGATTTCCAGCCTGGAGTTTCTCCTACCGCCGAGTCCGTTCTGGAGATTCTGGTGGTGGCTCTACACCCGCATCGCCCTCCCCCTGGGCGGCCTGATCACCGGTGGCCACGAATGGTTCCGAGTAGGACGGTTCCTCGGCCCCAACATCTCCCAGCACTACCGGAAGTATCCCCTGTCGTGGACGGAGGAGGCGTGGCGGAAGGCAGGGTTCGAAAACGTCGGCGTGCGCGTGATGAGTCTCGGCGGCGGTCTGGTCATGTGGGGCACGCGCAGACGTGACTAAGGAAGGACGACCGGCCTTCTACGCGGCACGGGGCGGCGGATGGCGCGATTGGTGGACCCTGCTTCATCCCCCTTACACGGCATGGCATCTGGCTTACGTTGTCATCGGCGCCTGCCTTGCGCCGACCGTCAACGTGACGCGGTTGGTGGCCACGCTTCTGGCGTTCTTCTTCGCAGTGGGGCTGGCGGCACACTCGCTCGACGAACTGAACGGCCGTCCGCTTGGAACCCACATCCCGGCCTGGGCACTCGTCGCCGTCACCGTGGTGGGACTGGCCGGATCGGTTGCTATCGGTATCGCCGGCGTGTCCCGTGTCGGTTGGTCTCTGATTCCATTCTTGGTACTGGGGCCACTGCTGGTCGTCGGCTACAACTTTGAACTGTTTGGCGGAGTGATCCACAACGACGCGGGTTTCGCCTTGGCGTGGGGGTCCTTCCCCGTGCTTGTCGCCTACGTGGCCCAGACCGATCGTCTGGCGATCAGTCCCGTGATCGCGGCAGTTGCGGCGTTTGCGCTTTCGGTCGCGCAGCGTCAACTGAGTACGCGGGCGAGGCTCATCCGCCGGCGCAGCACGGCGGTGCGAGGTCAGATCACGCTGACAAGCGGCGAGGTGATGCCGATTGACGAGCGGATGCTGTTGGCGCCGCTAGAGCGAGCACTGCTGGCCATGTCGTGGGCTGTGGTCCTTTTCGCCGCGGCCCTCGCGATCGCCCGCCTCGCCTAGTTGGACGCTCACCCATACAGGTCGGCGCCCACGTTCTTACACCACTCTGACCTGGACTCTTCAGCCGATCAGAGAATGTTCCAGTCGCCGGCCAGTCAGAATCACACCGCCTACTAGACCTTGACCTGTGGTCCGACGGCAGCCACACACCGCTGGAGTCCTGCCAAAATTGGCAGCCAGACATCTTCGAGTCGAGCTGGACGGCCCGATGCCTTTGGTGCGGGTCCGTCGTCAGCTCCTCCGCCATCACGGCAAGGGGGTCCTGCTGTCGGAACTCAAGACTGCGGGTAGTCGGCGCACGCTGCACCTGTCCGAGCCCGTCGTCCAGGTTCTGAGGGCGCACCAGTCCCGACAAGACGATGAACGCACATCGGCACGGGTGTGGCGCAATCCCGCCGGCCTGGTCTTCACCTCGACAATCGGAACCCCGCTCGATCCCGAGGTGTTCGGGAAGTCGGTGCCGCGGATCTGCAAGGAGGCGGGTCTCGGACACTGGAGCATTCATGAGCTCCGGCACTCGTGCGCCTCACTACTGCTCGCCATGGGCGTACCGCTCGAGGTCGTTTCCGACACCCTCGGACATGCCTCCATCCGCGTGACGATGGACGTCTACGGGCACCTCTTGGCGCCGCCGAAGATGCAAGCGGCCGAGGCGATGCGGCGAGCCCTGTGGCTCGAGGATCTGCCCGATTTCGATCCTTTGGCTGCAGTCGATCCGGTCGGGACCACCGACAACGCCGTGACCTCGGATGGAGTGGGCCGCCCGGGTCTCGATCCCGGCACCTTGGGATTAAAAGTCCCCTGCTCTTCCGGATGAGCTAGCGGCCCGCGCCTGCAAGATAACTGACGAA
>Ga0182012_10003134_pt1 | contig 17654 bp, 19 predicted proteins | sample 612S2SmetaG_FD_120486 | JGI IMG/M metagenome (GOLD analysis project Ga0182012, IMG submission 120486) | Permafrost microbial communities from Stordalen Mire, Sweden - 612S2S metaG | ecosystem: Environmental > Terrestrial > Soil > Wetlands > Permafrost | place: Sweden: Stordalen | collected...
ATCGAAATCCCCCGCTGCTTTCCCGCCAGCAGCCCCCAAAGACGCTGCCTGTGCCGACTTGTGAATATGGCTGCGATAGTATTCGGGAAGCACAAACTCCGGCCACTTCCAATCAGCCATTGTCTTTGAAAACAGCTCCAGCTTGCGCGAAGGCGTGTTGTATCCAACCACTGCCTCGCCGCCAACCATTACGCCGACAGCCTTGCCATTTTTTGAGACAACGCCGTTCGTTCCGACTTCCGATCCCGACAAATCCGTCGCTGCAACCGGCTTCTCATTCAATCGATGGACGTCGGTTGTCACCTCATACGCACCGTACTTCCGCATATATTCCAGCGGCTTTAAGCCTTCTTTCGCGGCCGCCGCCGGCAATCCGGGAACTGAATTTTCAAACATCCATCCGTAATACTCGTCAACCGTGAGCTTCTGCCCCGCACGTTCAGGGTATGGAGACTCGAACCACTGCCGAATTCCCATCGACCCATCCGGATCGATCGCCCATGACAGATTGATCCAGAACTCATCCTCTTCCCAAACTTCTCCCGGATTCGCCTGGTACGTATACTCGAATTTCTTTCCCTCGCGCTCCTGCAACACCCGCAACACTGGCTGCCGAAATCCGATCCATTTTCCCGCATACGATTCCTGGCTCATCAGATCATGCCGCTCCGAACTGAATCCCATCGGCAAAACATAATCCGCAAACCACGCCGTCTCGCTCCATGTAGGCGTCAACGCCGCATGCAGGCCAACCTTCTCCTCGTCTCGCAACATCTCGATCCACGAAAATCCATCGGGATACGTCCATACCGGATTAAACACGCGCGTGAAATAGGCCTCGATCCGCCCGCGCCCCTCCTTCAGCATATGCGGTAACACCGGCGACATCTCATGCACGCAAAGCGGCCACTCCCGCGGATACAGCAATTCATTCCACCGCTTCTGCGGAGGCGGATTCTTATAAGGACGCGGCACAAATTTATTCCACGCATTCAAATTGTGTCCGCCCGGAGTGCCTACCGACCCCGTCAACACATGCAGCAACGTCAATGCCCGCGCCGATTGCCACCCACCCAAATTTCCTGAAGAACTTCCCCGCCAAAGATGCGAAGCGAACCGACTTCCGGCCGTAGCGATCTCACGCGCGGTCTTAACAATAACCTCCGCCTTCACTCCACTTTCTTTCTCCGCAAACTCTGGAGTGAACTTCGCATAATGCCGCTTCAACGCTTCAATCAAAGCGTCAAAACTTTGTCCCTTGGCAGAAAATCCATCGACCTCCAGCTCTTCCCAGTTCGTCCAATTCTTGACAAATTCCGCGTCAAACCGCTTCTCTCCCAGAATGACGACCGCCATCGCCAGCAAAACCGCCGCCTCTGTCCCCGGATAACTCGGCATCCAGTAATCCGCCATGCTCGCGGTATTCGAGAGCCGAGGATCCATCACGGCGAGCTTTGCCCCCGCCATCTTTCCTTCAATAATCCGCTGCGCGTGGGGATTGAAATAGTGTCCCGACTCCAGATGGGCTGACAGCAAGAGGATGAACCGCGCGTTTGCGTGATCGGGAGAAGGGCGGTCCGCGTGATGCCAAAGCAAATATCCGAGGCGAGCGGAAGACGAGCAAACATTTGTGTGCGAGTTGTGGCCGTCAATTCCCCAGGCTTGCAACGTCCGCTCCATGATGAAGTCATGTCCCGGACGCCCCACGTGGTACATCACTTCTTCGCCGCGCTTTTCCTGAAACGCCTTACGGATCCGCGACCCAAAAGTTTCCAGCACTTCATCCCACGAAGTCCGCGCCCACTTCCCTCCGCCCCGAGGCCCCACGCGCTTCATCGGATACAAAATGCGATCGGGATCGTGAATTTGCGTGATCGTGGCCGGACCCTTGGCGCACAATCGCCCCCGGCTGGCAGGATGCAAAGGATTTCCTTCAAACTTGTCGATCCGCCCCGTCTCCTTATTCACGTAAGCCAGCAGTCCGCAGGCCGACTCGCAGTTAAAGCAAATTGTGGGTACTAGCGAATAATGCTTCTGCACGCGACGCGGCCAAGCCCCAGGATCCAGCTCAGTCCAGTCGTCCCACTTCTCCACCGGAGGAGTAGAGAAAAGGTGGCTGCCCTCGCGCTTAAATTCCGTCATTCAAAATCTCCACTTAAATTACTCTGTCATCCGGTCCGTTAGCGAAGCGAAGTGGAGAGAACCTGCGTTCCCCTCCTCGTGCGAACATTCCGCTAATTACAATAGCCCTAAAAGCACTAGCTATTCGGAACGCTCTGTCCCGCCATCACAAAGCACCACTCAAAAATCAAAAGCCCCGCAAGTGCCAAAACACTACTCGCCCCAATCCCGATCGAGTTCCCAAATAAAAGAGAACTACCCAACAACAGCAAGGGAAGAATCCCGCCCAGCAAAACTGCCCCGCCCCAGAACGCCCGAGCAAACGGACCATGGGTCATCAACCGAGCCCCATACCGCGCATTATCCGTGGTGTGTGGCATGGCCACTTCGCCCAGCAGCATGATCAAGTGCAAGCCCAAACAGACCACCAGCGCGGAACCACCAAAGGCCCGAGCCGCCACCGACCCGCCAAGCGTATCCGGAAGGAGCGCCAGCACTGCCGCGCCGCACAGCAAGGCCTGCACAACCAAATGCGCCGGCAGCAACGGACTCTGCCATAGATCACGCCCCTCGCATTGTCCAAAAAGAAACGCAGTGTAAGCCGCCGCACAAAATCCCACCAGCACAGTCGGCCACAACAAAATCCAACTGACGGAAGCAAGCCCAAAAACCGCCGCCAGCCAGAACAATCCGCAAAGTCCGCTGTAACCAATCAAAATGAACGCGCCGCGAGCCAGCCATGACTTGCTTTGCGGAGTAAACACCACCCGCAGAAATCGTTCCTTGTGATCCAGATCCCAAACCAGCAGGACTGTAGTAAGCGCCGTAAACAGAAGTGCGACCGTCGCCAGCACGATGTCGCGTACGCGCGAGCCCGATAATCGGCCCAGCAGCATGGCAATCGCGGGAACTGCCAGCACACCCGCCCCAATCGATTTCGTCCAGCAATACGCCGGAACCTGCCATCCCCAGGGACGAGCATGCGCCACGTCGTACGCCGCCACCGCATTCGGTTGCAGCAAAGGATGATCCGGCGGATAAATCGCTCCGCCCCCCAACACCGCCGCATTCCGCTGCGACCACATGTAAATCGATTCGTGCCGCGCCGCCGTCGGCACGATCGCGCTCTCGTCGCCGTCAATGTAATAAAGCTTGGGCTTCGTTCCTTGCTCCGGCTTGCGCACTCGCACCGGCTCGCGAGCGATCAATTGCGCCACTTCGCTCGAAGCGTCGCTCAAGTCTCCCGCGATAATCGCGTGTTCTGGACAGACAATCACGCATGCCGGTTCGAGCCCCACCTCAGTGCGATGCGCGCAGAAATGGCACTTCGTGGCCGTGCCATCATCGGGATCCATGTAAATGGAGTCGTAAGGACAAGCCTGCATACAAGCTTTGCATCCGATGCAGCGATCAGCATTAAAATCGACGATCCCATCCCGCCGCTGGTACATCGCAGTCACGGGGCAAATCGTCACGCAAGGAGGCTTTTCGCAGTGATTACAACGCGTGACCTGAAATACGCGCCGCGTGTTGGGGAACACGCCCTTCTCAACGTACTTCACCCAAGTCCGGTTCACGCCCACCGGCACTTGGTTCTCGGTCTTGCAAGCCACCGTGCAGGCGTGACACCCAATACACTTGCGATTGTCGATTACAAATCCGTATTTCATCCGCCGAAGTGCCCGCCCCAAAGACAAACAATCATACTTGGAAGCGGTCAGAAAGTGCGCTCCGAAATTCATTCAGAACGTGTACTGGGAGGTGCGCGCGAAGAAGGATGCGCAATTCAGATAGGCTCGGATGAGCCGAAACGAGAAGGACAAATTGGGCTCGGTGGAGCGCCAGGCGTCCCCGCCCGACCGGCGCTCCACCGCTAACAACACCAAATCACATTTAGTGAGACTGCGCGATCAAACGCTCAACAATGTGGTGCGCCTCATCGATATGCTCCAAAGCGCGATGACGCAATCCGTGGGCAAAACCATCATCTTCTTTTTCGGAGATGTCATGATGCGCCTTGTCCAGCAATTCCAGCGTCCGATGATAACGACCGGGCCAATCCATACGCGCATCCACCGGCGGATGGTCGTTCAGATTCTTACCATCGTCGATCGCAGCCTGTTTGATCTCCCAAATCGCTTTGTCGATCTCCGCAATCGCATGCTCTTCTTCCCGATCTTTCCGCCCTGAATCGGTTTCCCGCTCCAGATGCGCCCGGGCATGACGTAAATCCTGAAGGGCGTGCAAATAGGCCGGATGTCGACCGGGTTCATCGCCAAAACTCAGCGACGCGCAAACAGCCAGCAAGAACGCAATTACGGCACAACTCCGCACAGTCTTCATGTTCTCCTCGAATAGGCCTTTCGGCAGAATCAACTCGCTTGTAGTAACCCGAAGTCTCGCTTCTTGACTCGCTGAATCTTAGTCCCGAAAGGATGTCTCCCGAAAGTTACTACCGGGCATCGTCCCCAAGGTGTGGAATGGCCGGGACAGCGCGGTCATTAGCACCATGAAAATACAGGCGCGCGAACCGTACGTGCTAGAGTTTCGTCTATATCTGGTAATCAATGTCTTCCATGATCCGCTGCAGCGACTCCGACAGCGGTTCCCGTCCGCCTATTCCCTCCAACTGCCGTACCCGTTCCGCCAAACGGTTCACCTCCGAGGCCACCGCCGCCAGAGCCTCCGATAGCGGATCATTAATCTGCTTCGGATCCGTAATTACCACGCGCTTCCCTTCGCGAAAGATAATGTGTCCCGGAACTCCCACCACCGTCGAATCATCCGGCACATTACGCAACACGACCGATCCCGCTCCAATCCTACAATTTCTACCCACCGTAATATTGCCAAGAATCTTCGCGCCGCCGCCGACCACTACATGATCCAGTAATGTCGGATGCCGCTTCCCCATCTCTTTTCCTGTGCCCCCGAGCGTCACCCCCTGATACAGCGTCACATCCTCGCCGACCTCAGCCGTCTCCCCAATCACCACCCCCATCCCGTGATCGATAAACAGCCGCCGCCCTAGTTTCGCTCCGGGATGAATTTCAATCGCCGTCAGCAGTCGCGCCACCTGCGACAGCCAGCGCGCCAGCAGGAACCACTCGTGGTTCCAAAGCCAGTGGTTCATGCGATAGAACCAAACCGCATGCAGTCCCGAATAACAGAGGTAGACTTCCAGACGTGACTTCGCCGCAGGATCACGCTCCAGCACAGTAACAACATCCTCGCGGATTAGCTCCAACAGATGCGGCATAATTTCAGGCTAATTCAGAAATAAACCAAGCGGACTTTCGGCAAGGCGCGTCAACAACGGAATTCTCAAAAACCAACCGCGCTTACCCCGGTAACTGCGCCGTCGGAATCTGCGCCGCCTCGTTCCTCAATCCCTCGAAGAGAATACTACTCAGATACCGTTCCCCGAACGACGGCAGCACCACCACAATCAACTTCCCCGCATTCTCCACACGCCGCGCCACCTGCAAAGCCGCCACCACCGCCGCTCCAGAAGAAATACCCACCAGCAACCCCTCCTCCAGCGGAAGCCTGCGCGCCATCGCGATCGAGTCTTCGTTGCTAACCGCGATCACTTCATCTATTAGGTCTCGCCGCAAAATGCTCGGAACAAATCCCGCCCCAATGCCCTGAATCTTGTGCGGCGCTGGCTTTCCGCCGGAAAGTACCGGACTCTCCGTCGGCTCGACCGCAATCGCCTGGAACGAGGGTTTCTTCGCTTTGATGTATTCCGACACGCCCGTGATCGTTCCCCCCGTGCCGACACCCGAAATCAGAAAATCCACGCGACCCTCTGTATCCTCCCAAATCTCCGGACCCGTAGTCTCCGAGTGGATCTTGGGATTTGCCGGATTATCAAACTGCTGCAGCATGTATCCATCCCGCGTCGCCGCCACCAACTCCTCCGCCTTTAGCACCGCGCCCTTCATGCCGCGCGGCCCCGGGGTCAGCACAATTTGGGCGCCCAACGCCAGTAAGAGCACCCGCCGCTCCATGCTCATCGTCTCCGGCATCGTGAGAATCAGTTTGTAACCCTTCACCGCCGCCACGAAAGCCAGCGCGATTCCCGTGTTGCCGCTGGTAGGCTCGATCAGCACCGTCTTCCCCGGCTGAATCCGCCCCGCCCGCTCCGCGTCCGCAATCATGCTCACGCCGATCCGGTCCTTCACGCTGGCCAGCGGATTCCGGCTCTCCATTTTTGCTACCACTTCCGCAACCGCGCCCTCGCTTACCCGGTTCAGTCGCACCAGCGGCGTGTGCCCAATCAATTCCGTCACATCCTTTGCGATCTTCATAGCGTTCACGATTCTCCGGTTTTGCCCCCAATTCTTCGATTCACAGGCCAACCGGCCGCCCATCGGCGGCCACAGAACCCAATTAACCCTACTACCTTACTAGTGTATTGCGCGGTGACAGAAATCACATCCCGTCTTCATTTTGTTGCCCAAGGAATCTCGCGGATTCTATCGAGTTTGCGAACGGCGATCAATATCGGCAACCGGACGCCGCTCGAAGACCGCTCAATCGTACATGGCGGAATTCATCGACGGCCGGGCGCCATCGGCTAATAGAAAAGTAGATTTCCGAACTTTGGCCTAAACCGGTTGGACTGCCTTCGCTCGCCCGCGCTTGTCTTCGCGCAGTTGTGCCGCTGTAAAGCTGCTGCCGCACGTTCCACACCGCCAGTTGGTAAACGAACTCGAAAGCGGGTTGGGTTCCTCATTCGTTGCCTGAGGTTGGTTCGCGCGCATGGCTAGAACGAGTTCCCCGCCGCAATCCGAACACTTGCGTTTTTGCATAGCCCCTGTCATTCCTCGAACGCCCAACCCGCAGCGTTCCTGATCTCTCTACTATGTCACAAATAGCCCGAAAGGATGCATGCAATCGACCTGGTTTCACTCGCCGGTCACCCCAGACAACCATCTTTTCAACCCTTAGATTCCACCGGATCCGGACGGGTGAGCTATCTTGCTCAGACTATCGACGCCTCGATCCGGCACGATAGACTTGGGTGGAACCCGGGTTCGACCGATTGCGTATACCGGTTTCCTAAGCAACCAACTGCTACGCCCAAAGATTTTCACCAACAAATGTACCTTTTTGATTGCCGCTATCCCAACATTGCACTGGCAATCCGCATCTGACTGTAGCGTTCCAGTCTTGTGCGTCCCCCAAGAGGATGCATTTTTCAGAACTCTATCCACGAAGGAGCTTTACAATGCTCGGTACAATTTTGATCATCGTCCTTGTCCTGGCGCTCTTTGGCGCCCTCCCGCGTTGGAACCACAGCCGCAACTGGGGCTACGCTCCGACCGGAGGACTGGGACTGGTTCTTCTCATCGTCGTCATCCTGCTCGTCCTCGGTCGAATCTAAGTATTCGCGCTCGGCCGGGTCGAATCCGCTCTAGACTGGGGTCGCTGTTCCAAATCTGACGGCAAGCCGCTTGCCTACCCGCCAAAGACGGGCGGTTTCACGTCACCTTATGGCCTGACGCAAAGGGAATCCGCGTCGCCCAAAAATGTTCACCGAACTCGTTCCAAATCCCGTGCTCCGCTATAAGGGCTCTTCGTTTAGTTGGCTGCCCGGCCGCCTTATCGTCATCGCTCTCGTCCTGATCTCGCTCACGATTCCATCCTTCCCCTATTCCGTCCTAACTCACGAAGAGATCGTCGACCTGCTCTGGCTTGACCAGATCCGCCCCTTGCTGCTCGAGCGTTTTCCTGGCCTTACCGTCGACCAACTCAAAGAGGCGCACGCCTACGCCTATGGTGGCGCGGTCATCCAAGATCTCGGCTATTACCCCTTCGGCAACAAGGAATTCAGCGACCTCGCTCATTACGTCCGCACCGGCGATTTCGTCGAAGAACTCCTGCGCGAAAGTGTCGACGCGAACGAATACGCATTCGCTTTAGGCGCCCTCGCTCACTACTCCTCCGACATCACCGGACACCCCGCCGTCAACCGTTCTGTCGCCATCGAATACCCCAAATTACGCGCCGAGTACGGCAACTCCGTGACCTATGCCGAAGATAAAACTGCACACCTCAAAACCGAGTTCGGATTCGACATGGTGCAGGTCGCCAAGAGTCGTTATGCCCCACAGCAATACCACGACTTCATCGGATTCCAGGTCTCCAAGCCCCTGCTCGAGCGCGCCTTCCCCGTCGTCTACGGAGTGCAATTGAAAGACGTCTTAACCCACGAAGACCTTGCCATCGGCTCCTACCGCTGGGCCGTCAGTCGCCTCATTCCCGACATGACCAAGGTCGCTCTCGCCACCCACAAAAAAGAAATGGTCCGCGAGCAACCCGATTTCGCGAAACGGAAATTCCTCTACCATCTGCGCCGCTCCGACTATGAAAAAGAATGGGGCAAAGAATACAACCGTCCCGGCCTCGCAGCCCGCATTGTCGCGTTCTTCTTCCGCGCCATCCCCAAGATAGGCCCCTTCAAAGCACTCGCCTTCAACAACCCTACGGCCCAGACCGAAGACCTCTATTTCAAAAGTATCAACGCCACCGTCGACCAGTACCGTACCTTCTTGCGCTCTGTAGGCACCCATTCTCTCGCGCTGGCCAATTGTGATCTCGATAGTGGCAAGGTAACTAAGATCGGCGAATACTCCCTGGCCGACTCTAGTTATGCCAAGTTACTCCAACGGCTGTCCGAACGAAAGTTTGACGCCATCACTCCCGCTTTGCGCCACGACATCCTCGAGTTCTACTCCTACGCCCCGCCTCCAACGGCCACGAACGCCGACACAAAACAGCCTTCCGGGAAGAAACCCAAGGAGGAAAAGTATAAAACCGACTGGAAGGACGTAAACACAGAATTAGATCAACTGAAGACCGCGAACGTGATCGCTCCAACGACCGCCGTCACACGCGACGGGGATTCCCCCAGCGTCAAGCCTCGCTCCGGGGTCTGTAGCTTCGGCCAGTAGCGAAGGCCGACGATACCCCAGTGAGTTCGCCAAGAACCCTAACACCTTGGATAAATCTCGTTTGAACCTTGGACACTGACCGCACTGAGCGGTCGCGCGGGCCTGAGGTGCCCGCGCCACAGCGAAAACAACTTACGCGCTGACGCGCACGGAAACTAATTCCGGATTGCAGTGGGAATTTTGCATCGACTTGACTGCATCTTCTGCCGTAAATCTGCCCATCACCAGAGCCAGTTTGCGGTTCGTGGTTGTTTGAATTGGAGTTTTATCGACCCGCAACACATACTGAGGAACGTGCGCACCGCCGCGGTTCACCTTCACGACAAACTTGATATTTTTCATGGTTCCTTCCGATTTCTTTCAATCTATCTCATCTGCCAACACCAACCTCGATCGGCTTTGGGTTTCGTGTCAGAAAAACTCCCAGCAAACCAGTAGTGTCGTAAACTTAGACTCCTCCGCGTGGCCAAGGAGAAGACTACCTTCCAGATAGCTAACTTAGAGGAACGGAAAGAGTAAGAAAAGATACTCGCTCACCTTTGATCCTAGGCTTACACCATGCTGTTGTCAAGTTTTATACTACTACGCGCGATCCTGCGCCTTCTCACCGAAACAACCACGCCTTTCCCGTCGTTAGTGTTCGTGATGATCCTCGTGGTGACCAGCCTCGCGCCCATGATCCTCATGATCCCAATGGCCTTCATGCAACTGCCACCCTTGCCGGTAGTGATCATAATGAGGGTGGTTCCAGTAGGCTCCTTCATACGGCGGACGGTCCCACCGCCCTGCCACCCAGCGATAATGCCCCAGGTTCGGAGCCCAATATCCATCCACCCAGGCATAGCCCGGACCAGGCATCTCCCCACGTCGCTCGATTCGCAACGGCGGCGGCGCCCCCCCCATATAAACACCGACCTGCGCTGGGGCCGTTCCTATCAGTACAGCAGAGAACAATAGGCGACCGATCCAATTCCTCTTCATTCCGTATCTCCTTTGAACACCCTCTCCTCGCAACTACGCACTTATTTCGGCATTCGCCTGCCCACCACAGGCTCCTCAGAAATCCCGCGTGCAAGCTGATTTTGGCCGGGTACGACCTGCGCTAGTTCGCGGAATCCTTCTGGCGCGTCACTTTCACCCCCATCAGAATCCCCACCCCCACCAGCACAATCCCGCCCGCCACGATCCAGTGCGTCGGCACATGCATCAGGCTCGCGCCGTAGAGCAACCCCGCAATCACCAGGACAAAACCCGTCATGTAGATTCCGAATGACATTGCAGAAATCCTCTCGAAAGCAGCAAGAGCGCTGGCCAAAACCGGTACCCGGTCTCGGCCAGCGCGGATTCCGTCGCCACTTTACAAGCGTCGGAACTTAGTATTCCTCTTATCGGGTTTCCGCAATGTGCGCCTGATGTCCCGCATCGGCTACTGCTTGCACAAAAGCGTCGCCGCTCTTGGGCGTCGGAGCGTGACCGGAAAGAATGTTGCGGAACGTCATATGCCTGCCATAAATCGCGTGGGTTGAGTCGTTGTCCTGCTCCACCACCGCGCCTTCTAGCGTCAAGCCCGCAAACACACCCTTCGAGCGCGAGTAGGTCAGCAGTTCCGTGTTCATCTTCCAATCGGTTCCAGCGGAAGCATGCCGGCCAACCGGGCCCGCCGCTACCGATCCTTCGCCCGTCAACTCAAACTTGCTCGACAGCAGATGCTGCAAGCCGCGGTCGTTCATGACCAGCATGACCAAATCCACGTCTTCAACACCGATCTGCAATCCCCAACTTCCTCCACCAATCGAGACAAACGCCGGAGCGCTCCAGCCACTTTCCGTGCGGCAGGTCGCCACTCCGCGTCCATGCTTTCCGCCAAACACAAAGCCGCCCTTTACCAGGTCCGGCACCACCAGAACGCACTTCGCGCCCGCTAGCACTTCTTCCGGGATTCCTTTGTCCGGTGTCGCCATAATCGAATGGAGAACGTCCACCGACTTCTGCAGGCGATCCACTGAATCCTCGCGAGCCGACCCTGCCCAGGCGAAGGTTCCAGCCAAACCGATCAAACTCATCAACAATACCGTCATTAACTTTTTCATGGATTTGTTCCTTATGGATTTGGAGCGCTAAGAGGGGAGGATTTCAGATGGGCTGACTTAGTTCAGGGAACCTGAAAGAGAGAGAAGCAGTACTCGTCTCGCCTTCCATCATCGCGCGGCTGCCCCGCGAAAGCTGATCCGAATTGCTCACTTTCCACAACCACGCGCAGACGCCTAATCTCAGGTTTCTCTTCGGAAATCCGGACCCCTCCGGCCTGACTTGAGCAATCTTGCTCAGATTCGCGGCTTCACTCCTGCCATCCTGACATTGCTAGGAGCACGCCAATGAAACAACCTTGGGATCGCCTGTACGATCGTTTTCGAAGAGCACTCGGTCCCGTGAAAGCATCCATCTCCACGTTATTGGCATCCATTAGCCCTGCAAATCGGGAAGTCGCAACCCAACGCATCTGCCCCTTTTGCAGTTTGATAACGCCGCGGTCGAACGCTTTCTGTCTGGAGTGCGGGAAATCCTTCTCTCCGGCAAAATAATTTTCGCTTCGAACGCGTTGTTTTTGCCGTCCCTAAACTAAAAGGAGACCAAACATGCTTTGGACAATTTTCGTTGTGCTTCTGATTCTGTGGCTACTCGGCTTCAGCCTGCACATTGCGGGAGGTCTCATCCACATCCTCTTGGTGGTCGCCCTCATCGTCCTGGTGATCAACCTGGTGAGCGGCCGAAGCATAGCTTAGCCACTCGTGTGCGCGCACGTTCTTGTGGCGCGGACACTCGTGTCCGCGTCTCGTTTGTTCGTGCCTCAACTCGTCGGTTATTTTCGAGGAATCGCTGCGCCAGTTGCCCCTTCGGATAGCGCAGCGATTTGTCATTTCGGGCTGCCTGAGAAACGTCGTTTTGTTTCAGCTTTTCGCTCGAACCATACACGGGCTATTTCCAATCGATGCCCCTGGTAATGCAAGAGCCAACCCTTAGCCTCGCGAACGTGCCCCGGCAATGCTCAACGCAATCCCACCTGCGATCAAAACCACGCTGATCATCGGAGAAACTTTTTCGCTATGACTCGTCTGCACTCCCAGATTCGTCTTTCCCACTTTGATTCCTTCCGTCTCGGTGTGCGCAATCGGTACCACCAGAGAAGCGATCCCGAGCACAATCAACAAAAGTCCAGCAAACAAAAAGATTTTCATTCCAACTCCTTACACTCTTCGGACTCAATTTAAAGTTGAGCTGAATTCTAGTCGAAGAAACGTTTGCTGGCCCAACTGTAACCAAGACGCAAAGCACAAAGCATCGCCTCCATTGCAACCCGCATCCAAAGGACCTATGGCGAAGAAGATGTCCATCTTCGACGAACAATACCGCGTCGTCGCCATCCAAGGCGACCGCCTCGTAATTAAAGGCATTTCCAGCGGCGACGTTCTCACCATCATCAACCCCGAACCCGCTACGCCTCTTACCCCCGAAGACTATCCACGTGGCAAACTCATTGCCCTGAGCGATCCCTCAACCGCACTGCCCAATTGATTCTTGATGAAATAATGAGAATTTCTGGAAAGGATGGCAGCCCGGCAGGGATTCGAACCCCGATACGCAGCTCCAGAGGCTGCAGTCCTACCGTTGAACGACCGGGCTCTGCACGAATTCTAAATCATTTCATGGGCCCTGCAAACCAAACCTCGGCCAGCAAGTTCTAACCGGTCCGCGGCAAATGAAGAATGAGGCCGCTGAAAAATCTAGATTTGGATCAGCCTATCGCTTTACTGACACCGAACGTCTTTTCAAATCAGACGCCCCTTTTGGGGGTTGACTTCTCCCCAACCACGTTGTCGACAAACTGAGCGGCTTCTAGCTGCGGCGGGACTTCACTGCCCAAATTCCCGCCTTTTCCACGCGTGCCGGAATATTTTACGAATAAGCCCTTTAAACTCAAAGATCTGAAGGAGCACTTCGGCCTAAATCCATGATGCTAATAGATCCGAGATAACAAAAAAATCGCAGTCCCGAACAAGAGCCGCATTACGAGACCAGCCCTCGACCGAAAGCTAACGGCTGTTACCTGACGGCTGATGGCTGACGGCTGACACCTGTTTCTCAGCCCTTCAAGAACGGCAACAGTTCGCGGAAGGCGGGAGAATTCGACGCGCGTAGCAGTTCATAAATCATCATTTCGGTCGAAGAGCGAATCGCCCCTGAGGCCTGCATTCGATCTAGTCCCACCCGCCAGTTCGCTTCAGCGCGCGAACTGACCGCATCGGACGCGACATGCACCAGGTAGCCCTCGCGCAGAGCAGCCAGCGCCGTCTGCATGACGCAGATATGCGTTTCCATGCCGCACAACAGCACAGTCGTGCGATGTCCCGGCAGGCGCTTGAGCGCCGAGCAGAAAGCATCGCTTCCAAAACAGGAGAACATCGTCTTATCGATCGCACTCGACTCTGGCAGCAGCGACGCGATCTCAGCCACCGTGTTTCCTAAACCCTTGGCATACTGCGTCGTCACCAGCGCAGGGATCTTAAGAATCCCCGCCATGCGAATCAGTAACTGCACGTTTCGGACGAGCCGCTCTTTCTCCCAGATCGGCGGCAGCAGCTTTTCCTGCATGTCGACGACGAGCAAAGCGCACTGCTCAGCCATCAGCGGACGCCGCGCCATCTCCGCGTAATCGCCGCTCGTTGGCATCATGGTCTCGGAGAAATTTGCAGCAGGCATGGTCAACTCCAATCTCAACCTCGACCAGAAGACTGCAATGGCGGGTTTATCAAGACGACGCGAACTTTACAGGACTCGGACTCTAGAAGAGAGACTCGAGAAGGTGTTCGAAATGATCATCCACTACAAGTCAGTGAGCGCCAATCGATCAGCCGCTGGCGATTTCATCTCCTATTCGCTGGGCACAGCTTCCGCAACTCCCCCTGCATCCTTCTGTTTCACACGGACCACGGTGATCTTCGAGAAACCCTCCTCGAATGTCGGAGCCTTCAACTTACCCGCCATCTTCCGCATGATATCTTCCGGCACGGCGCGCCCCCGCCGCTGGTGCCGCTCCATGCACACGTCGAGCGGGACATCAAAGAACAATCCCTGCACGTCGTACCCGTAATCCTTCGCCAGCTTGATCCAGCTGTGCCGGTCGTGGGGAGTAAGATTCGTCGCGTCCACATAATTCATGGGACGCCGGGCGATCAACCGCGCCTTCAGCATCGAGCGCAAATTCGAAAACACCAGATCCTGAAAGCGCTGCTCCTGCGCATCGTCAAAAAGCAATTCCCGCAAAAGATCGCTCGAAAGTGGATGAATATTGTGCCGCTTGAACCACGAACTCTTTCCCGATCCCGGCAACCCGATCGCCAACACTACCGTTCCTTTGCTTGCCCTTGCGGGAGCCACCGTTTCCCCCGCCGGAGCCGTGGCAGCAGGAGCCACTTCCGCCGGCGGAGCCTCTGCCACCGCTGCCTCTGATCCTTCTACCGCCGTCGAACTGGCCGCCCCAACCGCGGCCGGAGCAGCCGCCCTTGAACGCGACCCCCCCCGCCCTCCGCGGCTACGCCGCCGGCGAGACGGTCGCGGCGTACCTTCCCCCCCTGGAGAAGCTGGCACTGCCTCTGAGACCGCCTCCGACGCGCGGACCACCGCTGGCGTTGATCGCCCTCCGCGACGTTGCGCTGGCGCTGGCACCACCGGGGGAACACTCTCCCCAGCTTCGCGAGGAACCTCAGCGGATTTTTCAACTGAAGCTCCCGTAGCAGGCGTCGACGGCTCATCGTCGTAGAAACGCGGCTGCAAAGGCTCTGGAGCCTTGTTGCCGTTCTTCTCCGTCTCGTCTCCCGTCTTCTTGCGGCGCTTCAGGCGCTCGCTCATCCATTTACGCATATAGCTGCTTGTAGCACACCACCCTACACCCGAGCAATCGAAGCCCCGTAGCTGTCAGGGTACGCCTCAGGCTTACAGCATCTTGATGTCTCAATGATTCAATGTGTTTACAATACTCCCGAAGGTGAATTCATGACTCCGACCCATCCCGCGCCCCTTCCCGTAGCCTCCGGACAGCTCCCCGCAGTTCCCCTCACGATTGAAGGCTACTCGACTCTCCATCAGATGATGCGCTTCCGCTGGACCGCCTGGCGCGCCCTCCCAGAGCCGACTCGAAAAGAAATTGCAGCCGAGGCCTCGAGCCTCCTCGCCGAAATGGAAGCCCGCTCCAACGGCCAGTCCGCGCTCTTCTCTTTGTTAGGACACAAGGGCGACCTGATGTTCGTCCACTTCCGCGAGAGTTTCGATCAGCTCAATCAAGCCGAACTCGATCTCGCCCGTCTCCGCCTCAGCGACTTCTGGGAGCCCACCACTTCCTATCTTTCCGTAATCGAGCTTGGACTCTACGAATCCTCGCTCAAAAACTACAAGGCTCTGGCCGAACAGGGCGTAGAGCCGCACTCCGAACAATGGAACGAAATCATCCAGGAGATTCTCACCCGCCAGAAAGAAGCAATGAAGCCACGTCTCTTCCCGCAGATCCCGCCCAACCGCTATCTCTGCTTTTACCCCATGGACCGCCGCCGCGGAGAAGACAAGAACTGGTATTCGCTTCCCATGGAAGAGCGCCAGCGCCAGATGAATGAGCACGGCCTCGTTGGCCGCCGCTACGCCGGAGAAGTCAAACAGATCATCACCGGTTCCATCGGTTTCGACGATTGGGAGTGGGGCGTCGATCTCTTCGCCGACGATCCTCTGGTGTTCAAGAAGCTAATCTATGAGATGCGTTTCGATCACGTCAGCGCCGTCTACGCCCTCTTCGGCAGCTTCTATGTGGGCCTCCGCGTTCCCGCGAAAACCTTGCACGATCTACTGGAAGGCACTTTACCGGCCCGCGAAATCGCTCCGGTTTAACACAAGGGCTAGACGGTTTTAGTGCGGAGCAGGTTTTTGGTGTGGGGACGGGCGCCTCGCCCGTCCAAGCCGAGCGGAAGCTCGGCTCAGCTGCGATCGCGTCAACTCGAAGCTCCTCCACGATGCCTCGTTTTCTTCGGAGAGGTCTTGCCTGTCTTGGCAAACCGAAACTCATGCTTCTTCATATCCACCCTAGTGCCGCGAAACGTAACTCCCTCCATCCGCAAACGAAGTTTCTGCTCTGCCCCATTCTCGCCTTGCAGCTTAATCGCACCACCCGCGCCCACTACCCGATGCCACGGCAATCCCGGACTCTCGCGCAAAATGCGCACCACCTGCCGCGCCGCGCCCGCCCATCCCGCCGCACTTGCAATCGCTCCGTAACTCGACACCTTGCCGATTGGCAGTCTACGAATGCATCGCACCACGCGAGCACGCCTTCCTTCGCCGATGCCCGTGGCTTTTCTACCCGACGTCTTTTTCCCGGACTTCGATTTCAAATTCCGCCTCGCCACGCGCGCACGGCCAACGCCAAACATGCTAACTTAGATTCCACAATACAAATATTTACACACAGGGATAAAACTCGGCTTTACGATTAACGCATCCCATGGACTTAACCCACCACCAAAACTGCCTTTTGGAGATAACTATGTTTCGCTTGTTAAAAGCCTTTGCCCTGATTTCGGCGCTTGCCCTCTTCGCCATCTCGGCCGCCAGTTGCGGCTCCGGTAATAACGCGTCGGTTCGCGCCGTGAACGCGATCGAAAACTCGGATTCCCAAGGCCTCGATATCGATGTCAATGGCACCAAGTACTTCAGCGCCGTGACCCCGGGCGGAGTCGTTCCTACGCCGCCAGCCTACAACTCTGTGCCCTCCGGAAACGTTTCCATCACTTCCTTCGACACCGGTTCGACGGGGAGTTCGGTCGCCAGCGGCAACGCGACCTTCAGTGCATCCTCGCAGTACACTCTGGTTCTCTTCGGCACCACCGGTGCGTCCCAGATCTCATCATTTCCGGACAACAACACGACTCCAATCACCGGAAATGTTGAATTCCGAGTGATCAACGCTTCGGTCGCCGGGCCTGCCAGCGTCGACGTGTACATCATCCCTAATCCGAGTGTGGGCGACGGTGGCAACCCGTTTCAAATAGGTCTGGCCGCAGGTCAACAAAGCGCCTACTTTAGCAGTATTTTCACCGGAACGACGGTAGGTTACAACGTGATCGTGACGACCAGCGGCAGCAAGAACGAAATCGTCAACCAAAACTATTATCCTGCAACAGGGGGAATCATCACGCTGGTGCTGGTGGATAACCCCACCGAGACCGGTATGTACCCAACGCCGATCCAGTTGAACGATCTCAATTAAATAACCGCAACTCGGCTTAATCTCAGGCTGAGCTAGACGCCGCCCGCCAAAGACTTGAAGACAAGCAGGCCGGGTCTTCACTCTAGGCCCGGCATCTTAACTTGAAGAGCGGTCGTACCAGCGGTTGACAAACCAAGCGTCTCCCCACCAAACTTCCTGTCGGAGAACAAAACTCAAAGATGTCGCGCTTGCTGAAACTTCTGTCTCTGACTCTGGCCCTGACCGTCCTGAATCTCATCACCAGCAGTTGCGCCTCCACGAAC
>Ga0182012_10003136_pt1 | contig 17652 bp, 9 predicted proteins | sample 612S2SmetaG_FD_120486 | JGI IMG/M metagenome (GOLD analysis project Ga0182012, IMG submission 120486) | Permafrost microbial communities from Stordalen Mire, Sweden - 612S2S metaG | ecosystem: Environmental > Terrestrial > Soil > Wetlands > Permafrost | place: Sweden: Stordalen | collected...
ATGACTCCGCATGCGGCAAACCGCAACATGACTGCTCGGTTCACGTTGCTGTGCCCTCCTAGTGGTGCCCGGTGGTTTTCCTGGACTTGTCGGCCGCGACCCGCTCCGGCCCGACCAAGCAGCGAGGCGAACCCGTTCGACCCTAACAGCAGGATCTAAGGCCCAAGCGGACGAACCCAGCGCCTCTTTGCCCCAGACATCCGGGTGTACCCGATTCTCCCTTAACGCGACCAGAGGCAGACTGTGATCGTGACCGATGGCCGGCCGGTGGGCGGGATCCGCAGCTTCTTGCCCGCGGTGGAGGGGATGCGCGCATGCGCGGCCGTCGGCGTGGTCGTTACCCATGTTGCGTTCCAGACTGGGCACTCCAGCGGTGTCACCGGGCGACTGTTCGGCCGGTTCGATCTGGCCGTGGCGGTGTTTTTTGCCCTGTCGGGGTTTCTGCTGTGGCGCGCACACGCCGCGGCGGCGAGGGGTCTAGGCGTGCGCCCAAGCACGGGCCACTATCTGCGCTCGAGGGTTGTCCGCATCATGCCGGCCTATCTGGTGGCGGTCGTGGTGATTCTGTCCCTGCTGCCCGATGCGGATCACGCCAGCCTCACCGTCTGGCTGGCGAACCTGACGCTCACCCAGATCTACGTGCCGCTCACCCTGACCGGCGGCCTGACCCAAATGTGGAGCCTTTCGGTCGAGGTCAGCTTTTACCTGGCGTTGCCGATCCTGGCGTTGCTGGCCCGCCGCATCCCAGTCGGCGCTCGGGTGCCGGCGATCGCTGCCTTGGCGGCTCTGAGCTGGACCTGGGGCTGGGCGCCTTGGCAGTCTGGGTATTCCGGCTCCGGAATCAACCCGCTGAACTGGCCGCCGGCGTTCTTCTCCTGGTTCGCCGCGGGCATGTTGCTGGCGGAATGGGTCCATTACCCGGTCGGGTTGCCGCACCGGTTGGCCCGCCGGCGCGTGCTGATGGGTGCGGTGGCGGTGCTGGCGTTCGTGCTGGCGGCTTCGCCGTTGGCGGGCCCGGAGGGGCTGGTCCCGGGCACGGCCACACAGTTTGCGGTCAAGACGGCGGCAGGATCGGTGGTGGCGTTCGCGTTGGTCGCGCCGCTAGTGCTGGACCGGCCCGACACCCCACACCGACTGCTGGGCACTCCCGTCATGGTGACTCTTGGGCGCTGGTCCTATGGCCTGTTCGTGTGGCACCTGGCCGCACTGGCGATGGTGTTCCCGGTGATCGGGACGTTCCCGTTCACCGGCCGGATGCCGACGGTGTTGGTGCTGACGCTGATCTTCGGTTTCGCGATCGCGGCCGTCAGTTACGCCCTGGTTGAGTCGCCATGCCGGGAAGCGTTGCGGCGCTGGGAGAAACGCAGGCCTCAGAAGGCCGGCGCGGTCAGCCCGACCAATGACCTTGAGGCAGACGCAATCGCGCCATGATCTCGTCGCGCACGGCCGAGCGCCGGGCTTTGCCGGCATCGTCGCGCAGCGGAGTGCCTACGAATTCAATGAATTCCAATGCGGGTGGCACTTTGTACGCCGAGATGCGTTCGCGCAGAAACTCCTGCACAGCCGCGGAGTCCAAAGCGGACCCGTCGGCCGTATGCACCAGGGCGTAGGGCACCTGACCAAGGTCACCGGAGTTCGGGTCGGGGACGCCGACAACCAGACACGACAGAACTTCTGGGTGCGCTGACAGGGCGCCCTCGATCTCGGCGGGGTAGACGTTGCGGCCGCCCGTAGTGAACATGTCGACCCGGCGATCCGATAGGTACAGGAACCCGTCGGCGTCGAAGTAGCCGAGGTCGCCCAGCGAGTCCCAGCCGTCGCGGCTTTTCGCGTTGACGCCGATGTAGCGGTAGGTCGGTGCGCTGCCGGGGCTGGGCCGCATGTAGATCTCGCCGACCACGCCGGGGGCACACGGGTTGCCATCGTCGTCGAGCACCTTCATCTCGCCGGTGACCACCACACCGACCGATCCCGGATGGGTCAGCCACTGGTCTCCTGAGATGAACGTCATCGCCTGCAACTCGGTGCCGCCGTACAGCTCCCAAACCACTTCGGGTCCCAGCAGGTCGATCCAGGCCTGCTTGATAGCCGGTGGGCACGGCGCGCCAACGTGCCAGAACCGCCGGATCGACGAGAGGTCGTAGGAATCGGGATCGGCACGGTAGACCGGCAGCAGCCTTTGCATGATCGTCGGGACCGTCGTCAGGAGTGTGACGCGATGTTGCGTGATCGCCCGCAGGAATTCGTGCGGGTCGAAGCGGCCCATCAGCACCAAATGGTTGCCCATCAGCAAAGCGATTGTGGCGGTGGTCATCCCGGTGTTGTGACTTAGTGGCACCGGCACCAGGAAGGTATCGCCCTCCTGCCCGCCCAGGGCGTATCCCATTGTCGACGGGACCCGGCTGTCGCCGCCGACTTCGATGAGCTTGGGCCGCCCGGTGCTGCCGCCCGACGCCATCGACTTCCAGCATGGCGAAACCGCCTCCGGCAGCGGACCATCGGACAACGTCGGGTCCGGAACGAAACCCGCTGGCACACTGGGCAGTCCCGGGTGTTCCCGCCCGACGAGCAGCGCGCGTGGCCGCAGTTCCAGCAGACCCTCGAACTCCGCGCCGGGCAGCCGCGGTGGCAGCGGCTGGGGGACCGCGCCCAGTTTCCAGCAGGCCACCGCAGCCTGCACCCATTCGACGGAGTTGGGCAACGCGATGGTCACATAGTCCCCGACGCCCACACCGAGTTCCGCGTAGGCGCGGGCCAGCCGGTTCGTCGAGGAGTCCAATTCGCCGCGGGTGATCGTGCGTCCGTCGCAGCTCACCGCCGGCTCGTCGGGAGCGAGCGCGGCCAGCGCCGAAATCTGCGTGCCGATCGGCGGGACCGGGTTACTCCCGGTCACTCGTAGCCGCCTCGGCGCTCGAAGATCCGTCGCGGGTTATCCACCAGCATCGTGTGCAGCTGCTCGTCGGTCACACCGCGCTGTTTCAGCGCGGGGATCACGTCGTTGTGGATGTGCAGGTAGTGCCAATTGGGGGCAGCGACCGGCAGCAGTTCTTCGGGCAGTGCATCGAAATAGCAGTTGGCGTCGTGCGAGAGCACCATCTTGTCGGCGTGCCCGCGCTCGCACATTTTTGCCACGGTGTTCACCCGGTCCTCGAACGGCAGGATCACGTCGATGCCGAACCGGTCCATCCCGAGGTAGGAGCCGGCGGCGATGAGCTCTTCGAGGTAACCGAGGTCGGTGCTGTCGCCCGAATGCCCGATGACCACCCGGCTCAGGTCGACGCCCTCTTCTTCGAAGATGCGCTGCTGCTCGAGGCCGCGTCGAGACTCCGCGTGGGTGTGGGTGGAGATCGGCACCCCGGTGCGCTTGTGCGCCTGGGCGACGGCGCGCAGCACCCGCTCGACGCCCGGGGTGATGCCGGGCGCGTCGGTGGCGCACTTCAGGATGCCCGCCTTGATGCCGGTGTCGGCGATGCCCCGCTCGATGTCGCGGACGAACATGTCGGTCATGATCTCCGGGCCGCCAATCTCCGCGCCCGGACCCAGGTAGTGGAAATAGAATGGCACGTCGTTGTAGGTATAAAGCCCGGTCGCGACAACGATATTGAGCTCCGTGGCCGCCGCGACACGGGCGATCCGGGGGATATAGCGACCAAGCCCGATCACCGTGAGATCGACGATGGTGTCCACGCCGCGGGCCTTGAGCTCATTGAGCCGGGTGACGGCGTCGGCCACCCGCCGCTCCTCGTCGCCCCAGGCTTCCGGATAGTTCTGCGCGATCTCGGTGGTCATGATGAATACGTGCTCGTGCATAAGGGTGACGCCAAGCTCGGCGGTATCGATATGTCCGCGAGCGGTGTTTAATTCCGACACGAAGCTGATGCTAAGTCGCCGAGGCGGTTCACCAACAGAGGCGTTTGCAGTACCGTCCCCTCATGTTGCTCAATCCCAACAGCCTGCAGCGCAAATATCCCGACAGTCGCTCCGGAGAGATCATGGCCGCGACCGTGGAGTTCTTCGAGTCCCGCGGTAAGGCGCGGCTCAAGCGCGACGACCATGAGCGGGCGTGGTACTCCGACTTCCTCAACTTCATCGGCAGGGAGCGCATTTTCGCCTCGCTGCTGACGCCCGCCGAGTACGGCGCGGACGACTGCCGCTGGGATACCTACCGGATCAGCGAGTTCGCCGAGATCGTCGGCTTCTACGGGCTGAGCTACTGGTACCCCTTCCAGGTGACCGCGCTGGGCCTGGGCCCGATCTGGATGAGCGACAACGAGGACGCCAAGCGCAAGGCCGCCGCCCAGCTGGAACAGGGCGAGGTGTTCGCGTTCGGCCTGTCCGAGCGGACCCACGGCGCCGACGTCTACCAGACCGACATGATCCTGACGCCGTCCGAACACGGCTGGACCGCCAATGGCGAGAAGTACTACATCGGCAACGCCAACGTGGCCCGCATGGTCTCGACCTTCGGCCGGATCGATGGGACTTCAGAAAACGGAGAGTACGTCTTCTTCGCCGCCGACTCGCATGACGACCGCTACGACCTGATCAAGAACGTGGTGAACTCGCAGAACTACGTCGCCAATTACGCGCTGCGCGACTACCCGGTCACCGAGGCGGACCTATTGCACCGCGGCCCGGGCGCGTTCCACGCCGCCCTCAATACCGTCAATGTCTGCAAGTACAACCTGGGCTGGGGCGCAGTCGGCATGTGCACCCACGCCATGTACGAGGCGGTGACGCATGCGGCCAACCGCCACCTGTACGGGACCGTCGTCACCGACTTCAGCCATGTGCGAAGGCTGCTCACCGATGCCTACGTGCGCCTGGTCGCGATGCGGCTGGTGTGCACGCGTGCGTCGGACTACATGCGCAGCGCATCCGCCGACGACCGTCGCTACCTGCTCTACAGCCCGCTGACCAAGGCAAAAGTGACCGGCGAGGGCGAGCGCGTCATCACCGCCCTGTGGGATGTCATCGCCGCCAAGGGAGTGGAGAAGGACACCTTCTTCGAGACCGTCGCCCGCGAGATCGGGCTGCTGCCCCGGCTGGAAGGCACCGTCCACATCAACATCGGACTACTGGGCAAGTTCATGCCCAATTACCTGTTCGCCCCCGATGCCGCGCTGCCCCTGATCCCGCGCCGCGACGACGCCGCCGACGACACATTCCTGTTCGCCCAGGGACCGACCGGGGGTCTGGGCAAGGTGCGGTTCCACGACTGGCGCGCGTCATTTGACACCTTCGCGCATCTACCTAATGTCGCGTTGCTGCGGCAGCAGATCGACGTGCTGGCCGAGATGCTGGCATCCGCGACTCCAGATGCGGCGCAACAGAAGGACATCGACTTCGCCTTCGGCGTGGGCCAGCTGTTCGCCCTGGTGCCCTACGCCCAGCTGATCCTGGAGGAGGCGCCGCTGTCTGGTGTCGATGAGTCGTTGATCGACGAGATATTTGGTCTGCTGGTGCGGGACTTCAACATTTATGCCGTCGAGCTGAACGACAAGCCCTCGGCGACAGACGAGCAGGCCCGCTTCGCGATGCGGATGATCCGGCGTCCGGTTCACGACCCCGCGCGCTACGACCGGGTTTGGCGGGAACACGTGCTGCCGCTGGCCGGTGCGTACGCGATGCGCCCCTAAGACGGGCCGAGCAGACACAAAAGCCCCTTCTTACTCGGCGTGTCGGGCGCTTTTGTGTCTGCTCGCGCAGGGAACCGCAGGAACTGCTAGCCCACCCAGACGGTCTTGGCGTTGCAGAACGCGCGGATCCCGAGGCCTGCCAGCTCGCGACCGTAGCCGGAACGCTTGATGCCGCCGAACCCTAGTTCCGGGTAGGACACCGTCATCCCGTTGATGAAGACCTGGCCCGCCTCGATGTCGTCGATGAAGCGCTGCTGCTCGGCCTCGTCGTTGGTCCAGGCGTTGGACCCGAGCCCGAAGGTCGTGGCGTTGGCGATCTCGATGGCCTCATCGATGCCCGAGGCTCGGTACATCGAGGCGACAGGGCCGAAGACTTCTTCTGTGTAGAGCGCCATGTCCTTGGTGATGTCGGTGACCACCGTCGGTGGGTAGAACCACCCCGGCCGGTCGATACGCGTGCCGCCGCACTGGATCTTTGCACCCGCCGCGACGGCGTCGTCGACCTGCTTCGCGATTTCATCACGGCCCGACTCGGTGGCCAGCGGACCCACGTCGGTGTCGGGGTCGGTCGGATCGCCGACCTTCAGCGCCTGCATCCGCTCGACGAACTTGTCGACGAATGCGTCGTAAATATCGGTGTGGACGATGAACCGCTTCGCGGCGATACAGGACTGGCCGTTGTTCTGCACCCGGCCGGTGACCGCGGTCTTGACGGCCTCGTCGAGGTCCACTGACGGCATCACGATGAACGGGTCGCTGCCGCCGAGCTCCAGCACGGTCGGTTTGATCTCGTCGCCGCAGATGGCGGCCACCGATTGGCCGGCCGGTTCGCTGCCCGTGAGGGTGGCCGCCGCGACCCGGGGATCACGCAGGATGCGCTCGACGACGCTGGCCGAAACCAGCAGCGTCTGGAAGCAGCCGTCGGGGAAGCCGCCGCGGGCGATCACGTCGGACAGATACAGCGCCGACTGCGGCACGTTGGACGCGTGCTTCAGGATGCCGACGTTGCCGGCCATCAACGCCGGCGCGGCGAACCGCACGGCCTGCCAGAGCGGGAAGTTCCACGGCATCACGGCCAGCACCACCCCGAGCGGCTGGTACCGGACGTAGGCCTTCTTGGCGCCGACCTTGCTCGCGTCGGCGGGCTCGTCGGCCATCAACTTCTCGGCGTTCTCGGCGTAGTAACGAAAACCCTTGGCGCACTTCAGCGCTTCGGCCTTGGCCGATTTGAGGGTTTTGCCCATCTCGAGCGTCATCAGGGCGGCGGTTTCGTCGGCCTCCTTTTCCAGGAGGTCGGCGGTCGCGTTGGCCCATTGAGCGCGCTGGGCGAAGGTGGTGTTGTGTCGGTAGTCGAGGAACCGCTCGTGGGCGCGCGCGATGGCAGCGTCGACTTCATCGTTGGTTGCGGGTGTGAAGGTCTTCACTGTCTCGCCGGTGGCCGGGTTGATGGTGGCGATCGCCATGCTGGCATCCTCCGCTTGCTCTTTATTTTCAAGGTTGTGAAGCGTCCAACATCTAGCCTGCCACTATCGTTCCCATAAGGGAGGTGCCGGATGAGTAAACCCGCTCAGCTGATGGTCAAGTGCCTGGAAAACGAGGGCGTTTCCGTCGTCTTCGGGATACCCGGCGAGGAGAACATCCGCTTCGTGCAGGCGCTGGCCGCCTCGAACATCCGCTATATTCTGACCCGGCACGAGCAGGCCGCGGCGTTCATGGCCGAGATGTACGGCCGGGTCACCGGCCGCGCGGCGGTGGTATCGGCCACCTTGGGTCCGGGCGCGATCAACATGCAACTGGGCGTCGCCGACGCCACCACCAACAGCACCCCGATGGTCGCGATCTCCGCGCAGGTCGGCCAGGACCGCGAGTACAAGGAGTCGCACCAGTACGTCGACCTGGTCTCGATGTTCGCCCCGATCACCCGGTGGGCCGCCGGTATCCCCACCGCGCATGCGATACCCGAGATGTTTCGCAAGGCGTTCAAGCTCGCCGAGACCGAACGCCCGGCCGCGGTCTATCTCGCGGTGCCCGAACACTTAGATACAGATGCTGCCGACTATCCCGACCTGACACCGTTGCCGCGCAACGTGGTTCACGCCGAGGCGCCGGCGGCAGGTCAGGTAGCGCGGGCAGTGGATATCCTGCGCAACGCGCAACGGCCGGTAGTGCTGGCCGGGCACGGCGCTGCCCGGGGCGACGCGACCGCGGCCCTGGTGCGGTTCTCCGACGCATTCGGGATCGGCGTGGCCAACACCTTCCACGGCAAGGGCGTGATGCCCGACGACCACCCGAACAGCATCGGGACGCTCGGGTTCATGCGACACGACTACGTCAATTTCGGGTTCGACAACGCCGATGTCGTCATCGCGGTCGGCTACGAGCTGCAGGAATTCGACCCCGTCCGGATCAACCCGAAGGCCGACAAGAAGATCATCCACATTCATCGGTTCCCGGCCGAGGTCGACATGCACTATTCGGTCGACGTCGGGATCATCGGCGACATCAGCGCGTCTTTGAACGAGCTCCGGCACGCGCTCACCGAAGCGCTTGCCGGGCACCACTTCGAGCACTGCGACGATGTGCCCGGATCAGGTCTGCTTGCCGAGGAATTCGCTCGGGGGCAACAGGATTCGCGCTTCCCACTGGCTCCGCAGCGGCTGGTGGCCGACACCCGCGCGGCGATGGGCCGCGACGACGTCGTGCTGGTCGACACCGGTGCCACCAAGATGTGGATGGCGCGACTCTACCCGACTTACGAGCGGAATACCTGCCTGGTCTCAAACGGATTATCCACCATGGGATTTGCTCTCCCGGGCGCGTTGGGGGTGAAGCTGGCCCGCCCTGAGTCCAAGGTGCTGGCTGTGGTGGGCGACGGTGCTTTCCTGATGAACTCGCAGGAGATCGAGACCGCGGTTCGGGAGCGCATTCCGCTGGTAGTGTTGATCTGGGAGGACGGCGGCTACGGCCTCATCGAGTGGAAGATGGATCTCGAACTCGGCGAGCATTACTACGTGAAGTTCGGCAACCCCGACATCGTCAAGTACGCGGAAAGCTTCGGCGCCAAGGGGTATCGGATCAACCGCGCCGACGATCTGTTGCCAACCTTGCGGGCCGCGCTCGACGACGACGGTGTGTCGCTGATCTGCTGCCCGGTCGACTACTCCGAGAATCTGCGGTTGACCGACCGGCTCGGCGAGCTGGACGAAACGCTGTAAGCAGGTTTTGTCAATGACGACGTCGTTTGTGTCAAAAGCCCTGGCCGTTGCCACCCGAACCGCCGGGTCCACCGCCCTCACCGCCGCCGCCGCCGACGGTGTCATCAATGGCGCCGTTACCGCCGAAGTTCAAATTGGAGTCGTTGTTCGCGCCCGATCCGCCCGTCCCGCCGAAGCCCGTACCAGGGCCACCGGGGCCGCCATCCCCCGTCCCAGCGCCCGTGTTGGCGTTGGCACCCCCGCCACCGCCGCCGCCGGTGCCGTCGCCGACAAACGGCTGGCCTGGCGGACCGCCGCTTCCACCCTTAGCCAAGGTGCTAGGCGACAAAACGCTGGCGCCCCCGCCGGCGCCGCCCGCACCGCCGGTATATCCGGCACCGCCGCCGCCGCCGCCACCACCACTGGCGCTAGCTCCTTGGGCGACGCCACCGCCGCCACCACCACCGCCGCTGCCGCCGATTCCGCCGTTAGTGGAGTTAACGAGTGCGCCGCCGACGCCGCCGTCGCCGCCGCCACCGCCAAACCCTCTGGCTTCGAAGAGTAAGGAGGCATTTACGGTGTCGCCGAAGCCGCCGGTGCCGCCGCCACCGCCGCCGCCGCCACTGCCACCGGCACCGCCGCTGCCGATGCCGGTATTGCCGGCGTGACCGCCGGCCCCGCCGGCGCCGCCGCCGCCGCCGCCGCCGCCGATGACGCTGTAACCGGAGGACGCGGCGGCCACATTGTCGCCGCCGCCGCCGCCTTGGCCGCCGCCGCCGCCTTGGCCGCCGTCGCCCATGGTCCCGCCGTTGGGCGTGCCGCCACCGGTGCCGCCGCCGCCGCCCTGGCCGCCCAGGCCGCCCTGGCCGCCCACGCTGTTGTTCAAGCCGGTGCCGACGCCACCGCCGGCGCCGCCGCCGCCTGTGCCGCCTTCGCCGCCGGTGCCGCCGGTGCCCGCGCTGCCGGCATGACCGGCGCTTCCCAGGAAACCTGCCGCTCCCCCAGCCCCCCCGGCGCCGGCGTTGCCGCCAATCCCCCCTTCGCCGCCGGTTCCGCCGGCCGCACCAGCAGTCACGCCCGGGCCGCCGGTGCCACCAGCACCGCCCTGGCCGCCGGTACCGCCCACGCCGCCAGCGCCGCCGCTGCCGCCCAGCAGCGCCAGGTCGGCCCCGCCGGCCCCGCCGGCCCCGCCGGCCCCGCCCGCAGGGCCCGCGACGCCGGTGCCGCCACCTGGGTTGCCGTTTGCGCCGGCGCTACCCGCGCCACCGGCCCCGCCCGCCCCGCCGGCCCCGCCGGCGGCGAACAGCGACAGCAACTGCCTGTCGGCGCCGCCGGCGCCGCCGGCCCCGCCCGTGCCGCCGGCCACATCGAAGCCAGCACCGGCACCCCCGTTCCCGCCGACTCCGCCGGCCCCGCCATTACCGCCGCCGAGCAGTCCATTAGCTCCGCCGGCGCCACCATGCGCGCCGGTCCCGCCGGGGGTAGTTGCGGTCCCGCCGGTGCCGCCGTTACCGCCGTGGCCCCACAGGCCCGCCGACCCGCCTGCCCCGCCGACCTGCCCCGCCGCTCCGGACCCACCGTTGCCACCGTTGCCGATCAGCCACCCACCGGCCCCCCCGGCCTGCCCGCTCCCCGCCGTCCCATTGGCGCCGTTACCGAACAGCGGACGTCCCGTCAGGTCCTTCCACGGTGAAAACGGTGAAAACGCCGCCAGGCTATGGCCGTCCTGCGCCAGCGCCTGCAGCGGCGACGCACTGGCGGCCTCGGTAGCGGCATACGCCAACCCACTCGAGTTAAACGCCTGCGCAAGCTGCTCATGAAACAGCGCCACCTGCGCGCTTAGCGCCTGATACCGCTGGCCATAGTTGCCAAACAACGCTGCGATCGCGGTGGAAACCTCATCGTCGGCCGCGGCCACCACCGATGTCGTCGAGGTTGCCGCCGCTGCGTTAGCCTCGCTGATCGCCGACCCGATCCCCGCCACATCCTGCGCCGCCGAAGCTAGAACGTCTGGCGAGGCGAGCACCAAAGAACCCATTTGCGGCTCCCATTCAAGGGCATGATCGCGGATCTAGCCGGAATTCTTGTCCCATCACGATACGCGCGTCGGTTTGGATTCGGGCGAATTTTTTTCCCAAATTTGACGGCCGCGCTCGCCGACGATGGTGTGTCGCTGATCTGCTGCCCACTTGTCGAATCACTTGTGTCGCATCAGTTTCAGTGGTCACTGGGCGGGGGTCTTCTGTCGGTGGTGTTCTGTCGGTGGCCGGGCGTAGTGTTTCGAACATGAGTTCGAGTAGTGAGGAGATCGTTGAGGTTTTTGACGCGCTCGACGCTGACCTGCATCGGCTGTGCGGATTGACCTTCGACGCGCTGACGACTCAGGAGCGATTGGCGTTGCTGGAGCGCTGTGAGCGGGTGCGCCGGCGGCTGCCCGCGGTCGAGCATCCGTTGATCAATCAGCTGGGCCGCCAGGCCACGCCAGAAGAGTTGGGCGGCAAATTGTCGCATGCGGTCGCCGAGTGGACGTTGACCAGCCGCGCTGAGGCCAACCGGCGTATCCACGAGGCCGCCGACCTGGGTGAGCGGCACGGATTGACCGGGGAACCGCTGGCGCCGGCGCTGGCCGCGACGGCGGCTGCCCAACGCGACGGGAAACTCGGAGCCGGCCAGGTCGCGGTGATCCGGCGCTTCCTGCAACAGTTGCCCGGCTGGGTCGATGCAGCCACCCGCGAGCAGGCCGAAGCCGATCTCGCGCGCAAGGGCACGCAGTATCGACCCGAGCAACTCCGCAGGTTCGCGGATCGACTCACCGATTACCTCAATCCCGACGGCACCTACACCGACGACGACCGGGCCCGACGCCGTTGCCTGACACTGGGTAAGCAGCAGGCCGATGGCATGTCGGAGCTGCGCGGCTGGGTCAGCCCCGAGTTGCGCGCCGCCCTGGAAGCCTTGCTGGCCAAGCTGGCCGCCCCCGGCATGTGCAACCCCGACGACGACACCGCGGTCGTGGACGGCGCCGCCTCGCAGGACGCCATCGATCGCGACTCCCGCAGCCCCGCCCAACGCAACCACGACGGACTCAACGCCGCGATCCGCGCTCTGCTGGTCTCCGGAGAACTGGGCCAGCACAACGGACTACCGGCCTCAATCATCATCACTACAACCCTGACCGACCTCGAAGCCGCCGCCGGCAAAGGGTTGACCGGCGGCGGCACCATCCTGCCCATGAGTGATGTGATCCGGATGGCCCGCCACGCCCACCATTACCTGGCGATCTTCGACAAAGGCAAGGCCCTGGCGCTGTATCACACCAAACGGTTGGCCTCACCCGGACAGCGGATTGTGTTGTACGCCAAGGACCGCGGCTGCACCGCACCCGGTTGCGATGTGCCCGGCTACTACTGCGAAGTCCATCACGTCATCGACTACGCCATCTGCGGCACCACCGACATCAATCAACTGGCCCTGGGCTGCGGCACCAACCACAAAACCGTCCGACCCGGCGGCTGGGCCACCCGCAAAAACGCCCGCGGCGACACCGAATGGATCCCACCCCGACACCTCGAACGCGGCCAACCCCGGATCAACACCTTCCACCACCCCGAAAAAATGTTCCACGAAGACGAGGAAGCAGCAGATGACGACGGCGACGCCGCGTAGCTCGACCGTGCCTTCGGCACGGACGTGATGCCCAACGGTCGAGGGCAGACCCGGGAGGACACTCGGGGGCGGCTCTATCGTCTCGCGCGGCCGGCTAGCACCCCGAACACCGGCACTTCAGACAAGTCACTTCCCGGGCCTGCTCAATCAAATCTACAACGTCGCGGTATCCCCGGGCAGCGTCATCGGCGGAGCGTAGGTACCGAGCAGCTCGCGATCCCACCACGCCCGATCGCGCCGCCATTCGGACGGTGTCGTGAAGCGGTACTCGTACAGCTGCGCGCGCACGTAGCGGGGCGGCTCCTCGGGGAAGGGGTTGTGCAGCAACAGCCGTAGCGTTGCCCGATCGTTGCGCAGCAGCCGCTCCAAGAACGGGCCCAGCCATTCCTGCGCATAGGCAGGCGAGATGGCGGCGAACCACATCAACCAGTCCAGCCGCAGGTGATAGGGCGCCCATTGCCGGGGCAGCCGGCGTACCGCACCGGGCTTGCCCTTGAATTCGTATTCCTTCCATCCGGTCTGCAGGCTCAACTGGGCCTCGTTGGTGCCTTCGATCACCACCTCGCGGCGGACGCGGCCGATGGCCCCGAAGGCCCCGTAAGTGTTCACCAGATGAAACGAGTTGAACGACATGTTCATTCGCTGCTGTGACGACAGCATGTTGCGCATCGGCCAGTAGCTCAGGAACAGCACCGCGACCGCGAACGCGATCACCAGGCCGGCGAACCACGCCGGCGGTGCCAGCAGTGCAGGCGGCGTAGATATCGGCAGCACCGCCGCGAACCACGACTGGTCAATAGCGCTGAACGCCAGCATGATCGTCAGCCAATTGAGCCACGCGAAGTTTCCCGATGCCACCAGCCACAGCTGAGTAACCACGATCATCACCGCGGCCGCGCCGGCTACCGGCTGGGGCGCGAACAAAGCGAACGGCACGACGAGCTGGGCGAAATGGTTGCCCGCCAACTCAACCCGGTGCAGCGGCTTGGGCAGGTGATGGAAGAACCAGCTCAACGGCCCCGGCATGGGCTGCGTCTCGTGGTGGTAGTAAAGGCAGGTCAGGTCGCGCCAGCAGGGGTCGCCGCGCATCTTGATCAGCCCGGCACCGAACTCGACCCGGAACAGCAGCAATCTACTCAGCCACAGCGTCAACACCGGGGGAGCGACGCAGTCATTTCCGAGGAAGATCATCAGGAAGCCCGTTTCCAGCAGCAACGATTCCCAGCCGAACGCATACCAGGCCTGCCCGACGTTGACGATCGAAAGGTAGAGCACCCACAGCGTCAGCCACATCAGCATCGCGGCCCACAACGGCGCCAGGTCGGCGGCACCGGCGACGATGGCCGCGGCCAGTGTCGCACCGAACCAGGAGACGCCGGCGAACAACCTGTCGGAATAGCGGAGATGAAAGACGCTGGGAGTTCTCCAGAAAGAATGCGCAGCCAAAAACTTTGGCACCGGCAGCATTCCGCGTTCCCCGATGAGTGGCCGGAACTGTAACGCGGCCGCGACGAACGCGATCAGGTAGATGGCCGCCACGCCACGCTCGAGCACCAGCCGGGCCGACCAATACGCGGGTGCCCAAAACCATCCCATGGCGGGCAAAACTACTCGTCCCGCGGGCGGCGTATCCGATCGGGCAGGCTGACTGCCGAAGCCGCCACGACGGCAAGCGAAATCAGTGCCAGCAGTTGCACATACGCGGAATGGCCGGAGTAGCCGTCGACCGAACGCCACGGATGCCGCGACAACGCGGCCCCGGCCAGAATCAGCCCGCCGGCGCTGAGCCCGACGGTGATCGGATCGCGCCACCGCGGCCGGTCCCGCAACGCGTACCGCAAACCGAAGGCGGCGCCGGCCACCACGACCCCGCCCACGCCCGCGATCAATGCCGCGGCCGCCAGCACCCCGACCGTTGCCCAGGGCCCGGGCGACCATGGTTGTGCCGGTGCGTCATCGGGGCGTCGCTGCCGGCCGCGCCAGAACGCCAGCAGCGCCAACAGCGGCAGCAATGACAGGCCGACCGCCAAGCCCGCCCGGTACAGCGAATTGGACGCGAACGTCAGCGTGATGGTGCCGGGACTGCCTGCCGGCACCACGAACCCTTGTTGCCAGCCGTTGACGGCTACCGGAGTCAATCGGGCACCGGTGCCGGTGCGCGCCACCCAACCGGGGTTGATGCTTTCGGGGATGACCAGCACCCGGGACGTCGCCGAGGCGGGGGCTCGCACCTCGCGCCTGCTCGGACCCCACGCGCCGGTCGCGGCGGGTGTCGGCGGTGGGGTGCTGGCGGGGGGCAGCTCGGCGACGTCCGGCGTGAGCAGTTGCGCTCCGTCGACGACGAACACGGCGCCGGGACTGATCAGCAACTCCTCCTGCCCGGCCGGCAGCGCGACCGGGTTGCGGTCGCAGGCCTGCGCCGGAATAGGTTTGCCGTCCAGCAATGCGCCCACCGTCGTCCGGATCGAGGTGTGCACGAACCGGCCTGCGACCGCGATCACCGGTCCGTGGTCGCAGTCCATGGTGATCTCGCGGCGGCGGTTGCGGGCGGCGTCGGCGGGGGCGATCGGGTTGCCGTCGGCGCCGAGCGCCGCGACTTCGGCCAGCCCGGGCGGCTTGAGCTGGTCAAAGCCCAGCGCATTGCGGTCGATGATGTCTTCCCAGTCGAGCAGGCTCACGGTGACGGTATCGGTGACGCGGGGCTTCAGGGACAGGGTCTGCGGCTCACCCGACTTCACTTCCCGGACTTGTGGGCCGTCGCCCAGGTTGACGGCAACCACCGTCGGGTGGGCGGGCAACGTTGACCGGCTGAGGACCAGGCGCAGCCCGGCGACCTCGGTGGGCCGCGGCAGGGCCAGCGTCAGCGTGGGTGCGGTCTTGTGTTGCACCACCCGCTGCGGCGCCGTCCATGCCGTGGCCGGGTCGCCATCGGTGGCCGCATACGCCGAGCCGAGGATGTCCAGCGGGTCGGAATCACCGCTGGCCCTAGTGGTATTCGGTTCGGCGATCAGGTCCGCCAGCTTGGGGCCCTGGCGTGGTCGCACCCACACCAGCGGTGTTACCGGAACCGGCTTCGGAACGGTCAGCGTGCGGCTGAAGTTGACCGGTTCTTCGGGGGTCAGCGCCATCGACGCCGCACAGCGCACGGCGTCGGGCGCCTGAGCGCACCCCGGTCTGCCGAGCAGTTCCGAACCCAGATCCCAGCCCGCAATCGACGAACCCGGCGGTGGTCCGGGAACCAGCGCGGTGTGCCGCAGGTCGACCGGGTGGGCGAATCCGGACGCGTCGTACTGGGTGATCGACAGGTCGGTGACGCCGAACTGCACACCCGCGGAGCCGTCGTCGGTACCGGCGGCGGTGATCCGCACCCACGGGGTTTCGCCATAGGGCAACGCCGCGGACAGCGGCTTGCCGGCCTCGTCGAACTTCAGCGTCGTGCTACCGGTGGCGGTCTCGATCAGGATCCGGCGGACCTGGGCGCCGACAGCGGTCGCGCTCGGTGTGATGGTGATCGCGGCGTTGGTCACCGGGTGGTCGAAATCCACTTGGAGCCACTGCCCGACGGCCGACTGCAGTGCGTTGGACACCCATGCGGTCGCCGGGTCGCCGTCGATTGCCGCCGCGGGTGAAGCGGCCGGCGCGACGTCAGGCATTGCGGTGGAATCCGACGACGAGCTCGACACCGTGATCCGGCCGCCCGTCCAGCTGCCGAGCACGGTGTCAGCGCCGGGCACCGGGTAATCGGGCACGCGATTAGAGGTGTGCCGGGCGTCGCCGACGGCGCCGATCGCCGACGAATGCTCATCTACCCGGCCGTAGTCGGTCTCACGGGCCACCGGCGTATCGGTCGCCGTCACGACCGGGGCCGGCAGGCCCGCGCTGCGCGCATCGGCGCTCATCAGCACTGGACCCAGCCCCGAGTGGCCCAGTAGCCGTCGCCGCTCGTCGAGACGGAGCAGCGCTTCGGGGCCGCCGTCGACGCGGGGCAGTTGGTCGATGTCGGCGAAGTACGGCGCGGCGGGATCGGCGACCCAATCGTCAAGAGGGCCGACCCGATAAATCTCTATGGCCGGGTAGCGCGGGCGCATTCCGCTATCGGCGACGAAGCCGGCTAGGGTGCCGGGGCCCACCGGTGCACCGAATTGTGCGACCCGCCGCAGCCCCGGCGACCCCTCGATAGCGCGGTGCACCAGGATCGGGCGCGCCGACCGCGACGAATCGGGATCCAGATCGTTGCGCAACACCAGATAGGAAATGCCCTGGCGGGCAAGGGTATCGGCAAGACCGGCGGATGGGCGCCCGGCGGCGAACAGGCGTTGCACCGAATCCAGCGCCCGGATGGTTTGCGGTGGTGTCAGTGGGATGGAGTCGCGCACTCCCCACGGGGCGGAACCGAGGACTTGGAGCGGCTCGTCGTGGCTGGTGCCCCACATCTGGGTGGCGAACGGCGCACCGGGAACCACCAGCGCGCGCCCGGGAACTGGTGTCCCAGTGTCATGTTCGCCGAGCCAGTCGGCCGCTTCATGCCAGTACTGGGGTATCGCCGCGAACGTGCCCGGCGGAGCGAGCCGGCCCGTCCACGCCAGCGAGGTGCTGACCGCCAGTGCCGTCAGCACGACAACACCGGCCGCGACTCGTTTGTCGCGCTCGGGATGGGCAAATGCGCGCAGCCACACCGAAACCGGGGCGTTGCCGGCCCCCCAACCGGGCAGCGGTATCCGGCCCAGCAGTTGCGCGACGCCCAACACCACCGGGATTCGGATCACCGGCCCCAGTTTGTGCACGTTGCGCAGCGGCGCACCGGAGCCGTCCAGGAACGCCTGCACCTGGACGGCCACCGGGGAGCCCAGGCCACCGCTGTAGCCGGCGGCCATCAGGACCACGCCGATCAGCAGCATCGCGACCAGTCGTCCCCGCGCCGGCATTTCCCGGGTGGTCAGCCCGGCCAGCCCGGCCGCCGCCACCAGGCAGGTGCCCAGGATGGCCGCGGATCCGGTCACCAGCGGCGAGCCTGCGGTGGCGGTCGGCGCCACGAACGGGGTCCAGCCGTCGGTCCCACGCAGCATCTCGACCAATGACGACCATTGCGTTGTCACGCCAGAGGATTCGATGAAGTCGAGGAAGGGCGGGCTGATGGCCCGCAACAGCACCAG
>Ga0182012_10003137_pt1 | contig 17651 bp, 17 predicted proteins | sample 612S2SmetaG_FD_120486 | JGI IMG/M metagenome (GOLD analysis project Ga0182012, IMG submission 120486) | Permafrost microbial communities from Stordalen Mire, Sweden - 612S2S metaG | ecosystem: Environmental > Terrestrial > Soil > Wetlands > Permafrost | place: Sweden: Stordalen | collected...
ATCATCCGCGACACCGCATTGAAGACGCCGTTTGTCGATGTGAAGGTTTGCGCCATCGACGAAACGTGGTCGGGGCTGAAGCTGGTAGTCCGCAAAGAACTGCGCGCATCGTTCAAGTCATTTGGCACATCGGCCGGCGCGTCGGCCCGATCATAGGAGCTAGACACCGTCACATGGCCATTTATTTGCCCGCCTCCGCTGAAGAACACGATCTGGCACTCGACGAGCTTACGCCGCGCGAGATTGTTACAGAGCTCGACAAACACGTTGTGGGCCAGAAGGCCGCTAAGCGCGCCGTGGCCATTGCACTGCGCAACCGCCAACGCCGCCAGAAGCTGCCACCTGACCTCGCCGACGACATCATGCCGAAGAACATCATCATGATTGGGCCGACGGGCGTGGGCAAGACGGAGATCGCGCGCCGGCTGGCCAAGCTTACTAACTCGCCGTTTCTCAAAGTTGAGGCGTCGAAGTTTACTGAGGTGGGCTATGTCGGCCGCGACGTGGAATCGATGATTCGCGACCTGGTGGAGATATCCATTGACATGGTGCGCGAAGAGCGGCTGGAAGAGGTGGAAGATCGCGCGGAGATGAATGCCGAGGAGCGGCTGCTTGACGTGTTGCTGCCTCCGCCTCCGGCTGCTCCGCCTGCGCAGGAGGGCCAGCTCACACTGCCCGGCACGGAGAGCTATCAGCGGTCGCGCGAAAAGCTGCGCCAGCAGTTCCGCGAAGGCAAGCTCGACGACCGGCAAGTGGAGATTGATGTGCGGGAGCGCGGGAATCCGCAGTTTGGCATCATCAGCAACCAGAACCTGGAAGACATGGAGATGAACCTGAAGGACATGCTGCCGAATCTTTTTGGCGGCGGGTCAAAGAAGCGCAAGATGAAGGTGGGCGATGCGTTTGACTACCTGGTGCAGGAAGAGGAAGGCCGCCTCATCGATATGGATTCAGTGAACCGCGCGGCGACTGAGCGCGTGGAGTCGAGCGGGATCATTTTTCTCGACGAGATCGACAAGATTGCCGGACGCGAGGGCTCGCATGGGCCGGACGTTTCGCGCGAAGGCGTGCAACGCGACATTTTGCCCATCGTGGAAGGGACGACGGTGAATACGCGCTACGGCATGGTGCGCACCGATCACATTCTGTTCATTGCCGCGGGGGCGTTCCATGTTTCGAAGCCGAGTGACCTCATTCCCGAGTTGCAGGGCCGCTTTCCGATTCGCGTGGAGTTGCAGTCGCTGACGGTGGATGACTTTCTGCGCATTCTTACTGAGCCGAAAGCGTCGCTGACCAAGCAATATTCGGCGCTGCTGGAGACGGAGGGCGTGCGGCTGGAGTTTGCGCCGGATGCGTTGCGCGAGATGGCTGAATTTGCGTTCAAAGTCAACGAGCAGACAGAGAACATTGGCGCTCGGCGCCTGCATACCATCATGGAGCGGGTGCTTGAGGACGTTAGCTTCCTTGCTCCCGATGTGGCACGACGCGCGCCTAACGACGAGGCTGCTTCTGCGCTGAACGAGGCGATCAAAGCCGAGTCGTCGGCGCCACTGCCCTACGAGGAGCGCATGACAGCTTCGGGGCCTGAGAAGGTGTTCCTGATCGACGCTGCGTATGTGCAGACAATGGTGGCAACGATTGTGAAGGATCAGGATTTGAGCAGGTACATACTGTAGGCGATCCGGGCGTCAGCTTCAGAGTTCAGGGACGCGGTGAAGCAGGAGCTTGCGGAACATCTGGGTTTGGATGCGCTGGCCGATGGATGAGGCGGAGAACCAATCGCGGAAGGCTGCAATGAGGGGCTGCTCGGTTTGGAGTAGCTGTCCTGCGCGCCAGGAGTCGTTGATGATGGCCGTGGTGCGCGGGATGCGAAGGCGCTCGTAGGTGCGCAGGGCGGCTTCAATATTTGGATTGGCGCGGACCGCGTGGGCCAGCGTGACGGCATCTTCAATTGCCTGACATGCGCCTTGGCCGAGGTTTGGCGTGGCCGCGTGGGCTGCGTCCCCAAGCAGGGTAACTCTTCCGCGACCCCAGTGCTTGAGCGGCTTGCGGTCGAGGATGTCATTCTGGATGACTGCCTCTTCAGGCGTGGCGTGGACGAAGTCGAGCACGGGCGCGGACCAACTTTCACAGGCAGCAAGCGCATCGGCTTTGGACCGGATGGTGCCACGGGGTGCGTTCTTGGCGAGGAACCAATAGACCTGGCCCTGGCCGCATGGACATGCGCCGAACTGAGTGCCCGGGCCGAGAGCCAACAGCGAGGTGCGCGCGGGAAGCAGTTGCGACGCGTAGCAGATGCCGCGCCAACAGGTTGCGCCTTCATAGCGGGCAGGCTCATTGCCATGCAGTTGTGCCCGAATTATCGAGTTGATGCCGTCTGCGCCAACCAGGAAATCGGCGTCGATGCGCTCGCCGCTTTCAAGGATCGCGGTTGAGTTGTCGAATTCGACGCAGCGTGCGCCGGTTCGGACTGAGGCTGGACCGAGCTGTGCAAAAAGTATGCGCTGCAACTCCGCGCGATGAATGCAAACGCAGGGAGCGCCGGCTTCGCGGGCCATATCGGTAAAGCGGCTTTTGGCGATGGGGCGGCCTGAAGAGGTTTGCGAGGAGAAGGTGTCAAACTCGGAGCCGCTGGCGATGACTTGCTCGGCGATTTTGCCTTCGGTGCCGAGTTCCCGGAGGGCCAGAATGGCATTGGACCAAAGGGAAAGCCCAGCGCCGACTTCGCGGATGGAGGGCACCTGCTCGACAACGGTGCTCTCAATTCCCACACGGCGCAGAGCGAGCGCAGTAGCCAGACCCCCTATGCCTCCACCAATGATGACAGCACGCACGGGTGCAGTCTAACACCTGGCGAATTGTGCTTGACCGCGGCCATCGCCCTCGATATTGTCAGATTTGTACCTCGGCAGTCCGCGAAGCACGACCAACTAGCGGGCTCTACCTGCATTCTCCTGCTTCTGAGGGAATGTGGATGGAGGCGGTTCAGAGCACCTGGGAAAGGTGTGTCTGTGCGCCGCCGATTCGGGGTGCGCTCCCGCCTTTCCCTCGACTCCACGCATCACAATGAGCAGCATGATCGGGGCCCACAGGAGTCCTGAGCCATGCCTTGAGGAGAACAGCTATGAGCAGCGCAGCAAACCAGGCAGTAAATCATCACAAGATTAACTACATCGAGTTTCATACCACCGACATTGAGCAGACGAAGAAGTTTTACGGCACGGTGTTTGGCTGGACGTTCCAGGATTGGGGTCCCGACTACGTGAGCTTTCACGGCGCTGGGATTGATGGCGGCTTTGTGAGGGACGAACCGCACGACGGGCCGGGCAAGTTTGCTCCGCTGGTGGTTCTCTATTCAGCCGATCTGGCTGCCACGGAGATCGCAGTGAGGATGGAGGGTGGCGGAATTGTGGTGCCAACTTTCGAGTTTCCTGGCGGGCATCGCTTCCACTTTTCAGACGGCGCAGGAAATGTGCTGGGCGTTTGGTCGGAGTGAGAAAAGCAGGGCCTGGGGTCTAGGGCCTGGGGTTTTGGGGAAACTGGGCGTCCGATGCGGCATCCGCGAGTGTGGGCAGCGTGGGGCGCCCGATTTCTTTGCCTGCTCTAGGTCAAATGTTCCTTTAGGAAGGTGAGGGAACGGGCACGGGCTTTTTGCGCGGAGGCAGGGTCGTAGTCGGCGCGGGCCTCGCAGTTGAAGCCGTGTCCGGCGTCGTAGGTGAAGATCTCGACACAGGGGTGAGCAGACTGCACCCTCTCTATTTCCTCGGGCGGAATGTGTTTGTCTCTCCTACCGTAATGCAGCATTATCGGCGCTTTCGGTGATTCGGCGGCATACTGGGCGATGCGGCCGCCATAATAGCCGACTGCCGCTGCAATGGGCAGGCGGCATGCAGACAACCACGCCAGAGTCCCGCCCAGGCAGTAGCCGATCACGCCCACTTTCTTGCCTGTTGCCGTGCAGTAATCTACAGCGGCGGCCACGTCGGCGAGCGCCTTTTCCATGCTGAGTTTTGGAATGAAGCTGCGCGCGGTCTGGGCGTCTGCACCTTCGTAGCCCAACTCCACGTCTGGCTCAATCCGGTCAAACAGCGCGGGTGCGACGGCCAGAAATCCATCTTTGGCGTAGGCATCGGCCACGGATCGTATGTGAGCGTTGACGCCAAAGATCTCTTGAACCACGACGAGGGCGGCAATGGGTTCACCATCTGGGCGCGCGACATATGCGCCTAAGGCCTGGCCGTCGCTTGCGTGCAGTGTAGTGCGTTCGCTCATCACTTCTCCTCTCCCAACAGAGTATCTATAGAGGAGAAAGGTTGGACAAGCGAACGATTTAGCGTCATGAATGTGGGCTAGTTGACTGTTGGCGGCAGCATGAGCGGCTTGCGGGGTCCCATTTCTTCGCGCACCAGCGTAAGGCCGAGGATGCAGCGCTCAAAGCGGTCGCTGAGGCGCGCAAACAGCGGGGCTTCCTGCTCGTATTCGAAGAGGTTGAACTGGCTGACGATGTAGTAGCTCTCTTTGCCGGCGTGGATGAGTTCGCCCAACGAAGGATGATGGCGACGCCTGCGCCGCTCGGAGCCCATCGCCTCTGGATACATGCCCGCTACGAAGAGCGCGTAGTCGCCGATGTGCTTGCGGAGGGCGCGCTCGGCGTCAAAGGAGGGAGCCGTGCCGTTGATGGGGTCTGCTGCGGCCATCATATCGGCGAGTTCCTCGATGGGCCTGCCCATCCCGTCGCGCACCTGGTAGAGCTTGTCGGACTCAGAAAACTCGCACAGCAGGCGGGCAACGTAGGCGGTGACGTCGGGATCGTTTAACCCGAGCTTGCCCTCGTAGCTGTTGCGGACCATTTGCTGAAAGAAAGGCTCAAGCGGGTGAGTCTGGCTCTGCATACAAACCTCCCAAGGCTGCGGGCAAGCAGCCCGATTGCTTTAGAGGCAATGGCCGGTTGCTTGACGAGTGCATTGCCGGGGACGCCAGCCAGTGCCTGTATGTGTTGCTTTGACACAGAGATTAATGGATTTGTTGCGAGATGCAAGAGGGGGAATCGAAGATTGTTAGCAGAGTGTGAATTTGAGTGCGAAAGGCGGGGTTGCGGTATGTCGACGGAAAGCTGGCCCGCAAAAACAAGGGCAGCCCGTAAAGGCTGCCCTTGTTGGGACGACTGGTTGGGGCCTAGACTGCCGCGCCGGCGTGCGCTTCAAGCTGGGCAAGGCGCGTGGCAAGCATGCCTTCAAGCTTGACCAGTGCTGCGGAGAAGCCTTCGATGCCTTCCTTTAGCTTGTCTGTGGCCATGCGGTCGGCGGCGTGCATTGCCTCAAAGATGTCCTTGTCCATGGGGATACGCTCGATGGCCATGGTCTTGGCGGCTTCGGGGTCGAGCTTGCGCGGAAGCGGGCCCTCGGTGGACTCGAGCTCGGCGAGCAGTTGCGGTGAGATGGTGAGCAGGTCAGACCCGGCAAGTTCAGTGATTTCGCCGATGTTGCGGAAGCTCGCGCCCATGACCACGGTCTTGTAGCCGAACTTCTTGTAGTAGTTGTAGATTTTGGTCACGGACTTCACGCCTGGATCTTCTGCGCCGTAATAGTCGCGGCCGGTATCTTTCTTGTACCAGTCAAGGATGCGGCCGACGAAGGGCGAGATGAGGGTGACGCCAGCCTCGGCGCAGGCAATGGCCTGATGAATGCCGAAGAGCAGCGTGAGGTTGCAGTGGATGCCCTCGTTCTCGAGCACATGGGCTGCCTGAATGCCTTCCCAGGTGGACGCGATCTTGATGAGGATGCGGTCGCGGCCGATGCCTGCGGCATCGTATTGAGCGATGATGCTGCGCGCCTGCACGATGGTGGCCTGGGTATCGTAGGAGAGGCGAGCATCGACCTCGGTGGAGACGCGGCCGGGAACAATATTGAGAATCTTCTTGCCGAAGGCAATCGCCAGACGCTGAAAAGCGAGGTTGGCCACGAGCTCGTCTTTGGCGCTGTTGCCGAGTTCTTTGCGCGCCTCCAGCAGAACGCCATCAACGATGGGCTGATAGTGGGGCATCTGCGCGGCGGCGGTGATGAGCGATGGGTTGGTGGTGGCGTCCTGGGGATGGAACTTCTCCATTGCCTCCATGTCGCCGGTGTCGGCAACAACGACGGTGTAGTTGCGAAGCTGTTCGAGCAGATTCTTGGCCATGGTACCTCCGGGAAGTTGGGGAGAGCGGGCTCGGGGCGATCCGCGTACGGAAACAAGTGTAACGCCAGAGACTATGTGGTTTGATGAATGCCGCGGCCTGGGGGTTGTAGAAATTACTGCGAAGGCGCAGTCTCTTCAGCTACAGCGGATCGGGGGCTTTCGTGTCCGCCCAGGTCAAGTGCCGTGACTGCATAACGATAGAGCTGGCCGGGACGGACGTGAGAATCGTGGAATGCGGGTCCGACGACCGGCTCGGCTGGCGAGATGCGCTGCCAAGGGTCGTCGCCCTCGCGCCGGTAGACGGCGTAGCCGGCCAAGCCCTCATCGGTGTTTGGCTTCCAGCTCAGGTCAATGGATGATTCTGTAGCGGTTCGGGTGGCGATGGCGGCAAGTCCGGTGGGAACATCCGGGGGGAAGATGTCGGCCGCATCGACGCGGATGGGGTCCGAGAGCGGACCTGCGAGCTCGAGCATCTGATCTTGATCTTGCTGTGCGGCCTGAGCGTTCCCGCTTTGCATTGGGCTCTGGGCCGGCACTCTCTGCGCGACGCGGATGACTCGCTGGGCCCGGTACTCATAGGTCTGGCCGAGACGAATGTCTTTGTCGATGGTGCGCGGAGGCTGATCGGGCGACTCGACGAGGAGCGTTCTCTCGATGGGCTCAGGCTCAGGCGCCAACAGGCCCGACTGGCCCTGGGGTTTCGGCGGGGGGGCACTGACAAGCTTGCGATGGAGGCGAACAGCTGTTGAGGTGGCTGAAGCATCGGATGCAGGGTTGGCGGTCCATCGGAGAACCACTCCCTGTTTGCGGACTTCAGCGGCGAGGCCCAGTACGGCAGGCGGCGCCTGCCCGGCCAGAATCACTGCTTCATTTGATGGCCCGGCAGACCGGCCTTTTTTGTTCTTGAGCTCAACAAAGTATGTGAGTTTGCGGGGTGCGCCGTTGGCCAGCGCCGTGGGCAGAGTTTCAGTGAAGTTGCCGTCTGCACCGGGCGGGAACGTAGGGTCGACACCGGCCTGCACGCAGGGCCCGTCTACTTCGCGGCGGCAGATGTGCACCAAAACGCTGTCTTTGAGCTTGAGCTTGTCGGTGTTCTTGGCCGGCATGGTCCAGGTGAGCTTAACCTCGTCGCCGTTGCGGTCTGCGGAGAGATCGCTGACCGGATCAGGAAGGTTGAGCGATGGAGGCTGGGGCGCACCCGGAGTGCCGCAGCCCACGAGGCTGATAGTGGCTAGTGCGCCCGCCACAAGAGCGGCAACGGCAAAGGCCCATCGAAATCCGCGTGCAGGTTGCATTGCTTTTCAGTCTACTGGAGCGGTGTGAGGGTTGCAGTCGAGGTGGCGCGCCCACCTTGATCCGGCTGGAAGGAGTGCGGGCAATGGACCCGTCGCCTAATGGCGATATACCTGAACTTCATGGCCCTCTGCCCTGATCCCTCGAACGACGCGATCGATGATCTTCTCAAGTTGAGCTTGATTTGGCCGCTCAGGATTATCTGGAACCCGAAATGGAATCGGAAACAAGAAGCCATCCTCAAATCCAAACTCAAACGTGCCCCGATCATCGGAGTATCTGACGGAATTGTGTCCATACGACAGGGCAAATCCCTCGTCTGAGACGAGCCTTCCAAACCAAATCCATCGTCTTTTGAACATGACAGACTCCGACAGCGCTTGGACCAGAGTAGTTGAAGGGGTGGCTGCGGCAAAGCTGGTTCAACAAGTTGGGCCGATTCCGGATATGGCTTGCAGGAGAGAAAGACGGCTCTCATGCCGTATTCTTGCTTTCGGTGTGCGAGCAGCCTCACTGAGGGGGCTTTGCACGGAGGGATCGCGGGGATGAGTTTACTGAAGGCGCGGCTGGCCGCGATGATGTTCCTGGAATACTTCATCTGGGGCGCGTGGTACGTGACGGTGGGAACGTGGCTGGGGCGGACGCAGCACTTCACGGGCGCGCAGATCGCGATGGTGGGGGGCACCACGGCAGTTGGCGCCATCATTTCGCCATTCCTGGTGGGCTGGCTCTCTGACCGGTTCTTCGCCACGGAACACCTGCTGGCAGCGCTGCACGGCGCTGGCGCGGTGCTGCTTTACATCGCATCGAGCCAGACGAGTTTTTCGCCGCTGTATTGGGTGGTGCTGGCGTATGCGTGTGTCTATATGCCGACATTGGCGCTCACTAACTCTCTGGCCTTCCGCCAGATGAAGGACCTGAAGACGGAGTTCGCGCCGATTCGCGTTCTCGGCACGCTGGGCTGGATCGTCGCGGGGATCACGATCAGCACTTTCGCGCTGGAGGCGACGGCCATACCGCTGCGCCTTGCCGCGGCGTCATCGCTGGCGCTTGCGCTCTACTCGCTTACACTGCCGCACACTCCGCCGCTCGACAAGGGTGCGCCCGCGGGTGGATTCAACGTGCGCCGCATTGTTCCGCCAGAGGCTGTGCACCTGTTGAAGGACAAGTCGTTTGCCATTTTCGTTGCGGCGTCGTTTCTCATTTGCATTCCGCTGCAGTTCTACTATGTATTCACCAACCCGTTTCTTGTGGAGATTGGCGTTACCAATACGGCCGGCAAGATGACGGGCGGGCAGATGTCAGAGCTTTTCTGCATGCTGCTGATCCCGTGGTTTTTCCGGCGGCTTGGCGTGAAGTACATGCTGATCGCGGGGATGGCGGCGTGGGCTTTGCGGTATTTGCTCTTCGCTTACGGAAACCCGGGGCCAGGCCTGTGGATGCTCTACGGCGGCATCCTGCTGCATGGGATCTGTTACGACTTCTTCTTTGTGACCGGGCAGATTTATGTGGACCGCAAGGCGCCGCTGGCTTATCGCGCGGCGGCACAGGGAATGCTTACGCTGGTGACGTACGGCGCGGGGATGCTGCTTGGTTCGTTCCTGTCGGGGCCGATAGTGGACCACTATGCATCGATCGCGGCGGACGGGAGCGCGACGCACGCTTGGCGGCCGATCTGGCTGATCTCGGGGGGACTTTCCGCGGCGATTCTGGTGCTGTTCTTCTTTGCGTTCAACGAGAAGGACGAAGCGGAGAAGAGTGGCGCGTGAGTTAGTAGTGATCGTATGAATCTGGAGATTTTATGAAGGTACTGTTTATCGGCGGGACGGGAAACATCAGCCTTGCGGTTACGCAACTAGCGGCTGCGCGGGGCATCGAGCTTACGCTGCTGCGGCGCGGCCAGCGAAGCGCGGAACTGCCTGAGAGCGTGAGTACGATTGCCGCGGACATTACCGATGAAGCGGCTGTGGCCAAAGAGCTGGACGACCGGCACTTTGACGCGGTGGTGGACTGGATCGCATTTACGCCGGACCAGATTGAGCGCGACATCCGGCTGTTCCGCGGGAGGACAAATCAGTTCATCTTAATCAGCTCGGCGAGCGCCTATCAGCGGCCAGTGGGTCACTACCTGATCACCGAGTCGACGCCGCTGGTCAATCCTTATTGGCAGTATTCGCGTGACAAGATCGCCTGCGAAGAGCGGCTGATGGCGGCCTACCGCGATGAAGGCTTTCCGATCACCCTCGTGCGGCCGTCGCTCACGTATGGAGACACGCAGATTGTGCTGGCTGTGAACAGTTGGCAGAAGTCATTCACCGCGATCGACCGCATGCGCAGGGGCAAGAAAGTGATTGTGCCGGGCGATGGATCGTCGCTGTGGTGCATCACGCATAACAGCGATTTTGCCAAAGGGTTTGTGGGGCTGCTGGGGCACCGGCAGGCGATCGGCCACGCCTTCCACATCACCAGCGATGAAGTGATGACGTGGGACCAGTTTTACCGGATCACCGCTGAGGCCGCGGGGGTGGAGGCGCAGATCGTGCACATTTCGTCGGACTTTCTGGGGGCGTGCAATCCTGACGAGATCGGCAGTCTCACGGGCGACAAGGCATCGAGCGTGGTGTTCGATAACTCGAAGATCAAGAGATTTGTTCCGGATTATTGCGCGACTATGCCTTTTGCCGAGGGGATTCAGCGGACCGTCGACTGGTTTGATGCCAACCCGGCGCGGAGGGTGATCGACCACGAGGCCAACGACAGGTGGGACAAGATTATCGATGCGTACGAGTCGGGGCTGGCGGAGGCGCAGCGACGGCTGCGTGTCTGAGCAGCGGGCGTATGCCTGCCACTATTTCTTCTGCCTCGACGTTTTCCTTGCAGCTCTGTGCTTGTTTTCAATCTCAAAGGCCTGGCAAAACTCTTTTGCAGCGGCGGGGCCGATGTCGTCTTTGGTGAGTCGCGATTCGCCGGGGAAGATGTGGACGTAGAGCACGGGGCCGAGCAACAACGCAGTTGAGTGCTCGATGTTGAGGGACGCTGGCAGCACACCGCGGTCAATCGCACGGCGGAGAATGGTGCGAATCGCTAGCCGTGGCGGCTCCATTACGCGATTGCGCCACGCCTTGCCGAACTCCTGATGTACCGCTGAGTAGGCAATCAGCGCCGGTACGATCCGTTGGTGGTATTCATCAAACTCCTCCGGATGACGCCGCGTGAGAACGGTGGAGAGATCGCGGCAGAGGTCGCCTGTGTCGATGTCTTCGCGCTCGCGGTCGAGTCCGTGGATGAAGCACATCACCTCGAGCAGCAGGGCTTCTTTATCTTCCCAGTGGTTGTAGATGGTGGCCTTGCTCACGCCTGATTGCTGGGCGATCGCGTCCATGCTGGCGGCTTCGATGCCGCGCTCGGCAAACAGGTCGAGCGCGGCTCGAAGCACTTTTTCGTGAACAGCAATACTGCGCGAACGTACCATTGCCAGCTCTCGATCTTAGATCTCGATTTTGGAGAAACGGTAGGCGCCGACTACGAGCAGCACAGCGCCCGCGCAGGCGAGGACGACCACGTCGGTCACCGGGCTGAAGGTGGACGAGCCGAGCAGCATGGCGCGCATGCCATCGATGCCGTAGGAGAGCGGATCGATGCGGGTTGCGATCTTGAGCGCCCAGCCCTGGCCGGATAGCGGAAACATTGCGCCGGAGAGGAAGTAGATGGGCATGACGAGGAAGTTCATGATGAGCTGAAATCCCTGCATGTCTTGCAGGCTTGATCCAACGGCTACGCCGAGCGCCGCGAAGACGAGCGAGATGGCGAGCATGAATCCGATGGCCATGGGAATGTGCCACCAGTTGACCGGGCGAAAACCGACGATCAGCGCGATGATGAGCACCAGCAGCCCCTGGATGACACTAACCGTCATGCCGCCGAGCGTGCGGCCGATCATGATTTCGATGCGAGGAACTGGCGCGACAAGCATTTCTTTGAGGAAGCCGAACTGGCGATCCCAGAGCAGGCCGAGGCCTGAGAAGATCGACGAGAAGAGCACGGTCATGCCGACGATGCCGGGGGCAATGAACTGCAGATAGCTGCCAAAGCCCGCGCGCTGAAAGACCGATCCGAGACCGAAGCCAAGCACCAACAGGTACAGCATGGGCTGGCCCAACGAAGCGATGATCTGCGCGCGGGATCGCGTATACCGCTTCAATTCACGAAGCCACAAAATGTAGATTGCTGTCATCGTCTTCCTCCCTGCCACATCTTTGCAAACTGCCGCATGTTGTCAGTCGCGCTGGCGCTCTCGTCGCGAATTGTAGTGCCGGTGAGCTTGAGGAACGCGTCCTCGAGGGTTGTGGTTTCGGTCTGCTCCTTGATCTCGGCCGGCGTCCCCTGGGTTACCAGCTTGCCGTGATCGATGACGCCGATGCGGTGGGCCACGCGATCCGCCTCGTCCATGTAGTGCGTAGTGAGGAAGACGGTGACCTTCTCGGCTTCGTTGACCTGCTTGACGTGGTTCCAAAGCTGGTTGCGGCTCTGAGGATCGAGACCGAGGGTTGGCTCATCGAGAAATAGGATGCGGGGAGTGTGGAGAAAACCGCGGGCGATTTCGAGGCGACGCTTCATGCCGCCGGAGAACTTTTTCACCTGCTCGCCGCGGCGGTCCCAGAGCTCAAAAAGTTTGAGCAGCTCCTCGGTGCGGTGCTTTCGGAGCTTGGCGGGTACGTGGTAGAGCACACCGTGGAAGTCCATGTTTTCCTGCGCGGTGAGCTCGCCGTCGAGGCTGGGATCTTGAAAGACGATGCCGAAACGCTTGCGGACTTCGTTCTTGTGGGTGAGGGGATTGAGGCCGTCGAGCTCCATGACGCCGCTGGTTGGTTTCAGCAGGGTAGTGAGCATTTTGATGGTGGTGGTTTTTCCGGCTCCATTGGGGCCGAGAAAGGCAAAGATCTCACCCTCTGCGACGTCGAACGAAACGTCGTTGACGGCGGTGAAGGTGTCAAACGTCTTCACCAGGTTTTGGACGCTGATCATGGATGGACCTCCATTTTTTCCTTCCACATGAAACTTCGGGGGCGGGGATGCACGGGTTAGTCAATTTCAGGGGATTGCAGGCAGTTCAACTTCAAAGCAGCCAAGGGTGAATGCGAATGGAAATGGGCCGGGATCGCTGGTTCGGTAGAGCCCATCAAAGAAGACGAATGCGTGGTGCGCGTTGTCCTCGGCGAACTGGAAGGTGGGTTTCCAAGGGCCGCTATGCCATCCGCGATCCTCGGCCGTCATGATCTGTATCGGCGGGCCCCAATCGGACAGAGTTCCAGACGGCTCCGCTGAGCGGCACCACCACAATCCGGTTTCAACTGGCGCGTTGCCTTCCCCTACCCAGACGCGCGAGAAGATTGCATCGAAATAACCGGCTCGCTCAAGAACGGCGAAGTCGAACATCTTCATCTCGGGTGAGGCAAAGATGGTATGTGCGCTCCAATTGCACTTCCCATCATCGCTCTCAGCATAGCCATGTACCAGGTAGTTCTCATGGTTCGATCCCGCTACGTACCACATCTTCCATTTGCCATCGTGATAAATCAAGTTCGGTTCGAAGGCACTTCCGTGTTCCCATTCCTCCCTCGCGGCAAACGCATGTGTGGGCTGATCGATCCACTCCTGCCCGTTCCACTCCAGAAAACCTATCGTATTTGGTCCCCAAAGATTTTCCGCGGCTCCGGCGTAGTAGATTCGCTCCACCCATTTGAAGTTTTGCGGGTCCCATCCTCTTACATAAGACGGGCAATGCCGTCCGCCATTCCCGTCCCACGCGCCGCTCAGGTTTTTGCCTGCGAGAGGCGCCAATTCTCCGCGCTCATCTCGCGTAAGCTTCCAGTTGGTCGCCGACAATGGCGCGCCCGGATCGAGTGAAGCGCTGAAGAGTTGCGTGGCTCCATACCCGCCCGCCTGCCCTGCAAGATACATCCACCATTGATCATTACGCCTGACAACGGTCGCATCGAGGACTTCGGCGCCCATGCCTGAATTGGAATCCTCAGGATCGAAGAGCTTCGTCTCCTTCCCCCCGAGAAGGTATTCGATATGCTTCATCCCGCAGCTCCTTAACGCCCGATCAAAACTATACTGAACGGTTCAGTATAGTTTTGTCAAGGCGACAAGATAGCCGAGGGAGGAACCTTCGTGAGCAAAGGCCTTTGTGCGGCCCTATTCGCGGGCTTGAGTTTCAGTGTCGTTTGGCTAGCGTCGTAACCTGACCGCTGGCCCGTTGCAGCAGGAAGCCAGTTACGGTTGTGAGGTCTTTGATGACGGGACTGCTGCGTGAAGCTGGGCTATTCGGGACGTTTTGTGCAATGAGCCTGTTGACCACAAGGCCCAGGCGACAAGAGCCGGCTGGAAAAAGAGACGGGCGAGGCGTTTGCCGTCGGTGTCGAGGCCGAAGGCGCTACGATGTTGCGTGTATTGAGCGATGTTGCCGGGGAAAACGCAGGTGAAGAAGGCGCTTGCGAGGCGGCCCAAGGGAGCCTTCTGCTTGGGGAGAAGCACTAGTGCCGCTCCAAGAGCAATCTCTGCAACGCCTGATTGGAGCACCACGGTGTCGGGATCGAGCGGTACCCAGGAAGGAACCTGCGCTTTGAATTGCTCGCGGGCGAAGGTGAGGTGGGAGGTCCCCGCGGCGACGAGCGTGAGGCCGAGTGCGACTCTTGCCGCATTTTGAGCGCTGCTCGTGTCTGCGCACGGAGCATCAAGGTTCTGGTCGGTCATGCGCGCTCCTTTCAGTGTTGGATGCGTGATGCCGGGCAGTTCATATTGCTGAACTACAGACGGCAACCGCACATTTCAGGCAGTTTCAATCTCATCGTCACTTTCGTCCTGAGGATCGTCGACGTTGCCTTCAAGGATTGCATCGCTGTGGGCTGCGTCGGTGTTTGGATGGTGCTTGCGGAGAATGGAGCTTGTGTCTTCACTGCCGGGGCTCACGCTGACAGCGCCCTGGTTGCCCTCAAAGGGGCCGGTTTCGGTGAGTTTGCCAATGCGCTCCTCGGCGAGATCGTCGACGATGATGCCGGAGCCGTCGCGCGAACTCGCCAAGTCATCCTCCTGGAATAGATTCACTTCTAGCGCATCTACTTCTTCGTCGGTGCTGGCGTCGAGCGCGTCGAACTGTTCACCGAGTTGGCCTTCGAGGATGACAGGGTCGTCGGCGCTGCCGGTGATCGATGCAAGCCGGTCGATATCGGCTTCCGCGGCGTGGTCGCCGTCTGCGGGGTCTTCTTTCCCATAAACCGAGCTTTCCGTCAGATCCACTTGGTCTCTTTTCACTTGTGTTGACCTCTCTCAATTTCTTGCATTCTGCTGATTAGATGCACGCGGAGGGTGCTTCGCTGGATCAGGGCGTGAGATTTAAAGATTTGATTATTCTGCTATTGCGGATGAAGTTGGGAAGCGAATTGCTGGCCGGAGATGAATTGCGCGTCGCAGGGTGCCCGCGATCTCGCGATAAACTTGAAGAGTGCGAATCCCTGCTGTTGCTTTGAAAGTTCTTTTGCTGTCTTTCCTCCTGCTGGCCCTGGCTGGGTGCGGCAAACCGACGGTCGATCTACCCCCCTCAGTGACGACGATTGGCCAGGCGACTCCGCTCAGCGTGCATGTCCACGATGCTCATGGCGTTAAGCAAGTTACGGCCACTGTTGAGCAAAATGGCGCGCAGTACCAGGTGGGTCAGAGCTCAGGTGAAACCAAGACGGCTGATTCGACGTTCAACTTCACGGTGGGTGTGAAGACTACGCCACAGTTGAAAGACGGGCCGGCGAAGCTGATTGTCGAGGCCACGTCCGGCGGATTGTTCGGGGGTAATGTCCGCCTGGAGCGCGACGTGAAGGTGGTGACGCAGCCACCCACGGTGAGTGCGGATTCGGAGCAGCATTACCTGTATCTGGGTATGGCCGACCTGGTGACGATGAACGTGACGGGCTCCTATAACGAGGCGGGTGTGCGCGTCGGGGACGAGACCTTTCGGGCTTGGCCGATGCCGGGCGGGAAGGCTGGGTATTTTTCGTTGTTCGCGTTTGCGTGGAATATGCCGCAGGGTACTGCGCCGGTGGTCTATGCCTCAAACGGCGCGGGCAACGATGTGACCACGCCGATCACGGTCATTTTTCCAAAGAAAGAGCAGCCGGTTTACACGCAGCATGAGATCCAGGTTACCGATCAGTTTATGCAGAAGGTGCTGGGCGAGCTTGATCCGAACGGCTCAGGCGATCCTGTGGCGCGATTTGTCAGGGTCAACACGCAGATGCGCAAAGACAACAACAAGACGCTTGCCGACCTGCGGCTAAAGACAGCCGATCATTTCCTGTGGTCGCAGCCGTTTACGCGGCAGTCGCACTCACAGGCCGAGGCCACTTTCGCCGACAAGCGCAGCTACATTTACCAGGGCAAAAAGATCGACGAGCAGGTGCACCTGGGCTACGATCTTGCTGTCACGCAGCACGTGGGTGTTGAGGCCTCGAATGACGGGCGGGTGGTGTGGGCTGCACCGTTGGGCATCTACGGGAACTGTATAGTGGTCGACCACGGCTATGGTTTGCAGACCATCTATGGCCACCTCAGCCGGATCGATGTGCACGAGGGAGACATGGTGAAGCGCGGAGGCATCATGGGCCTGAGCGGCATGACCGGGATGGCCGGTGGCGACCACGTTCATTTTGCGATGCAGCTCGATGGCGTACAGATTGACCCTAAGGAATGGTGGGACCCGCACTGGATTCAGGATCACATTGCGCGGAGGGTGGATCTGCCGGGGTTTGTCGAGGGGGATGCAGATAAGAAGCTGTATTCAGCGCCAAAGGTGAAGAAGGCTGGGTCGGGGACGAAGGCGAAGAGACGGAGATAGGGCACTGAGTCCCAACACACGGCAAGGTAGGCGAAATTCGAGTGGTTCGTTACGCCGAGTCCCGCATCCAACAAAAGGTAATTAGCTTTGAACCTCGATGGAGAATTATGCCAACACCAGCAAGGCCCTGCGAAGGACGATTTAGCGATGAAGCGCAATTGGCTCTTTCAACGAACAGAAATCGAGATCAGTTTGCGGTTCGGGCCTGTGAGGTTTGTGGCGTGCTGGTTGGGGCGGTTCTAGATCGCGGAAAATGGGTTCCAGAGCAACACTGGCCTTCAGTGAAGTATCAATCGCGAAATGGAGCAGATAAGAAGCGCAGAGTTTCCGCAACCAGGGCAGTGGCGGAAGTCGCGGTCGTTCAGGCTGGATAGCCTTCCGGCAATACGTGGTCCTCTCCAATCAAGCGCCTTACGACGGCTGGCCTTTGAAGATGCAATGAATCGTGCGGGACCGGAGTCCCGCACGACAGCCGGTTCTGAGAACGGCGCTACCGCTTTGTTGCCTTCTTAGCTACGGCTTTCTTGGTCGGTAACTTCGCAGCCTTCTTCGGTGTGGGCTTGGCGGACTTCCTGGCTGGTGGGTTGGTAATGCCCGTCTTCTTCACGTGTTTTTTTTTGCTAACGCCCTTCACCGGTTTTGCGGGGGGTTTTGGCTTTACGGGCTTGGCCGGTGGCGTGGGCTTAACTGGCTTGACCGGGGCCGGCGGCTTGACGGGTTTGGTTGGGGCAGGCGGTTTCGCGGGTGTGCCGGCGCTGTTGCCGATGCCGTTCTCAGTGAGTTGGCCGGTCTTCAGGTCCAGGGTTACGGTATCTTTGAGGACTGTTGGTTTGGCTACAGGTGCCATCTTGAAGGTTGCGGTGAGAGTTTTGCCATCACATGTAAGCGTGAGGTAGCCGAACTCGGCGATGGGGGGGACTTCAAGCTTGTGGTCGCCAACTACCGTGCCGGCAGGGGGGATTCCAGCCATGGGAGCGGTTGCCGCGTAGCCGCCGGAGCCGGAACAGATGTACGGCACAGAACGCCCGTTGACCGTGCGCGTGAAGCGCTGGTAGAGGTGGGAGTGGCCATTGAGGACCATGTCGGGATATACGCCGGCGCCTTTGCAGCAGCTATCGATATCCTGCATCAGGCCAGCGCTGCCACCTGTTTTGGCATCGGCGGAGAGGGGCGGATGGTGCACGGCAATCAAGATGGCGCGCTTGCCGGCGGCCTGGTCAGGCGCGAGGCGCTTGAGCTCCGAGGTGAGGAAGGCGAGCTGAACGTCGGAGATGGGGTAGTGGCCGCCCTG
>Ga0182012_10003138_pt1 | contig 17650 bp, 15 predicted proteins | sample 612S2SmetaG_FD_120486 | JGI IMG/M metagenome (GOLD analysis project Ga0182012, IMG submission 120486) | Permafrost microbial communities from Stordalen Mire, Sweden - 612S2S metaG | ecosystem: Environmental > Terrestrial > Soil > Wetlands > Permafrost | place: Sweden: Stordalen | collected...
CCAGATCGAGGTCTTTTTGGCGGACCAGATCTTCGCTTTCGCGCATACGGGTCGCAAGAACACTCGCGGACGCTGCAATGGTGAACAACACCAGCCCGAGAAAACCGGCGGTGGCATAGATGTTGATGTCCACGTGACCGGTGAGCTGCTGCCATATCGTATGAAGCAATACTGCTATTGCGGCGACGGCAGCAAGGAACAGCGCACTACGCGGCGGGAGCAGGAAAGCCAGGCCGCCGACGGGCACGAACAGCAGCGAACCAAGGCCGCTCGAAATGCCGCCGCAGGCGTGGAGCAGCAGCATCAAACAGGTTATATCGATGGTTGCCTGAACAACGGTTTGAAGATGAGCCGTAAGCAGTCGCCTTCTGACCAGCACGATGCTGAACAGCCCGAAGCACAGGTAGAAGACGGCGACCGAAAAGAAGAGTTGAGGGGACTCCACGGGCAACCCGCGAGAGCCTCCCAGGGAGTGGAGAACGAGCAAAACCAGCGGCACCAGGACCCTGTACAGGTTCAGGATCCCCAGTACGCGCCAGTTGAACCCGATTTTAGGGAGATTGGCGGGCGATGTGCGGTTTAAGGCGTTCACTTGTGCGAAATGTGAGACATCCGATGGGCTTTGCTCCTTTCGCTAGCTTAATTCAAAATACCGCCCCCGATGCGACCGGCTCCACAAGTGAAGGACGGTGTTTTGCGCGCGGGACTCGCGTTGATCACATTCATCTCATCAAGGTTTCGTCGTGCCAGCTGACAAGCCAGCCAAAGTTGTCGCAATTGCGGGGGCAGGCCCAGCCGGTTTGACCGCTGCGCTCGAATTGATGCGACGTTCCGACGTCCTTCCCATGGTATTCGAGGCAGATGGCCAGGTGGGCGGAATATCAAAGACTGTTAATTATCGTGGCAACCGCATGGATCTGGGGGGGCACCGATTCTTCTCGAAATCCGATTGGGTAATGCGCTGGTGGCAGGATATTTTGCCGGTTGCCGCGGACCTCACCGATTCGACCACGCCACTGCGCACGACCTATCAGGGGCAATCGAAGGAGTTCATGCCGGGCATCCACGCGTCCGCGTCGTCCGACGCGGTCATGTTGGTTCGACGGCGGCTGTCGCGCATTTTCTATCGCCGCCGCTTTTTCGATTACCCCTTGAAACTGAGCGCCAGCACGCTCAGGAGCATGGGTGCCGCCGAGACATTCAAAATAGGCTTGAGCTATGGGCGAGCCCGCATGGCGCGCATTCGACCGGAGAAGTCGCTGGAGGATTTTCTGATCAATCGCTTTGGCTATCGGCTCTACCGAACGTTCTTCAAGGACTACACCGAAAAAGTATGGGGCGTGCCTTGCAGCGGAATCTCGGCGGAGTGGGGAGTTCAGCGCATCCGAGGTTTGTCCATCACCAAGGCGCTCGCCCATGCGGTGACGACTCCGTTTCGGAGCTCCGGCACCGCTCAGAAGCGGACGGAAACCAGTCTAATAGAGAGGTTCCTCTATCCGACATTCGGGCCCGGCCAAATGTGGGAAGAGGTGGCGCGCCGGATAGCGCAGCTCGGGGGTCATATTCATCTCAACCATCGAGTGGTTGGGGTCGAGCGGGACGACTTCCGGATCACTGCCATTCGCGTCAGAGACGAAGGTACGGGCCTGGTTCGCCTGGCGCCGTGTGATCATTTGATTTCCACCATGCCGGTTCGGGATCTGACGGGATTTTTGGATGCCGCGGACGAGGACGTCGCCAGAATCGCCCGCAATCTACCCTACCGGGATTTCATGACCGTCGGACTGCTGGTTCGACGCATGGTCGGTACGGGGCAACATGCCGCACCCGGCAATGGCATGCCCCCGGACAATTGGATTTATATCCAGGAGCCCGACGTCAAAATCGGACGGCTGCAGGTATTCAATAATTGGAGCCCGGCGATGGTCGCCGATCCAAATACCATTTGGTTGGGTCTCGAGTATTTCTGTACGGAAGGTGATGAGCTTTGGGCCATGAACGATTCCGGATTCATAGAATTCGCGGCCGGTGAACTGGAAAAGATCGGTTTGATCCATCGGCGAGACGTCGTCGGTGGGACCCTGGTGCGGGTGCATAAGGCTTACCCTGCTTATTTCGGCTCGTATGGTGAATTGGGCAGAGTTCGGAAGTTCTTGGATCAATTTTCGAATCTCTATCCGGTCGGCCGCAACGGGATGCACCGGTACAACAACCAGGATCATTCGATGCTTGCGGCAAAACTTGCGGTCGATTCGATCCTCGACCACGGCAAAGGCAAAGAGCGGATGTGGGACGTTAACACGGAAGACGATTATCACGAGGCGACCAAATAACCCCCCCCCATTCCCGGGCATCGAGCGGGTGAGCGCCTGTTTTGCACGTTGCCCTCGAGTAATTCAGAATAGCGGCCCCGATGTGGGACGGCTTAGCCCTGGCGGATGATTATCTACCCACAGGAACCTGACACAGGGGATTGATGAGTACTCCGCATGTACTGCGCTGCGTGATGGCGCAGCTCAACCTGCTGGTCGGCGATGTCGAGGGCAACACCTCGCGAATCATTGCGGCTGCGACTCAGGCTCGCGAGCAGCTGGGCGCGGACGTGGTCATGGTGCCGGAACTTGCGGTATCCGGTTATCCGCCGGAGGACCTCCTGTTCCACTCGGGCATGCGCGCCCAGGTCGCCCGCTCCATCGGCCGCCTGAAGGCGGAGGTGCGGGGGGTCACCCTGATCGCGGGCTATCCGGAGTACGACGGCGATCGCATCTTCAATTCGGCCCTGGTTTTGCGAGATGGCGCCGTGCTGGCCAACCACCGCAAGGCCTGTCTTCCCAACTACCGGGTTTTCGACGAGAAGCGCTATTTTACCCCGGGCACGAAGCCCACGGTGGTGGAGCTGAACGGCATCAAGACGGGCATCCTGGTGTGCGAGGATATCTGGGAGCCCGAGCCCGCCGGCCAGGCGCGCGGGGCCGGCGCCCAGGTGCTGCTGGTGATCAACGCCTCCCCTTACGAGGTCAACAAGCAGCGCCAGCGGGAGAACGAAGTCGCGAGAGCGCGGGTCACCGAAACCGGTGCTCCGCTGGTTTTCGTCAATCTGATCGGCGGCCAGGACGAACTGGTGTTCGACGGTAATTCCTTCGTAATGGACGCGCTTGGTAAGGTTACCTCGCGGGCGCCCGCGTTCACCCAAGATCTGTATCCGGTGGATTTGACGCTCGGGGCCGACGGCGTGGTGCGGCCATCCCCAGGCGAACTCACTCCCCTTCAGGACGAGGAGGAGAGCGTCTACGGTGCCCTGGTGCAGGGCACCCGCGACTACGTCGACAAGCACCGCTTTCCAGGCGCGGTGCTCGGCCTGTCGGGCGGGGTCGATTCTGCGCTGACGCTCTGCATCGCGGTCGATGCGCTCGGCTCCGAGCGCGTGCATTCGGTGGCCATGCCTTCGCGCTATACCTCGCAGATGAGCAAGGACGATGCGGCGGCGCAGGCCTCCTTGCTTGGGGTGACGCACAGCGAGATCTCGATCGAGGGCATGTTCGAGGCCACCCTGAAGGCGCTCAAGGACGAGTTTGCGGGACGTCCCGCGGACACTGCAGAAGAGAATATACAGTCCCGCTGCCGGGGCGTGCTGCTCATGGGCATCTCGAACAAGACGGGCCGGATGCTGCTCACCACCGGCAACAAGAGCGAGATGGCGGTCGGCTACGCGACCCTGTACGGCGATATGGCCGGAGGGTTCGCGCCCATCAAGGATTGCAGCAAGCTCTTGGTCTACCGCCTGTGTGCGTGGCGGAACGCGCAATCCCGGGTCATCCCCGCGCGCGTCATCGAGCGTCCGCCGTCGGCCGAACTTCGACCCGACCAGAAGGACACCGACAGCTTGCCGCCCTACGAAGTGCTGGATCCCATCCTGGAGGCCTTCATCGAAGAGGATCTATCCGTCGACCAGATCGCAGCGCGCGGTTTCGACCGCAACGTGGTCGGACGGATTCTCGATCTGGTGAAGCGCAACGAATACAAGCGGCGTCAAGCACCGCCCGGCGTGCGGGTGAGCGGCCGCGCCTTTGGCCGCGATTGGCGCTACCCGATAACGAACGGATACCAGACCTCGCGATAACGCGGGGCGGCCGGCCGCGCCGCGCGGCCGATGGCCGCTACAGAATCCGCCTCCACCAAGCCTTCTTCCCATCGACATCCCGGGCGTTCCCCGGGTAATTGTCGACGTACACCGACTCCGCATTCTTCGCGAGATCGGTCATGCCGAGCGCGGTGTAGGCCTGCACCAGGATCTTCATCGAGCCCCGCACGGCCGGGGCGCCATCGTAGTTCTCGATGCAGAATTTCGCGCGGTTGAGCGCGCCGACGTAGGCGCCGCGCCGCATGTAATAACTCGCCACATACAGCTCGAAGTCGGCGAGCCGATTGCGCAGGAAGATCATCCGCTGGCGGGCATCGCCCACATACTGGCTGTGCGGGTATTTCTTGATCAGATCGTCGAAGGCGTCGAAGGATTTCTTGGAGTTGACCGGCGGCCGGCGCGACAGGTCGACGTGGAACCAGCGCTCGACGAAATTCGCCTGGCGCTCGAAATAGATCAGGCCCTTCATGTAGTAGGCGTAGTCCACCCGGGGGTTGGTCGGATTTTCGCGGATGAAGGTATCCGCGGCGTCCACCGCGGGATCGACCTCCCGATTCTTGTAATAGGCGTAAATCAGGTCGATCTGCGCCTGGCGCGCGGGCTCGGAGAAGGGGAACCGCGACTGCAGGTTCTCGAGCTGCTTGATCGCCTGGGCGTAGCTCGAATCCCTCATGCTCTTCTGGGCTCGGGCATACAGCACTTCCGGCCCGGATTTGGCGTCGTCGACCCGATGGCTATGACAGCCGGCGGCCAGCAGGGCGAGCCCTACGATGAGCGCGATGGCCCGGCCGGGCCGGCCCCGCCAGGTCGGCAATACAAGATGACGCAGTCTCACATCCGATTCCTTACAATGGGGGCGATTTCCAAGACGCGCGGCAGTATACCCGATGCCCCGCCGCTAGCTTCGAGTGCCCCATGAGCGCAGAGTTCCGAGTCATCGAGCTGCAAATTCCCCAGGAATTGAGCGGTTTTCGGCTGGACAGCGCGCTCGCCCGGATGCTCCCCGAACATTCCCGCACCCGCATCAAGGGCTGGATCGAGGCGGGCGGGGTACAGATCGGGCGGCTTCCCTGCAAGCCCCGGGATGTGGTGAGCGCCGGATCGCGCGTGCAGGTGCGGATGTCGGCCGAGCCCGTATCCGCGGCCGTCTTGCCGGAGTCGATCGCTCTCACCATCGTGCACGAAGACCGCGACTTGCTGGTGGTCGACAAGCCGGTCGGGTTGGTGGTCCATCCCGGAGCCGGCAATCCGCGGCACACGCTGCAAAATGCGCTGTTGGGGTGGGACCCGCGCCTCGCCTCGCTCCCCAGAGCCGGCATCATCCATCGGCTCGACAAGGACACGAGCGGGCTGTTGATGGTCGCCCGCACGCCGGAGGCGCACACGGTACTGACCCGCGAGCTGATGGCGCGGTCGGTCTCCCGGGAATATCTCGCGGTCTGCGTCGGCGTCATGACATCGGGGGGGACCATCGATCAGCCCATCGGGCGGCATCGCAGCGACCGGCTGCGCATGGCGGTGCGCAGCGATGGGCGGCCCGCCACGACGCACTATCGCGTGCTCGAGCGCTATCGTGCCCATAGCTACCTGAGCGTGCGCCTGACGACGGGGAGAACTCACCAGATCCGTCTGCACCTCGCGCACTTGAAATACCCGATCGTGGGGGATCCGGTTTACGGCGGCCGGTTTGGCCGCCCGCGCGGCGCAAGTGAGGAGCTCGCCCAGAGTTTGCGCGCCTTCGGTCATCAGGCGCTGCACGCCGCCAGACTGGCTTTCGACCATCCGCGCAGCGGCAAGCGAGTGACCGTGGAGACGCCGGTCCCCGCGGACTTTGCCGGGCTGCTCGAGGTGCTGCGCAGCGACGCCCGCGAGGCATTGCGGCAGTCGGCAGCGAGTCCTGCGGGCCGCTCGAGGCGGGTCTGATGCCGGTGGCGTGGCTCAGCCCCTGCTGGCCGGCCCCGCCCGCCGTCCGGGCACTCTCCACGCTGCGCGGAAGCGGAGTCAGCACCGGCCGATATGCCTCGCTGAATCTCGGCGACCATGTTCGGGATGCGCCGGAGGCGGTCGCGGAGAATCGCCGCCGTTTGCGCGTCGCTGCGGGGCTGCCCGCCGAGCCGATCTGGCTCGCTCAGGTGCACGGTGCGGGAATTGCCGACTTGGATGCCCTGCCGGAGGATCCCGCGCGAGCCGCGCCGGCGGCGGATGGCGCGGTGACTCGCGTCCCGGGCCGCATCTGCGCGATTCTCACCGCAGACTGCCTGCCGGTGATCTTCGCATCCGAGGCGGGGGATGCGGTTGCCGCCGCGCATGCCGGCTGGCGCGGCCTTGCGGGCGGCGTGATCGAGGCCGCTGTGACGGCCCTGGGCGTAGCCCCCACTGCGCTGCTCGCGTGGCTGGGCCCGGCCATTGGGCCCCGGCATTTCGAGGTGGGAACCGAGGTCCGGGACGAGCTGGTCCGAGACGACCCGGACGCTCGCACGGCATTCGTGCCGAATGCCCGCGGCCGATTCATGGCCGACCTTCCGCGACTCGCGCGCCGCCGGCTCGAGCGTTTGGGCGTCACCCGGATATACGGGGGCGACGAATGCACCCACGGGCAGGCCGAGCGCTATTTTTCCCACCGCCGCGACGGTGAGACCGGCCGGCAGGCCACCCTGGTGTGGCTGGATCCCGCATCTAAGTAGAAATCCCGTTGAATTGATGAGTGCAACCCCCACTTAATGGGCATTCCGATCGATTCAGAGGGATAGATTCATGCGAATGGACAAGCTGACCACCAAATTCCAGGGCGCTCTGGCGGACGCGCAGTCGCTTGCCGTGGGGCGCGATAACCAATACATCGAGCCCGTGCACCTGATGGCGGCGCTGCTCGACCAACAGGGCGGGACCGCCCGTCCGCTCTTGGAAAAGGCGGGTGCCAATGTGGCGAAACTCCGCTCCGAGCTGTCAACCGCGCTGGATCGTCTGCCCAAGGTCGAAGGGTCGGGGGGCGAGGTGCTGCTCGGCAACGAGCTGAACAAACTTCTGAATGTCACGGACAAGCTGGCTCAGCAGCGCAGTGATCAATTCATCTCGAGCGAACTGTTCGTGCTCGCGGCCTGCGACGATCGGGGCGAGCTCGGCCGCATCCTGAAGACTTGCGGAGTGACCAAGGCTGCGCTCGACAAGTCCATCGAGGAGGTGCGGGGGGGCGCCAAGGTGGACGATGCGGGCGCGGAGGAGAACCGCCAGGCGCTCGAGAAATACAGCATTGATCTCACCGAGCGCGCGACCCAGGGCAAGCTCGATCCGGTGATCGGCCGCGACGATGAGATCCGCCGCACCATCCAGGTCTTGCAGCGCCGGACCAAGAACAATCCCGTGCTCATCGGCGAGCCCGGTGTCGGCAAGACGGCCATCGTCGAAGGTCTCGCGCAGCGAATCATCAACGGCGAAGTGCCCGAGGGTCTGCGCAACAAGCGCATTCTCGCGCTCGACATGGGCGCGCTCATTGCCGGCGCAAAATTCCGTGGAGAATTCGAGGAACGCCTCAAAGCCGTGCTCACCGATCTGTCGAAACAGGAAGGCCAGGTCATTCTCTTCATCGACGAGCTGCACACCATGGTCGGCGCCGGCAAGGCTGAAGGGGCGATGGATGCGGGCAATATGCTCAAACCCGCCCTCGCCCGCGGCGAGCTGCATTGCGTGGGCGCGACCACGCTCGATGAGTATCGCAAGTACATCGAGAAGGACGCGGCGCTCGAGCGCCGCTTCCAGAAGGTGCTGGTGGATGAGCCCTCGGTGGAGGATACCATCGCCATCCTGCGCGGACTGAAAGAGCGCTACGAGGTGCATCACGGCGTCGAGATCACCGATCCCGCGATCGTGGCGGCGGCGACCCTGTCGCATCGTTATATCTCGGATCGGCAGCTGCCCGACAAGGCCATCGACTTGATCGACGAGGCGGGCTCGCTGATTCGGATGGAGATCGATTCCAAGCCGGAGGTGCTCGACAAGCTCGATCGGCGCATCATCCAGCTGAAGATCGAGCGCGAAGCGCTCAAGAAGGAGACTGACGAAGCCTCGCGTAAGCGGCTCTCCACCCTCGATGAGTCGCTCAAGGCGCTCGAGAAGGAGTATTCGGATCTGGAGGAGGTATGGAAGGCCGAGAAGGCCTCCGTGCAGGGCGCCGCTCACATCAAGGAGGAGCTCGAGCGGGCGCGCCTCGATCTGGACACCGCGCGCCGCGCGCAAGACTTGGGCCGCATGTCGGAGCTGCAGTACGGGCGCATTCCAGACCTGGAGCAGCGCCTCGCCAAGGCGCTCGAGGTCGAGCAGAAGCCCAATCAGCTGCTGCGCAATTCGGTCACCGAAGTGGAGATCGCCGAAATCGTGTCGAAATGGACCGGGATACCGGTGTCGCGCATGCTCGAGGGCGAGCGCGAGAAGCTCTTGCGCATGGAGGAGGTCCTGGAGCAGCGCGTGGTCGGCCAGCATGAGGCGGTGAAAGCGGTTGCCGACGCCATCCGGCGCTCGCGGGCGGGATTGCAGGATCCGCATCGCCCGTTGGGCTCGTTCTTGTTCCTGGGGCCCACCGGCGTCGGCAAGACCGAGCTCTGCAAGGCCCTGGCCGAGTTCATGTTCGATACCGAGGACTCGATGATCCGGATCGACATGTCGGAGTTCATGGAAAAGCACTCCGTGGCCCGCCTGATCGGTGCGCCTCCCGGCTATGTGGGATACGAGGAAGGCGGCTACCTCACCGAGGCGGTGCGGCGGCGTCCGTATAGCGTCGTGCTGCTCGATGAGGTCGAGAAGGCCCATCCGGACGTGTTCAACGTGCTGCTGCAGGTGCTCGATGACGGACGGCTCACGGATGGGCAAGGGCGCACCGTGGATTTTCGCAACTGCGTGATCATCATGACCTCGAATTTGGGGAGCCAGACCATCCAAGAGCTCGCCGGCGAGGCCAATTACGCCAAGATGAAGGCGGCCGTCATGCAGGTGGTCGGCCAACACTTCCGCCCCGAGTTCATCAACCGGGTCGATGAGATCGTGGTGTTCCACCCGCTCGGCCGCGATCAGATTCGCTCCATCGTGGACATCCAGCTCGGCCGTTTGCGGCAGCGGCTGGCGGAGCGCGACATTCAGCTGCGACTGGACGATGCGGCGCGCGATCGCATCGGCGAGGCAGGCTTCGATACCGTCTACGGGGCGCGGCCCTTGAAGCGCGCGATCCAGGCGCAGATCGAGAATCCGCTCGCGCAGCAGATCCTCAAGGGCGATTTCATCGCCGGTGACCGCGTGGTCGCCACGCTGAAGCGCGACGGCTTGTTCTTCGAGAAGGAGCGGCTGCACTAGGAGTGTGGGGGTATAAGCCGCCCACACTCCTGGTCGGGCTTCGCTATACTTTTGGGCTTGGGCTGCATCGATCAAAGACGGGATGAAGGAAACACATGCCTTTTTACGAGTACCAGTGCAACAGTTGTGGCCATACGCTCGAGGCCATGCAGAAGATCACCGATGCGCCCTTGAAGAAATGCCCGCATTGCGGAAAGGCGCAGCTGCAAAAACTCATGTCCGCCCCGGTGTTCCGCTTGAAGGGCGGCGGCTGGTACGAGACGGATTTCAAGTCGGACCAGGACAACAAGCGCAACCTCGCCGATCAGCCCGACGCCGACGCGCCCAAGGACGACAAGAAGGACAAGACCGAGGCGTCCGCGAGCAAGGAGCCGTCGGCCGCTTCGGATGCCGCAAAGCCCGAGAAGAGCGCGGACAAGGCGGCGGACAAGGGCGGCGATAAGGCGGCGGATCCCGGAAAAAAGGCGGCTGCCTCCCCGACGGCTTCCTCCCCAGCGGGCGGCGTCGCGAGCTCGACCTCCCGCCGGACGGTGGCATCCGGCTCGAACAAGTCCAATGCGCGCAAGGCCGTCAAGCGTCCGTCGCGGCCGGCAGCGAAGCGCACCAGAGCCAAGCCGGCGCGCCGACGCTGACAGGGGACATCGCGCCTGCTTCGGGCTTGGCGCCTGCTTCGGGCTTGCCCGCGCCGGTCCTTAGCCGTAGCATCGCGCGCTTCCCGGAACTGTTTGGAACGTATGCGCACTCATTATTGCGGCCAGGTCGGTGAGTCATCGATCGGCCAGATCGTCACCGTCGCCGGCTGGGCCCATCGCCGCCGCGACCATGGCGGCGTCATTTTCGTCGACCTGCGCGACCGCGAGGGGCTGCTGCAGATCGTCTTCAATCCGGACACCGCGGATGTCTTCGCCAAGGCGGAGCGGGTGCGCAATGAATACGTACTCGAGGTCACCGGCGTGGTCCGGGCCCGTCCGCCGGGAACCGTCAATCCGAATTTGAAGTCCGGCCAGGTCGAGCTCGTGTGCCGCTCGCTCGAGATTCTGAACCGCTCCGAGCCGTTGCCGTTTCAGCTGGACGAGCACGTCAGCGAGGAAGTGCGCCTGCGCTTCCGCTACATCGATCTGCGCCGCGAGGAGATGCGGGAGCGCTTGATGCTCCGGCACCGCATCACCCGGGCCATGCGGCGGTATCTGGACGATGCAGGTTTCGTCGACATCGAGACGCCCATGCTCTCCAAAGCAACGCCGGAAGGAGCACGGGACTATTTGGTGCCGAGCCGCACGCACGCAGGCAAGTTTTTCGCGCTGCCGCAGTCACCGCAAATTTACAAGCAGCTGCTGATGATCGCCGGCTTCGACCGCTATTATCAGATCGTGCGATGTTTTCGCGACGAGGACTTGCGCGCCGACCGGCAACCCGAGTTCACCCAGCTCGATATCGAGACCTCGTTTCTCGACCAGGGACAGATCCAGGACATCATGGAAGGCCTGGTGCGCTACCTGTTCAAGGAGGTGCTTGGAGTAGAGCTTGCAAATCCGCTGCCGCGCATGACCTACGCCGAAGCCATGCGCCGCTATGGATCGGACAAGCCCGATCTGCGGGTGCCGCTCGAGCTCGTCGACGTGGCCGATCTCGTGCGCGGGTGTGAATTCAAGGTATTCGCAGGCCCTGCCGCCGATCCCAATGGCCGCGTGACCGCGCTGCGCGTGCCGCAGGGCGGCCGGCTGTCGCGTAAGGAAATCGACGATTACACGGCGTATGTGGCCCGTTTCGGCGCCAAGGGGTTGGCGTACGTCAAGGTCAACGAGGCCGCCAAGGGGCGCGACGGCCTGCAAGCGCCCATCCTGAAATTCCTGAGCGATGCGGCCATCGCCGGTATTCTCGGGCGCACCCAAGCCGTCGACGGCGATTTGATTTTCTTTGGCGCCGACTCCGCCAAAGTGGTGAGCGATGCGCTCGGCGCGTTGCGATTGAAAGTTGGCGAGGATCTGAAACTCGTCGAGCCGGGCTGGCGCCCGCTGTGGGTGGTCGACTTCCCGATGTTCGAGTGGGACCCCGAAGGCCGGCGCTGGGCGGCCATGCACCATCCGTTCACGAGCCCTAAGAATCTGGACTATGCGGCGCTCGCGGCCGCACCCGGGGAGGCGATCGCAAAGGCCTACGACATGGTGCTGAACGGTTCCGAGATCGGCGGAGGCTCGGTGCGTATCCATGCGCAGGAGCTGCAATCGACGGTGTTCGACCTGCTGGGGATCTCCGCCGAGGAGGCCCGGGCCAAGTTTGGGTTCCTGCTCGATGCGCTGAAGTTCGGCGCACCGCCGCATGGCGGTATCGCGTTTGGACTCGATCGCCTGGCGATGCTCATGGCCGGTGCGGGCAGCATCCGCGACGTGATTGCCTTCCCGAAGACTCAGACGGCCGCCGATCCATTGATGGATGCGCCGACGGAGGTGAGCGAGGCGCAGCTTCGCGAGCTGCACATCCGGGTCAGGGTTGCGCCCAAAGTCGAGTAGTCTTGCAACCGTTCCGACGCCCGGAATCCGTATTGATCGTGATTTACACCGCCGGCGGGGAGTTTCTGCTGATGGAGCGGCGCAAACCGCCCGGGTTTTGGCAATCGGTCACCGGAAGTCTCGAATGGGGCGAAACCGCGGATGGCGCCGCGCGCCGCGAGCTCGTGGAGGAGACCGGTATCACTCAGGGCCGGCTGTGCAATCTGCAATGGACCCAGGTCTACGAGATCCTCCCCTCGTTCGGCAAGAAGTTCGCTCCCGGTGTCACCCGCAACCTCGAACATGCCTTCGCGTTGAAACTGCAAGAGCGCGTGCCGGTCGTGTTGAGCGCAAAAGAACATGTGCGCTACCGCTGGCTGAACGCTGCGGAGGCGATCGCCACCGTCTCCTCGGAGAGCAACCGAGCGGTCATCCAGAAGCTTCGGCATTGACCGATGTTCCGCCGATGATCATCCGGCTCCTCTACATCCATGGTTTGTGGGTCAATGGGTGGGAGTCCGTGCTGCTGCGCGCCCGCTTGGCGCGCGAACTCCGCTGCGAGACAGCGGCGTTCTCCTATCCCTCGGTAGGGGCTGGCATCGCCGCGAATGCACGCGCGCTTGGCGAGTGCCTGGAGCGTACCTCCGCTGATGCGCTGCACCTGGTGGCCCACAGCCTGGGTGGGCTCGTGCTGCTCGAGCTGTTCGCGAGCGTTCTATCGGCTGACGGAAAACTTCCGAGTGGAAAACGCCTGCCGCCCGGGCGAATCGTGCTTTTGGGGTCGCCGGTTCAAGGCTCGAGCGCAGCCCAGCATCTTGCGCGTCTGCCGTTCGGCAGATCCATCATGGGGCTTACCGCGAATGAAGTGCTGGTGGCCCCGCACACCCGGCGCTGGAACGGTGCACGCGATCTGGGAGTGATCGCCGGGAGCCTGCCGCTGGGCTTGGGCCGATTGGTGGGGCCCTTGGGTGGGCCGAATGATGGCACGGTGCTGGTCGAGGAGACCCGGCTGCCCGGCGCCACGCAGCACCTGACGCTCAAAACCAGCCACAGTGCGCTCGTGTGCTCCGCGGCGGTTGCGCGTCAGGTGGCGGCTTTCCTGCGCGCCGGGCGCTTCGATACGCCGCCAGATTGATCACGAGCGCCTCGGCTCGAGACTGCGGTAGAAGAACGTCGTGTCGCACAGTCCGCCCCCGGGCCATAGCGCGAACCCCGGGACGACGCCCACTCGTATCCATCCTGCGCGAGCATAGAGCCGTTCTGCATCCGCGCTCGCGGTGTCGAGCACGAGCAGCCATCTGCCGTGCTCGCGAGCGAGATCCTCGGCGGCGCGCAACAGAGCCGCTCCGACACCGCGCCGCCGCGCGCGGCGGTGCACCAGCATCTTCGACAGGTCGGCGCGGTGCGGCTGGTTTTCCGGGAGGTCGAACACCAACTGCACGGTGCCGACGACGCCCTGCGCATCCTCGGCGACCAACAGTGCGCGACGACCGTCGGCAAGCTGCGCGGCCACGCTGTGCCAGAACGCGACCGCCTTGTCGGTGGAAAGGGGGCTCATGAAGCTCACGGACGCGCCGCCCAGCACGCAGTCCCTCAGGACCTCGGCGAGACCCTGGACTTCAGCGTCGGATGGTGCGTCCAAGCGGCGGATTCGGATCGGATCCTTCATGGACCGCCCCGTTCGGCGCGTGCGGCGTCGCGCAACTTGAACACCAGGTCCAACGCCTCCCGGGAACTCAGCTCCTCCGGATCCAGGGCGCATAGCGTGTCGAGCACCGCGGACGGCGCCGCTGCGAACAGCGAGAGCTGGGGCTGCAGCGGCGACAGGTGGCCGCGCAGGGCGTCACGCTCGCGCTCCAGTTCCGTCAGGTAGCGGCGCGCCTCGGCGGTGACGGATTTCGGAATGCCCGCGAGCGCAGCCACCTGCAGGCCGTAGCTTTGATTCGCAGGACCGTCCTTGACGCTGTGCAGGAACACCAGCGTGTCGGCATGTTCGACCGCTTCCACGTGAACGTTCACGACGCCCGGGGCCTCGCCGGCAAGGCCGGTGAGCTCGAAATAATGGGTGGCGAAGAGCGTGAAGGCGCGGATCTGCCGCGCGATGAACGCCGCACACGCCCAGGCAAGCGACAGGCCGTCGAACGTCGAGGTGCCGCGGCCGACCTCGTCCATCAATACCAGGCTCCGATCGGTCGCGTTGTGCAGGATGTTCGCCGTCTCCGTCATCTCCAGCATGAAGGTGGAGCGGCCCCCAGCGAGGTCGTCGGATGCGCCGATCCGGGTGAAGATCCGATCCAGAGGCCCCAGCACGGCGCGCTTGGCCGGCACGAAACAACCGATGTGCGCCAGGATCACGATCAGCGCCGTTTGCCGCATGTAGGTGCTCTTGCCGCCCATGTTCGGCCCGGTGATGATCAACATCCGCCGGCCGTCGTCGAACTTGAGGTCGTTCGGAATGAACGGCTCGCGGCTTGCCCGTTCGACCACGGGATGCCGGCCGCCCTCGATGCAGAGCACGGGGTCTTCCACGAGTTGCGGCTGCGCGCAGTCGAGGGTTATTGCCCGCTCCGCGAAGCAGGCGAGCACATCGAGCTCCGCGACGGCCGCCGTCGTGGCCTGCAGAGCAGGCAACCGGGCGGTCAGCCGGTCGAGCAGTAGGTCGTACAGTTCCTTTTCGCGTGCCAGCGCCCGATCGCGCGCCCCGAGCACTTTGTCCTCGAACGCCTTGAGCTCCGGGGTGATGAACCGCTCCGCGGATTTCACCGTCTGACGGCGCAGATACTCCTTCGGCGCACGATCCGCTTGAGAGCGGTTGATTTCGATGAAGAAACCCTGCACCCGATTGAAGCCGAGCTTCAGGCTGGAAAGCCCGGTCCGCTCGCGCTCGCGCCGTTCCAGGTCCAACAGATAGTGCTCGGTGTTGCCGCCCAAGAGGCGAAGCTCGTCGAGCTCCGCGTCGTAGCCCGCGGCGATCACGCCTCCATCGCGCAGGAAATGCGGCGGCGACTCGGCCACTGCGCGCATCAGCAGCGCGAGTTCCTCGCCGTGCTCGTGGAACTCGTGGGTGAGACGCTGCAACAGCGGCGAGGGCGAGCCGGCCTGCAATCCCAGGAGCGTGCGGCGGAGCGCCGGCAATGCGCCGAGCGCCGCGCGCAGCTGCGCGAGATCCCGCGGACGCGCCGAGCGCAGCGCCACGCGTGCCAGAATTCTCTCCATGTCGCCGATCGAGCGGAGCGACTGCGCGATCTCGGTATAACGCAAGGTTTCGATGAGCGTCGCGACCGCATGGTAGCGCGCCTGCAAGGTACCGCGGTCACGCAACGGCCGATGCAGCCAGCGCCGCAACATGCGCGCGCCCATGGACGTCGCCGTTCGATCGAAGATTCCCGCGAGTGTGAGCTCGGGCTTGCCCACGAGGCTTTCGTCCAGCTCCAGATTGCGCCGCGTCGGCGCATCCATGATGAGCGCGCCGTCATGTTCCTCCGTGGACAAAGCGCGCAGATGCGGCAGCGCCGCCTTTTGCGTCTCGCGCAGGTAGGCGAGGAGCGCGCCGGCGGCGGCGATCGCCAGCGGCTTTCCCGCGCAACCGAATCCCGCCAAGTCGCGGGTGCCGAACTGTTCCGTGAGCGCGCGCGTGGCCGAGTCGGTGTCGAAGTGCCAGGGCGGCCGGCTGCGCCAAGGGCGCTCCGCCGTGTGCCCCCCCGGGGGCGGGAAGCCGTCGGGAATCAGCATTTCCGCGGGACGCAGCCGTTCGATCTCGGCCTCGAGGGCATCTGCATCGTCGAGCTCCATGACGGTGAAGCGTCCTGCCGACAGATCCAGCCAGGCGAGACCGGAGCGCCCCTTCGCGGTGCACACGCTGGCCAGGACGTTGTCGCGCCGCTCCTCGAGCAACGCCTCGTCGGTAACAGTGCCCGGCGTGACGATGCGCACGACCTCTCGCTCCATCGGTCCTTTGGTCTTGCCGGGATCGCCGCGCTGTTCGCAGATCGCCACCGATTCGCCCTTGCGGACCAACCGTGCCAGGTACCCTTCGACCGTGACGGCTGGCACGCCCGCCATCGGGATCGGGGCGCCCGCCGAGGCGCCGCGTTGGGTGAGTGCGATGTCGAGCAACTGCGAGGCGCGCCGTGCATCGTCATAGAACATCTCGTAGAAATCGCCCATGCGGTAGAACAGGAGCACGTTCGGATGCTGCGCCTTGATGCGCAAATACTGCTGCATCATGGGGGTATGGTCCTGAAGCTCGGTGCCTTGGGCGGGGTCTCGAAGGGTCGGCTCGGTGCTCATCCCGGGCATTTTCCACATCGGGAGCACCGACCGCACGCGGAATCGTGTTCGGGGGCGCAATTGACTGCCGTGTGCTTTCTTGCTATCCGCGCAGTGGCGGATGCTTGCATCATTGAAGGAAAACGATGGCAACGACGGATCGGGTCCTGTTCGGTCTCGCAGAAAGGGTCGGACGGCGGCTGCTCGCGCAAGCGCGCCGGGTGACGACGGCCGAATCCTGCACCGGCGGATGGATCGCCAAGGCACTCACCGATGTCCCGGGTAGTTCGCAGTGGTTCGGCGAGGGCTTCGTCACCTACAGCAACGAGGCGAAAGCGCGTCGACTCGGGGTCTCCCGCCCGGCACTCGAGCGTCACGGCGCGGTCAGCAAAGCCGTGGCCATCGCCCTGGCCGAAGGGGCGCTGCGTCGTGCCGGCGCGGACGTATCGGTCGCGGTCACCGGCATCGCAGGCCCCGATGGTGCGGTGCCCGGCAAACCGGTGGGAACGGTGTGGTTCAGCTGGGCGGAGCGGCGAGGCGGGCGGATCCGCGTCACGGCGGAGCGCAGGAATTTTCGCGGCGATCGCGAGGCGGTGCGGCGCAAGACCGTCGAGGCGGCGCTGCGCGGCTTGCTCCGCCGCTAGGCGTCGCATGCGCCTATTCTTCGCGGCGTTCCCCGACACCGAGACGAGCCGCAAGATTGCGGCGGCGGTGCGCGCGCTCGATCTGCCGGGAGCGCCGAGATACCTGCCCCCTGAGAACTATCACGTGACGCTCCTGTTCCTCGGCGATGTTTCCGACACTAAGGTTCAGTCGGTTCGCAAGATCGGCGGGGCTCAGCGAGTCGAGGTCGGCTCGCTGCGATTCGATCGCTGGGAATACTGGAAGGACGCGCGCGCCGTGGTCGCCTCGAGCTCCGATCGCCCGCAGCCGCTGTTGCGTTTACGGGCGACACTTGCCGCCGAGCTGGCGCAACACGGCGTGAGCTTCGACGATAAACCGCTGCGCCCGCATATAACCGTTGCGAGAAAGGTCGCGCAAGCTCCTGTGTTGCAAGCATTGTCAGAATTCAGCTGGGTGGTGCGCGCGTTCAGTCTGGTCTCGTCCGTCACTGCCTCGGAAGGATCGGTTTATACAGTGGTCGGCGCTTGGCCACTACTGGATACGACATTGCGCAGGTGAATAAATTTGCCGATGGCGCGTGAATCTCTCCGGTTTAGTTGTATATGAGATGAGCGCGCGGCGTCGAATGTGAAATAATAGCGCCACACGTTGTCGAGGAATCGCTATGGAAGAGAATCGCAAGAAGGCTCTCGCGGCTGCGCTGAGCCAGATCGAAAAGCAATTTGGAAAAGGCTCGGTCATGCGCCTCGGCGAGGCGGGCGCCACGTACGAGGTGGACTCGATCCCG
>Ga0182012_10003139_pt1 | contig 17648 bp, 17 predicted proteins | sample 612S2SmetaG_FD_120486 | JGI IMG/M metagenome (GOLD analysis project Ga0182012, IMG submission 120486) | Permafrost microbial communities from Stordalen Mire, Sweden - 612S2S metaG | ecosystem: Environmental > Terrestrial > Soil > Wetlands > Permafrost | place: Sweden: Stordalen | collected...
GGAGGCTCATCGCGCCGTTCGTCGCGGGGCGGCGGTCGCGGCCGACGTGGCTGACGGCAAACGCCACCTGGTCTACGGTTTGCACGCGGTGGGCGCCGTCATCGAGCGCTCGCCCGAGCGGCTGCTCGAGCTCTGGATGGCCGAGCCGCGCCAGGACGCGCGCGCGACCTCGCTCAAGGAACGGGCGCAGGCCGCGGGCATCCGGGTACAAATCCTGAGCGGCGAGTCACTCGCGAAACTCGCCGGGGAGGTGGCGCACCAGGGGGCGGTCGCCGCCGTACGGCCGCTCAAGGGCTGGGATGAGCACGATCTTCTGGCTGCGTTAAGTGAAATCGACAGCCCCTTGCTCCTGATACTGGACGGGGTCACGGATCCCCACAATCTCGGCGCGTGCCTGCGGACCGCGGATGCGGCCGGCGCACACGCCGTGGTCATCCCCAAAGACCGGGCCGCGAGCGTCGATGGCGTGGTGCGCAAGGTGGCGGCTGGCGCGGCGGAGTTCGTTCCCGTCGCCACGGTCACCAATCTGGCGCGCGCCATCGACATGCTCAAGGAGCGGGGTGTCTGGGTCGTCGGCACCGACGGGGAGGCGCCGGAGAGCCTGTATGGCGCGGATCTCGACCGGCCGCTCGCCCTGGTGTTGGGGGCCGAGGGGGACGGGATGCGGCGATTGACGCGCGAGCGCTGCGATTTTCTGGTGCGAATCCCCATGGCGGGCCACATCGAATCGTTGAACGTCTCGGTGGCGGCGGGCGTCGCTCTGTTCGAGGCGGGCCGGCAGCGGGCGTCCGGGTTGACCAAACGAGGCCGGAACGCGTAATATTCGCGCTCTTTTTCGCCGGCCACCCGGCATCACTCCTTGCCTCACCGCTCGCAACGGGAGGCTACAACCGTAGGGAGCTACAATGCGGCATTACGAAATCGTGCTCCTGGTCCATCCGGACCAGAGCGAGCAAGTTCCTGCGATGGTCGATCGCTACAAGGGCATGGTCACTGCCGGCGGCGGTCAGGTGCATCGCTTCGAGGATTGGGGCCGGCGCCAGCTGACCTTCCCGATCTCCAAGGTGCACAAGGCGCATTACATCCTGCTCAACATCGAGTGCGATCAGAAGGTGCTGGACGAGCTCAAGGGAGCATTCCGGTTCTCGGATGCCGTGCTGCGCAGCCTCGTGGTCAAAATGGACGAGGCGGTCACCGAGCCCTCGCCGATGGCCCGGGCGCCGGACGAGAATGCACGCCGCCACGATGACTTCGGCGACGATGGCGATGACGACGACATGCCCCGCGCATTCGTCGAACGGTAAGGCTTAGGAGCACCCATGGCACGTTTTTTCCGCCGCAAGAAGTTTTGCCGATTCACCGCCGATGACGTGAAGCAGATCGACTACAAGGATCTGGCAACGCTCAAGAGCTACATCACCGAGACCGGCAAGATCGTACCGAGCCGCATCACCGGCACTCGCGCTCACTATCAGCGTCAGCTGCAGCTCGCCATCCGGCGCGCGCGCTTCCTGGCGTTGTTGCCCTACACCGATCAGCACTAACCGCGGGCACGCCACATGGACATCATTCTGCTGCAGAAGGTCGCGAACCTCGGTCAGATCGGCGATCGCGTGAAGGTCAAGTCGGGCTATGCCCGCAACTTCCTCGTGCCCACGGGCAAGGCGACGATGGCGACCGCGGCCAACATCGCCAAGTTCGAGGCGCAACGCCACGAGCTCGAAGCCAAGGCGAACGCGGAGCTTGCCGCCGCGCAGGCGCGCGCCGCGAAATTCGAGAACTTCAAGCTCGAGCTCAAGGCCAAGGCGGGCGCCGAAGGCAAGCTCTTCGGCTCGATCGGCACCACCGACATCGCCGAGGCCGCCGTGAAGGCGGGTCAGCCCATTTCACGAAGCGAGGTCCGCATGCCGACGGGTCCCATCCGGACCACCGGCGAGCACCAGGTGCAGCTGCACCTGCATACCGACATCGACGTGACCTTGACGGTCACCATCGTCGCCGAAGAGTAGCGGCCGGCAAAGCCGCGGCGCGCAGGCTTTGCAGGTGGCCACTCGCCTCAATACATACTCGGGCTCGGGCACGGGCGACGATGCGCTGCGCCTGCCGCCGCACTCGATCGAGGCGGAGCAGGCCGTCCTCGGCGGGCTGATGATCGATTCCGCGGCCTGGGACCAGGTCGCGGACCGGGTGTCGTCCGATGATTTCTACCGCCACGACCATAAGCTGATCTTCGCGGCCGCGCAGGGCTTGATCGAGCGCAATCAGCCGTGCGATGCGGTCACCCTGTCCGGATTGCTCGAGAGCCAGGGATTGATCGACCAGGTGGGCGGCCTGTCCTATCTCGGCACGCTGGCGCGCGACACGCCGACGGCGGCGAACATCAAGGCCTATGCGGACATCGTGCGCGAGCGCTCGGTGCTGCGCCAGCTGATCACGGTCGGCAACGGCATCGTGACGAGCGCGCTCGAGCCCGAGGGACGCGAGACGCGCGAGATCGTCGACGACGCCGAGCGGGCGGTGTTCGAAATCGCCGAACGCGGCTCGCGCGGCAAGGTGGGTTTCCGGTCGGTGAAGTCCATCTTGCCGGACGTGGTCACCCGGATCGATGAGCTCTACAACTCCCACGGCATGCTCACCGGCATCGCGACCGGGTTCAAGCAGCTCGATGAGATGACTTCCGGCCTGCAGCCGGGTGATCTGATCATCGTCGCGGGCCGCCCGTCGATGGGCAAGTCGACGCTCGCGGTCAACATCGCGGAGAACGCGGCCTTGGGCGCACAGAAATCGGCGGCGATATTCAGCATGGAAATGTCGGCCGAATCCCTGACGTTGCGCATGCTGTCCTCGCTCGGACGCATCAATCAGGGACACCTGCGCTCCGGCCGCCTGCAGGAGGAGGATTGGCCGCGCATCGACTCGGCCATGACGCAGTTGAGCGCCGCGAACATCCACGTCGACGAGACGCCTGGGCTCACGCCCACCGAAGTGCGCGCCCGCGCGAGGCGGCTGAAGCGCGAGCGCGGTCTCGATTTGATCGTGGTCGACTACCTGCAGCTCATGCAGGTCGCGGGCACGAAGGAAAATCGTGCAACGGAGATATCCGAGATATCGCGATCGCTCAAAGCGCTCGCGAAAGAACTCAAAGTGCCCGTGATTGCGCTCTCGCAGCTCAACCGGGGCGTGGAGCAGCGGCAGGACAAGAAGCCGGTAATGTCGGATCTTCGGGAATGCGTGACGGGAGATACCCTGGTGTGTCTGGCGGACGGGCGGCGCGTGCCAATACGAGACTTGGTGGGCCAAACTCCGGACGTGTTATCGATGAAGCCCGATGGTCGAATTACGCGAGCCAAAGCTGAAGCCGTCTGGCGTGTCGGCACGAAGCCCATTTATGAGTTGACTCTTGCCAGCGGCAGAAAGCTGCGTGCCACGGGCAAACATCGCCTGTACAGCTCTTTCGGCTGGCAGCGGGTGAGCGACTTGGGTCCGGGTGATCGACTCGGTATCGCGCGGGGTCTGCCTGAACCGGAAACCGTGGAAAAATGGTCCGATGATCGAGTGGCGTTGCTGGCGCATCTCATCGGGAATGGCAGTTACCTCAAACAACAACCGATGAGGTATGCGACCGGATCGGAGGCGTGCAGCGAGCTCGTTCGGCGCGCGGCCGAGAACGAGTTCGGCATGCGGGTGACGCGCTACGCGGGCGGCGCAAACTGGCACCAATTGCTGCTGTCGGGGAACGGCAACCGCTGGCATCCATCGGGAGTAAATCGGTGGCTGCGCGAGCTTAATATTTTTGGCCAGCGATCGTCGGAGAAAAGAGTTCCAGAACGTGTTTTTCGGCTCGGCGACGAACAGATCAAATTGTTCCTCCGGCATCTATGGGCAACGGATGGGACCATCTCCACGCGAAAACCCGGGCAGCGCGGAAGCCACGGCGTACACTTCTCCAGTTGCAGCCGGGGCCTCGCCGACGACGTGGCCGCGCTGTTGCTTCGTCTTGGAATCGTCGCGCGAATTCAGACGGTAACTTCCGGTTACAAAAATCCGGTTTATATGGTTTGGGTACGCGGTGTCGAGGCGCAGACGAGATTCCTCGACACGGTGGGCGCATTTGGTCCCAGGGTGCGTCCTGCCGAAACGTTGGCGGGGGCATTGGCCGGGAAAAAAGCCAATCCTAATGTCGATACATTGCCTGAGGAGATGCTCTGGAGAGTTGGTTTCTTGATGCAGCAGAAGGGGATGCCTCGAGCCCGCGCTGCTGCGGTGCTTCGGTATCCCAGCTGTCCGTCGCGGGCGCTGGTATCCAAATACGCGCAACTTCTCGACGATGATTATCTACGATCCGCCTCCTCGAGCGACATCTTCTGGGATCGGATCCTGAGGGTCGAACTCGTTGGCGAAGAAGACGTGTTTGATTTGACGGTTCCCGGGACGGCGTGCTGGTTGGCCGACGGAATTGTCAGTCACAACTCGGGCGCCCTGGAACAGGATGCAGATTTGATCCTGCTCATCTACCGCGAAGAAGTCTACGATCCCAACACCACGCGCAAGGGCATCGCCGACATCATCATCGCCAAGCAGCGCAACGGCCCGACCGGCGAAGTGCAGCTCACCTTCCTCGGTCAGTACACGAAGTTCGAGAACTACGCGCCGGAGTCGTACGCCGAAGGCGTATTCCGATGAGCCGTCGATGACGCCCATCGTCAGCGCCACGATCGACACCGGCGCGCTCAATCACAACCTCGAACGAGTCAGACACTGGGCGCCGCGCTCGCGCGTGATGGCGGTCATCAAGGCGAATGCCTACGGTCACGGACTTATCGCCGTGGCCCGCGCGCTCGAGGCGGCGGACGCCTTTGCGGTGGCGCGGGTCGACGAAGGGCTCACGCTTCGAAACGCAGGCATCACCAAGCGCACGGTGCTGCTCGAGGGCGTGTTCGACCGCGACCAGCTGGACGCTGCGGCGGGTGCCGCGTTCGAGCTCGTGGTGCATACGGCCGAGCAGATCGAGCTCTTGCGCCAGGCGGGTCCCGGAGCGCCCTTCAAAATATGGCTCAAGCTCGACACCGGCATGAATCGCCTCGGATTCAAGGGCGAGGCGTTCGAGCAGGCCCTGTCCGCGTTGAGCGGGTTGGCGCGCGTGCAAAGCCCGGTCAATTTCTTCACGCACCTCGCATCCGCGGATCTTCCCGAGCTCGCGACCACCAGCGAGCAGCTGCGCCTGTTCGCGCAGGCGACCGGATCGCTGCCCGGTGAGCGCAGCATCGCGAATTCGGCCGGCATGCTGGGCTTTCCCGACTCACAGGCCGATTGGGTGCGGCCGGGGCTGGTGCTCTACGGCGTGTCCCCGTTCGGCGGTTCGATCGGCGCGGACTATGGACTCAGGCCGGTGATGACGCTGAACTCTCATGTGATTGCGTTGAAGGATCTCGAGCCGGGCGAGCGGGTGGGCTACGGGGGCGATTGGGTGGCCATGCGCCCGACGCGGCTCGCGGTGGCCGCGGTCGGATACGGCGATGGGTATCCGCGTGCGCTGGGCTCCGGCTCGCCGGTGCTGGTCAACGGCGAACGTGCTCCGCTCGCGGGCCGCGTCTCCATGGACATGATCGGCATCGACGTGACGACTCTTGCGACGGCGCCGAAGCTCGGCGATCCGGTGGTTCTCTGGGGCGAAGGATTGCCGGTGGAGGAGATCGCGGTGTGGTCGGACACGATACCGTACGAGCTTCTCTGTGGGATCAGCCAACGCGTCGCTGTCACGTTGCGCTGATCGCGGGCAGTACTTGGCCGCCGCCATACGCCGCAAAACGTTTACACTTCGCCCCGGGAGAAGAGGGAGTCAAAAATTGATGATTCGCCGGTCGATGAACTGGTTGATCGCGGCCGTGATGCTCACGCAACTCGCGATCGTCGGGGCGGCGGCCTCCGCGGACGCGCCGTCGGGTCCGGCGCCGTCGGCACCCTCGAGGCCATCGCAACCCAAACTGACCATTCAACAGCTGATGGACACCCGGGTCGATCCTTCCGCGGACGCGCTGTGGGATTCGGTCGCCTTCATCGCCTCGGCCAAAGGCGAGGAAGACCGGCGCCCGCGCACCCCGGCGCAGTGGGATGCCGTGCGTCGGAGTGCGCTCGCGTTGCTCCGAGCAGTGGACGAATTGAGCGTCCCGGGCCTGCGGGTGGCCTCCGGCGACAAGAAGCCCGGCCCCGGTGAGCTCAAGGTGTCGGCGATTCAGCGGCTCATCGACTCGGATCCGGACGCCTTCGCCCGGCACGCCGAAGGCCTGCGATCCGCCGTGACCAAAGCGCTCAATGCCATCGACGCCCGGGATGCGGATGCGCTGATGAGCGCGGGAGGGCTCATCGACGAGGCCTGTGAAGCGTGCCATGTGGCCTATTGGTACCCGGATCAAACGCAGGCCGCGCGCTAGTGCTGCGCTCGCTCCATGCCTTTTGCACCGAGCTGTCTGCGACGGCTCTCAGTCAGGCCCTTCAGGCCACGGAGTGGATCATTCCCGCCGTGCAGACGGTGCACATCGTGGCCGTCGCGACCGTGATCACCTCGATCCTCCTGGTCGACCTGCGCCTCATGGGAGTCTCCGGCCGCAATCAACCGATCGCCGCCGTGGCGAACCGATATCTGCCGACCGTCTGGTACGTGTTGCCCGTGCTTTTGGTCACCGGTACGACGCTGATCATTGCCGAGCCCTCACGCTCGCTGCAAAACCCGGTATTCGCGCTGAAGATGGGTCTTCTGGCGCTGGCCGCCGGCGTCACGCTCCTCTGTCAGCTGCCGTTGCGCAAGGACTCGGGCTACTGGGAGAAAACGCCGCCGCGCAGGCGGATCGCGGGGCTGATCGGGCTCTTGTCGCTGCCTCTGTGGATTGCGATTCTGTTCGCGGGGCGCTGGATCGCCTACGTGCAGAGCAAGTGATGCTCGACTCCGTGCTTCAAAGCCTTCAGGACACGCGGATCGCGGCGGCGATCAGCGAAGGCGACGCGCTGTTCCCCTGGATCGAATGCGTCCACGTGCTTGCACTCACCCTGGTCATCGGTTCGATCGCAATCGTAGACCTGCGCCTGCTCGGGCTGCGTTCCCGCGCCCGAAGCGTGATCGAGACGACGGCGGAGGCGCTGCCGATCACCTGGAGCGCCTTCTCGATCGCCGTCATCACCGGCGGCTTGATGTTTTCCTCGAACGCGGTCGCCTACGCCCACAATGGGTTCTTCCAGACGAAGATGGCGCTCATCGGGTTCGCGGGCCTGAACATGATGGTCTATCATTCATTCGTGGCGCGCGGCGCCGCCTCCTGGCACACGGCGTCCTCGACGCCGCTGCGCGCCCGACTGGTCGGCGGAGTTTCCCTCGCGCTGTGGATCGCCGTCGCGGCGTGCGGCCGGTGGGTCGGATTCACCATCAATGCGCCGACGTGACGCGAATGCGCGAAGATGACGTGCAACCTGCGGCTTCGAGAGGGCTTGAGATGACCTTGTCTGTCAAGTGGAGAGTCCTGGTGGCCGCCATCGCCGGTCTCGCAGCGCAGGCTCCCGTCGGTGCGGCTGGTACCGTGCTCAATCCTGCTCCGCAGGCCAAGGACTGGGCCGCGCTCGCCAGTCTTCCGGACTGGAGCGGCGTCTGGACGCCCAACATTACGGACCAGATGCGACGGATTGAGAGCGATCCCGTACCATGGAACAAGGCGGCGGCTGCGCAAGTCGCGAAGCTCGAGGCCGCTGAAAAACGCGGAGATCCGAAGGGGCTGTTCGTGAACTGCCTGCCGGAGTCCATGCCGACCTGGATGTTGATCACCCACAACGCGCTCGAATTTCTGTTCACCCCGGGCCGCGTGACCATTCTGGGCGAGTCGGACGGCAACCGGCTGCGGCGCATCTACACGGACGGCCGGGGCCATCCGCAGGATCCCGATCCGACCTTTCACGGACACTCGATCGGGCATTGGGAGAACGACACGCTCGTTGTCGACACCGTCGCCATCCTGCCCGAGACCTACATCGCGGTCAGCGAGGCCGTCGGCATCCCGAACGACGGCGACCTGCACGTCATCGAGCGCATCCATCTCGACAAGCCGGACGTGCTGCGCGACGATCTCGAAATCATTGCGCCGCACGTGCTCACCAAGCCCTGGAAGACCTCGCGCTTCCTGTTTCGCCAGCGTGCTCGAAAATACGATATCGTCGAGGGCGTATGCTTGCAGGGAAATTATTCCGAGAGCCAGGATGCGAGCGGCAACGCCGTGTTCGTCCCCGTGCCGCAGACGGAAGGCGGCAATTCTCTTCCTCCCACCGATGAATCAGGGAAACCGCGATGACGAATAAGCATTGGCCGGTCTTGTTTGCGATGAGCCTGCTCGGTGGATTCATATGGACGATGCCTGCGACGGCGCACCATTCGTTCGCCATGTTCGATTTTTCCAAGACCGAGACCGTGAAGGGCACGGTCTCGGAGTTTCGCTGGACCAATCCGCACGTGACGCTGCTCGTCCAGCTGGATCCGAAGCCCGGCGCCGCGCCGGAAATCTGGTCCATGGAGTTGACCAGCCCCGGAAACCTCACTCGTGGCGGTTGGACGCGGCATTCCTTCAAGCCCGGGGATCGAATCGAGCTCGAATTCAATCCGCTGCGTGACGGCAGGCATGGCGGAGCTTTCGACAAGGCGACGTTCCTCGACACGGGGCAGGTCATCACCTCGAACCTGCGCGCCGCGGAGAAGCCGGGCCTGGAATAGCCCGGTTCCTAGAGCAGCGCCTCGAGAACCTGCAGTATCCCCCACAGCGATACGGCCCACACCGCCGTGCGAAGGTAGGGGATGCCCGCCAGGTAGATGGGCAGATAGACGAGTCGCGCCCAGAAGTAGAGTTGCGCGCCGAACGCCGCTTGCGGCGTATCTCGATGGGTCGCCGCCACCGCGAGCGCGGCCGCCGCGAAGAAGCCGAACGTCTCCAGAAAATTGGCGCTGGCGCGGGCCGCCCGGGCGGCGACTCCGGTGAGCGGCGCAGGGTCGCCATCGCGATTGCCCGTGTTCCATTTCAATCCGCGCTGCCGGGTCATCAGGCCGGCCGCGATCAACACGTAAGCCAGGCCAAGAACAACGCTCCAGGCCAACATTCGAATCGTCATGTGTCACCCCCTCCCGCTTGTCGTGCGCGCGCCGTAAGGCGTGCGGCCACTTGTTGAATGACCGGTAAATTCCCCCAGAGACTCGCCTGCGGCAGGAAGTCGATTCGATCGCCGAGCGTCGAGGGCTTGCGAAGGCGTATGGTGATCCAATGCATCTTGAGGTGCGTCGACACTTCGGCCGCGGAGATGTTGGCGAAGGAAATGATCTCCTCGTTGCGGCCTTTCCGAACTTCCAGGTGATCCGAGCAATCCACCACCTGATCGGCCATCCGATGAAATGCCGTCTTGCGCAGCAGGTACGCCAGGAAGCCGACCAGGACGCAGAGCGGGATCAGGCTCAGCCCGGGTCGGTGCCACAACTCGCCGTTCAGCAGGGAGGGAGCGGCCGCATAGGCGATCAAGGCCGCGGCGCTGATCCAGACCCCGCGCTTCAACAAGGCGGTGTTCCTGAAGGAGATGAGCTGCATGCGATGACGCGTCCCCTCAACCCGGGGGCGGCCCCGCCTCGAAGATCTTTTGGTGCTCCTTGCGCAGCACCGCCTTTTGAACCTTGCCCATGACGTTGCGGGGCAGCTCGTTCCTCACGAACACGCGCTTCGGCACCTTGAAGTTTGCGATCCTGGTTTTCAATTCGGCGATCAATTCCGCCGCCTCCGGCGACGCGCCGGGTTCCGCGGTGATCACCGCCACCACCGCCTCGCCGAAATCGGGATGCGGCACGCCGATCACGGCACTCTCGGCCACGCCGGGCATCTCGTTCAAGTAGCTCTCGACCTCGGCCGGGTAGACATTGTAGCCGCCGGTGATGATGAGATCCTTGCTGCGTCCGACGATCGTCAGGTACCCGTGCTCGTCGATTTGGCCCATGTCCCCGGTGCGAAACCAGCCGTCCGCGCTGAATGCCTGCGCGCTGAGTTCGGGAGCCCTCCAGTAGCCCTTGAACACGCTCGGGCTCCTCACCTCGATGCCGCCGATCTCGCCCCGGGGGCAGGGCGTGTCGTGCTCGTCCGTGATGCGCAGTTGCACCCCGGGCAGCGGGAATCCCACGGTGCCCGCGCGGCGCTCGCCGTCGCGCGCGTGGTAGGGATTCGAGGTGAGCATGACGGTCTCGCTCAAGCCGTAACGCTCGACAATCGTATGACCGGTGCGCTCGCGCCACCGGTCGAACGTATCGGGCAGGAGCGGAGCGGAGCCCGCCGTGAAGAGCCGCATGTGCCGGCACGCCTCCTGGGTGAGGCCGCTCTCCTGGAGCATGCGCACGTACAGTGTCGGAACGCCCATGAACACGCTCGCCTCGGGCAGCCGTTGTACGATCGCCCTGGCGTCGAAGCGATTGAACCAGAGCATCCTGCTGCCGCTGAAGAGCGCGCCCTGCGCGGCCACGAACAATCCGTGGACGTGGAAAATCGGCAGTGCGTGGATGAGCACATCGCCCGGGCGCCAGCCCCAGTACGCATGCAGCGTCTCGGTGTTCGCGAGGAGGTTCGCGTGCGAGAGCATGGCCCCCTTGCTCCGGCCGGTGGTGCCGCTGGTGTAGAGGATCACGGCGACATCGTCGGCGCGTACGGCCGCGGGCTCATGCCGCGTATCGTGCGAGGCGGCGCTCTCCAGCAGCGTTCCGGTGCGATCCTCGTTCAGTGAGAACACGCAAGGGCTGCCCGCCTGACGCGCGATCTCGGAGACGCTGGCGAAGGCCCGGCCGGAACACACGACCATGGCGGGCTCTGCATCTTTGATGAAATAGGCGATTTCGGAGGCCTGATAGGCGGTATTGAGCGGCAGGAACACCCGTCCGGTGCGCAACACCGCGAGATAGAGGACCAGCGCGTCGACCGATTTCTCGGTCTGCGCGGCCACGCGGGCTCCGGGCGGCAGTCCGAGCGAATCCAGCAGGTTTGCGATCCGGGCGCTGGCCTCGTCGAGCTCACGCCAGGTATGCGCGGGCGCCGTGCCGGCCTGGGCGTCCGCCGGCTGCACGGCGATGGCATCGAGATTCGCGGGGAATCTTGCGCGCAATGCCGCGAACAGGTTGCGGTCGGCGCCGGCGCCCCTGCTCATGAGTCATTCATCAGCCGCCGATAGGCGAGCAGATGGCGCAGCGCTTCCTTGGGATGACCGGCGCGCTCGTGCAGCCGCGCGAGGTTGAAATGCGCGTCGGCAAATCCCGGGTCGAGCGCGAGCGCATGGCGGTATTCGGCCATGGCCTCGCTCTCGCGCTCGAAGTCCTCGAGCAGCACGGCGAGGTTGAACGACAAAATCGCCTCGCCGGATTGCGTGCTCCGATAGATTTTTTCGGCCTCCTCCAGCCGGCCGTCCAGGTGCAGCAGGCGGCCTAGATTGAGCCGCGCCTCGAGATGGTGCTCGTCGGCCGCAAGACAGGCCTGATAGGCGGCGCGCGCCGCCGCAGGGTCGGTGTCCTCGAGTTCGAGGCCCTTGTCGAAGGCCTGGTCGGCCGGAGCGGCAACCCCCATGGCACCCACGCGCCCGCCCGCGGCCGCGGCTGCCGCACGCTTGTCGATGACCAGCAGGTCGCCGCCGCGGTCGACCACCTCCAAATCCAAGGTGTACTGGCCGGTGTCCCCCTCGCGCAGCGCCTGGCCCTCGCGCACCATGATCCGGTCGCCCACGGCGACGATCGACAGCCCGCTCAACGGCAGCGCTCCCGGAAGCGAGTCGCGAATTTCGCGCAGCGTTCGATTGATGCGCTGGGCGGGGATCTTGGCGGCTCGAAGCGAGCCGGCGGTGCGCAGTACGATCAGATCTTGAAAGGAATAGCTCAGCCGGCCAGCCTTCTTCAGCGGGTGGATATGGCCCGCGCGGACGAGGGCGCGGACTTGGGATGCCGGGATCCCAAACAGGCGCTTGAGATCTTTCGAATCGAACTCATGCATCTCATCGACGAGCGGATTTTCGGGCGGCCGTCTTTGCGGTGGCGCGCTTCGGCTCCTTGCGCTCCTTCAGGCTCGCGGTGGCCTTTGAGCCGCGTGTTTCGATGCTGGCCCTCAAGGCCTCCATCAAATCGATCACGTTTCCGCCCGCGGCGGGCACGGGCGCCTCCGACAACGAGATCTGCTTGCCCTGAATTTTCTTCTGTATGGCGGCTTCGACGCGTCCCTTGAATTCGTCTTGATACTCATTCGGGTCGAAGCGTTTGGCCGCCAGATGCTCGATCAATTGCTGGGCAAGTTTCAGTTCAGGATCAGATACTTGCGCGGGTTCGATGCCAAGATCCTTTAACTCGCGGACTTGTTCCTTGAAGTGCAGCTGATGCATGGCGAGACCCTCTTCCATCGGCCGGATCACGACGATGTGCTCCTTGCCCCGCGATACCCAGCGTCCGACCGCACACTGCCCGGCCTTGCGCAGCGCCGTCGCGAGCAGCGTATACGGCTTCGCGCCGCCTTTGTCGGGCGCGAGATAATACGTGCCATCGAAATACACCGGATCGACCGACTCCAGCGGAACGAATTGCCCGATGTCGATGGCGTGGGTCGTCGTGTCCTCCAGCGCCTTGAGCTCCTCGGCGCTGAACATCACGTACTGGTCCTTGGCGAATTCGTAGCCCTTGACCATTTCCGAGCGTTCCACGGGTTCGCCGTCCGCCACTGCGATGTACTGCTGCTTGACGCGCGAGCCGTCCTTTTGCCGCAGCAGATTGAACGAGATTCGCTCGGAGGAGACGGTGGCGGAATACAGCTTGACGGGAATCGCCACGAGGCCGAATGAGATCGTGAGCGAAGCAATGGACCGAGCTTGCGTAGGCATATCCTCACCTTCTCCCTAGAGGCCTTCCGAGTCAAACTCGACGTTCACTCAGATGCAGCCCGTAAGTCATTCAATATACGGTGATTCTTGGCCTGGTGCAAGAATTAGCCGAGTGTGGGGCGGGCTTGCGGCCGACAAGCCCCGGACCCGCGGCGGCGCACGTACGGAGCCGGCTCGGGAAGAGCGCCGTGGCCGGGTTGAATTGCGTTTATGATCGCCGCTTTGCCCGGGGAGATCGCGATGATCAAGGGGATTGTGCGTGCCCTCGCACGCCTGCGACGTAGTGCGCGTCGCATGCCGCTAGGGCTGATCGGGACGGCCCTGATGGCGGCTGCCTCACCGGCCCCCGGCGCCGTCCCGCCACGCGATCCGGCGCCGTCACCGTTCGATGTGATCATCGAGCACGGTCATGTGATCGATGGGACCGGCGGCCCGTGGTATGCCGCCGATATCGGGATTCGCGCGGGGCGCATCGCGGCCATCGGCCGCCTGGACCACGCGACTGCCAAGCTCCGGATCGACGCGGCGGGGCGTGTGGTCGCCCCCGGATTCATCGACATGCTCGGCCAGTCGGAGCTTACGCTGCTGGTCGACCCCGCGGTGCCATCGAAGGTCTTCCAAGGCATCACCACGGAGATCACCGGGGAGGGAAATTCCGTCGCTCCCGTCAACGACCTCATCGCGCATGAACAGGAGGCGGAGTTCCAGCACCTCGCGCTCACGCGGGATTGGACCGATTTCGCCGGCTACTTCGCGCGGCTCGAGAAGCAACACATCGGCATCAACCTGGCCTCCTACATGGGAGCGACGACGGCACGCGAGATGGTGGTCGGCTATGCGGACCGAGCGGCGACGCCCGAGGAGCTCGTCCGAATGCAGGGGCTGGTGGCGGATGCGATGCGCCAGGGCGCGGTCGGCGTATCGACCTCGCTCGAATACGCGCCCGCGCCCTATGCGAGCACGGCGGAGCTGATCGCGCTCGCCAAAACCGCTGCCGAGTTCGGCGGGATCTATGCGACTCATATGCGCTCCGAGCAGGAAGGAATTTTGACCGCGCTGGACGAGACCATCCGAATCGGCCGAGAAGCTCATATTCCAGTTGAGATATGGCATTTAAAGGCCGGATCTGTAAAGATTTTTGGAATGATGCCGGAGATCGTGGCGCGCATCGATCGCGCGCGCTCGTCGGGCGTCGACATCGCCGCGGACACGTATGCCTATCCGGCATGGGCGAACGAGCTATCGGCTTTCATTCCCCCCTGGGCCCATGCGGGCGGCAATGAGAAGCTGATCGAGCGGCTCAAGGATCCCTCGATTCGCGCGCGCCTCAAGACGGAGCTCGCCACCGAGTCGGCCGACTGGGACAACGAATGGCAGTCGGTGCCCGGGCCGGAGGCTATCCTGATCTCGACGGTCAACAATCCCAAGCTGCTCGGCATCCAGGGGCACACGCTCGCCGACATCGCCAAGACCCGGGGCACGGATCCCATGGATACCCTGTTCGACATCCTGATCGAGGACGGCGCTCAGACCGACGCGGCCGTGTTCGCGATGAGCGAGCCCGACATCGAGCTCGCGGTGGTCCAGCCCTGGGTATCGTTTTGCAACGACAGCGCCGGCACGTCACCGCAGGGGATCCTCGGCAAGGAGTTTCCGCATCCCCGCGCCTACGGGACGTTCCCGCGCGTGCTGCGCAAGTACGTGCGTGAAGAACGACGGCTCAAGTTGGAGGAGGCGATCCGCAAATTCACCAGTCTTCCGGCCTCGCGGCTGCGGCTCAACGATCGCGGGGTGATCAAGGCGGGACTCTGGGCGGACATCGTCGTGTTCGATCCGAACACCATCACCGAGCGCTCCACCTTCCAAGACCCCAACCAGCTGTCCGTGGGCATGCAATGGGTGTTGGTGAACGGTGTGCCGGTCATCGCCGACGGCGTCGCCACTCATGCACTGCCGGGCCGGGTATTGCGGGGGCCCGGCTACGCAGCCCAGGCGGCCAATCACTTGTGAGGGGAATCAAGATGCATCGCGGAAGCTGTCTGTGCGGAACGGTCCGTTACGAAATCGCCGGAGATCTCGGCCCCATCAGCCTGTGTCATTGTTCGCGGTGCCGCAAGGCGAACGGATCGGCGTTTCTCGCCGGGGCGCAGGTCAATCCATCCGAGTTCCGGCTGGTGTCGGGCGCGGAAAGCCTGGGCGATTTCGAATCGTCCCCCGGCGTGCATCGGATCTTCTGCCGCAACTGTGGATCGCCCATCATCAGCCGCCGACCCGGGCCGCCGGAGATCATCCGGGTGCGCATCGGGACGCTCGACTCCTACCTCAAGACCAAGCCCCAGGCGCATATCTTTTTCGCGGATCGCGCCGAATGGTACGAATTCGAGGACGATGTGGCGAAATATGCCGAACGCCCGCATTGAGGGGCCGGGCGCAGTCCCCCGATCGCCCGCCGCGCGCGCCGGGCGCCCTCGGCCCTCCCCGGGGCCGACTGTGCGCCAGGCACCCCCCGCTGCGGCCCTCCTGAGCCTATAATTTGGCTTGGCCTTCGGGGGGCGAGTCAACTTGAGGAATCATGGAACCGACTGACACCGGGAAAGCTGATTATTTTCATAAAGTAGTTGATTGTCAGTGGGCCTGTCCGGCCCACACCGATGTTCCCGAATACATCCGATTGATCGCCCAAGGCGAGTTCACCCAGGCTTACATGGTGAACCGCGCATCCAATGTATTTCCCGGGATTCTGGGCCGCGTTTGCGACCGGCCGTGCGAGCCCGCCTGCCGGCGCGGCCGCATCGAGGAGAAACCCGTGGCGATCTGCCGCTTGAAGCGGGTGGCCGCCGATCAGCGCGACGACATCAGGGCGCTGTTGCCGCGTGCACCGCAGCAAAAAAATGGCAAGCGGATCGCCTGCGTTGGCGCGGGCCCGGCCTCGCTGACCGTCGCCAACGATCTGCTGCCGCTCGGCTACGAAGTCACGATCTTCGAGCAGTTCAACGTCGCCGGCGGCTTGATGCGCACCAACATCCCGGCCTTCCGGCTGCCGGCGAAGGTGCTCGACGAAGAAATCGGCTATGTGGTCGCCATGGGCGCGAAGCTCGAGCTCAATGCGCCCGTCGCCAGCATGCGGCGGCTCCTGGATACCGGAGGTTTCGACGCGGTGTTCGTCGGCACGGGAGCGCCGAAAGGCAAGGAGCTCGAACTGCCGGGCCGCCACGCCAGCAGCCGTGTGCATATCGGCATCGCGTGGCTCGAATCGGTGGCATTCCAGCACGTCGAAAAGATCGGCGAGCGCGTGCTCATCATCGGCGTCGGCAACACGGCCATGGATTGCTGCCGCTCATCGCTGCGGCTCGGCGCCAAGGATGTGAAGGTCATGGCGCGCAAGCCCCGGCAATTCTTCAAGGCCTCCGATTGGGAGCTCGAGGATGCGGAGCAGGAGACCGTGCAGATCATCGTCAACCGCGCGCCCAAGAGCTTCGTGGTCGAGGAGGGCGTGCTCAAAGGCATGCTGTTCGAGCACCTCGAATACGAGATAGAGGGCGGCGAAATCACCTCGTCGCGCGTGATCGAGGAGGAATTCTTTGCTTGCGACGACGTGATCCTCGCCATCGGCCAGGAGAACGCGTTTCCCTGGGTCGAGCGCGATCTGGGCATCGAGTTCGGCAAGTGGGACATGCCGAAAGTGGACAAGGTCACCTTTCAGTCCACCCTTCCGCGGGTTTTTTTCGGCGGAGATGCGGCCTTCGGTCCGAAAAACATCATCTGGTCCGTGGAGCACGGGCATCAGGCGGCGATCTCCATCCACAAGCATTGCCGCGGCGAGCCGGTGACGGCACGCATGCCGCGCGGCGTCACTCTGTCGAGCCGCAAGATGGGCATGCACGAGTGGTCGTACAAGAACGAATACAGCGCCGTGGAGCGCCGCCTCGTGCCCCATGTCGGGCTGATCGAGCGCTTCAAGAAGATCAACGTCGAGGTCGAGCTCGGCTTCACGGCGGAGCAGGCGGCCCTCGAGGTGCAGCGCTGCCTGAACTGCGACATGCAGACCGTGTTCGCCGCGAAGCTCTGCATCGAGTGCGACGCCTGCATCGACATCTGCCCGGTCGACTGCCTGACCATCGCGCCCAACGGCCCCGAAGCCGATCTGCGCCTGCGGTTGAAGGCCCCCGCCGCCAACCCGCAGCAAGCGCTGTACGTCTCCGCCGGGCTGCCCCAGACCGGACGCGTGATGGTCAAGGATGAGGATGTCTGCGTGCACTGCGGGCTTTGCGCCGAACGCTGTCCGACCGCCGCCTGGGACATGCAAAAGTCCACCATCAAAATTCCTTACGCCGAGGATGAGAGCGAGCCATGCCGAATCTAGTCACCGCAAACGACCGCGTGAACGACTTCGTGATCAAGTTCGCGAACGTCAATGGCACGGGTTCCGCGAGCGCGAATTCACTGATCATGAAGGCCATCTTCCGGATGGGTGTGCCCGTCACGGGCAAGAACTATTTCCCCTCCAACATCCAGGGGCTCCCGACGTGGTACGAGATTCGCGTGACGCGCGAGGCCTACGCCGCGCGCGCCGGCCGGATCGACATCATGGTGGCGATGAATGCCGAGACGTATTCGAAAGACGTGCGCGAGGTCGCTTCCGGCGGCTTCCTCATCTTCGACTCGACCTGGCCGCGGAGCGCCCTCCTGCAGCGCGGCGACATCACCGTGATCGGCGTGCCGCTCGCCCAGATGGTGAACGAGAA
>Ga0182012_10003140_pt1 | contig 17647 bp, 13 predicted proteins | sample 612S2SmetaG_FD_120486 | JGI IMG/M metagenome (GOLD analysis project Ga0182012, IMG submission 120486) | Permafrost microbial communities from Stordalen Mire, Sweden - 612S2S metaG | ecosystem: Environmental > Terrestrial > Soil > Wetlands > Permafrost | place: Sweden: Stordalen | collected...
CCCGGTGTAACCGGTGACCAGATCGTGGAGATCCGCATTGTCGTGCCGGAGATTCCCAACGTGGAGGCCAAGGAACTGTGGCAGCGGCTGGAGAAGCTGCAGCCCGAAGATCCGCGCAAAGAGCTGTGGAGCAAGGTGTAAGGCGAGGCTGCGATGACCAAGCGTAAAGGCAAGGGCGCGTACATGATCTCGGTGGTAGCCGAGATGTATGAGATTCATCCGCAGACGTTGCGGCTCTACGAGCGCGAGGGGCTTTTGAAGCCCAGCCGCAGCGAGGGCAACACGCGCCTGTACACCGAGGAAGATCTGAAACGTCTGGAATTCATCCTGTCGCTGGCGCGCGATCTGGGCGTCAACATCGCCGGCATCGGCATCATCCTGAACATGCGCGAGCGCATGGAGACCATGCAGAAGCAGATGCAGGAGTTCGTCGCCTACGTGCAGCAGGAGGTCATCACCCGCGCCAGCCAGGCCATGCCCAAAGAGGGCCTGGTGCCGGTGCGGCGGCCGGTGGTGATTCCTCCGGCGAAGAAGAAGTAGGGGTTACGGATTAGAAATTGCGCGGTGTCATGCAAGAGAGTTTTAGCGCCGATTCCGCGGCGCAGCAAAAGCCGGCCACAGGGGCCGGCTTTGTCGTCTCTGCAATCAGCTCGAAATTATTTCGGCCAGCCGATCCACAGCGGCGCGCCTTTATCGTCGCGCATCAGGAACTGATCTCCGCCGCGGGTGACCTCGCGCGCCAGAAAGAGCGGATTGCCATTGGCCGTCACCTGCGAGCCGAGAATCTGAAGGGTTTCGCCGGCCTTCAAAACAATCTCCATTTCGGTCATGTAGCTCTCCGGCGCCAGCATCACGTCAATCGAGCCCTTATCGGTCTTGAGAGAGAGGTGCACCAGCCCGTCAGCGGCCTTGCCGACCGTCTCCACCGTACCCTTGATCTTCGCCTCAGTAGATTTGTCGTACTTGGGCGCGCCGGCCTGCGCCAGGGTGAAGGTAACGGTCAGCAGAATGAACAACGCGATGGCCCACGGCCGGAGACAGGAATTCCGATGCAACATGATGACCTCCCTTGAGAAAGACAGGCACGGCCACAGGCCAACGCCTGCGGAAAAGCCCGCCGGCCCCGGGCCGCACTGCTCCGCCGGGCTGCCAACGGCTGCGGAGACACATCCTCCCACGCTCGTGCGGCGCCGACGGCGGCCATGCACCGGGACCGCAAACACGTTATGCCCGGCGCTGTCGCATCACAGTGAGGCCAGTCACAGCCGGAGGTGATGCGCGGCGCGGGATTTGCCCGCACGGCGGCCACAGGCCATAATTCTTCATCCGCGCCGCGGCGCAACTCATAGGACTCTTGTTCACCGTGCGATGGCTCACTCCAAACCGCTACCTGACCCGGCTGGGGCTGACCCCCACGGCAGCCGACCGGCGCCGCGTGGAGGTCAACCTGGGTGCGCTGCGCATCCTACTGGCCCTGCTGGGACTGCTCTCCTACTGGCTGGACCTTGGCCGCACGCACCTGACTGGCCCGCGCGTGCCGGCCGTGCTGCTGCTGTTTTTGGCAGAGAGCGTGGCGGTGTGGCTGTGGGCGCGGCGGCGCGTCATCAGCAACCTGTTTCTGTACGCGCTGCACGCCAGTGACATTCTCTGGCCCATCGTCATCACCTACTTTGCGCAAGGCCCCATTGCGCCCAACGTGCAGTTGTACTCCTTCGCCATCCTGGCGGCGGCCTTCCGCTGGGGATTTCCCGAGGCGGTGATGACCGCCCTGGCGGGCAGCGGCGTGCTGCAGATGGAGGCCTTCATTTTGCGCGAATCGCCTGCCGGATTGCTGGAGAGCAACCGCCTGCTGGTGCGCTGCGCCTATCTGCTGGCGCTGGGCTATATGGCCGGCACCCTGGGCGAAAACGAGAAGGAGCGCCGCGCGGAGAGCGCGGTCACCGTGCGGCTGCTGCAGTCTGCGCGCGGTGAACGCAGCGTGGCCGCCGTGCTGGATACCATCTTCCGCGTCTTCCGCGAGGTATTTTCCGCCTGCGACGCGTACCTTGTGGCACATGAGGTTACCAGCGACCAGTACCACCTGTGGAGTACGCGGAGCGGTGGCGGCGTGCTGCACCAGAACCTCGACGAGGCCGAAGGCTCCGAGGCCATGCTCTCCGGTTGGCCGCATTGCTTCTGCTGCAAGCGCAATCGCTCTGGCGGCGCGGCTTTGTGGTCGCCCAATTCGCAGTCAGGCTCACGGACTGGCGCTGGGGACTTCCCGCGGCTGCCCTTTCTGGCTGATGACACCAGCACCCTGCTTGGCCTGGGCGTGCCGCTGGGGCAGGAATGGCGCTTGCGCCTGCTGCTGCCCGGGGCGCAACTGGGGCGCGGCGCGCAACAGGAGCTCAGCTTTGCCCACGCCCTCTTCGAACAGGCTTCGACGGCACTCTACGGAGCGTACCTGGTCCGCAAGTTGAGAACGCGGGCCGGCACCATTGAGCGCGCGCGCGTGGCGCGGGAGATTCACGACGGCGTCCTGCAGTCGCTGATCTCAGCCGAGATGCGGGCCAACATTTTGCGACGCCGTTCGGAGCTTGAGTGGGCGGCAGGAAAGCCGGACGTCGAATCGCTGGAGGAGTTGCTGCGCGCCGAGGTGCTGGAGCTGCGTGAGTTGATGCAGCAGATGCGCCCGCTGGACGTGCGTCCCACACAGTTGCTGGACCACATGGCCGAGCGCGTGGACCGCTTCCGACGCGATTCCGGCATCAGCGCGCGCTTTGTCACCACGGCCGCCGACGAGGTTCCCTTCAGCGCGCACGTCTGCCGCGAGGTGCTGCTCATCCTGCAGGAGGCGCTGGTGAACGTGCGCAAACACGCGCACGCCGCGGAGGCGACGGTGAGCTTTGGCCGCTGCGACGGTGGCTGGAGGCTTTCCATTACCGATGATGGCGCGGGCTTTGGCTTTGACGGTACACTGGCGGGAGACGCGCTGATGCAGTCGGCGCGCGGACCCGCCATCATCAAGGAGCGCGTGGCGAGCCTGGGCGGCGAGCTCCTGATCCACTCCACCCTCAACCGTGGCTCGCAACTGTTGATCCTGCTGCCGCAGAAAGGTTCCCTGAAGGATGCCCGGTAAAGTTCGCATTGTGATTGCCGACGACCACACGATCTTCCGCGACGGCCTGCGCCGCCTGCTGGAGATGGAGGAAGATCTGGAAGTGGTGGGCGAGGCCGCCGATGGCGCCGCGGCCGTAGCCATGGTGGAGTCGCACGGGCCTTCGATTCTTCTGCTCGACCTGGCCATGCCCCGGATGCCCGGCCTGGAGACCCTGCGCGAGCTGGGCCGCCGCCAGAGCCATACGCGCACCATCCTGCTGACCGCGGCCATTGAACGCCGCCAGATTCTGGAGGCTCTGCAGGCCGGGGCACGCGGCGTGGTGCTGAAGGAGGCGGCGACGCAGGTGCTGCTCAAGGCCATCCGCGCCGTGGAAGGCGGCAGCTGCTGGGTGGGCGACGCGGAGGTAGCGGACCTGGAAGCCTATCTGCGTACGTTGGGCAACGGCGGCGCCAGCCGGGCTCGCCAGGACTTCGGCCTTACCCGGCGCGAGACCGAGATTCTGGCAACTATCGTCGCCGGCCTCAGCAACAAGGAGATTGCACAGCGCTTCCAGCTCAGCGAGGACACGGTGAAGCACCACCTCACCAACATCTTCGACAAGGTTGGCGTCGGCAGCCGCCTGGAGCTCGCACTGTTTGCCATCAACAACCATCTGGTGGACAATTAGGCCGTACGGAGGCTCGTACGGAGGCCCGAACGGAGGACGACGATGAGCCACGACGTCCGCGATGTTTTGCAGGTTCTGCGCTTTGAACTGAATTACCTGGAACAGGGAGGCTTTCAGCGCGATCGCGCCCTGCTCGGTTCCGAGAGTCCTTTTCAGGGAACGTTTGCCTGCCTCAACTATGGCGACCCTCTGGGTGCGCACGCCTGCCACGAGTGCGTGCTGCACCGTTTTGTGCCTGCGCCTGAGCGCGCCCAGGACCTTCCCTGCCATCACATCCCGCTCAACTCCGCGGGAGAGACCGTGGCCAGCCTGATTGCCCACAATGAGCCGGAGCGGCTGACCGTGGAGCTGCGCCACTGGCTGCGGCAGACCATCGCCACGCTGGAAGCCAACACCGATGGGGCCGCCGACTCCTGACCACGGCGGCAGGCAAAGGGACGCCCGGGCGGCGAGATTTCCTCGCAGCTCAATGACGACTGAAGCGAGCGATCCAGATTTTTTTCTGCCGGGTCATGCGGGCGAGCGGATTCTGCTCGCAGGTCCTTTGCGCGGAGGTTAGAGCCCTAGGATTGTGGCGCGGGGGCCACCGGGCGCTCCGGCTCGCTTTCGAGTGGAAAGCTCCTGAGCGTGATGCTGTGGCGCTTTTCCTCCGCCTTGCCGCCGGCCTTCTGGAAGTGTTCGGTGAGCGTGCCGCGCACCAGGTAGTAGCCTTCCTCGCTGCGGCTTCGCGCCGGGCCGCGCTCCACCGTACCGGTGAACTCCAGCCACTCGCCCTCTACACTCTTGGTGCGGAAGCTGAGCGTGGTGCCATCGAGCGTGGCCTTCTCCAGAGAGACATCCACAAACTGGCCCTTGTCCGGATCCTCGTTGCGGAAGTGGGAGGCGACGCCGGTGACGCGCTGGTCATCCACCACGATCTGCACAAATTCGCCCTCGTGCAGCAGCGAGTACATGCCGCTTATGTCGCCGGCGATTGCCGCCTCCGGGGCGGGCGGGGCCTGCGCCATGGCGGCGGCGCTGACCAGAAGCATGGCGGCGATTGCGATCCGATATTTCATGTCAGTGAAAATGAGTATAGCCGAGCCCGGAGCGGTCAGACTGATTCCAGCTCGGGATATAATCCGGCTTATCGCATCTTGACCTCCACCGGCACAACCCGCGCACATCCCAGACCCCCTTCGCCCGGCGAACTGGAGCTGCTGATTGCCTGGCCGGACCCTCGCGCCGAGTTCCGCGAGAACCTGCGCGCGCGCCTGAGCGGCAAGGTCGTACCGGCACAGGAGTCCACCAGCGCGCCCGATCATGGCTTCTGGAGCGGCGTGGATCTTTCCGCGCCGTGGCCGAGAATTCCTCTGCGCGCTTCGGCCGGTTTCCACGCGCTGCTGATCGCCGGACTCTTGTCGGTCAGCCTGTGGCCGGGGCCGCACATCCGCCTGGCCGATGACGATGACCGCCGCGCCTTCTCCAACGCGCACCTTGTCAGCCCCTTTCTGCCGGAGCTGCATGGCCAACCGGTAATCCAACGCGCTCCGCACAAAGCCCCGAGCAAGCCCGACCCGGTGCCCGCGCGCCAGGAGATCGTCAGCCTGCCGCCGAACCCGGACAACCTGCACCAGACGATTGTTGCCGAGCCGAAGCTGACCCTGCCCCGCGATATTGCCGTGCCCAACCTGGTCGCCCTCGACCCGGCGCGGCCGGCGCAGTCGCTGGATGCCAGTTCGAAGGCCGCGCTGCGAAGGCTGCCCAGCCTGCTGCCGCAGGTCACCGCTCCGGCGGTGGACGCCTCTGCCGTGCGCGCTGGCCGCAAGCTGCCCTCTCTGCTGCCGCAGGTTGCGGCTCCCGCGCCGGACGTCAGCGTGGTGAAGCCAAAGCTGGCCGTGCCGATTTTGCAGATGACCCAGCCCAGGATCGTGCAGCCCGCGCCGGAGGTCGGCGATGTGGGCTCGGCCAGCGCCGCGCGCGTCAGCCATCTTTTGCCCGGCGCAGCACCGATTCCGCCCGCACCGCAGGTGGCTGACATGCCACAGGCAAAGGACGCCACGCGACGCGCCGGAAACCTTTTGGCGCTGAGCCTGCACCCAGCCGATGTGCCTGCGCCGTTGCGGCCTCCGGAGGGCAATCGCCGCGGCGAGTTTGCAGCCTCTCCCACGGGACGCGCGGATGCCACGGGCACTCCCGGCACAGGCACCAGCGATAGCCACGCCCCCAGGGGAAGCGATACGAGTAGAAGCTACAACGCTCCGCCTGGCATCACGGTCGGCGCGCCGCCGCCGAAGGCCGCGGTGGCCGAGGTCTCCAACTCCGCGCCGGAGGCTCCGCGCCCCGCGCCCGACCCCAGCCTGCGCAATAAGCTGCTGGCCGCCATGCGAACGCCCGCGCCGGAGATGCCGCATCCTGCAGCAGCCGCCGCGAAAGAGAGCACCGGCGAGCGCACGGAGATCGAACGCAGGGTCTTTCGCGGACGCCTCAGCTACGCTCTGGCGGTGAACATGCCAAACCTGAACGCCGCCACCGGCAGTTGGATCATCCACTTCAGTGAGCGCGTGCCCGCCACGCCGCCCGTGCCCATCGCCGCGCCGGAGGTGGTGCGCAAAAGCGATCCCGCCTACCCGAGCGAACTGATGGCCGACAACATCCATGGCACGGTCGTGCTGACGGCCACCATCCGCGCCGACGGCAGCGTTACAGACATTGTGGTGGCCAAAAGTCTGGAGCCGCTCCTGGACCGCAACGCCGTTCAGGCACTGGCGCGGTGGGTCTTCCGCCCGGCGCTGCGGAACGGCCAGCCGATTGACCTGGACGCGGTCATACAGGTGCCCTTCCGCGCACAGCGGCCGCAGGGCTTCTGACGAAGCGCCTTCTGTTCACGGCCGGGTGCGATGAGTGTTGATTCGTGCTAGCGGCGGCCTTCTTCGGCCGGGATCATCGGCCCGCGCTGCGACTCCACCCGCAGGAGAAGGTCGGGATGGGTGCAGACCTCGTAATAAACGTGGTCTGCCCAGCGCACAAGGCGGAAGTCACGCACCTCAACCTGCGCCGTACGCCCTTCGCGCACCAACAGGGGATGGAATACACCCGGCCCCACCGGCACCAGCCCGCGGTAGAACTTCACCTGGTCGTCTCCCCACGGCATGGGCAGCAACATGGTGAACTCCTCGAGCGAAATTTCATCGCGCAGCTTGGCAAAGGCCGGCTTGGGCAAGTGGATGCCTCCGACGTTGTAGTTCAACAGGAAGTCTTCGAGCGCTCCGGCCACGGCCTCTTCATCCGCCGTCTGGAAGACGAAGACGTTGAAGTAGCTCTTCAGGTCGCGGAAGTGGCGGCGGGCTCGCTTGTGGCAGGCGCTCAGGCGGTCGCTCAGGTTCAGAGCCTCGCTGATCATGATGCGCGTGCCGCCGTCCATCAGGTAGAGCGGTGACGCCGCCTGGAAAGCCACGCCGATGCCGATTTCCAGCGGCGGCAGGCCGGTCTCCATGGAGGCCGCGTTGTAGGCGCCCACAATGCCGAGCATCTCCCGGGCCATGACGCAGGTGCGCGCCACCGGATAACCCGCCTGGGACTCGCTCTCCAGCAGTGCCAGGATGACGGCGTCGCCTTCGATGAAGACCTTTTCCGCATGGTACTTGGGCAGAAGCTTGTTGACCGGCTCAAAGAAGTTCAGGCTGAAAAACGACGCCGGGTTCAGGCCGCGTTCCAGCATGGACTGGGTCAGGCGGGTGGAATCGCGCACGTCGGCCTTGAGCACGGCATGGTTGATCACCCGGCTCTGGGCCGGCCGTTCCTCCTCCGGCAGGTGGAACTCGTAGAGCGTGCCGTTGATCTGGCTCAACTCGCGCAGACGCGCGTTGCTGACCACGTTGATGGAATCGAGCACCGGCTCCAGCACCCGCATTTTGCGCACGTCGCGCAGAAAGCGCGAGAGGTCAATCAGATACTTCGCGGCGTAGCGCAGGTTGTCCGCGCTGCCCGCGCTGCGCACGCGCTGCACCGCCAGGTGAAGCTTATCGAGCGAGCGCACGTTCTGCGTGCCCAGCAACTCCTCCACGCGCTTCAGTTCGGATTTCTGCACCAGCGCGCCCTTCAACTGCTGAGGCTGCACCACGGCACCGTATTCGCCCAGAATGGGGACGACCTCGTAGGCGGCCACCGCGTATTCCATCACGCCATTGTCCACGAGCGTGCTCATCCAGGCCGTGGTCAAAGCCTTCTGCGCGCGTCCACGCGGCGAATCGTCGGCCATGCCGGTGAACATGAGGGCCTTGGCGTTATCCGGCACGCACAGGAGGGACTCCGCCGTCTGGTCGTTCTCCGCCGCGCCAATCTCCTCCAGGTAGGTCTTGGCCAGGCGCACGACGCGCTCAAAGTAATCGGGGTCGCGATCAAAGCCGCCGAACATGGCGTAGCGCTCGCCGCGCACAAAGGGGTCGGTAATGGAGTCGGGGAAAATCAGGCGGTTGGCCAGCGTCTCATAGGCGGCCGCCTCACGGCCTCCAAACAGCGAGTGCCGGGTACTGGCCACCGTCTCGCGCTCCACGTCGGCCATGGTGGAGAGCAGATCTTCGGCCACGCGGCGCATCACCGGGCGCTTGTTCACCTGGAAGCGCAGGAAACGGTCGCGCATCATGATCTGCTGGCGCTCAAGATGACGATCGTCGCGCCGCTTCAGGTTCTCCTTGCACTGCTCCAGCACCTGGTTGAACTGCAACACCAGTTCGCTGCGCAGGAACTTGATGAGCGCGACGCGCAAAAGCAGGTCCAGCCGCAGGTCGTCCTCGGCGCGTGCGCGGCGAAGGCTGGCCAGTTGCAGCCCGCTGAGGGCGCTCTTGAATTCGGCCGGATAGTCAATTTCCACCGTGGGCAGGGCGGAAAATTTCAGATGATTGCGGCCATAGGGAGAGCCGCCAAAGGGGTCCACCTCGGGGGCGCGCGCAAGCTGCTGCACCTCTCCGTGCTGTTCGATAAGATTGCGCAGGTGTCCGCGCGCTACGTCAGTAAATTTATGACTGAGGAAGACGTCCGGGTGGATATTATCAACGCCCGCCGTCAGCCCCTGTAAATTTAATTCCGGAACATAGGAGGTCAGTGTGAACTGGCCAACTATTTCGCGAACCTTCCCACGACCAAAAAACGGCAGGGGCGACATCTTAAGTCATCACCTCGGGAAAAAACTGCTACCCGAATTGGACTCTACCATATCGCCCCTGCCCGAATGGGGGAGAATTTCGAGGGCTGCATTCCCCTGGTTACCTTTGGTAACTACTACCGCGCGGACTCCTTGCGGGCGCGTTCAAATTCCTCGCCCGGCTTCCACTGCACCGGCGCCGCCAGTTCTCCGGCGCGGTAGGCCAGGGCGATGCCCAACTGCGCCAGCTTCTGGTTGCAGCGGTAGTCGTCCTCGTCGCTGTAAACATCCTCCGGCTGGTGGTAGTGGTGCCACATCTGCTCGCCGTGCTCATGCACCCACTTCTTGGAGTGGCCGCTGAACTCGCCGCCCGGCGAGATCGAAAAAGCCGGCACGCCCATCCGCGCAAAGCTGAAGTGGTCAGAGCGGTAATAGCCACCATTCTCCAGGTGCTGCGCCGGCTGCAGCTTCAGGTGCATCTCCTTGGCGGTCTGCAGCAGCACACCGTAAAAGTCGGTCTTCTCGCTGCCGGCAGCTTCAAAGTTCTTAGGAATGCCCAGAGGCTCCACCGCATCGTAGTTCAGGTCGAGTGAAATTTTCGACAGCGCCACCGGAGGATGCTTGGCCAGGTAATACGAGCCCCACAATCCCTGCTCCTCGGCGGTCACGCTGACGATGTACACCGTGCGCTTCGGCTTTACCGGAGATGCGGCCATGGCGCGCGCAATCTCCATCATCATGGCGGTGCCCGTGCCGTTATCCAGCGCGCCGTGGTAGATCAGCTTCTTGCCGCCGTCCACACGCATGCCGAGATGGTCATAATGGCCGGTGAAGAAGATTGCCTCGTCCTTCAGTTTGGGGTCAGAGCCGGTGAGCTTGCCAATGACGTTCGCGCCCTCGAAGTGGCGGATCGAACTGACCAGCTGCGCCTTGACGCGCACCGGCAGAGGGATCGGCTTGAATCCCTTCTTCTGCGCCGAGGCCATCAGCGTGTCCACGTCGAGCCCGGCATCAGCCAGGATGGCGCGGGCCTTCTCCAGCTGCACCCATCCGGCCATCGCCAACTTGGGGTCGCTATCCTCGGCCAGCCGCGAGTTCTCTCCCGACCAGGAGCTGCGCACCACCTGCCAGCCGTAGCTGGCCATGTCCGTCTTATGGATGAGCAGCACACCGGCCGCCCCCATGCGCGCGGCCTGCTCGTACTTGTAGGTCCAGCGGCCGTAGTAGGTCAGAGCCTTGCCGGCAAAATACTTGGGATCGTCCGAGGGCGGCTCGTTGACCAGCATCAGAAGGATCTTGCCCTTCACGTCCACACCGGCGTAGTCGTCCCAGCCGAACTCCGGGGCGGTGATGCCGTAGCCCATAAAGATCACGTCGCTGTCCAGGTCCACCTTCTCGCGGTGATCCAGGTTGAAGAAGACGACGTCGTCCAGCAGCTTCAGGTCGAGCGTGCGCTTGGGCGTCGTGACGGCGATGGAAGATTCCGGCAGGGTGCGAATGCCGACCATTCCGAAGCGCTGGAAGTAGGTTCCATTGTCGCCCGCGGGCTCCAGGCCTGCGTCGGCAAAGCCCTTGGCAATGTACTTGGCGGCCAGTTCTCCGCCCGGAGCGCCCGTGCCGCGGCCTTCCAACTCATCGCTGGAGAGATACTTCACATCCTGGCGGATGCGCTCCGCAGTTACGCCCGCAACCGCCTGCTTCATGCCCGCCGGCTCGTCCGCTCCACCGGCGAACACCGGCAGCGAAACCACCAACAACAGCACCGACAACCCAACCGCCTGCCATACTCTACGCATCATTCCTGCTCCCTTCGAATACCTTGTGAAACTGAAATTGTACGCCGCCCAACGGTGAATTTTGTTCACCCAGATTCCGCTCGATCGAAGCCGCCCGGCTTCACGCCATCCGTCCCAGCTTGCGCAGCACCTTGCGGGCCAGCCCGGTCAAGGCCAGTCCGTTGAGTTCCGCACGCTCCACCCAGCGTCCGCATCGGCGCAGTTCCGCTGGAAGATCGCGGGCTGCCGCGCCAACCACGCGCACCTCGTAATCCGTGTCGGTAATGGAGTGGCGCACCAAGGCCAATGGCTTCTCCCGGCTTGCGATCTTCTCTACAGCATTCTCAGAGAGCTCCGGCAACTCCCACATGCCGGCCATCTTCGTCGCCTGGGCCTCGCGCTGCACCAGCAGGACTTTTTCTCCGCGCTCCGCCAGCGCCAGCCACTGCCTTACGCGCTTACGCTCCGATGGCTTGCGCCGCACATCCGCTCCCGGAGCCACACACCAGCGGCGCACGGGGCACACCCCACACTGCGGAGTAGCAGGCGTGCACACCAAGGCTCCCAGCTCCATCATCGCCTGGTTCCAGTCGCCGGGGCGGCCATGGTCCAACAGTTCCTCCGCACGCAGCCACGCCGACCGGTCATCCCTCGGCTGGCCATCCAGGCGGCTCAGCACGCGCTCCACGTTGCCATCCACCACGGCCACGGCCTCTCCATACGCGATGCTGGCAATAGCCGCCGCCGTGTAGCGTCCCACGCCGGGCAACTCACGCAACCCTTCGCTGGTCTGTGGCATACGCCCATGAAGTTCGCTCACAACCACCTGCGCCGCACGGTGCAGCATGCGAGCCCGCCGGTAGTAGCCCAGTCCGCTCCACAGCGCCAGAACCTTCTCCTCGGGCGCCGAGGCCAGGGCTGTAATGTCAGGAAAAGCCTCAAGAAAGAGGCGGAAGTGCTCCAGCACGGCGGCCACCCGAGTCTGCTGCAGCATGATCTCGCTGACCCAGGTGCGATAGGGATTGGGATGGCGGCGCCATGGCAGGTCTCGCCGGTTGGCGGTGTACCAGGCCAGCAGCGCCTTGCGCAGTGCGGTATACGTCCGTGGGCCTTGCGGGGGCTTTGCCATCTCTTCGCTGATTGTATCGAATCGCAGCCCACGCCGCCGCGGTGGGATTGCTCCATTCCCGGCTTTGTGTTCTGATTCTTAGCATGAACCTAGCTAGAATTACTCTCCCTCTTGTGGCCAGCGCCCTTCTGCTGTCCACCGGCCTGCTGGCGCAGAACAGCACCCCTGCCCAGCCCGCCGCCGCCAAAACCGCAACCACAAAGCCCGCCGCAAAGCCTGCGACGGCCACCAAGGCGCCTGCTCCGCTTACAACCGATAAAGAGAAGGCCAGCTACGCCATTGGCGCAGACATGGTCTCCAACTTTACGAAGTACCTGGAGCACAACGACGTCACGATTGACAAGGCTGCCCTGCAGCGCGGCTTCCGCGACGCACTGAACAAAGCCAAGCTCCAGATGACTGAAGAAGAGCGGAAGGCTGCCATCAGCAAGTTCACCCAGGATGCCAAGGCCCACGCCGAAGCCAGGGAAAAAGCGAAGGCCGAGTTCAACAAGGTGCAGGGTGAGAACTTCCTGAAGGAAAACAAGACCAAGCCCGGCGTCACCACCCTCGACGATGGCCTCCAGTACAAGGTCATCACCCAGGGCACCGGCGCCAAGCCTGTTGCCACCGATACCGTCGAGGTCAACTACCGCGGCACGCTGGTGGACGGCAAGGAGTTCGACAGCTCCGCCAAGCACGGCGGCCCGGCCACCTTTCCGGCCAACCGCGTCATCAAGGGCTGGACGGAGATCCTGCAGTTGATGCCCGTTGGCTCGCGCTACGAGGTCTACATCCCCTCCGAGCTGGCCTACGGTCCGCGCGGTTCGGGCCCCGATATCGGCCCCAACGCGGCGCTGGTCTTCGAGATTGAGCTGCTCAGCATCAAGGCCCCCGCAGCCCAGCCCCCGGCGCAGCCCGCAACCCAGCCCGCCACACCCCAGCCTCTGACTCCGCCGCCGGCTCCAAAGCAGTAGGCCGCTGAGCAAGATTGCAGACAGCAGAAAGCCCGCCAGTGATGGCGGGCTTTCCATTTGCCGATTGCGGCGGCCGACTACTTGACCGAGGCCAGCTCCACGAAGTCGAAGCGCTCCAACTGCTTCTCAAAGGGGATCGAGAACTGCTTCTCAATCTTCTCGCGGTAGGTGGGGCCGCTGTTGTATGTGCAGAACGGATACAGTTTGCCATCCGGCGCCGCGTAGTGGATGACGCAGCGCTTCACGCGCTCCACGTCGTAATTGTAGCTGTCCTGGAAGTGCATGGCGGCGCAGAGCAGGGTGCGATAGGTGAACGTTCCGTCCATGCCGTCGCGTCCCAGCTTCTTGTTGGTCATGCCCTGGATGGTGTTCAGGAACTTCTCGAAGGTGAGGCCCTCGGGCGCGAGGTCGGCCTTGAAGTGCTTCTTCAGGTCCAGCCACGCCTTGGTGCCGTTGTAGTACTTCATCACGCCGCCCCACTTCTTGCGGCTCAGCTCTTCCAGGTCCTGCAGCATGGCGGGAATATCCACGAACTGCGTCACCGGGATGGCCTTGCGGTTCTTCTCATCCACAAACAGGTACGTGCCCATGGAGCAGTGCGGGTGCGCCGAGATCGTCGGAATCGGACGGCCTTCCACGGCCGAGATCAGTTTGCTGAACGGCGTCACGGCCGAAAGCGGGAACCAGTCGTTGTAGGTGTCAAAGATGCCGGTCTGCTTCGCCAGTTCGTGCGCCAGGTCGCTCTGCGTAAAGCGCTTCTCTTCCAGCTCCTTGCGGCTGATGCGGCCGGTGAAGCTGACGGGCTGCCATGCGATGCCGCTGACGGCATCCACGTTGTCAATGGCGCACTGCAGAATCTGGCCGAGCTGATGGTCGTTGATGCCCTTGACGATGGTGGGCACGAAGATGACCTTGATCTTCGCCTTGCGGCAATTCTCAATGACCTGCATCTTCTTGGCCAGCAGGGCCTCGCCGCGCGTCTTCATGTATACGTCGTCGGTCACACCGTCAAACTGCAGGTAGATGGTCGAAAGCCCGGCCTGCTTGCACTTCTCAGTGAACTCCAGCGAGTTGGCCATCATGATGCCGTTGGTGGCCGCCTGCACGTGGCTGAAGCCCAACTCCTTGGCCAGCGCCACAATCTCAAGAAAGTTCGGGTGGATGGTGGGCTCGCCGCCCGAGAACTGCACCACGCGGCTGTCAATGGGGCGCGTGTCGCGCAGCGCCTGCAGCATGACCTTCACTTCCGCCACGGTCGGCTCATACAGATAGCCGGCGGCGTTGGCGTTGGCAAAGCACACGGGACAGGTCAGGTTGCAGCGGTTGGTCAAATCCACGTTGGCCAGCGCCGCGTGCGAGGTGTGCAGGGAGCACATGCCGCAATCCTCCGGACAGTTGGCCTCGGCACCCTCAACATAGGCCGGATTGCTGTGCCCCGGCATGTCGCCGAACTCCCACTCTTCCATCTTCAGGTAAAGCTTCACGTCGCCGTAGACGATGTCCTTGAATTCGCCGTGCTCCGGACAGGTCTTCTCCATCATGACCTTGCCGTTCTCTTCAAAGATGCGGGCGGGAATCGTCTTGGTGCCCCCGCACTCTGGACAGAGCGACTGGGTCGTTTTGGGCAGCCCCTTCTGCAACGGCTGAATGGGCCCGCCTGTGAGGGTCTTTTCGGGCTGCAAAATCTTCAGGTCCGGCCGCTTGGCCGATGCAAATGGGGTGCTCAAGGTTGTTCTCCCGTATAACATATAGACTCGGCCAGGCGTGCACACACGTCGGCCTGAGTTTAGTGTGCCTCCGCCAGCGCACCGGCCACAGTGGCAGCCGTCACCTGCCGCGGTGAGGCCACTTTTCAGTCAACGGTGTCTAATCCTCATTGAATGGCAAAATCCTGCGTTCGCCCGGAGAGCGATGCAAAATGAAACGTATTCCAACGCGTAAATTCGTGTTCCCACGGCGGTGGAAATCCCGTTCTACACTCGCCCAGGCCATCACGCCGGGTTAGCATGGCCCATTGCCAAGGAGAGTCCCATGAGATTACGGAGTGCCTTTAGCGCCCTCGCCATCCTGTGTTTCGTCCTTCCCGCCCTCGGCCAACGGGCAGCCGCCAAGCCTGCCCGCGCCGCCGCCAGTGCTGAAAACACCTCCGCCCAGGGTGCTTCAGGCCAAACCGCGTCAGCCCAAGCCAGCGATCTCCCCATCCGCCGCGTCGTTCTCTACAAGAACGGCGTTGGATACTTCGAGCACCAGGCGAAGGTCACGGGCAGCCGCGAGCTCAACATCCGCTTCACCACCGCGCAGCTCAACGACGTGCTCAAGTCCCTGACCGTGGTGGACCTGGGCGGGGGCCGCGTGGGCGGCGTGCGCTATAACAGCATGGCTCCGCTCAGTCAGCGCCTCAGCACCCTGCGCCTGCCCGTGGAGGCCGACACCGGCCGCGATGGCTTCCTTACGGCGCTGCGCGGCGCGCGCGTAGAGGTCAAATCCGGCACGGCCTCGGCCACCGGGCGCCTGCTCGCCGTCGAGTCCGTCAACCGTCCGGACAAGGAAGGCAACCAGGTCGCCGTCACGCAGCTTACGGTCGTCAGCGACGCGGGCGAGGTGCGCAGCTTTGACCTCACCAACGCCACGTCGGTCCGCATCCTGGAGGCAGACATGACGCGCGAGGCCGGCCGCTACCTGACTCTGCTGGCCAGCGCCCGTGACAAGGACGTGCGCCAGATGACCATCTCCACCACCGGCGACGGCACGCGCGATCTGCTGGTCAGCTACATCAGCGAGGTACCGGTCTGGAAGTCCACCTATCGCATCGTCCTTCCTGCGGATGCGAAGTCCAAGCCGCTGCTGCAGGGCTGGGCCATTGTGGATAACACCGTCGGTGAAGACTGGAAGAACGTGCAGCTCTCGCTAGTGGCGGGTGCGCCGCAGAGCTTTGTGGAGCAGATCTCGCAGCCCTACTACGTCCGCCGCCCCGTGGTGGAGCTGCCCAAGACGGCGCAGCTCACTCCGCAGACGCATGAGGGCGGAGAGATAGAGCCGCCGCATACGGTTGCCGTTGAATCGAAAATTGAAGAGAGAGACGACAAAGCTAAAGCTCATGCGGCTGGCTTGATGGCAGCCGCACCGACGGCATTCGCCAAGCGCTCCGCTGTTGGCGGCATGGCCGGCAATGCTGGCGCACAGTATTCCCGTGTCGAGATTACCGACGACGAGCGCGAGCGCTCCTTCGACGCGCAATCCACCGGCAGTGCCCTGGGTGACATGTTCCAGTACTCGCTCACCCAGCCGGTCACCGTGCTGCAGAATCAGTCGGCGATGGTGCCCATTGTGCAGGCCCGCGTGGAGGCCGAAAAGGTGACGCTGTGGAACCCGCGCGAGCGGTCTCCACTGCGCGCGCTGTGGCTTACCAACACGAGCGGCCTTACGCTCGATGCCGGAAGCTTCAACATCGTGGAAGGCGGCAGCTTTGCGGGCGAGGGTCTGCTCGCCGAGGTGCACCCCGCCGAGCGCCGCCTCATCAGCTACGCCGCCGATACGGCCGTGCGCGTCAAAAGCCAAGTGAGCACGGAGCAGAAGCCCTTCACTCGCCTCAGTGCCGCCCGCGGCATTCTGAAGATGACCCGTGAGCTGCGTGAGACGCGCACGTACACGGTCACCAACTCCGACGTTGCCGCGCGCTCGGTCGTCATCGAGCATCCGTCGCGCGCGGGCTGGCACTTCCTCGACGCGGCGCTCAAACCCGAGGAGACGTCGAACAGCTATCACCGCTTCCGCCTGGCCGTCGCGCCCGGAACCACGGCCAAGCTGGAGGTGGCCGAATACTATCCGCAGGAGACCACCTACCAGCTCTCCAGCATCAACGACAACACCATCAACATGGTGCTGAAAAGCGGCACGCCGCAGCCAGAGGTGGAAGCCGCGCTGCGCAAGCTGCTGGCCAAGAAAGATGAGATCGCAGCGGTGCAGAGCGCCATACAGCTGCGCCGCGACGAGATCACCAGCATCAACGCCGAGCAGGCCCGGGTGCGGGAGAACATGAAGGCCCTCAAGGGCTCGGCCGAGGAGAAGGCGCTGGTTGCGCGCTACGTGGCAAGCCTGAATCAGGAGGAGGACCGGCTGGCAACCCTGAATAAAGAGATTTCTGCAAAAGAATTGGAACTAAATGCACGCCAGAGTGAATACCAACAGATGGCAGAGTCGCTCACCTTCGAACAGACTCGCTAGTTCCTCCCCCGAAACGATTGTCCGCCGGATGCCCCGGCGGACGTTTTTTTTGCGCCAAACAAAACCGCCGGAGCTTTTCGCCCCGGCGGTTTTGTTTTTGTGAGTCAGTCGCGGGCTAGTCGCCCATGACCTCTTCTTCTTTCTTTTCCGCCGGAGCCGCCGCGGGCTTGGCAAGGTTATCCAGGCTGACGAAGCCGCCAACCTCGGGAGCCTTTTCGCCCAGCACGTGTTGGCGGTAAAGGGCCATCATCTTGGCGTTATCGGCATCCTGCTTCAACTTGGCATCCAGCTTGGCGTCGCGGGCGCGGGTCTTCTCCTCGCGCGCGGTCTTGGCAATGCCCAGGTCGTCAAGAGTGTGGTTGCGGTCGGCGTGCACGTGCTCCTGGTTCAGCACCAGCGAGTGGTCCGTGCTTTCCAGTTTCACCTGCTTGTTGCCGGCGAAGATCTCATGCCGTCCGTGCTCCTCGTACCACTTGGTGAGGGTGGCCGTCATGTGCATCTTTTCGATAATGTTGCGCCAGCCCACGCCCGTGTTGTAGGCGCAGAAGCTGATCTCGCCCTCCTGCGTGGCGTAGGGGATGATGCACTGCTCGGTGCGCCGGAAGTCGTAGTTGAACAGGTCCTGGAACCACATGCCGGCGATGAACAGGAAGTTCCAGCGGTCGGCGCGGCGC
>Ga0182012_10003144_pt1 | contig 17639 bp, 15 predicted proteins | sample 612S2SmetaG_FD_120486 | JGI IMG/M metagenome (GOLD analysis project Ga0182012, IMG submission 120486) | Permafrost microbial communities from Stordalen Mire, Sweden - 612S2S metaG | ecosystem: Environmental > Terrestrial > Soil > Wetlands > Permafrost | place: Sweden: Stordalen | collected...
GAAATACACACGCCGCAGCGCGGCAGCAAGAAAGCGCTGCTGGAACTGGTTGAGACTAATTCCAAACATAGTTTCGAACAGCGTTTTCGAGTATTGAAGCCGTCTTCCCTCGCCATTCAGGAAGCCTTGCAAGATGCTTTAAATTTGCCGGAGGCGCCGCGCCGGATTGAGTGTTTCGATATCTCCCACATACAAGGCACCGACAAGGTTGCCAGCATGGTGGTTTGGGAAGACGGCAAGATGAAAAAGGCGGATTATCGCAAGTTCATCATCCGAACCGTGGCAGGCAACGACGATTTCGCGTCCATGCGGGAAGTCATCACGCGCCGCTATGGCAGATTGCAAGAAGAGAAACAACCTTTTCCCGGATTGGTGCTGGTCGACGGCGGCTTAGGCCAATTGCATGCGGCGGCCGACGCGCTGGAGGAACTAGGGATAACGGACCAGCCACTGGCCTCAATTGCGAAACGTGAGGAATGGATCTATGTGTATGGGCAGGAAGACGAGCCGATCGTCTTAGATAAGTTCTCGCCCATGCTGCATTTGGTGCAAACCATTCGCGATGAAGCGCACCGTTTTGCGGTTACCTTCCACCGCACGCGGCGCAATGCGCAAAGACTGACTTCGGAGCTGCATGAAATTCCCGGCGTCGGGCCTAAAACGGTGGAGAAGCTTTTACGAACTTTAGGCAGCCTGGAGCGGGTACGCCAGGCGTCGGACGAAGAACTGGCAAGCATTGTTGGACAAGCCGCGGCTGCACGTTTGCGCAAGCATTTGGCAAGCAACGGTGCGCTGGTCAGCATTATGGGCGCTGAGCAACCGCTAGACGCCGTGGAAGAGACGAAGGCCGAGCACCTCCGGTAAGCCCGCTTTTTCGATTTCTTCGGCAGTTTTCTTCACCGGATATTCCGTGCGGCGCAGGGTGACGAGCTTGTTGTCCGAATCATAGATGGCGTAGGCGGCACGCGGATCACCATCGCGCGGTTGCCCCACGGAGCCGGGATTGACCATGTAAAGGCAATCGGGTTCCAGCTCAATTGTTCTCTCACCGTGATCTGGTTCGACCCGAGGAAGGTGGCCCACTTTGCTCCGTTTGGCGAAAAAACCACCCTGCAGATGAGTGTGCCCGAAGAAGGCGAGAGGCAACTCGAAACTACCGAAATAGGGCGCGGCTTCCCTAATGGAAGAAACGTACTCGTCTTCATTGCCCAGCGAGCCATGCCACATTTGAAAGTGTTCGGTTGTTGCCGGGCCCACGGGGAGGCCGCGCAGGTAGCTGAGCTGGGGAGCATCCATGTGGGCGATGGTCCACTTGGCGGCGGCCTGTGCTACCTCGTTGAACCACTCAAGATCTTCGATGCCGGCTACCACCTTGTCGTGATTGCCGCGAATGACCGAGACGCAGTTTTCTTTTACCCAGCAGGTGACTCGATCCGGATTTGGGTTATAGCCAACCAGATCACCGCAGCAAACAATTTGCCCATACTTGCCTTCAGCGTCCTTTAAGACTGCCTCAAGGGCATGCCAGTTTGCGTGAATGTCACTGAGGATCAGGAATTGCACAGAGTTATGAGGGTGACTTCAGGCGGTGCGCCCAAGCGAACCGGGATGCCGATGGTGCCGAGACCGGAATTCACATATAAAGAAGATTTGTCAATTTGATAAGCACCTTTGGTAAACGGGGTGACCAGATCGACGATATTGATGTTACTGTTCAATGCTTCTATGTTGATCTGGCCCCCGTGGGTGTGTCCGGAAATTGTCAAATCGAAACCCTGTTTCGCGGCAACCGGAAAGACGTCCGGGTTATGTGAAAGGAGCAGATTAAACGTGCCGGGAACAACCAGTTCAGCGGTGTGCGCCAGGTAAGGACGGTCGCGGCGTTGGTGATCTACGCCCACCATGTTCAAATTGGCAGCGCCGAACCGTAGCATCTCCACCTCCTGCCGCAAAAAACGAATGCCTATCTCGGCGGCCTTACGCGTTGTGTAGTTTTCCACTCGCGAATGCATCTCATGGTTGCCAAGACACCCCCAAACCCCGCTCGACGCGCGCAACCGCTTCAATTCGAGCAAGCACTGGTCAAGCGGATCATAGCGGCTGGTGATCAGATCGCCCGTGACCAGCATCACATCCGCCCGCAAGCTATTGGCGGCATCCACTGCACTCGCCAAATCCGCCGCCGTGTAAAAGCTGCCCATATGGATATCGCTGATTTGCACCAGCCGCAGGCCTTGCAGGTCTTTCGGTAAATTGGCAAAGGGCATGCGAATTTCGCGAATGACCAGATCTTTGCGTTTAATGAGTCCGGAGGCCAGCGCGATCGCCGGCAGGGCCGAGGCCGCTGTCAGAGATGCCCGCAATACTTGCCGGCGGTCTGGGTTGAAAGGCGTCTTGGGAGATTTTCGCACCAACCACATGGCTGCCGCCACCGGCGTAATAGCAAACCACCACATGGTCAACACAGCGCCGGGCGGTCCGGTTATCTCATGGAACCAAACGGAAAATGGTTCAAAACTACAAATGAACAAGAAGATTTGACAAACCACGAGAGGCCGGGTGACGACGCGGGGCACGGACAAAATCCGAATGACGTATAGCTGCGAAGCTAGACCGACTACGGTGAAGAATAGTCCTTGCAAGACATGAAAAAGAAGGCTCTCGATTCCCACACTTGATTGTATCGACCGTCGTCTTCGCTACAATGCGAACGATGTCATTAGTCGTAATTGGATCCGTCGCGTACGATGCAATTGAGACGCCACACGGCAAGCGGGAACGCACGCTCGGTGGTTCGTGCACCTATATCGCGCTCAGCGCGAGCTATTTCACTAAACCCTCGATCGTCGCCGTAGTGGGCGACGATTTCGCCGCTGAAGACCGGCAGTTGCTGGAAAGCAAGGGCGTCGATCTCGCTGGTTTAGAGACGGTTCCGGGAAAGACTTTTTTCTGGTCGGGCGTATATTCGGCCGACATGAACGACCGCAAAACGCTCGTAACCGACCTTAACGTTTTCGCCGACTTCAACCCCAAATTGCCGGCGGCCTATGGCCAATTGCCGTATCTGTTTCTGGGCAATATTCAGCCCGCGCTGCAATTAGGCGTGCAGCAACAGATGCCAGGCGTGCGCTTCGTAGGCGGCGACACAATGAATCTTTGGATCAACCTCAGCAAGTCTGAACTGCTCGAAACGATCAAGCATTGGGACTTTCTGTTGATCAACGATGCCGAAGCGCGCATGCTGGCGGATGAAAGCAATCTGCTGAAGGCCGCACAAAAGATCTTGGATTTGGGCCCGAATACCCTGATCATCAAGCGCGGCGAATATGGCGCCATGCTGTTTCGCAAGGACAGCCTGTTCATGGTGCCCGGGTATCTGCTGAGAGATGTGTTCGATCCAACAGGCGCCGGCGACTGCTTTGCCGGCGGCTTCGTCGGCTACCTCGCCGAACGCGGCTTTGACTTGCGAAATGGCAAGTTTGACGTAACTGAGTTGCATCGCGCCGTTATTTATGGTTCCGTGATGGGCAGCTTCTGCTGTGAGGAGTTCGGTGTTGAGCGCTTCCGCAACCTCACCCGCCAAGAGATCGACCAAAGATTTGACGAATTCCGGCGATTCACCGCTTTCTAAATCGACCGCCTCGTGGCGGGAGGTGGCGGCAGTTGTACTGTCGCTTAGCGTCTTGATCTGCGTGTTTGCCTTTTGGTTGTTGCAACGCGGTTATATCCTCTATTACGGCGACGCACAAGCACATCTAAATATCAGCCGCGGAATCTTTGATGCGCGCTCGCCCGGTTTTGATCAGCTTGGAACGGTGTGGCTCCCTTCCCTGCATTTACTGGCGCTGCCGTTTGTACAAAACGACTGGCTCTGGATGACTGGTTTAGCCGGTACCATTCCCGTGGCAATTTGCTTTGTGATCGCGGGAACATTTTTCTACCTTGCTGCTCGCGAAATATATGAGAATCCCTGGAGCGCGGTTGTGGTGGTCTGCTGTTTTGCCCTCAACCCGACACTGCTTTATCTCTCCGCCATACCAATGACCGAGACTGTGTTTCTGGCCGGGTTGGCGGTAGCATTTTTTGCCATCGTACGCTTTGCGGCTACCCAGCAACGGCGGTATCTGGTGCTCGGCGTGTGCGCCTCCTGGTTCATGAGTCTTACGCGTTATGACGGTTGGTTCCTGATTCCATTCATCGCCTTCTACTTCGCCCGCTCCTCTCTGGGACACCGCTGGCGCATTTTCCTGACGCTGGGCGCTGCCGCTAGCTTGGTTCCACTTTGCTGGATGGCGAATTGCTGGTGGGAGACTTCCAACGCGCTCGATTTCATCAATGGGCCTTATTCAGCTTCCGCGATCCAAGGGAATAGACCCTATCCCGGCTGGCACAACTGGCGGCAGGCTGCACAATATTATTTTGAAGCCGGCCGGCTGTGTACGGGTTGGCCGCTTGTGATTATCGGAATACTGGGCGCATTGGTCTCGGCTTTTCACAAACGCATGCGTCCGGCTTTCTTCCTTCTGTTAACGCCACTCTTCTATGTGTGGAGTTTGCACTCCTCCAAAACTCCTATTCACGTGCCGACCCTCTGGCCTTTCAGTTATTACAACACGCGCTATGGCATCGCCGTGCTGGCTTTCTGTGCTTTTACCGCGGGGGCGCTAATTGATATTCTTCCCACGCGGGGCAAACGCGCGGTATTCGCACTCGTGCTTGTCTCAGTCTTGCCATGGCTTCTGCACCCTTCGCCCAATAATTGGATTTGTTGGAAAGAGTCCGAGCAAAATTCCCTCTCGAGACGAGGCTGGACCGCCAGCGCGGCGCGTTTTCTCGACACTCATTACCAGATGGGAGATGGCATCCTCATGCACTTCGGAGATCTCGCCGGAATCTTGGGCAAGGCGAAGATGCCGCTCCGCGAGGCGATTCACGAAGGTACCAAACCAGACTGGCTACCGGCTATTGCTGCCCCTCGCGTGTTTCACCCCGCAAAATGGGCCATTGCGCTCAACGGCGATGTGGTCTCCACCGCTCTTCAAAAGTGCCAACCACCGGCATATAAGCTGGTTTTGGAAGTCACCACCAAAGATGATCCTAAGTTTGAAATCTACCAGCGCATCCGATGATTGAAATCCCCTTCACGAAATTGCAGGGCGACGAAAACGACTTTCTCTTGAGTTGGGCGGACGAAGCGCCGCGCAAGAACCTGCCGGAAATCGCGCGCCGCATTTGTGCGCGTACCACCGGCATTGGCGCGGATGGCTGGATGCTGGTTTGGCGCGAGGCAGGAGGCTTGCGAACGCAGCTCTTCAACTCCGATGGCAGCGAACCTGAGATCTCCGGCAATGGCACGCGTTGCGCCGCCGCTTTTGCCCTGCTGAAAAATGCCGCTACGCCTCCCAGAGTGCTTATCACGACCGCCGTAGGCGAGAAAGCACTGCAACTCATCTCGCAACAGAATCATCGCTTCCTGTTCGAGATGGATATGGGCCTTCCACGCCTGGAGGAACTGCACGCCGACTTATTTTTGGCGGGCCGCCAATGGGATGCCACCATTCTGAATGTGGGCAATCCGCAGTGCGCCATCTTCGTTCAAGAATTGCCGGAGGATTGGCGGTTGGCCGCCGCCGAAGCCGAAGCACATCCACGATTTCCGAAGCGATCTAATGTATCGATGGTGCGAGTGGTAGATCAGCATACGATTGAAGCGGTGTTTTATGAACGCGGTGCCGGTGAAACAAGAAGTTCCGGCACCGGTTCCACCGGCGCCGCGACCGCTGCTATTCTTAGGGGAGAAGTCCAGAGTCCGGTTGAAATAAGGACGCCCGCCGGCACGCTCCGTTTGAAGTGGAACCATAGTGTGTTCCTCACGGGACCGGCCGAGTTAGTTGGCGAAGGTAAATACTACATTGATTTCTGAAGTTGTGCCCAACGCTGCATCCGTCGCCTCGGAGTTACGCGAAAAAATTAGGACGAAGAGAGCGCGGGTCGGCGTGCTGGGCCTCGGCTATGTTGGCTTGCCGCTGGCGGTTGAGTTTGCCAAGGCTGGTTTTGACGTTGTCGGCATTGACGTGCAGCAAGGCAAGGTGGATCAGTTCAACGCCGGGCACTCTTATATTAAGGACGTTGGCGACGGCACTTTTGCGCCTTTGGTTCAGAGTGGCAAACTGCGAGCGACCACTGACTTTTCAGTGATTCGCACGCTCGACACCATTGATATTTGCGTTCCCACCCCGCTGCGCAAGACCAAAGATCCGGATATGAGCTTTGTAGTAGCGGCCACTGAGTCGATTGCTCAATATCTTCATCCCGGCCTGCTCGTGATGCTGGAATCGACGACCTATCCGGGCACGACTGACGAATTGCTCCTACCTAAGCTAGCCGCCACGGGCTTGCAAGTGGGGAAGGACTTCTTCCTATGCTTCTCTCCGGAGCGCGTCGACCCAGGCAACCCAAAGTTTCAAACCGCCAACATTCCGAAAGTTGTGGGAGGCATCACGCCGGCCTGCACGGAAACGGGCGCGCTGTTTTATCAGCAAGCGCTCGAGACTGTGGTGCCGGTGAGTTCCACGCGCGTGGCGGAGATGGTGAAGCTGCTGGAGAACACCTTTCGCATGATCAATATCGGCTTGGTCAATGAGCTGGCCGTTATGTCGTCCCGTATGAATATTGACGTGTGGGAGGTGATTGACGCCGCCGCCACCAAGCCGTTTGGGTTTATGCCGTTTTATCCTGGGCCTGGGTTGGGCGGTCATTGCATTCCGATCGATCCGTTTTATCTCTCATGGAAGAGCAAAGAGGCAGGGATCGAAGCGCGCTTTATCGAACTGGCCGGACATATCAATGGGCGCATGCCCGAGTTTGTAGTCGAGAAGATTCAGAACGCATTAAATGATAAGAGCAAGGCGGTTCGAGGATCAAAGATTCACATACTTGGCATCGCCTATAAGCGCGACATAGACGACGTGCGTGAATCTCCGGCGCTGGATATTATGATGCTGCTGGAACGCTTGGGAGCGAAGATCAGTTATTCTGATCCCTTTGTAAGCAGTGTGGATCTAGATGGAATGGTGCTGCAGAGTAAGGAGATGCTGCCGTCGGTGGCGGCGGCGGATTGCGTGGTGATTGTCACCGATCACACGGGGCTGGATTATGCGAGCGTGGTTGAGCGGAGCAAGGTTATTGTGGATACGCGGAATGCGTTGAAGGGTTTTCGATCAACAAAAATTGTCCGGTTATAGCTTCAGCGCCAGTCAAAATCGCCCAGGCCCACTGTCTGGAATTGTGCGTTTCCTCTCTCGCCAAACCAGCTATTCCACCTAACGCCACTCTTCTCAGAGTGTTTACGCACGCCGCTAAGGCATCGTAAGACTAAGATCTTAAGCCATTTATCGGTACCGTTTCAAAGACGCAAAATTCCCTCTAGTCTGCTCTACTTTCGCCGATGTGTTGATTGGAAGGAGATGCGGACAAATGATAGGAAGCATATCAACAACTCCAACTGTTACTAGTTTTCAGCAATACCAAGCAGCGCAAAGCGCTCCGCCTCCCTCAAAGGCGGCGCCTGCCGTCGAAGACACCGTTCAACTGAGTGATCAGACCCAGCAGACCTTGAATTCCCAGCAGAGTTCCGCCAAGAAGGAGAGCGCTCCCCCGGCGCAGCCAAGCATTGGTCAACTAGTGAAAGAGGCGGCAGATGGTGATCTCAGCGCTTTAGCCAGGCTGGCGGTGGTGGGTTAGGAATGCGGATAGGAATGAATATCTAGCCGGCTAAATCAATAGAGCGATGGCCCAGTGGAGCGCCCAATGTCGGGCCTACTCCACCACGCCCTCATTCCCACTCTCAATACCCATTTGCGATAGCCGGTAGCGCAACGCGTTCCTTGTCAAACCCAGCATGCGCGCCGCTTGGCTCTTATTGCCATTGGCTCGCTTCAGTGATTCTTTAATGATCGTTTGCTCCCAGTGTTCCAGCGTTTCGCCTTCAGGAAGCAGCGCCGATTGTTGCGAATGTGCGGCGGCGTTTACGCTACGCGCTTCTTCAATCCGGATATCGGCCGGCTGCAGTGTGGTACCGGAAGCCAACACCAGGCTGCGTTCCAGCGTGTTCTCCAGCTCCCGCACATTGCCGGGCCACGAATGCTCCAGCAAACGGTCTACCGCCGCCGGGCTAATTTCGCGGGGTTTGGCGCCCAGCTCTTTACTCAGCTTCGCGACAAAGTGCAAGGCCAGAAACGGGATGTCCTCCCGCCGCTGGCGAAGAGGTGGAATATTGATGGGCACCACATTCAGCCGGTAATACAAATCTTCGCGAAAGCGTCCCTCTTCGAGCGCCGCGCGCAGGTCCACGTTGGTGGCGGCAATCACTCTTACATCCACATTGCGCGTCAGATTCGAACCCAGCCTTTCAAACTGCCGCTCCTGCAAGATGCGCAATAGCTTCACTTGTATGTTGCCGGGCACGTCGCCAATTTCGTCCAGGAAAGCAGTGCCTTGATCGGCTTGTTCGAACTTGCCCGGCTTACTCACCGACGCCCCCGTGAACGCGCCCTTCTCATAACCGAAAAGCTCGCTTTCCATGAGGTTCTCCGGTAACGCGGTGCAATTGATTTTCACGAAGGCGTTCCGGCTGCGTGGCGAATGATGGTGAATCGCGCGCGCAATCATGTCCTTCCCTACCCCGCTTTCACCGGCCAGCAAGACGGTCGCGCGGGTGGGCGCTACGCGTTCCACGGTCTGAAAAATATCGCGCATGGCGGCGCTACGGCCGATGATGTTGTCGAATTGATAGCGCCCGTCTAGTTCGTCGCGCATGCGCCGGTTTTCATCGCGCAACGCCTCGACGGCCATCACTTTCTCCACCACGGTTGTCAAATGGTCGAGCGAAAAAGGCTTCTGCAAGAAGTCAGCGGCGCCTAATTTCATCGCTTCCACCGCGGTTTCCACCGAACCGTGCGCCGTCATCACCACTACCGCCACCGGCGCGCCGCGCGCTTGCAGTTGCTTGATCAACTGAATGCCGTCCATGCCAGGTAGACGCAAATCGGTAATCACCGCGTTCGCCAAGTTCGCTAGCGGCAGCGCCTGCTCCGCGCTGGCCGCGCCATCCACCTCAAAGCCCAACGACTCCAGGTGCAGCTGCACCACCCGCCGCAGCTTCTCTTCGTCTTCCACCACTAAAATTCTTCCGGCTGGCATAGCTTCCTTCAACTTTAGTACTTTGGTGAATATGAGCACAGCACACAAGAGCAAGTACGGCTTGCCTACTACGGTTGTTGAGCCTGAGCGGGAAAACGAGCTTTTTAATGATGATCAGCAAGGCCCCGCCGAACCGCGCATCCGCTGCCCGCAATGCAACTGGTCTCCCAAGCCCGAAAGCCGCTGGCAGTGCGTTTGCCAACATCACTGGAATACTTTTGACACCGGCGGCATTTGCCCCGCTTGCCTCTATCAATGGACCGTTACCCAGTGCCTCGCCTGCTTCGCTCTTTCGGCGCACTCGGCCTGGTACACTCACCCGGCTGAATGACAAAAAAAGCGAAAAAAGCGGACGGAGGCAGTTAAATCCTGTCATGGTTTCGAATCTAGGATTTAACTGCCTCCGTCCGCTTTTTTAGGCAAGACAACCTCGAACTTCGTGCCCTTGCCCTCTTCACTGACGACTTCGATGCGCCCTTCGTGTTCATCAATAATCTTGGCCACGATCGGCAGGCCCAGACCGACCCCCTGCGGTTTTGTCGTAAAGAACGGATTAAAAATGCTTTCCAGATGCTGTGGCGGAATGCCGTGCCCTTGGTCGCTGATTACAATCTTCACGCCAGCGCCGCTGCGCTCAATTCGCAAGCCGACTTCCTGCCCCGCCGCGCTCGCCTGAATGGCATTCTGCACCAGATTACTCAGCGCCACGGTCAGCAAATCCGCGTCAAACACAAAGCGGCAGCCGCCTTCGGCTTTATGCACCGCCATACGCACCTGATGCTGCTGCGCCAATTCCGTCTGCCGGCGAATCACTTCATCCACCACCGCGTTAAGGTCCCCTTCGGCTGGATGAATCTGCAAAGGCCTTGCGAAATTCAGAAAACTGGTAATCAGGCTATTCATCCTGTTCACCTCGCTGCCGATATACTCCGCCATCTCCGCCCGCACCTCCGGCCGCGCTTCGAGCGTGTCCTTCGTCAACATCTCAGCCGAAGCCTTAATCGTTCCCAAAGGATTCCGCAACTCATGCGCCAAGCCTGCCGTTAACTGCCCTAACGCCGCCAAGCGCTCGCTTCTACGCAGCGATACTTGCGCCTCGCGCAGGCTGCGGTTCGATTCCGCTAATTGCGCGGCCGCTTCCTCCGTGCGCGCCATCTGCAAGCGTTTGGCCCGTGCCTGTTCATAAACCAGGAACGCGACGATGGCGAAAAACGACACACGCACCGACATGACGCTCACCAAGTCGGGCGGCAATTGAGTCCTATCGTAGTCGAAAATAGGCAGCCAAAACGAGAAGTAAGCCAGGCCCGCAATAACCGTCACGGCGATTACGACGGGCAGTTCAAAGGTGGTTGACGCCGACACCACCGGAATCAGGAAAATTTGATAGTAGTAGCTGTATAGCGCGTGCGTCCAGCCAACCAGCAGGTAGCTAAATACCATCTTCAGCGCCAGCGACGCAATCTGGCCGCGCCGCGAGCGGAAAATCTTCAGGCGCGGCTCGATAATCTGAAACGCGCCGATCAGCGGCAGCAAAATGAAGGCGTTGTAATTCGTCTCCGGGGCTGTGGCGATCAGAATGGCGACAAACAAAAGCCAGGCGAAGTCGCCTACCTTGAAGTAACTGCGCCATCGTTTCATTTGCACTTCGTCCTATATGCCAGAATAAGGGTAACCGCCTGGTAGTCCATGAGTAATTCCAACACTGATATCCTTCCACCCACTGAATCGCAGGGCGCAACCGAAGACTCCTCTTTCGCCGACATCCTCTCCAACTTCGAGCGAGAGCACGCCGAAAGTCCGGGCGAAACTCTTCACGGAACCATTGTTTCCGTTGGCCCCGAGAACATCCTGATTGATATCGGCCGCAAGACGGAAGGCAGTTTACCGCTGGCCCAGTGGAAGGAAACACAGCTGGACGAGCCCAAAGTGGGCGCAACGCTCGCCGTTACCTACAACGGACGCGATGAAGAAGGCTACTACGCTCTCTCCACCATAAGAGTAGATCGGCCCAAGGATTGGAGCGGCCTCGAAGCCGCCTTCGCCGACAAACGCAACATCGCCGGTGTAGTTGTGGAACAGGTCAAAGGCGGTTTCCGGGTCGATGTCGGCATGCGCGCGTTCATGCCAGCCTCGCGCAGCGGCGTGCGCGAAACCGACGACATGCCCAAACTGGTGGGCCAGGAAATCCAATGCCGCATCACCAAGCTCGACACGGAAAAAGAAGATATCGTCGTTGACCGCCGCGTCGTGCTGGAAGAACAGCAAGCGGTCCTCCGCGAACAGGCCTTTGCCGGCCTGCGCGAAGGCTCCGTAGTGCGCGGACGCGTGCGCTCGCTGCTGGATTTCGGCGCATTTGTTGAACTAGCTCCCAACGTGGACGGCCTGTTGCACGTGGTGGACATGTCCTATGCGCGCGTTGGCAAAGCCGCGGATCTTGTTAACATCGGCGACGAACTCGAAGTCAAAATCCTCAAAATCGAACCCGCCACGCGAAAAATCGCCCTTGGCCTCAAGCAACTGCAAGAAGACCCGTGGACCGTGGCCGCCCGTACCTTCAAAGTGGGCGATCGCGTCAACGGTACTGTCTCGCGCCTGGCGGACTTCGGGGCGTTCGTCGAATTAATGCCCGGCGTTGACGGCCTCATTCATCTCTCTGAACTCTCGTGGGACAAGCGCGTCCGCAAGCCCGGCGATCTTTTGAAAATTGGCGAGCGCGTGGACACGGTGATTTTGCAAGTCAACCCCGCCGAACGCCGCATTGGTCTCGGCTACAAACAAATGCTGGGCGATCCCTGGGAAAAAATCTCCGAAAAATACCCGGTCGGCTCTACCTTCGAAGGCCCCATTACCAATCTCACGCAATTCGGCGCGTTTGTTGATATGGGTGATGGCATCGAAGGCATGATCCACATTTCCGACGTCACCAACGAAAAGCGCCTCGACCATCCGAAAGATAAACTCGCCAAGGGTCAAATCATCAAAGCGCTGGTGCTGGAGATCGACAAAGAACGCCGCCGCGTGCGCCTGGGCATGAAGCAGCTCGAGCCGACAACCATCGACCACTACATCACCGAGCACAAAATCGGCGAAAAGGTGAGCGGCCGTTTGATGGACCTGCATGGGAACCGCGCCAAGGTTGAATTGGGGGAAGGCGTGGTCGGCATTTGCCACATGAAAGCGCCCGTTGAGGAACCGGCGGCTGTAGAACCCGCTAAATCGTCCGATGTCGGTTCGCTCAGCGCCATGCTTTCAGCTAAGTGGAAACAGGGTGGTGCGGCCAGCGGCTCCCAGGAAACCATGAAGACGGGCCAGATTTTGAGTTTTCGCATCGCCCACCTAGATGCCGCTAAACGATTGATTGAATTGGAGTTAGCGTAGGCGTTTCTCTTTTCGTTACGAAAAGACAACTGGTACGTCCAAGTTGGTGTGGAATCTAGAGTTGGCTTTCTCGACTCATTAGCCGTGCCGGGCGCTGCGGAGCGTACAACCGAAATCGACCTTGTTCGCGCGGCCCAGCGTGGCGACGCTGGCGCCTTCGACGAATTGGTGCGCGCGCACGACCATAATGTGCTACGCATGGCGTACAACTTGCTCCGCTCCGAAGAAGATGCCCGCGACATCTATCAGGAAGCCTTTCTGCGCGTCTATCGAAATCTGCCAAACTTTCGCTTCGATAGCAGTTTCTCCACCTGGCTGTACCGCATTGTTTCGAACCTCTGCCTCGATCAGTTGCGCAAACGCAAGGTACGCCACGAAGAAGCAGCTACCTTCGAAGGCCAATCCGGTGAAGTCGACCGCATGCAATTTATCCCCGAGGAGCGCGCCGATGTTGACCCAGAACGTCGCTTCGAAAGCGCCCAAGTCGGTTCCCGCATTCAGGAAGTGTTGGGCAGCCTTTCGCCGCGCGAACGGCTGGTGTTTGAAATGCGCCACTATCAGGGCATGCGTTTGAAGGCCATTGGCCAATCGCTGGGCGTTACGGAAGAAGCCGCCAAGAATTGCCTCTTCCGCGCCACCCAAAAAATGCGCTCGGCCCTCGGTGACTTCGTATGAATTGTCATGATGTGCAATCTTCCTTTTCGCTTTATCTCTACGGCGAGCTCGATTTCGCCCGGGAAGAAGCGCTGGAGAACCACCTGGCCGAGTGCGCCTTTTGTCAAATCGGTTTGGCGCGCGAGAAGCAATGGCACACACTGAGTAATTCTCAAGTGCAGGAGCCGCCGCTTGATCTCCTTGCCGACTGCCGCCAGCAGCTTCGCCCCGCCTTGGCGCGTGAAAAAGCTAATCCAACGGCGCGCCCTTCATGGTGGCGCTTTACCAATCCGTTTCACATCTCCGCCACTCGCTGGTCGGCGCAAATTGCGCTTGCCTCCATGCTGCTGTTTGTTGGCTTTGCCACCGCCCGCTGGTTGGACCGCAACAGCCTGCGCTCGAACACGAATCAGATGAGCCTGCTCGGCGCAACTGCCAACTCGGGCTTCGACCCTGCCAAGGCTAGCATTCGTGATATTCAAGCGGATGGCGGCGGTTTAGTCCGAATTGTTGTCAACCAGGAGAGCGAAATCACCGGCCGCATCGACGACCCGAACATTCGCAACTTGCTGCTTGCCGGCACGCACCAGCCTGATCCCGGCGTGCGCTTTTATTCATTTGAAGTGTTGACGCGGGTAGGCGCTTCGCGCTCGGCCAATGATTTGCGTGATGTGGTCTTCAGCGCGGTTCGTAATGATCCTAATCCGGCGGTGCGTTTAGAAGCTGTCGAGGGCATTCGCCAGTTCCTGAGCGACCCCTCCGCGCTCGAAGCGCTCACGTTTGTTCTCGAACACGATGACGATCCGGGCGTGCGCTCCGCCGCCATGGATGTGCTCGTCCCCAATGAGGACGGCGCTAGCGTAACGCCCGCCACCGCGCAGGCCATCCAGGAAGTCATCCATTCCTCGACCGGCGACGACTATATCCGCGCCCGCTGCACCCAGGTTCTTCACGAAGCCAAGTTGCCCATTATTTACTGAGGCAGGCTTCCCGACGTTTCTCTCCCACGCGCGTCCAATCCTATGTGATGAAGACAATTAATATGCGTAGCTATTCCGTGAGTTCTGTCCTCGCCGCCGGATTGCTTTTCCTCGCGCCGCCGATGCGCGCTCAACTCATTTCAGAATTCAATCCCCAAGCGCTCGGCTTGCTCTCGGAGCCCGGTTTGAGCGGTAGCCGCCTGGGTATCGGCTTGCGCGATATCGATGCGGATCGCGCCGGCGTTATTAAGCTGGGAGACCCGCGCGGCGTCGAAGTGGAAAGCGTTCAGGAAGGCGGCCCAGCCGCGCAGGTGGGTATCAAACCGGGCGACGTGCTCCTTTCCTACAACGGCGAAACCATTATGGGCGCCGACCATTTGGTTCGCCTCGTTTCCGAAACACCCCGCGGGCGCAAAGTCAAAATTGAATACTGGCGCGAAGGCAAGGTCTTTAATGTGACGGCGACCACAGCCGCACCTCGCATGATCCCTTATGTGACTCAACGCTCGATGACTCTGCCTGGCCAGGGCGAACTTGAACTCATGAAATTGCGGGGCTTGGCCATGGCCGAATCAATCCCAAAGCCAGAATTGATTTGGCGAACTCCGCTGTTCGGTATCGAATGCGAACCGCTGCAATCGCAATTGGCGGAGTATTTCGGCGTGAAGCACGGCGTTCTAATCCGTTCGGTTATCAAAGACTCGCCAGCCGCCAAAGCGGGCTTGCGCGCCGGCGACGTGGTAACGCAGATCGGCGAGCATTCCGTTGCCGATCCACGGGACCTTACCTCTTACATTCGTACCGAGCGCCACGCCAACGGTCCCGTCGCTTTGGAAGTGACGCGCGAACATAGGCCAGTCTCCGTCAAGGTAACCCTAGCCCAAGACGAACAGCAATAACCCGAAAAAGGCGGCGGCAATAAATTGCCGTTCAGTCAGCTTTTCAACGAGGGCCAGCGTTTTTGCATGTATGATCGCAGCCGCAAAATCGCTTGCGATTTCAATTGCGAGATACGCGATTCGTGTAAATCCACAATCTTCGCGATTTCCCGCAACGTCATCTCTTCGTAATAGTAAAGGCTCAATACCGTCCGCTCTAATTGCGGCATTTTTTCAATCGCTTCCGCCAGCAAACGTTCCAGCGCCGCGCGCTCCACGATCTGCGATGGCCATTGCTCATCGGTATCCGCCAGATATCGCAGCAGATCGCAGCCTTCTTCTTCCGTACCCGCGTTTTCCAAACTTCCCAGCGTCAGGCCGCGAATATCGGTCAACCAATCCTGATAATCGGAAACCGCCAATCCTAAGTAGGCGGCAATCTCCTCTTCCGTGGGCGTGCGATGATGCTCTTGTTCCAAAACGGCAATCGCCGCTTCAATCTGTTTCGAGCGTTTGCGTTGTTGCCGCGGGGCCCAATCCAGCCCGCGCAAACTATCCAGAATCGCTCCGCGGATTTTATATTCGGCGTATGTTTTCAGCTTGACGTCGTGTCTGGAGTCATAACGATCAATCGCTGCGATTAAACCGACAACTCCTGTTGAGATAAGGTCGTCCAGGCTTACCGAAACGGGTAAGCGCTCATGAATCCGCCGCGCGATCAATTTCACTTGGGGCAAGTGCTCCAAAATCAATTGCTCCCTAAGCTGAGGGCTAACCGGCTCTAGGCCGCGGCTTTGTGCGTCTTGGGCTAATTCCGTACTCATTGGATGTTTCTTATCGAGCGCTCTTTCCTACTACCGTCCCCACAACTCATACGCTACTTCTCTCTCGTCATTTCTCTGCCACTTCTGCACCCCCTCCGCCACTTTTTCCTCTTCCGCCTTAGCCTGCGCTAGAATTGAATAGGGTAAGTAGCAAAAACTATGACCGACGCCGACCGCGAAGCCCGCATTCTTGAACTTAGACACTTAGTTCAGCAAGGCGAGTACCAAACTAACCCCGAACAGATCGCCACCTGCTTGGTGGACGCCCACCTGTCTCCCAAACAGCCCACACCTGAACAGGCGGAGCCAGTCGAATCGGCACACGAAGCCACCGCTTCCTAACCATGCCTTAGCGCGTTCACTGGGTCCACGCGCGCCGCTCTCATGGCCGGGACATAAGCGGCAGCCATCCCGAGTACACCTAAGAAGCCGGCCGCCGCCAGCAGCGTGAGCGGATCAGTCGCATCAAGGCCGAACAGCCGTACCGCGCTGTCGACATGTTCATATTGTTCCATTGTCCATCGAGGCGCTGTAGCGCTCGGCCCAGATAATTGCGTTGCGAGCAAGCGCGCCAGCGCAGCGGCCACCGCCAAACCCAACACCATTCCGCTTGTGATCAGGAGAGCCGTCTCTCGCAGAATCATTCCGCTTACTCGATTTTGATTCGCGCCCAGTGCCAGACGAATGCCGATTTCGTTGGTACGCCGCGCCACGCTTTGCGACAGCACGCCATAAATGCCGATCCCCGCCAGGAGAACGGCCAGCAGCGCAAAACTTGTGCAAAGCTGCGCGATTAATCTCGGCTCCGCGTTCTGCGCGTCTACTAACCCGTCAACGCGCTGCGCGCTCTGAATCGTCAGGTCTGGGTCAAAAGTTTGAACCAGCCGGCGGACTTGTGTCAATATGTTTTCGGCATTGTCCGTAGTTCTGATCTCAAAGAACGGCACGCCGCCGTTTTGATCGGCGGCTTCATAAAATTTCGCATCGATCCTGGCGCGCAACGAATACACCCGCACATCTTTGGCCACGCCTACTACCTGCAGCGTTCGCCGCTGTTCGTCTCCGCCGACGGCAACCCTTTTCCCCAGTGGATTCCGGCCACCAAAAAATTGCTGGGCAAACGTTTCGTTAATCACGCATACCCGCATAGCTTTTGCCGAATCTCGCGGGCCAATCTCCCTGCCTAGCAAGAGCGGAACGCCAAGCGTTGAAAAATATCCCGGTCCCACCGCGTCGCCGGTGGAGCCTCCTGCACTCTTAGATTCTTCCACTTGAACCGGAAAGGCGCCTTCGAAACGAAATAAGCCCCGGTCCGAATAGCTCACCGCGCGCACCCCCGGCAGTTGCTTGATTCGCTCCGCCAGTTGATGGTTCAATTCCAATCCGCTCGGCGCTCGATTCCCTAGAGCGGACGAATCTACTTCCAGCAGCAACAAATTTTCACTCCTGAAACCGAGATCCACTCGCTGCAAATTCCGTAGCGTTTGCAGAAACAAACCAGCACCCGCCAGCAGCAAAAATGACAACGCCACCTGCGCCGCCACCAAAACTTTGCCGAGCGTAACGCGGCGCGCAGACCCACTCCCAACCCGGCCGGCCTCTTTCAGCGCCTCATTCAGCGAAACACGCGCCGCGCGCAAGGCCGGCGCGAGTCCAAAGAGCAGACCGGTCAATGATGTCACCACCGTAGTGAAGGCCAGCGCCCTCGGCTCAATGGCCGC
>Ga0182012_10003145_pt1 | contig 17635 bp, 19 predicted proteins | sample 612S2SmetaG_FD_120486 | JGI IMG/M metagenome (GOLD analysis project Ga0182012, IMG submission 120486) | Permafrost microbial communities from Stordalen Mire, Sweden - 612S2S metaG | ecosystem: Environmental > Terrestrial > Soil > Wetlands > Permafrost | place: Sweden: Stordalen | collected...
AGGATGCTCGCGGATCGCCTCCGAGATCGGCATGAAGATCACGCCGGCCTGCTTCAATTCCTTCTGGAACGTGGTCGCCACCGACACCGAATCGAACACCGCATCGACGGCGATGCGCCGCTCGCCGGTGGTGTTCCCGCCGTCCTGGCGCACCACGCCTTCCAGCATCTCGACTTCGCGCAGGGGAATGCCGAGCTTCTCGTAGGTTTTCAGGATCTCCGGATCCAGTTCATCGAGCGAGCCGAGTGTCTTTTTCGGCTTGGGGGCCGAATAGTAATAGAGGTCCTGGTAGTCGATCCTGGGATAGCTGACGCGCGCCCAGTTCGGCTCGCTCATGGTCAGCCAGCGGCGATAGGCTTCCAGCCGCCATTCCAGCATCCACTCAGGTTCGTTCTTCTTGGCGGAAATGAACCGGACCGTATCTTCCGACAGCCCTTTCGCGGCCTTTTCCGACTCGACCAGCGTCTCAAATCCGTACTGATATTGATCGACGTCGATGCTTCGGACCCGTTCGACGGTTTCCTGTACGGCTGCCATTCGTCACTCCACCCGCGCGGCTGCTGGATCTAGCCGGGCATGCCGACCCGTTCCGACATTGCTGTTGTGATTTTCCATCGCCGCGATCCCTCAGGCGGGCACGCAGGTATTTTCGACCGGACAGACCACCGCGCATTGCGGCTTGTCGAAATGTCCCTCGCATTCGGTGCATTTCTTGGGATCGATGATGTACATGTCGTTCTTGAGACGGATGGCCGCGTTTGGGCATTCGAATTCACAAGCGCCGCATACCGTGCATTGTGAAGCAATGATTTTGTAGGCCATAACGTCTCTCCCAACCGCGGCGGTGCCGGATGACAACACCCTTTCAAACCGCGTGCCAGAAGCGAGGGCTTTGATTTCTAACGACTATTTACAGGGGTGACAGACATCAGGGGCTGTCGCGGCCACGACAGGCTGTCGCAAGTCCGACAGTCAGGGGTCAGAGCTGCTTGACCTCGATGCCATGCTTCTTCAGCGCATAGCCGATCTGGCGCGGTGTCAGGCCGAGCAGGCGCGCGGCCTTGGCCTGGACCCAACCCGACTTTTCCATCGCCTCGATGAAGCGGTCGCGCTCGGGCAGTTGTCCGCCGTCCGCCACCGCGGACCTCGTGGGAGTTGACGCGGTGTCAGTAGCGGGCTGACTTGCCGCGGGGCTTGCATGGCCGGCAACTGACGCGGGACGGGCCGGCAATATCGGAAGCGGAATCGCGGGCCGCGATCGCGACGGCGCCTCTTCCGACTCGGTTTTCCACAACAGGGCGGACAAGCATTCGTTGCGGCGACAGGCAAAGTCATCCATCGTAATGGCGGAGCCATGCGCCAAGGTCGCCGTCCGCTGCACGCAGTTCTCCAGCTCGCGGACATTGCCGGGAAATCCACACCCCATCAGCACCTCCAGCCCGCTCGTATCGAGCGACATGGAACGGCCGTTCTCCTGGTTGAAGCGCCTGAGAAACTCGCCTGCGAGCTGCGGGATGTCGCTGCGCCGATCGCGCAGCGGCGGCAGCAGCATCGGGACGACGCTGATCCGGTAGTACAGGTCGGCGCGAAATTCGTTGCGCGATACTGCTTGTTCGAGATTCTTGTTGGTTGCCGTCACGATGCGGACGTCGACCTTGATGGTGTGGTTGCCACCGACCCGCTCGAATTCCTGTTCCTGCAATACGCGCAGGAGCTTGGCCTGGAAGGCGGGCGATATTTCGCCGATTTCGTCGAGAAAAAGCGTTCCCTTGTCGGCGAGTTCGAAGCGACCCTTGCGCGAGTTGATGGCACCGGTAAAGGCGCCCTTCTCGTGGCCGAACAGCTCGGATTCGAGCACGGACTCCGGCAATGCCGCGCAATTGATCTTGATGAAGGGACCTTTTGCACGCGGCGACAGGTCGTGGATCGCCTTTGCTATAAGTTCCTTTCCGGTGCCGGACTCTCCCCGCAACAATACGGTAGAGTTTGATTTGGCGACGATCATGATCTTGTCGAGCAGCGAGCGCAGCGCCTTGCTGTCGCCGATGATTCCATTGATCGGCGCTTTCTTGCGTTCACGCGCCGGCTTGAGCTCCGATAGCTCCTTCTGCAGACGGTGGCTTTGCGCCATCAGGCGGTCGCGGTCGCGCGCGACAACCCGATAGAGCTGAACGGTCTGGCCGATCAGATTGGCGATCATGGTGAGGAATCGGACGTCGCTATCAAGCCGAAATACCGTGTGACCATCCCAGATCCGATCGATCGTCAGGGTGCCGACAACCTTCGCGGCGATCCGGATCGGAACGCCGATGAAGGATACCGTGACGTCCTCGGCCGCCCCGAGCGACGCCGCATCATTCGCAAAAAGCGGGTGCGTGGCAACGCTTTCCACCACCAATGGCACTGCGGTCGCGATGATCTGCCGGACAGCCATTTCCGGCAGCCGGGCCCGGTAGCGTTCGTCAGTCCCTTCGTGCCAGCCCGCCCCGACCGTAATATCCGGGACATCGTCATCTGCCAGAAGCGATATGACGCCATGCCGCATCTGCAGAAAGGACGACAGCACATTGAGGACATTCGCAAGTGTCGTCTCAAGCCTGTTCGGCGCATTAAGAATCTTTGAGATTTCGTAGATGCCGGTCAGCGCAATTTCGCTGAGCGGGATAAGCGGAGCGCCCGATCGCGTTTCCGAAATTTCGATTTTCGATGCATCGGCGTGAGCCATCACGATCTCTCCATCGTCCTGGACTTTCCCCGCCGACTTTTCTGACGCATTTATTGCTGATATCCTGTCTCATCTTCACGACAATGTCGTGCCCAACTTGGCCGCATGGCTGCAGAATAAACGGGCGTGAATTGCACAGTTGTCGCCCGGCAGGTCCTGCCGCCAAACCCTGCAAATGCTGGAAATCAAACCGTCGGGACCGGTTTTACAATTACTGCATTGATCTGGATCAAATTTTTGCGGCTAAATTGACAGCACCCGTCGACGCTGCGCGCGTCTTTTTGCCGGGCTCTACGCCTCAGACATGCTGCCCGCCATTGATCTTGATCTCCTCACCGGTCACGTAGCTAGCCGCGTCCGAACACAGGAAGGCGATCACCTTGGCGACTTCGTCCGGCGTGCCGACCCGCCGCATCGGGATCACGGGTGCAAGCCGCGCCTCTGTCTCAGGTGACAGGATATCGGTTTTGATTTCTCCGGGAGCGATGGCGTTGACGCGGATGCCATGCGGCGCGAAATCGTGCGCCATCTCCCGGGTCAGGCAGGCCAGCGCGGCTTTCGACGTCGCGTAGGCCGTGCCTGCGAAGGGGTGCACGCGCGAGCCGACAATGGAAGTCACGTTGATGACGGTACCCGGGCCCTTCTGCAACTCCTCAAACAGGCCGCGAGCCAACAGGACCGGCGCAAAAAAATTGACATGGAAAACGTTCATCCAGGTCGCTGCCGGCGTCGTCAGCGAGGTCAGCCGGCCACCTTCGCCGTCCTTGGGCGAGAAGCCGGCATTGTTGACGAGTGCATGAAGCGGCTGGCCGGCCAGCCGCGCCTTGATGTCGGCAATCGCGCGAGGCATGGCTTCCTGGTCGCCGAGGTCAATCTCGACGTGATCCTCCGATCCGGCATCCCAGGGACAAAGGCCGCCGTCGAAGGCCTGACGCGAGCAGGTGATGATACGCCAGCCCGCTTCGGAGAACAGCTTCACCGTTGCGTGGCCGATGCCGCGCGAGGCTCCGGTCAACACCATGGTCTTTTGCTCGGCTGCCGGGCGCTCAATTTGAGCGGGCACGCCGGTAAAGGGACAGAGCGCGGTTTTCTCCAACACTGTTGACACGGATCATCCTTCGCGGGAAGCGCGCCCATTCGCCCCCTCCTGATTTGCACGATCTGGGCCAATCCCTCGAAATCCGGGGTTCGAAGGCGGAGTGCCCTTATCTGGCCAAATGCCCGCTGATTTCCCGGGGCCGCCGCCGAGCCGTGTCGCTTTTGCGACAGAGCCGTCATGTTCGATACAATCGCGCCGCCTTGGCAAAGGGCGGCATCGCGCAACGATCGGCCCGTCTCTCGTCATCGGGCCAGCGCCCGCTGAAATCCAGCGGAAATCGCGAAGAGGATCCGCGTGAGGCAAATGCGCTTCCGATTGGTCCGCTTCCTGCAGCTTCAGAGTCGCGTCAACGATGAGCTATTACAAGGAGGCGCGGCGATGCCGCTTTACAGCTACCATTGCGCACGATGCGAGCAGGACGTCGAACTGTTGGTCAGTTCTTCGGAGACACCGATCTGTCCCGACTGCGGTGGCCGCAAGCTGCAGCGTCTGGTCTCGCGGACGGCACCGGAAGCAAAGAGCCGCGGCCTGATCAAATCCGCACGCGCCCAGGCCGCGCGCGAGGGACATCTGAGCAACTATAGCCGCGCCGAGCGCCGGCGCTGAACCCGGCGCGCGCGGCTCAATCCGAGGTGATCAGAACCTCCGGCATCTCATCCTGTTCCGGAATGTCGAGGCCGTCCTCTTCGGCGAGCTCGATGCCAACCAGGCAGACATCGCCGTCGTCGATGACCAGCTTGATCGGGGTCAGCGCCTGACCCTGGCAGGGGCCGATGAAGCAATGGCCGGTGTCGAGATCGAACTGAGCATGATGGTTGCCGCAAGTGATGAAATTGCCTTCTTCATCCAAGAACTCCCCGGGCACGGTATCAAGCCGCAAACCTTGATGTGGGCAGACATTTTCGAAGCCGGCGAAGTTGTTGCCCTTGCGCGTGACAAGGATGGGCCAAGGCTGGCCACTCCCATCCGGCGCCTTGCGAAGCAAGGTAAAGCCCCTCGCCTGACCGTCATCCACCTCATAAGTGGCGCAGATCGCAAACAGCGTGTCCATCGATTGATCCCTTCCGACCGGGTTCGACGCTCCAACGGAAGTGTGGAAGCGGACGGACCGTGCCGAGCAAGCCGTGTGCCAGCCTGCTGGAGAGAGCGGCGATCAAATCCGAAGCTGCGGCCGCCCTTCAGCAGCATGACAGAAGCCAGAAGCCGACGCTCGGTTAGGGCAAGGTATAGGCGGTCTTCACGGTCGTGTAAAACTCGGCGGCGTATTTGCCCTGCTCCCGCGGCCCATAGCTCGATCCCTTGCGGCCGCCGAACGGCACGTGGTAATCGACACCGGCGGTCGGCAGATTGACCATCACCATGCCGGCCTCGGCGTTGCGCTTGAAATGCGAGGCATGCTTCAGGCTGGTGGTGCAGATGCCGGACGCCAATCCGAATTCAGTGTCGTTCGCGGTCGCGAGCGCCTCGTCGTAGTCCTTCACCGAGATGACAGAGGCAACCGGACCGAAGATCTCCTCGCGCGAAATGCGCATCGAATTGGTCGCTTCCGTGAACAAGGCCGGCGAGAGATAGAAGCCAGGCTTGTCGCGGTTGATCAGTTCGCCACCCCATGCGAGCTTCGCGCCCTCGTCGCGGCCGATTTTCAGATAGGCCAGATCCTGATCAAGCTGGCTCTGATCGACCACGGGGCCGATTTGCGTGCCGGCCTTGCGGGCGTCATCGACCACCAGTCCCTTGATCCGTTCGGTGAGCGCGTCGACGAAACGGCGATGGATTCCGTGCGTCACGATCAGGCGCGAGGACGCCGTACAGCGCTGGCCGGTGGAGAAGAAGGCGCCATTGGCGGCGCATTCGACCGCGATCTTGAGGTCCGCATCGTCGAGCACGACCAGCGGGTTCTTGCCGCCCATCTCGAGCTGGAATTTGGCCATCCGTGCGACGCAGGCGGTCGCCACCTTGCGTCCGGTCGAGACCGAGCCGGTAAAGGTAATGGCATCGACGTGTCGGCTTTCGAGAAAGGCTTCGCCGACGACGGAGCCGCGGCCCATCACCAAATTGAAGACGCCCTTCGGCAGGCCCGAACGCGAGATGATCTCGGACAAGGCGTGGGCAGAGCCCGGCACCAGGTCGGCCGGCTTGAACACCACGCTGTTGCCGTAGCACAGCGCCGGCGCGATCTTCCAGGCAGGGATCGCGATCGGAAAATTCCACGGCGCGATGATGCCGACCACGCCGACCGCCTCGCGCGTCATCTCGACATCGATACCCGGCCGCACGCTGGCGACCTTCTCGCCCACCAGCCGCAACGCTTCACCGGCGAAGAAATCGAAGATCTGCCCGGCACGGGTCACCTCGCCGATGGCTTCGGGACGGGTCTTGCCTTCCTCGCGCGCCAGAAGCTCGCCAAGCTCTTCCTTGCGCGCGGCGATCTCATCGGAAACCTTCTTCAGCGCATCGTGACGCTCCTGCGGGGTCGAGCGCGACCAGCCGGGAGCCGCCGCCTTCGCGGCCGCGATGGCGGTATTGGCTTGTGCCGCGTCGGCCTGGGCATATTCGCCGACGACATCATTGGTGTCAGATGGATTGATGTTGCGCGTGACATTTGCGCCAGCGAGCCACTCGCCGCCGATGAAGTTCTTATGGAGTGCGGGCATGACTTACTCTCTCCTGATGGTTCAACGGCCCCAGCGCAGCACGACCGGGTCCAGCGTCCGCGCGATTTCGATAAGACCGGCCCGGGTCGCCGGATGAACTCTCTGCAAGGGGTGGCGTACCACGTCCGAGCCGATCACGCCGCCTTCCTTCATCAATATCTTGCAGGCCTGCAGCCCGCATTGCCGGTTTTCGTAATTGATTAATGGCAGCCAGCGCGCATAGGCCGACACGGCTTGCTCCCGTCGCCCGGCAAGATAAGGATCGACGATCTGCCGGATGCCGTCAGGGTAGCCACCTCCGGTCATCGCGCCGGTAGCACCCGCATCGAGATCGGCCAAGAGCGTGATCGCTTCCTCGCCATCCCAGGGTCCTTCGATGCTCAAGCCACCGGCCGCGATGAGATCGCGGAGCTTGGCCGCGGCCATCGGCACCTCGATCTTGAAATAGGCGATGTTGGGTATGTCGCGTGCCATGCGGGACAACAGATCGATCGAGAGCGGCGTGCCGGCGACCGGGGCATCCTGAATCATGATCGGGATATCGATAGCCTCGGCGACAACGCGATAGAAGTCAAAGATGGCCTTCTCCGAAACCCGGAATGTGGCGCCGTGGTACGGCGGCATGATCATCACCATGGCCGCGCCGGCGTCCTGGGCTTGACGGCTACGCTCGGCGCAGACGCGCGAGCCAAAATGCGTGGTGGTCACGATCACCGGCACCCGGCCGGCGACGTGCTCCAGCACGGCATGCATGACCTGTTCGCGCTCGGCATCAGTCAGCACGAACTGCTCAGAAAAATTGGCCAGGATGCAGATGCCGTTGGAACCGGCGTCGATCATGAAATCGATGCAGCGGCGCTGGCCGTCGAGATCGAGTTCGCCCTGCTCATGGAAGATCGTCGGGGCCACCGGAAAGACACCCCGATAGGGACGTTTGAAGGACAGGGCCATGTCACGAACTTCCATTCGAGAGCGCGGTCAGTGATTATCGCCGTCATCCCGACGCGGCGTTCCCGATTCGCATTGGGAGCTCCGATCGGTTTCGCAGGCAGCACAACGGGGTCGGCGCTACATCCTCCAGCGCAAGGCCGCGGTATGAACAGGAGCATCCCAGAGGCGCTTCATCTCCTCGTCAACCATCGTGAGCGTCACCGAACAGCCGGCCATATCGAGCGAGGTGACGAAATTGCCGACCAGCGACCGCGCGACGATGGTGCCGGCCGGGGCCAGCAGCCTGCGGACGGCGTCGTACATCAGGTAAAGCTCGGAAAGCGGGGTGGCGCCAAAGCCATTGATCAGGAGAATGGCTTCACCACGCGCGCGCTCGCCTAGATCGGCAATAATCGCGTTGACCATCTCGGCTGCGATGTCGGCAGCCGGCCTGAATTTGACCCGGCGACGCCCCGGCTCGCCGTGGATACCGACACCGACCTCCATCTCATCGTCGGCAATGTCGAAGGTTGGCTTGCCGGCCGCCGGAACCGTGCAACTGGTCAGCGCAATCCCGATCGAGCGCGTCGCCGCGTTGACGCGATCGCCCAGTTCCTTCAGGGCCGCGAGGTCGCGGCCCTCTTCGGCGGCCGCGCCTACGATCTTCTCCACGATCAGGGTGCCGGCAACGCCGCGCCGCCCGGTCGAAAAAGTTGATACCTCCACCGCGACGTCGTCATTGGTGACCACGGTCGCAATCGATTTTTCCGACATCTCGCGCGCCATGTCGAAGTTCATGACGTCGCCCTCGTAGTTCTTGACGATGAACAACACGCCGCTCCCGGTATCGACCGCGTTGGCGGCGGCGAGGATCAGATCCGGCGTTGGCGAGGTAAACACCTGCCCGGGACATGCGGCATCAAGCATGCCATGGCCGACCAAACCGCCGTGCAGCGGTTCATGTCCGGAACCGCCGCCCGATAACAACGCCACCTTGCCGGGCTTGAGATTCCGGCGTTGCACGAACGGCGCCTGTTCCCCGATCCGCACGATGTCGGCGTGAACAGCGCAGAATCCGGCAAGACTTTCGTTCACCACGTCCTCAACGGCGTTGATCAACTTCTTCATCCCGGCCTCCCAATGTTTTTGGCTGCTTCAGCGTTCAGGTATCTTCCATCAGCCTTGCTATTCTCTCCGCGAAATCGCTCAAGAGCGAGTCCAGCCTTTGGTTCTTCTGCTCGGTTCCAAGATCGGGCAGCATCAGCGTGAGACGCCTGCCGCGCTCCCGCTCCTTGAGCAGAAGCAGCCGCCGCGGGTGCGCCCGGTGATAGGCTTCGAGAAAGCGGTCTCTCTCCTGCACCGAGAAATGGCAGATCTGGATGATGGGTTGCACGTGCTGGGCCGGGATCGGCGTCTGATAGGCCGGATTGGCGATCTGCGTGATGAAGCTGCGGTTCTTGCCCAGCGCCTCGGCGAGACGCTGGCGCATTCCGGATGGACGTCGGTCGAGCACGTCGCGAAGGATGGCCTTGTAGGCGGCGATGAGATCCTGAGAACCCGCCGGGGTCGCTTGCGTGCTCATGTGGCAGATCCGGAATAACGGGCGATCGCGGCCCTTACAGGCCCGAGCGCACCCGGCGCGACCGAGAAGCTCCGTAGGCCCTGATCGAGCAGCGCCGCGACCTGCTCAGGATCGCCCGCAAGATCGCCGCACAGGCTGGTTTCACGGCCGGTGCGGTCCGCGTGTTCCACGACATGCCCGATCAGACCGAACACCGCGCGCGAGGGACGCGCCAGATCCGCGAGTTGCGGTTCGTCCCGGCTCGCGGCCGCCACATATTGAATAAGATCGTTGCTACCGATGGAAAAGAAATCGGCATTGAAGTCCTCGATCGTCAGCGCCGCCGCCGGCACCTCGACCATCATGCCGAGCGCTGGCAACTGCGCTGGTATTCCTTCGCGATGCAACCGCTCGATCGCCTCCGAGAACAGTACGCGGCAGCGATCGAGCTCCTCCGGCACCGTGACCATGGGAATCATCACTTTGAGGTTTCCTGCCACGGCGGCTCGCGCCAAAGCCCGCAATTGCGCGCCAAATACATCCGGATGCCGCAACGATAATCGAACGCCGCGCACGCCAAGAAATGGATTCAACTCGCCGGGCTCTGTCAAACCGGCGACCGGCTTGTCGCCGCCGGCGTCCAGCGTGCGGATCGTCACCGGCCTGTCGACGGCCCATTCGACCATGCGCCGATAGATCCGGTATTGCTCTTCCTCGGTCGGGAGATGGTCGCGGCTTTGAAACAGAAACTCGGTCCGCATCAAGCCGATGCCATCGACATCAGCGGGGTCGAGACCCTCAAGCTCGGCGAGGCCCGTGACGTTGATCATGACGCGAACCCGTTCGCCACTGGCCGTCAACGCAGGCCCGACGAATGATGCAGCGGCGCGACGGGCCTCAAAGCGCTCGGCGCGTCGCTGGCGCGCGATCGCCTGCGTGTCGAGATCGGGATCGAGAATCAGAAGCCCGGCGTCGGCGTCGAGCAGCGCGTCCGCGCCATCCCGCAGAGCCTCGACATCCACTCCCACGATCATCGGAACACCGCGCGACCTGGCGAGAATGGCGACATGGCTGGAGGTACTTCCCCGGCGCAAGACCAGGCCGCCGTCGCGCCAATCGCTGGCAAGAAAGGTCGACGGAGGCATGTCGTCGGCCGCGACGATCGCGCCGGCCGGCATCGCCCGGTCAGCCTCACCGGCGAGATGTCGCAACACGCGATCACGCAGGTCGCGCAGATCGGAGGTGCGAGCCCGGAAATAATCGTCGTCGGCCTGATCATAGGATGCGATTTCGGGATCGATGGCCGCGCTCCACGCCCGATCTGCCGCATGGCCACCGGCAATCAGGGCGAAGGCGGGCGCCGAGAGATTGTCGTCTTCGAGCAGTGCGATCTGGAATGACAGGATCTCTTCGGCATCAGCGTCCTCGACCGCGCGGACCAGCTCAGCGAGGTCCGCTTGCGACGCCGCCAGCGCATCGGCAAGCGCATCGTGCTCCTGCTCCGAGGATCGATGGTGCCGGATATCGAGCTTCGCCGGCAAGAGCCGCACCAGCGGCCCAAATGCGATGCCGGGCGCGGCGGACCTGCCTTCGAAGCGCTGAGCCGTTCGCTGCGCTCTATGGTCCATCCTGAAAATCCCCGTCGACGAGCGTCACCAGCGCTTCCAGCGCGGCCTTCGCATCGCTGCCCTCGGCACGGAAATAGATCGTCGAGTCCTTCGGCGCCTTGGTCGCCATCACCTTGACGATGCTTTTGGCGTCGATCCACGGGCCATCGGGCGAAAGCCCAAGATCGATGCGGGATTCAAATCCCTTGGCAAGCTTGGTCAGCTTGACCGATGGACGCGCATGCAGCCCGACCTCATGCCGCATCAGCACCGATGCTCTAAGCTTGTTCATCGTGCTTGCCCCACATCATACCGGCGTCAGTTCTTCGGCGGTGCGACGCACCGCTTCAAGCGTTGCCCCCGAAGCCGCTTCGGTCGCCGCCATCACGGCCCCCTCGACCACAGGTGCGTTGCACACGACGACGCGGCCGCGCCGCGAGTCCGGCAGCATTTCGATCGCCATTTCACTGTTGGTTTCAGCTCCTCCGAGGTCGACCAGAATGGCAACGCCTCGCTCCGACCAGGCCCGCTCGATCGCCGCGATGATCGCTTCGACGCTGGTCCCCAGGCCGCCGTCCGGATCTCCGCCGCACCAGCCGAGCGGCACTTCCCGGCCGACCATCTGCTCCACCATCTGGGCCGTGCCCCGGGCCACGTCCGCCGAGTGCGACACGATGACGATTCCAACATTTTCGCTCATGCCATTCCTTCCATAAATTCCGCGACCGCGTCGACGATCAGCGCGGACGATCGTGCGCCGGGATCCATGTGGCCGATGCTGCGCTCGCCCAGGAAGGAGGCGCGGCCCCGGATCGCCCGCATAGGAATGGTATCCTCCGCCGCGGCCTTCACCCTTGCCTTCAGGCGCGTGGCTAGGTTGGGCCCCCCGTCGCGCAAGACTTCGAGCGCAGGGAAAAGCACGTCGAGCATGGTTTTTTGGCCGACGTCGGACTTGCCCCGCGCCTTGACCGCTTCGATCGCTGCCGCGAAGGCGTCGGTCGCTTGTTCGCGGGTGAACTCGTCTCCCAGCGACTTCCCAAGCGACATAAACAGCGTCCCATAGAGCGGACCTGACGCGCCGCCAACCCTCATGACAAGGGTCGTCCCGACCCCTTTCAGGGACTCTCCGAGACTCTTGGCCGAGAGTTCATCCGCCGTGGTCAGCACGGCTTCGAAGCCGCGCCGCATGTTGCTGCCGTGATCGCCATCGCCGATGGCGCGATCCAGATCGGTCAGCTCGTCGGCGCTGGCAATGACACGCCGCGCCACGGTTTCGAACAGAGCTTTGCGGGCCTGACGATCGATCATCATGGTTGCCCCCGCCATCCCTTCGCCTCGACCCGCTGGCCTGCGGCATCGAAATACAGCGGCTCAGCGAACTCGAGCGACACCTCATCCCCTGCCTTGAGCTCTTGGGCCGGATCGGCAAGCGTCACCAGCGAATGGCTCGCAAGCTTGAGATGAACGTGATTCTGATCGCCAAGATGTTCTACCCAATGGATCTGCGCCAGCGGGCCCGGACGATCGGCGGAGGAAATCCGGATATGCTCGGTCCGCAGGCCCACGGTTCGTGCCTGCGGCGGCACCCCATCGCCAGCCAGCAGTTCGGCGGGAACCAGGTTGATGGCCGGAGTGCCAAGCCGGCTTGCGACATAAGCGCTGTTCGGGTTCTCGTAGATCTCCCGCGGTGTACCCTGCTGAATCAAAAGCCCCTCGCTCATCACGCCGATCCGATCCGCCATGGTCATGGCCTCGATCTGGTCGTGCGTCACATAGAGGATCGTGGTTCCCAACTCGCGCTGGATGCGCTTGAGCTCAAGCCGCAATTCGGCACGCAGCTTGGCATCCAGCGAGGACAGCGGCTCGTCCATCAGGTAGACCGCGGGCTCGCGGACCAGGGCCCGGCCGATGGCGACCCGCTGCATTTCGCCGCCAGAAAGTGCGGTCGCGCGATTGTCGAGTTTCTGCTCGATATGCAAAAGCTCCGACACGTGCTGGATCCGGCGGCGGATGCACTTCTCATCCAGGCGCCGCGCCGGAGAACGCAGCGGAAAGGCCAGATTGTCGTAGACTGACAGATGGGGATACAGCGAATATTGCTGGAACACGAACGCGACATCGCGCTCGGCCGGCACTTTATTCGTCACCACGCGCCCCTGGATCAAAACCTCACCTCGATCGGGCCGCTCCAGACCGGCGATCAAGCGCAGCGTCGTGGTCTTGCCCGCGCCGGTCGGACCTAGCAGCACCACAAACTCGCCATCCGCGATGGCGAGCGACAGGCCGCGGACCGCCTCGATGCTGCCGTAGCTCTTGCTGACATCCACCAGCGCGACCTCAGCCATGGCCGCCTCCCGCTTCAAGCGCGGAAGCCAAGGCCTGGCCGCTGGCCGCGTCGAACAGCGAGAGCCTGTCCGGCTGCAACGTCAGCCCAACGGTTTCGCCGACCCGCACCGGTTGACCGGACGGCAGCCGGGCCTTGAGCTGGCCGCAGGCCGTGACCACGGTGACGATCTGTGTGGTACCGAGATATTCAGCACCGATCACCCGTCCGCGCAGCGACGATGCATCGGCAAACCCAACATTCTCGGGCCGCACCCCCAGCGCCAACCTGCCCTCGGCACGATCCTCGAAAATCTCCGGCATGGCGACCGCGACGCCGTCGACCCAGATACTGCGATCGCCGCGCTGCAGTGCGGCTTGAACGTTGAGGAAGCTCATCGGCGGCGCGCCAATGAAATCCGCAACGAACATGGTGCGGGGGCGATCGTAGATTTCCTGAGGACTGCCGATCTGCTCGACACGGCCCTGGTTCATGATGGCGATGCGATCGGCCATCGCCATGGCCTCAAGCTGGTCATGGGTGATGTAGACCGTGGTCGCGTCGATACGGTCGTGCAACTCGCGCAGTTCGCCGCACATCAAGCGGCGGAATTCGGCATCCAGCGCGCCCAAGGGCTCGTCCATGAGGAATGCCTTGGGACGTCGCACGATGGCGCGGCCCAACGCGACGCGTTGCCGGTCGCCGCCGGAGAGCCCACCGACCCGGCGTTCCAGGAGATGATCGATCCGCAACAGCCTCGCCGTTTCCTCCACGCTCCGCCGGATCTCGCCGCGAGCATGGTTCTGACATCGCAGGGGGAATCCGATGTTCTGGCGCACATTCATGTGCGGGTAGAGTGCGAACAGCTGAAACACGAAGGCAATGTCGCGCGCCGAGGCGGGCAGCGCGGTGACGTCTTCGCCGCCAAGCAGGATGCGTCCGGCGGTGGGCAGTTCGAGGCCCGCGGTCATCCGCAAGGTCGTGGTCTTGCCGCAGCCCGATGGGCCCAGAATCACAAAGAACGAGCCGTGGTCGACGGTGAAGCTCACGCCCTTGACGGCGGCGAACGTTCCGAATGTCTTGGCGACGCTTTCGAGCCTGATCTCGGCCATGACGGCTAATCCGGGAAATGGCTGACGACCACGAAGCCCAGCGTTCCGGCCAGGATCGTGACAAAGGAATAACTATAGAGATCGAGCGACAGCGGTTGCATCAGCATGACCACGCCAAGGCCGATCAGCGCCATCGCCATGGCTTCGCAAGGCCCCCGGCGCAACCACCGCGGCCATCTCGATGCCTGAGGTACGGCCCGCTCGGTCATCGGCGCACCGCCCCAAAGGTGATGCCGCGCAAGAGATGACGCCGCAGCAGGATGGTGAAGCACAGGATCGGAATGAAGAACAGGGTCGTCGCAGCGGCGACCGCGGGCCAGTCCTGGCCGCCCTCACCGATGATGAAGGGGATAAAGGGCGGCATGGTTTGCGCATCGCCGCTGGTGAGCAATACCGCGAAGGCATACTCGTTCCAGGCGAAGATCAGACAGAAGATCGCGGTCGCCGCGATCCCGGTGGTAGCCTGCGGCAGCACCACCTTGAAGAAGGCCTGCAGGCGCGTATAGCCATCGACCATCGCGGCCTCCTCGTATTCCCTCGGGATCTCGTCCATGAATCCCTTCAACAGCCACACCGCGAGCGAGACATTGACCGCGGTGTAGAGCAGGATCATTCCGAGCTTGGTATCGGTAAGCTCCAGCTGCCGGAACATCAGATAGATCGGGATCGCCACCGCGATCGGCGGCATCATCCGGGTCGATAGGATGAAAAACAGCAGATCGTCGGCCAGCGGCACGCGGAATCGCGAGAACGCGTAGGCTGCGATGGTGCCGAAGCAGACCGCGAGAAAGGTCGAGCCGAAGCCGATCACCATCGAGTTCACGAAGCGCGGCACCACCTTCGAGGGCCCGGCGATCACCATATTGCGGGAACGCACCAGGCGCTCGTACCAGGTCTGCGGCGGCGGCAGGCTGGCGAGGAACTCGGGCGTCTGCCGCGTGCGTGTCGTAAACAGATTGACGTAGCCTTCGACGGAAGGCTGAAACAGGATCTTGGGCGGGTAGGCGATCGAATCCGTCGGCGTCTTGAATCCGGTCAGGAAGATCCACAACAGCGGCAGAATGGCAACGATCGCATAGGCCGCGACCAGGCAGGAGGCGATCGTCTTGGACAAGGAGGACGGCTCGGCCACCGAATGCGCAGTAACAGACGTGCTCCTCATCGCTGCTTCACCCGGTTGAGGGCCTTGACGTAGATATTGGCGGCACCGAACACGGTGACGAAGAGAATGATGGCAAGCGCCGACGAATAGCCGGTGCGCCATTTCTCGAACGCCTCGCGTTTCAGCGTGATCGAGGCCACCTCGGTGGTCGATCCCGGACCGCCCGAGGTGAGAAGATTGACCATGTCGAACATCTTGAAGTTCTCGATCGCCCGGAACAGGATCGCGAGCATCAAGAACGGCATCACCATCGGCAGCGTAATCGACCAGAACTGCCGCCACGGGGAGGCACGGTCGACCTCGGCGGCCTCGTAGATGTAGTCGGGTATCGAGCGCAGACCCGCCAGACAGATCAGCATAACATAGGGCGTCCACATCCAGGTATCGACCATGATGATGGACCATGGCGCCAGCCGAACGTCGCCGATCATCTGGAACGAACTCGGGTCGGTTCCGGTCAAAAGCGCCACCGCATTGTTGAACAGCCCGATCTGCGGTTGCAGCAGAAAGGTCCAGAAATTACCGACCACCGCCGGCGAGAGCATCATCGGCAACAGGATGACGGTGGTCCAGAAACTGTGACCGCGGAAGCGGCGGTTGATCAGGAGAGCGAGGCCAAAACCTAGCACGAACTCCAGCGCGATCGACCAGAACACGAAATGCGCGGTGGCCTGCATGGCGTGCCAGACGTCGGGATCGGTCAGGATATCCCGGTAATTGTCGAGACCAATGTAGCGGACGGGCGCATTCGGCCGATTCGCCCGATAGTTGGTGAAGGAAAGTTCAATGGTCCACAACAGCGGGAAAATGTTGATCGCCAGCAACAGCAGCACCGACGGCGTGATGAACAGCCATGCGATCGCCTTGTCGGACATGCCGCCCAATCGCAAGGCCCATCGGCGCGGCGTACGGGCGACAGCCCGCTCGGCGAGAGTGCTCATCTCTGTCCTGTCGTTCACGGATCGGGAGACGCTGTGAGGTGCGCGGTCTCCCGATCCTGGGATCGGGAGACCTTGCGACACATCAGGCTAGATCTTGCCTTCCTCCTTGAACACCTTCTGCCAGTCCTTGACCAGGAGATCGAGCGCCTCCTGCGCCGTGCCCTTGTCGGCCACGACGTAGTCATGCACGCGCTTCTGCATGTCGAGCAGAAGCTCGGCATAGGAGGGCTCGGCCCAGAAGTCCTTGACGATTCCCATCGAGGTCAGGAAGTCAGCGGCAAAGGGCGCGCTCTTTGGGAAGCTCGGATCGTTGAGCACCGCCTTGAGGCAGGAATAGCCGCCAAGCGCCCACCACTTCTTCTGGACGTCAGGCTGCGCAAACCACTTGATGTAAGCCAGCGCGTCGTCGCGGTGGTCCGAATAGGAGACCACCGAGATGCCCTGGCCGCCGAGCTGAGTAAAATGATATTTCTCCCTGGGATTGACGAAGAAGCCGATCTTGTCGCCGCCGACATTGGGATCCTTGTAGAGGCCGGGAAAGAACGCAAAGAAGTTCATCTGCATCGCGACCTGTCCGGACTTGAAGGCATCGAGGCCCTCCGACATGTAGGCGTTGCTCATGCCCGGCGCGGTGCAGCACTTGTAGATCGACTTATAGAATTCCAGACCCTTGACCGCTTCCGGTGAATTGACGAAGCCTTCCATATGATAGGGCTTCTTCGGATCGTCGTATTGGAAACCCCAGTCGTAGAGCGCATTGGTGACGCCCATCGTGATGCCCTCGGAGCCGCGTTCGGTATAGATATAGGCTCCATAGACCTTCTTGCCGTCGATCTCCCTGCCCTGGAAGAACTCGCCGATTTGCTTCAGTTGATCCCAGGTCTCGGGCGGGGCCAGATCGCGTCCGAACTTCTTCTTGAATTCGGCCTGGATTTCCGGGCGGGAGAACCAGTCCTTGCGATAGGTCCAGCCGACGGCGTCGCCCATCGCCGGCAGCGCCCAGTAATTCGGTGTGTTCTTGGGCCACTCCGAATAGCCGACCACGGTGGCCGGCATGAAATCGTCCATCGAGATTCCTTCCTTCTTGAAGAAATCGTTGAGCTTGACGTAGTGACCGTTCTCGGCGGCGCCGCCGATCCACTGGCTGTCGCCGATGATGACGTCGCAGAGCTTGCCCTTGGAATTCAGTTCATTGAGAAAGCGATCGGCGTAGCTCGTCCACGGCACGAACTCGTATTTCATTTCGATGCCGGTCTTGGCGGTGAAGTCCTTGGATAGCTCCACCAGGGCGTTGGCGGGGTCCCAAGCGGCCCAGCACAGCGTCAACTGTTTGGTCTGGGCGGCAGCCTGTCCGCCCCAACACAAGGCGATCGCAGCCGCGGTCGCCCCCAATGCACGCATCATTTTGATCATTACACCCTCCCTGTTGTCGCAGGCGTTTTGCCTGCTGTGCTGCAATTACGCTTCGCCGTTCGGCGGTTATGCACGCGGACGGATTGCCGGGCTCGAAGACAGGCGCCG
>Ga0182012_10003146_pt1 | contig 17633 bp, 17 predicted proteins | sample 612S2SmetaG_FD_120486 | JGI IMG/M metagenome (GOLD analysis project Ga0182012, IMG submission 120486) | Permafrost microbial communities from Stordalen Mire, Sweden - 612S2S metaG | ecosystem: Environmental > Terrestrial > Soil > Wetlands > Permafrost | place: Sweden: Stordalen | collected...
AGCGGCGGCGGAGTGCTCGATTCCCTGGTCGACGGGGAGGATCGAGACGTACCCGGTGCCGGCGAGTCGTCCGTGACCGTAGAGAGTGCCGAGATTTCGCAGGACCGTGGGCGAACGGTCGCTCAGGGTGAAGACGTCGTTGATGTAGTTCGGACTGGGCAGGGTCAGGAGTTCCTTGGGGAACGCGGTGGCCGTGTGGTCGAGCAGTGATGAGGCTTCGTCACCGAGAAGGGAGGCAATGTCCATCCCCCAAGGTTACAAGATGCGCTCGCGACGACTTTCGCCGTTGACGTGCACGAACGATTCGAATCGAGGCGGGCCGGATGCCAGACTTCGACAATGGACTTCGACTATCGATCATCACTGCTGCGACGAGTACGCGCCATCCACTCGCTCTACGACGAGGCCTGCGCGACCATGTCACTCGAGCAGGTCAACCTCGTGGTCGACCCCCGGGCACTCCCCATTGCCTTCTCCCTCGTTCACCAGGTGTTGATCGAGGACGGGAGCGTGGTCTTCACCGGAGGACCGATGCCCCTCTTCAACGACGACTGGGCGAACCGACTCGGACTGGCCGTCAACGACCCCGGGAAGGAGAAGAGCGTCGAGGAGATGATGCACCAACGCATCGGTGACTACGACGCATTCCTCGAGTTCCAGCGGTCCGTCTTCGCGGCGACGGAACACTACATTGCGTCAATCGACCCCTCGACCTTCGCCGACATCATCGTGGCGCACCCCTACGGATCGACCATCGCCCAGACCTTCTCCGCACGCGTCGGCGGCGATGGGGGTATCTCGAGGAGTGACGCCCTGGAGTGCTGGGTCTATCAGCACGCGCTACGTCATATGGGCGAGATCGAGCACGCGCGGGCGCTGGTCGGTCTTACGGGAATGACGTCCTAGAAGTAGTCTCGGCGATTAGGACTTCATCGGGGGAACGTATGGCACTCGTACAGGGAACGACAACGGAAAAATTCGCGGGCCTCGTTGACCTGTTCGAGAAGAGTCTCGAGGGCGGCGCCGACGTCGGTGCCTCGATCGCCATCTTTCACCAGGGCGAACTCGTCGCCGACCTCTGGGGCGGCTTTCGCGACGCCGCCAAGACCGCGCCGTGGGAGCGCGACACCATCGTCAACGTGTGGTCAACCACCAAGACCATGACGTTCCTCGTCGCACTCATGTTGTGCGACCGGGGTGAGCTGGACTTCAACGCCACAGTGGCCACCTATTGGCCGGAGTTCGCGGCCAATGGAAAAGAGGACATCGAGGTGCGTCACCTCATGAACCACTGCGCCGGACTCTCTGGATGGCAGGAGCCCATCAAGCCCGAGGAGTTGGCCGACTGGGATCTGGCCACGAGCTTGCTCGCGGCGCAGAAGCCATGGTGGGACGACCGTACGAAGACGGGCTATCACGCAATCAGTCAAGGATTCCTCATTGGCGAAGTGGTGCGGCGTATCACCGGCACGACGATCGGACAGTTCTTCAAGAGTGAGGTCGCCGACGTACTGGGCGCCGACTTCTTTATTGGGCTCCCCGAGTCCGAGGAGGGACGAGTCAGCATGGTCATCCCGCCACCGCCGGAAGACTTCGGGGGTGCCGCTCCCGACTCCATTGCGGTGCGTACGCTCACCTCTCCCCCCGTCGACGCGACCATGCCGGCCCAACGATGGTGGCGCGCCGCGGAGATTCCCGCCGCCAACGGTCACGGCAACGCCCGTTCGGTCGCCACCATCCAACAGATCATCGCGAACAATGGACACGCGAACGGTCACCGCTTCTTCTCGGAGAAGATCGGCGACATGGTATTCACGCCCCAGGTGGGGGGTGTGGACATGGTGCTCGCGATGAACCTCAACTTCGGACTCGGTTATGGTCTCGCCAGCCCCGACGTGCCCCTCGGGCCACGCGGCTGTTACTGGGGCGGGTACGGCGGATCGGTCATCATCATGGACCAGGACGTCGACCTCACGATCGCCTACATGATGAACAAGATGCAGGTGGGACTGGTGGGCGATACCCGCGGATCCGACATTGCATTAGTGGCCGCCATGGCCGCCCTGAGTTAGTCGGCGCTCTTCTTCTTCGAGACCGGGGTGGTACGGCGCTTACGGTTCTTTCGCGGCGCCACCGATCCGAGTTCACCCAGTCGGGCCTTGGCGTCGTAGGCGTCGGGCTCGGCGATCACGACGCGCGCGAAGAGTTCGCGGGCCGACGTCGTGTCGCCCGCGCGATCAAAGATGTCGGCCAGCGCGTACCAGAGTCGGACGTGTCGATACGAGGGGTTACGCAACTGTTTCGTCGCGCCCGCTTTGGTTAAAAGCTCAATCGCCTCTGCGTACATGCGCTGGTCGGCGAGTGCCGAGGCCATCACGATGCGGCCCTCGGCCAACACTTCCGCGGTCGGCTCGCTCTCTTCGAGTTCGGCGAACGTCTTCTCCACCGCGCGGTAACGATGGTTCGCGCGGTCACAGTCCATGACGAGCGGCAGATGCTCGGCGTCGCCGGTGATGGTGAAATGTGCACGGAGGTGGATTTTCGCCATGTTCCAGCGTTCGGCGCGATACGCGGCCAGACCGGTCAGTTCGCGAACGGGTGCGACGCCCGGTACGGCGTCGGCGACGATTCGACCGAGTCGCAGGGCCTCTTCGTAGCGTTTTCGGTCGTAGGCCTCGGCCGCCCGCGTGAGCGTGATGACCATCTTCTCGCGCATGTACGACGTCCCGATGAAGGCCTTGCGAACGTCGGCGGCGATGTCACCGGGTAGCGCGTACTTGACCTTCGGTTTCGCCTTGGCGGCCGGCGCCGGCGTGGTCGCACGCACGTCCTCGACCCACGTGGACATTTGATCGGGCTTTCGACCAGTGCTCGGCGTCACTTCCATCGCCTGACCGGTCGAGGAGATGTGCGCACCGCCCTTGCGTGCGACGCCGCCCCACCCTTTGGCCTTGCCGAAGGAGTCGGCCTTCGCGCGCTCGATCTCCTCGGGCGTCAGGTCACGGGGACGTCGATCGCTCCGACCACCCGGTGCGCGACTCGTACGGGCATCGCGGGGGCCATTTCGAGTGTCGGGCCTCGCGCCTCGAGGCGCGAGACTCGGACGGCGATCACGCGAGTCGCGGTCGTCACGTCGTTCGGGACGGGGGCGTCCATTCGAAGGGTACGGGCCCATTCGCGCAGGTCGTGCGTCGCGGTCGCCCCGCGGTGGCCCCGGCGTGCGTGCGCCGGGTCGAACTGGACGATCCGTGCGCGCGTCGCGGTCATAACGATTGTCGGGCCGAGCCGGTCGTGAGGAGCCACCATCGCGGCCGGCACTCGTGGGCCGCGGGCGTCGTGGCGCGTCGTTTCGAGGGCCGCGGGCGTCGACGTCATCGCGGTCGTAGCGACGAGCCGGTCGCTCCCCGGCAATGCCTCGGTCCTTCGACGCGTCGCGTCCTTCGCCACGAGACGGGCGTGTCGAGCGCCGAGGTTCACTCGTCGAGCGATCGATTCTGCGTTCAGCGCCGTCGCGTGGCGTTCGGGTGTCGTCACGGCCCCGCGCCGAGCGCTCCCCCGACTTTGGCCGAGGAGATCGAGCTGCTCCATCCCTCGACGCGGTGCGATCCGATCCCGAGTTGCGGGGGGCCCCTTTTCGCCCTGCGCCGGACGGACCGGCGCCACCAGGGGCGCGACGAGGCGTGGGATTTCGAGCGGGCACCTGTCAATGCTACTAAAAGGGCGCCGTAGGCCAATCGGGACTACGTCGAGGCGGACTCGGGCGCAACCTTCTTTCGCGCGAATCGGCTCCTCCATGCAGGGCGATCGCCCTTCATGGACGGCGGGTCCACTGCCGCGCCATTGACTCGATAGCCAACGGGCAGCAGCTCGAAGTGGAACTTGTCGCGAACGATGCCCCAGAGACCTCGGGGCTGCCAGAGTGCGATGGAGACGGCGACGGCGCCGAAGATGATCAGATACCACGCACCCCAGTTCTGCAGCCACTGCTGCAACGCGAAGAAGATGATGCTCCCAAGGATCGGTCCTTCGATCGTTCCGAGGCCGCCGATCATCGACACGAAGAGCATTTCGGCGGTCCAGGAGAGACTGAACTCATTGCCCGGCTGGATGAAGGGCTGACTGATGGCGAGCACCGCGCCCGCCGCGCCGCAGCCGGCCGCGGCCACGATGAAGATCATTCGCCTGGTTGACGTGACCTTGGTGCCCGAGCTGCGTGACGCCACTTCGTTGTCGCGCACTGAGGAGAGCACGAGACCGAGCCGACTCCTTAGTAATACGTACGTCGCGACGACGACGATGAGCGCCACGAACCACGTGGAGAGGTAGCGATCGTGGTTCAGTTGGTTGGGCGACAGATTCACGAGACCGGGCAGCGCCGCGCCGGTACCCCCGCCGAGCAGGGTGAACGAAAGGATGAGCAGCATCGCGGTGTTCGCGACGACCCAGGTGGCGATGGAGAAATAGCCACCTCGAAGGCGTAGGAGGAGAAAGGTCACCGGGACGGCGATGATCGCGCACACGATGATCGCGAGCGGGATCGCCACGAAGGGATTGAGGCCCTTGATCGCGAAGTACAACACCGCGTAGGCGCCCAGACCAATGAAGCCCTGTTGACCAATGGAGACCATGCCCGCGTAGCCCGCGAGGAGATTCCACATCGTCGCCATGATCACGAGGATGAAGAAGTTCTGAAGGATCGAGACGTCGGCCGCCGGCAAGATCCACGGCGCCCAGGTGAGGAGCACGCTCAGCACGACCGCGCCGATCAACGTGTACAGCGGATTGATCTGGCCGCGTCGCACCGTGACGATCGAGTCGGCGCCGTGTTCGAGGTTGCGGACCTTCTTCACTACATCTCCGTCCGTTTGCCGAACAGACCCTGCGGGCGCACCGCGAGCACCGCCAAGAAGAAGATGTTGCCACCCAGCACCTGATAGGCCGGACTGAAGTGGGCGCCGAGCTGTTGGGACACGCCGAGCAGTACCCCGCCGATCAACGTCCCCCACAGTGAACCAATGCCCCCAATGACGACGGCCTCGAAGGCGAAGAGGAGGTTGCCGCCGCCCGACGACGGGAAGAACTCCGTGGAGATGCCGTAGGCGATGCCCGCGAGCGCCACCGTGGCGAAAGCGATCGCCGAGGCGATCCCAAAGATGTGCCGGTAGTTCGTGCCGCAGAGTTGCGCCGCTTCGCGGTCGTCCGAGACGGCGCGAATCTGTCGTCCCGTGCCCGTGTGCGAGAGGAAGAGTTGCAAGGAGAGCAGGACCGCGACGGCGACCGCCAAGACCACGAGGGAGAAGTAGGAGATGGTCAGTGTGCTGCTCACCTGCCAGGACTTCGAGATCAAGATGCCGATGTCGATCGACTGTCCGTTGGCGGTGTAGATCTCGAGGAGCAGGTTCTCGATGATGACCGAGAGTCCGAACGTGACCAACAACGTCGTGAAGGGGTCGCGGTCGATCGCCTTCTGCAGCAGCGTGCGTTGCACGATGTAGCCGACGAGCGCGAAGAGCGGCACAACGACGACGAAGGACCAGACCGGTGCGACGTGAAACTTGGGTACGAGGAATATGGCGGTGTAGCCCGCCACGACGGCCATGTCTCCGTGGGCGAGGTTGATGATCTTCATGACGCCGAACATCAGGGAGAGCCCGCACGCGAAGAGCGCGTAGAAGCTCCCGACGAGTACCCCTTCGATGACGGTGTTGACCCAGATCACGTCGTCGGCCCATCGACGGCGCCGTGCGCCATATCGGATCCGAAGTAGGCCGCCTCGATCGCGGCCGGGCTTAGTTCCGTCGGCACCCCCACGAGCGAGGTCTTCCCCTCTAAGAGACAGTGCACGCGAGTGGCGACGGCCAACGCCTGGGTGACGTCCTGTTCCACCAGCAGCACGCCGACGCCCTGGGCGACGATTCGCGGGATGAATTCGTAGATGCGTTCGATCACGATCGGCGCGAGGCCGAGCGACACCTCGTCGATCAACAGGACCTTGGGATTGGCGACGAGGGCGCGGGCAATGGCCACGGCCTGCTGCTCACCGCCCGAGAGTTGGCCCACCTTCTGGTTTCGCCGCTCGGGCATCCAGGCGAACAGTTCGTACATCGCCTTCAGGTTGAACGGACCGGGACCGGCGCTCTGCGCACCAACCTTGATGTTCTCCTCGACGGTGAGTGACGCGAACAGCCGTCGACCTTCGGGCACCAACGAGATTCCTCGGCGCACCCGCCGATGGGTCGCCAACTTTGAGATGTCGTCGCCTTCGAAACTGATTGACCCGCTGGTGGGACGATGCAGACCGGCGATGGTGCGCAGCAACGTCGATTTGCCCGCACCGTTGGCACCGATCACCGCGAGGACCTCACCGGCCTTGACGCTGAGACTCACCTGGTCCACCGCGCAGAGTTGTCCGTGGTGCACCGTGAGGTCCACGACCTCGAGCAGCGGCGAGCGTGGATGCTCGTAACTGACCATGCTGACGATGTCGCTCACGACACGCCGCTTTCGTTGATGATGCGCCCGCCGAGATAGACCGCGCGCACCGCATCGGATGCCAGCACCTCTCGCGGTTCCCCGTCGGCCACGAGCGCGCCGTTGGCGAGACAGAGCAGACGGTCGACGGTCGAGAGCAGCGCGCGCACGACGTGCTCGATCCAGAGGATCGCGATGCCCTCGCCCTGCAGTCCGCGAATGACCGCTGAGAGTTCCACGACCTCGGCGTCGGTCAGCCCGCCCGCGATTTCGTCGAGGAGGAGGATCCGCGGATTCGACGAGAGGGCGCGTGCGAGTTCGAGTCGTTTTCGGTGCAGCAACCCGAGCGAGCCGGCCGGTCGATTGGCGAGGGCCGCCATTCCCACCCGTTCCAAGGACTGATAAGCCCTCTCGTAACTCGCGACGCCACGAGCGCGCGCACCTTGTTGTGCGGCGACCAGCGTGTTCTCGAAGACCGTCAAATGCTCGAATGGTTGGGGTATCTGGTACGTGCGACCAATGCCCATGCGACAGCGAGCGGCGGTCGTGACTCGGTGCAGGTCGCGGCCGTCGAACGAGATTGCACCGACATCGGGCTTGATGTCGCCCGAGATGAGACCGAACATCGACGTCTTGCCGGCGCCATTGGGCCCGACCACGCCCACCGACGCCCCCTCCTCCAACTGGAAGGTGATCCCATCAGCAACAACAACCTGACCGAATCGTTTCGACACACCTTCCAGCTGAAGAAGCGGCATGTACCTAGTTTGTCCTAAGCGTTGGTGGGCTCAAGCGCTGCCTGTGTAGGAATGTGCTTGTTGAGCGTGTTATCAACGACCCACGGCGACCACGAGAACTTCTTGTGGCCCACGAGTTCCGTCGAACCCGGCTTCCACTGGATCCCCACGGGCTTGATGATGCCGATGCCCTTGGCCGGATTCGACGTCGCCGAGAAGTTCAACGGTCCGCACATGCCGTCGTAGTTCACCTCTTTGAAGGCGGCCGCGACCGCTTTGCGGTCGTGGGGATTGTGCACCTTCTTGAGCGCCTGGACGACGATCTCGAAGAGTGAATAGGTCGAACCCATCGACTGCACCCACTGCTGCTTGGTGACCTTCTGGTAGTTGGCGGCGAAGGTGTTCGCCGTCATACCGGTGAGGGACGACTTGTAGGGCGAGTTCGGCGTGAACCACGCGTCCGTCGCCACGTTGTTCGACAGGTCACCCAGGGCGTAGACGTCGGTCGGGAACAGCATGACCTTCGCGACCGTCGCCAACTTCGGGTTCCAGTCCTGCTGGGACGCCTGCTTCCAGAACGTGTTGAAGTCTGGAGGCAGCGGGCAGTTGATGAAGAAGTCGCATGACTTGCCACCGGATCCGGTTTTGAACGTCGAGATCATGTTGGTGTAGTCGCTCGTGAGGTCGGTGTAGGCGCCCCCGTCGACGAACGTCCACGGCGTCCCCTTCTCGGCGCCCACGATCGCGTTGAGCGTCGGGGGCCACGCGGCACGGAAGGCATTACCGTCCGAGTCGTTCGGGAACATGCCGGCGTAGACCTGATTCGCGTTGGTCTGCTTGAGCACCTTGTTCCACATCGGCAAGAAGCACTCCACGAACTCGGGGACCCCGAAGAAGAACATGCTGCAGAACTCCGGTGGCGTGCCCACCGCGTTGCCTGCGGCACCAATGGAGTTACCGGTGAAACCGCCCCACCACGCTTCCCACGGGCAGACCGTCGAAAGGCACGGCACGCCCGCACCCTCGCACACCGCACTGACCGGAATGGTGGTCTCGGGTGCGGAGCTCGTGACGATCAAGTCCACACCGCTCGACTGGATCAGTTCGGTCGCCACCTGACCGGCGATGGACGGGTCGGACTGGCTGTCCTTGACAATGATCTCAATCTTGTACTTCGTCTTGCCGATCGTGATGCCCTTGGCAAACTGGCTCGACGCCCGAACGAGACTGAGCACGAACTTGTCCGGTCCCGCGAAGTCAGCCAACGAACCCGTCGACGGCGTCACGTAGCCGATCTTGATCGTTCCCGACTTCGTGGCGGCAGCGGCCGACGATGCTTCCGCGAGCGCGGCGACGCCTCCCACCAACGCGGTCGCGCCGAGCGCCTTCAGACCGAGCCGGCGTCCAAACTCGACGCTCCCCCAACCTGGAATGGTCTGCTCGCGCGAACCACTACTAACGGATTCTTCATTCCCCATTTAGTGCCCCCTAGATCTTGCTTTGGTGTTTGTATCACAATACGACGGGCCTTCTCCCAAAAACAGGCAACTGCACCATCGAATTATTCTCGTTTTCAAACACTGCGTTCGCTATGCGGTCACTTAATTTCGACGAGTCAACTCCTCTTCGCCCAGTTGGACCAACACGTGACGCGCGGCCAGTCCCCCTCGGTCAATCTTCACGCTCACTTCGGTCATCTCGCGTCCGGAGTCCACACGCCCTTGGATGATGGTGAGTGCGTCGACGTCTTCCTGTACGACTCCGATCTGCATCTCTTCCAGCGCCGCGTCAATCGCGGAATCGCCGACGCAGAAATCACGCGAGAGCGCCCAGAAGTCGTAGACCGAATTCTCGGTCGATGGTGTAAGTCCGTAAAAAATTTTCAGGTGGAATGCGTGATCGTCGGTGCCATCTGGTAGCGGCGGCTGCGCCACGGGTGCGATCCGGGAGTTCAGTTTGTAGAAGCTCGGGGGGAAGTACTCGATGTCCTGCCACCGGTCGATCGTGCCCGAGAGTCCGGTCGTCGACGCGTAGAAGGGCGGACACTCGACGTTGGCCATGTGTCGATAGACGTTGACCACGCGGGTCTCCTCATCGACCTCAACCTCGATGGGCGTCGAAGCGACTTCGGGCGTGCCAATGGAACTGTTGTGTAGAAACGTCTCGTGCGAAAGATCGAGAAGGTTGTCGACGAGGAGGGAAAACGACGCTTCGATCTTGGCGACGCCCGATACCACCGACCAGTCATTTGATGGCTCTAACCAGGGAGTTTCGGGGAGCAGGGCGTGGTCGGGTTCACCGTGGCCCATCCAAATCCACGTCCAGCAGCCCTTTTCCACGACGGCGTACGTGCGTACCGCCAGTTTGGTGGGAATTCGATCCTGGCCCGGTACGGCGACGCAGAGCCCTTCGCAGTCGTAGGTGAAGCCGTGGTAGCCGCAGACGAGGACGTCACCGACCACGGTGCCGAGCGACAGTGGGTAGCCGCGGTGGGGACACTGATCTGCGAGTGCGACCACGCGTCCACTTCGATTGCGATACAGCGCGACGGGTTCACCGAGAATGGTTCGCGCGATCGCTCGTTCGGAGAGTTCCGACGAGAGCGCTGCGACGTACCAGTGTTGGTGAAGAAACATGTTCCTCCTGGGTTCACGCCACAACCGGCGCGCGATGGTTTCGGGCCGACACCGCCGACCTCGCGAAATCTAACGCCGGTGTGCTAAGACGTCAAGACACCGCAACCTAATCGGGGGAACCATGGCACTGTTAGACGACGCCGGATGGCATTCGAAGATATTTCTTGGCGAGTGGATCAAGGGTGGCGCGGGCGACGCACCGGTGATCGAACCGGCCACCGGCGATGAACTCGGTCGAACCGGTCGCGCGTCGGTGGACGACGTCGCCGCCGCTTCGTCGCGCGGCGCCGTCGCGCAGCGCGAATGGGCGTCGCTCCCCTACAGCGCTCGTGCGGCCGTGCTTCGCAAGGCCGGCGACCTCTTCACCCAACACGGCGATGAGATCGCCGACTGGATCGTTCGTGAGTCTGGCGGCATAGGTCCGAAGGCCGGCCTCGAGGTGCACACCGCCGCCGAGGAGTGCTACGAAGCGGCGGCGATCGCGTCGCACCCCACCGGTGAGATTCTTCGGAGCGAGATGCCTCGGCTGAGTTTCTCTCGTCGCGTCCCCGCGGGCATCGTCGGCGTCATCGCCCCCTTCAACTTTCCCTTGATCCTCTCGATTCGCTCAGTCGCTCCGGCCCTGTCGCTCGGCAACGCGGTGATCTTGAAGCCCGATCCGCGCACCGCGGTCTGTGGCGGCGTGGTGCTCGCGAAGATCTTCGAAGAGGCCGGCGTCCCGGCGGGCCTCTTCAGTGTTCTCCCCGGTGGGGCGGACGTTGGCGAGGCGCTCGTGAAAGACCCGCTCGTACGCATCATCGCCTTCACCGGCTCCACGGCGGCCGGACGAGCGGTTGGCGCCACCGCGGCGCAACACCTGAAGCGAGTGCACCTCGAACTCGGCGGCAACTCCGCGATGATCGTCATGGATGACGTTGACCTGGAGAAGGCATCGATCGTCGGCGCCTTCGGTTCGTTCATGCACCAAGGACAGATCTGCATGACGACGGGACGCCACATCGTCGACGCTCGCATCGCTGACGACTACGCCGCGCTCTTGAGCGAGCGGGCAAATCACCTGCCCGTGGGCGACCCCAAGAGCGGCCAAGTGGCCCTCGGTCCGCTGATTGACGCGACGCAGCGCGACCGCGTGCACGCGATGGTCAGCGACTCCGTCGCCGCGGGCGCGACGCTCCGCGCCGGAGGGACCTTCGAAGAGCTCTTCTATCGACCGACGGTGCTGACCAACGTACCGACCTCGTCGCCGGCGTACGTCAACGAGGTCTTCGGTCCGGTCGCACCCATCGTGTCGTACTCCTCGCTCGACGAGGCCGTGGCCATGGCCTCGTCGTCGCCGTACGGGCTGTCGCTGAGCATCCTCTCGGGCGACGGACTTCGCGCGCTCGAACTGGCGAGTCGCATCCCGACCGGGGCGATACACATCAACGACGCGACACCGGCCGATGAAGCGACGATTCCCTTCGGTGGCACCGGCGACAGCGGCAATGGTTCGCGTATGGGTGGCCTCGCCAACCTCGACGCCTACACCGAGACCCAGTGGGTCACGGCGCAAGCCGATCTCGCCTTCTATCCGTTCTAGTTACACGCTCGACAGGTTGACGTAGTTGCGCGCGAGCGCGCGAGCCATCGACTCCGATTCGATGACCTGGCGTAGTCGGGCCATTTGCACGCCGTTCTCGAAGTCATCACTGGGGTGGGGATGCAACATCTGGGTCATGTACGTGGAGAACTCTTCGGCGCGCCACACTCGTCGAAGGCTCTGATCGGAGTACTGCGCGAGCAATCGCTCATCGCGGTCACCGAGGGCCGCGACGAGCGCCGGGGCGAGGAGACGGACGTCCGCCACAGCGAGGTTCATGCCCTTGGCACCGGTCGGCGGCACGATGTGCGCAGCGTCGCCGGCGAGCAACAGCCGTCCGTAGCGCATGGGCGCCATGACCACACTTCGCATTGGCGTGATACCGCGTTCCAGGATCGGCCCCTGGCCAATGTCGGCGGTGTGATCGGTCGCCAAACGAGTGACGAGCTCTTCCCAGATGCGATCGTCGGGCCACGCGTCGAGCGTCTCGTCGGGACGAACGCCCAGATAGAGACGGCTGCGCGTCGGTGAGCGCATCGAATAGAGAGCGAACCCTCGGGCGTGGCGACAGTAGATGAGTTCCTCGGTCGTCGGAGGCGCTTCGGCGAGGATGCCCAACCATGAGAAGGGATAGACGCGCTCGTAGCGGCGCAGATAACCCGGCGGTACGGACCCCACCGCGACGCCGTGACTGCCATCACAGCCCACCACGTAGTCCGCGGTGATCGACGTCTCCCCTTCGTCGGACGTCAGACGTACGGTGGGATGATCGGAGGTGTGACCCTCGATGGAGGTCACTTCGGCGTCGAAACGAAGAGGAGCGCCGTATCCCTGACGCAGTGCGATCAGGTCTTTCACGACCTCCTGCTGGCCGTAGACGGTGATGGCGCGCCCCTCGTAGAGCTCGCTCAACGCAAGACGGTGCGACACGCCCTCGAAGCGAAGTTCGATGCCGTGGTGGACCAAGCCCTCAGCGCGCATTCTCGTGCCCACGCCCGACGACTCCAGAAAATTGGCGATCCCCCACTCGATGACGCCGGCGCGCACGCGCTCTTCGACGTACTGCTGCGATCGTCGTTCGACGACGATCGTGTCGATTCCTTCGAGGTGCAAGAGATGTCCGAGGAGTAACCCTGCGGGGCCGGCTCCGATAATCACTACCTGTGTTCGCTCTGCGCCCAACATTCCTCCCGCGGTGATGTTGATTTTGTCGATGATTCGGAGGCTACTCGACACTCAAGTGAACGGCGTTTAGTCTGGACCAAGAACGACACGTCGCGATGTGGCGCGGTGATAAGAGTGACGCAATCGAAGAGTGATGCCGGAGGAACGATGGCGGTAGTAGTGAGCAACACGCAACGTACTGACCTGCAACTCGTCGACGCGTTGTCCAAGTTCGGCGTCGCCACCATTCATGAAGCGCAAGGTCGCATCGGTCTCCTCGCAGCACACCTGCGCCCGATCTATCGACCGGTGCGTGTGGCCGGCAACGCACTGACCTGTGAAGTCGCCCCCGGCGACAACTGGTCGATCCACGTGGCGGTCGAGATGGCCAAGCCCGGCGACATCCTGGTCGTCACTCCCACCAGTCCCTGTGACGACGGCTACTTCGGTGAGCTGCTGGCCACCAGCCTCGTGGCCCACGGTGTGCGGGGACTCGTCATCGACGCCGGCGTGCGCGATATCGCGGAGTTGACCGAGATGCACTTCCCCGTCTGGTCCAAGACGGTCAGTGCGCGCGGCACCGTGAAGGAGACGCCCGCCAACGTCCAAACACCGATCGTGTGCGCCGGCGAGTACGTGCGTCCGGGCGACGTCGTCGTTGCGGATGACGACGGTGTCGTCGTCGTGCGACGCGAGGATGCGGCCACGGTCCTCGCCGCCTCGAAGGAGCGTGAAGCCGGCGAAGAAAGAAAGCGAGCACGATTGGCGAGCGGTGAACTCGGTTTGGATATCTATTCCATGCGCGAGAAACTCGCACAACGAGGTCTGACGTACGTCGAGGAACCGACGTCATGACGAGTCAGATGGCGATCCGGTGCTCGGTCCTTCGAGGCGGCACCTCCAAGGGCCTCTACTTTCACTTCGGCGACTTGCCCACCGAGCGAGCGACGCGCGACGCGGTACTCCTCGCCGCCATGGGTTCACCCGATGTCCGCGAGATCGACGGCATGGGAGGCGGACACCCCTTGACGTCCAAGGTCGCCCTGGTGCGAACGTCGGCGCGTGAGGACGCCGACGTTGACTATCTCTTCTTGCAGGTGTGGCCGGACCGCGCCGAGGTATCGGATACGCAGAACTGCGGGAACCTCCTCGCGGGCGTCGGGCCCTTCGCCATCGAGGAGAGCCTCGTCGCGGCGACGGGTGAGACGACCAACGTACGAATCTGGATGGAGAACACCGGGAGCCTCGCCGTCGCGACGGTGCAGACACCTAAAGGCCGTGTGCGCTACGAGGGTGACGCGCACATCGACGGCGTCCCCGGGACCCATGCGCCCATCAACATCGAGTTCCTCGACGTCGCCGGTTCCACCTGCGGGTCCCTCCTGCCGACCGGCAACGTCGTCGAGGTCATCGAGGGCATCCGAGTGACCTGCATCGACAACGGTATGCCGGTCGTGTGCATGGCGGCTGAAGAAGTAGGTCTGAGCGGTTACGAGGACCCCACCACCATCGAGAGCAATCAGATGGTCTGTGAGCTCGTCGAACGGATTCGCCTCGCCGCCGGGCCCCTGATGAACCTCGGCGACGTGACGAATGCCACGGTGCCCAAGATGTGTCTCCTGGCCCAGTCCCAGCACGGGGGGACGGTCTCGACACGAACCTTCATCCCCAAACGGGTGCACGACTCCATCGGGGTCTTCGGCGCGCTGTCGGTCGCCACCGCCTGTCTCCTGCCCGGCTCGGTGGCCGCCGACATTTCGGGCGTTGAGGTCAGTGAGCACGCCGTCCTCGACATCGAGCACCCGTCGGGCTACTTCTCGGTCACGCTCGACGTGAGCCGACACGGCGATGAGGTCGTCGTGGACCACGCGGCACTCGTGCGCACGGCCCGTCTTTTGATGCGCGGCGACGTCTTTGTTCCTTCGGCGGTGTGGCCCGACCGATGATTATCGACTGTCACGGTCACTACACGACGGCCCCCGAGGCGCACAATCTGTGGCGCAAGGCGCAGGTCGCCGCGTACGAGGGAGCGACGTCCGTTCCGAGCTACCCGACGATCTCCGATGACGAGATCGTCGAGAGCATCGAGAGCAATCAGCTTCGACTGCTGCACGAGCGCGGTGCGGACATGACCATCTTCTCGCCGCGCGCGTCAGCCATGGAACACCACGTGGGCGACGTGTCGGTCTCTCACACGTGGTCGCGCGTCTGCAATGACCTCATCAAACGAGTCGTCGACCTCTACCCCGCCTCCTTCATCGGCGTGGCCCAACTTCCCCAGTCACCGGGTGTCGACGTCAGTGACTGCGTCGATGAGCTCAAGCGCTCCGTGCTCGATCTCGGTTTCGTGGGTTGCAACCTGAGCCCCGATCCGAGCGGCGGACGATGGTCCGGCCCCCCACTGACGGATCGCTACTGGTACCCCATCTACGAGACGATGGTGGAACTCGACGTGCCGGCGATGATCCACGTCTCGAGCAGCTGCAATCCCAACTTCCACGCCACCGGTGCGCACTACATCAACGCCGACACCACGGCGTTCATGCAACTCATCCAGGGTGACCTCTTCGCCGACTTCCCCTCACTGCGTTTCGTCATCCCCCACGGCGGCGGGGCCGTGCCCTATCACTGGGGCCGCTATCGCGGATTGGCCGACATGCTCGGCACGCCGCCGCTCGCCTCGCACCTGATGAACAACGTCTACTTCGACACCTGCGTGTACCACCAGCCGGGCATCAATCTACTGTTCGAGGTCATCGAAACGAAGAACATCCTCTTCGGATCAGAGATGCTCGGCGCGGTTCGCGGCGTCGATCCCGAGACGGGTAACTACTTCGACGACACCAAGATCTACGTCGACGCGCTCAATCTCTCCCCCGACGATCGAACGAAGGTCTACGAAGGCAACGCCCGACGCGTCTACCCGAGACTCGACGCGCAACTCCTCGCTCGAAGCGGTGCGTCGTGACGACCTTCACGGTCGACGCCGACTGGCTCGCGTTCGATCCGCACCCGTCACGCCCGACGTTCGCGCTCCCCGCCGGCGCCGTTGACGCCCACTGCCACGTCTTTGGTCCCGGCGACCAATTCCCGTACGCGCCCGAGCGCAAGTACACGCCGTGCGACGCCGGCAAGGACCAACTCTTCGCGCTACGCGACCACCTCGGTTTCGATCGCAACGTGGTCGTGCAGGCCACCTGTCATGGCGCGGACAATCGCGCGATGCTCGACGTCCTCACCTCGTCAAAGGGCCGCGCTCGCGGGGTCGCGACCGTGACGAGCGACGTCAGTTACGAAGAGTTGGCCATGTTCCACGAACTCGGCGTGCGCGGCGTGCGTTTCAACTACGTGCGACGACTGGTCGATCCCGAGCCCGACGCGTACTACCGCGAGATCGTGAACAAGATCGCCCCCTTCAACTGGCACGTGGTCATCTACTTCGAGGCTGCCGACCTGGTCGAACGGTGGAACTTCTTTACGTCGCTCGACGCCGTCGTTGTGGTCGACCACATGGGACGTCCCGACGTCACCAAGTCGGTCGACGGTCCGGAGTTCGCGCGGTTCTTGCGATTGATGGACGGGCACGAGAACATCTGGTGCAAGGTCACCTGCCCCGAACGCATCAGCGTCACCGGTCCACCCGGGTTCGACGACGTGGTCCCCTTCGCGAGGCGGGTCGTCGAACGTTTCCCCGACCGCGTGCTCTGGGGGACGGACTGGCCACACCCGAATCTTCGCGGCTTCATGCCCGACGACGGCAAGTCCGTCGACTTCATCCCGCGGATCGCCGTGAACGAAGAGCTCCAACGTAAACTTCTGGTCGATAATCCGATGCGGTTGTATTGGGGAGATGACGTATGAATGACCACGAGGAGTTCGACGACATCCCCGGCACGACGGTCTTCACGACGCAACGTTCGCGCCAAGGATTCCATCTCAACCAGTTCTGCATGAGCCTGATGAAGGCGGAGAATCGTGAACGATTTAGGGCCGACGAGCGCGCGTACCTCGACGAATGGCCAATGACCGAAGCCCAGAAGCAGGCCGTGCTGGCGCGCGACTACAACGCCGCCATCGCCGAAGGCGGCAACATCTACTTCCTCGCCAAGATCTTCGCGACGGACGGCAAGAGTTTTCAAGAGGCCGCGGCGTCGATGACGGGTATGACGACCGACGAGTACGCCGCCATGATGCTCGCCGGAGGCCGCTCGCCCGAGGGTCAGCGCTCCATTCGAGAGGGTTACTGACGTGGCGCGCATCACGGCCGGCGTCGCCACGAGTCACGTCCCCGCCATCGGTGCCGCCCTGGACCTCGGTAAGTCCGACAACGACTACTGGAAACCTCTGTTCGATGGCTACGACTGGTCCAAGGCGTGGATCGCGAACGAGAGACCCGACGTGATCTTTCTCGTCTACAACGACCACGCGTCGGCGTTCGATCTCGCGGTGCTGCCCACGTTCGCCATTGGCTGCGCCGAGCGCTACGCCATCGCCGACGAGGGCTTCGGGCCGCGCCCCGTGCCCGAGGTCCTTGGCCACGCCGACCTCGCCTGTCACATCGCCGAGTCGCTCATCCTGGACGAGTTCGATATGACCATCGTCAACGAGATGTCCGTCGATCACGGCCTGACCGTGCCACTCTCCTTGATGTACGGACAACCGGCCGCCTGGCCCGTCAAGGTCGTGCCGCTCGCGGTCAACGTCGTGGAGTACCCCCAGCCGACCGGCAACCGGTGCTTCGAACTGGGCAAGGCCATCCGTCGAGCGATCCGCAGCTACCCCGAGGACCTGAACGTGCAGGTCTGGGGCACCGGCGGGATGAGCCACCAACTCCAAGGCCCGAGGGCCGGATTCATCAACTCCGCGTTCGACCACGAGTTCTTCGACCAGCTGGTCAACGATCCCGACACCTTGAAGAAGGTCCCCCACCTCGAGTACCTGCGGGAGTCCGGCTCCGAGGGCATCGAGATGATCATGTGGCTGATCATGCGCGGGGCGCTCGGCAAGAAGGTGAAGGAGCTCTATCGCTTCTACCACGTGCCGGCC
>Ga0182012_10003147_pt1 | contig 17633 bp, 19 predicted proteins | sample 612S2SmetaG_FD_120486 | JGI IMG/M metagenome (GOLD analysis project Ga0182012, IMG submission 120486) | Permafrost microbial communities from Stordalen Mire, Sweden - 612S2S metaG | ecosystem: Environmental > Terrestrial > Soil > Wetlands > Permafrost | place: Sweden: Stordalen | collected...
GGGCGCGATATTGATTGACCGCAACGGCGATTCGGTGACCGCGGGGGTGCATCCGATGGGCGACCTGGCGCCGCGCGACGTCGTCGCCGGTGCCGTCGACGCGCGGCTGAAGGCCACCGGCGACGCCTGCGTCTACCTGGACGCCCGCGGCATCGACGGCTTTGAGGCCCGCTTCCCAACCGTCACGGCCGCGTGCCGGGCGGCCGGGATCGACCCGGTCCGGCAACCGATCCCGGTGGTTCCGGGAGCGCACTACAGCTGCGGCGGCATCGTCACCGACGTGTACGGCCAAACCGAGCTGCCGGGCCTCTACGCGGCGGGCGAGGTGGCCCACACCGGGATGCACGGCGCCAACCGGCTGGCGTCCAACAGCCTGCTCGAAGGTTTGGTGGTCGGCGGGCGCGCCGGACAGGCCGCGGCCGCCCATGCGTTAGGGGCCGGCCGGTCGCGCGCGACCATGCCCGAGCCGATCGTCCACACCGCGCCGAAGCGCCGCGAACTGCAGCGTTCGATGAGCCGCGATGCCTCGGTGGTGCGCAGTGCCGCCGGGCTGCAGCGTTTGGCCCAGGCGCTGGCTCAGGCGCGGGTTCGCGACGTGGCCGATCGTCGCGGTTTCGAGGACGTGGCGCTGGCGCTGACCGCCCGGGCCGTGACCGCCGCGGCCCTGGCCCGCAACGAAAGTCGCGGTTGCCACCACCGGGCGGAATACCCGGGCGCCGTGCCGGAAGAGGCACGCAGCATCGTGGTTCGGCTCAACGACGATCATCAGGCGGTGCGTGCGGAGGCGTTGGCGGCGGCGTGCTGATGACGCTCTCCGACAGCGAGCTGTCGGCCGCTCGGGACATCATCCGGCGCGGTCTCGAAGAGGACCTGCGCTACGGGCCCGACATCACCACCGCGGCGACGGTGCCCGCGGGAGCCGTGGCCACGGCGTCGATGGTGCCGCGCGAGCCCGGCGTGATCGCCGGGGTCGACATCGCCCTGCTGGTGCTCGACGAGGTGCTCGGCGCCGGCGGCTACCAGGTGCTCGACCGCGTCCAGGACGGTGCCCGGTTGCAGCCGGGCGAGTCGCTGCTGACGCTGCGGGCCGAAACCCGCGGCCTGTTGACCGCGGAGCGGACCATGCTCAACCTGATCTGCCACCTGTCCGGCATCGCGACGGTGACGGCCGCGTGGGTCGATGCCGTCGACGGTACTCACGCCAAGGTGCGCGACACCCGCAAGACGCTGCCCGGCCTGCGTGCGCTGCAGAAGTACGCGGTGCGCGTCGGCGGCGGCGTCAACCACCGGCTGGGGCTGGGCGACGCGGCATTGATCAAGGACAACCACGTCGCGGCCGCGGGATCGGTGGTCGAGGCGTTGCGGGCGGTACGCGACGCCGCTCCCGGGCTGCCGTGCGAGGTCGAGGTGGATTCGCTGGAGCAGCTTGATGAGGTGCTGGTCGAAAAGCCCGAGCTGATCCTGCTGGACAACTTCCCGGTGTGGCAGACGCAGATGGCCGTGCAGCGCCGCGATGCGCGCGCACCCGCCGTGCTGCTCGAGTCGTCCGGCGGGCTCAGCCTGGAGACCGCGGCGACCTACGCGGCGACCGGCGTCGACTTCCTGGCCGTCGGGGCGTTGACCCACTCGGTGCGGGTGCTCGACATCGGTCTGGACATGTAACTCAGTTTTCCGGGCCGCGCTGCAACAGGGTGTCGCGGATGATTCCGCCGCCGAGGCCGGACAAAATGGCCGGCGAGACAAGGCCGATCGGATCCATCCGCTGCTCGCGCGCCACGATTCCACCGAGCAGGGCGTTACCGAACACCCCGGTGAGGTCGATCACCCGGAGAAACTGGTCAACCGTGCCGCTCATCCGACAGTGTGTACCACTGGTTACTGTCGCAGGCGATGACTACTTACCAGACACTCACGTTCGAGCAGAGCGGACCCGTCACTCGGATCGTGCTCAACCGGCCCGACGCGGCCAACGGCATCAATGACACGTTGGCCGCTGAATTAGCCGACGCCGCGGTGCGATGCGATGTGGCCGAGACCAAGGTGGTGCTCCTTACCGGGGCGGGACGGTTCTTTTGCGCGGGGGGCGACTTGAAGGCGATGGCCGCGTCCCCGCTGGGGACCGGCCGATTCGTCAAGGGCATCGCCGACGACCTGCACCGCGCGATCTCGACGCTTGCGCGGATGGACGCCGTGTTGATCACCGCGGTCAACGGCGTAGCCGCGGGGGCGGGTTTCAGCCTCGCGGTGATCGGGGATCTCGTGCTGGCCGCCGAGTCCGCGTCGTTCACGATGGCCTACACCAAGGCCGGGCTGAGCCCCGACGGCAGCTCGTCGTACTACCTGCCGCGGCTCGTCGGGGTTCGCCGCACCCAGGAACTGATGCTCACCAACCGGCGGCTGTCGGCTCCGGAGGCATTGCAATGGGGATTGGTCACCGAAGTCGTGCCCGCCGACGAGCTGTCCACCCGCGCTGACGCGCTGGCCGCTGAAATGGCTTCCGCGGCGGGGGCTTCCAACGCGGCCGTGAAGAAACTTCTGCTGCTGAGCTTCGGGAACGGCCTCGAGGAACAGATGGAGATCGAAGGCCGGACCATCGCGGCGTGCGCCGACCACGCCGACGGCCGCGAGGGTATCGACGCGTTCCTGAACAAACGCGCGCCGAAGTTCGCCTGACGGTTCCTCCCACAGCGTCGAGCGTGCATCCTGGGCGGCAAAACTGCCGAAATCCCGCCCTACGCGCACACCTAAAGCCATTCGCGCACAGTCAAAGCCGCCAGTGCACACTCAACACCGCAGCAACGTGCGCGCGGCCGGCTTGGCGGCGTTGAGGGCGGCCGGATCACCCGCGATCCGGGACAGGATCAGCGCCCCCTCGATCAGCGAGATAACCGCGATCGCAACAGTTTCCGCGTCCTCATCTGACCACGCCTCCGAGGTGAGCCGATCCTCGATGGCCGCGCACCAACCCGTGAAGGCGCGCGCCGAGGCGGCGCGCACCAACGGACTGGCGTTCACCGACTCGGTGGCGATCGGCTCGATCGGGCAACCGTCGCGCTGATCGCCGGCCAGCCCGGCCGCCAGCAGGTCGATCCACCGATCGACGATGTCGGCCACCGGCCGCCCGCCATCGAGGAATCGGCGCAGGAGTTGCTCGATGTCCGCCCCGGCGGACTCAACGACCGCTGCCGCCAACTGCTGCTTGCCCTGTGGGAAGTGGTGATACAGCGAACCGGCCTTGACGTCGGCCTCGTCCAGGATCTGGTTGAGTCCGGTCGCCGCATAGCCCTGACGCCGGAACAGGGTGGCGGCGCTGTCGATCAGCGCTGCGCGGCTGCGGTCTGGGCGGGGCACGAGTCTTGACAATACTTGAATGATCACTCAAGAATGCTGAGATGAGGCAGCTGACGTTCGAAGAGGCCGGGCGATACGCGTGGCGGGAGGTGCCCGACCCGGAGCTCACCGCGGCGGAACAGGCGCTGGTCAGGCCTTTAGCGGTGGCGTGCTGTGATCTCGACGTCGCCGTCGCCCATGGCTACGCACCGTTGCCGCCCGGGTACGCCGTCGGTCATGAAGGGCTGGCGGAGGTCGTCGCGGTGGGAGACGGCGTCACCGGCGTTCGGCCGGGCGACCGGGTGGTGGTGCCTTTTCAGATCAGCTGCGGCGACTGCCGCGAATGCCGGCGCGGCGCGACGGGGTCCTGCGGCTCGGTGCCACTGATGGCGATGTACGGCCTGGGCCCGTTGGCCGGCCTCAACGGCGGCGGGTTCATGTCGGATCTGGTGCTGGTGCCGTACGCCGATGCGATGCTGATCGGCGTCCCGGATGCGGTGGACCCCATCTCGATCGCTTCCCTGTCGGACAACATTCCCGACGGCTGGCGGGCCGTCGGGCCGTTTAGCGAGGAGTTGGCCCACCTCGATCCGGCCGATCGCCGCGTCCTCGTGGTGGGCCGGCTCTCGATCGGGCTGTACGCGGCGGCCTTCGCCGCCGCGCTGGGAGCCCACGTCGACTACGTCGACACCGACGCGCGGCGCCTGGCGGCCGCCGAAAAACTGGGCGCCGTGGTCCACGATCTGGCGAAACCGGACAAGTCATGGGATCCCTATCCGGTGACGGTGCACACCTCGGGCAATCCGTCGTCGCTGGCCGCGACGCTGCGGGCAACCTGGCCCGACGGCGTGTGCACCGACACCGGGATCTATTACCAACCCACCGTCGAGATGCCGTTGCTGCCGATGTACACCCGCGGCGTGCGGTTCGTCACCGGCCGCGTCAACGCGCGGGCCGCCATTCCCGGTGTCCTGGAACTGCTGAGCCGTTGCGACCTATCGCCGGCCGTCGACCGGATCGTTTCCTGGGAAGACGCTCCGTCGGTGTGGCCGACGATGACCGGAAAAACCGTCTTCACCAGGGCCTGAAGGGCTTGATCGAGTCACATGTGCCACAGGAGTCACCGCGCCGGCCGGCACCACTCGTGCCCGCCTTGCAGCGACAGCTGGCGAGCGCTGGCCCGGAGTCGCTGAGAGGTGGGCAAAGATCGTGCCGGCCCCGCCAGGGACTCGTGTGGCGGATGTGACTAGTCAGCCACGTCGGCCACGAAAACTCCCATGCGGCGCAACTGAGCCCCCGCCATTCGCGGCAGGCCTTCGGGATCGGAGCCTGCGGGCAGAATCCGCGGGTTGACGAGGTGCACCTCGTGGCTGCCGAAGCGCACGTCGGCCTCTCCGGCGGCCAACACGTTCTTGACCCAGTTCGTCTTGCCGTGGGCCAGCGCAATGGCCAGCACGTTTCCCTTGCGGTACGTGGTCACGATGGTCTCGTACGGTTTGCCGGAGGTGCGGCCGCGATGCGTGATGGTCGCGGTTCCGGGCAGGAAGCGCGCGATCGGTTTGACCACCCGGTTGAGGTATTTGATCTGAAGGTTCTCGAACCAGACCGGGAAAACCATCGGGACGCCCGGGGCGTTGTTGGGGTGATTCTTCCTAGACATGAGGCGCACTGTACCGGTCGAAAAATTAGTTGAGCTGCTCTGGGACAATGGGTGCTGTGACCACCACGCAGCCCTTGCTGGCCCGCATCGACTTGCGGGGCGCGGAGTTGACGGCTGCCCGCCTGCGCGCGGCCCTACCGCGGGGTGGCGCCGACGTGGAAACGGTGCTGGCTGCCGTGCGCCCGATCGTACAAGCGGTCGCCGAGCGCGGCGCCGAGGCGGCCTTGGAGTTCGGTGTGTCGTTCGACGGCGTGCGGCCAGCGACGGTTCGGGTGCCCGACGCGGCGCTCGACGCCGCGCTGGCCGGGCTGGACCCCGACGTGCGCGACGCGCTGCAGGTGATGATCCAGCGGACCCGCGCCGTGCACGCTGACCAGCGCCGCACCGAGGTCACCACCACGCTTGGCCCCGGGGCGACCGTCACCGAGCGGTGGGTTCCCGTCGAGCGAGTGGGCCTGTACGTGCCCGGCGGCAACGCGGTGTACCCGTCCAGCGTGATCATGAACGTGGTGCCGGCGCAGGCGGCCGGTGTCGACTCCCTGGTGGTGGCCAGCCCGCCGCAGGCGGATTCACCGGGCCAGTTCAAGGGACTGCCGCATCCGACGATCCTGGCCGCGGCCAGGCTGCTCGGTGTCGACGAGGTGTGGGCCGTGGGCGGGGCCCAGGCCGTCGCACTGCTGGCCTACGGCGGCACCGACACCGACGGCGCAGAACTCGCTCCCGTCGACATGATCACCGGACCCGGCAACATCTACGTCACCGCCGCCAAACGGCTGTGTCGCTCCCAGGTGGGTATCGACGCCGAAGCCGGTCCCACCGAGATCGCCATCCTGGCGGACCACACCGCCGGCCCGGCGCACGTGGCCGCGGACCTGATCAGTCAGGCCGAGCACGACGAGATGGCCGCCAGTGTGCTGGTGACCCCAAGCCTGGACCTCGCCGATGCCGTCGACAGCGAAGTGGCGGCCCAGCTGCAGACCACGGTGCACGCCGGCCGGGTGACGACCGCGCTGAGTGGACCGCAATCGGCGATCATCCTGGTCGACGACCTGGACGCCGGGATCAAGGTCGTCAACACCTACGCCGCCGAACACCTGGAGATCCAAACCGCCGACGCCCCGCGGGTGGCCGGTCAAATTCGTTCGGCCGGAGCCATTTTCGTCGGTCCGTACTCGCCGGTCAGCCTCGGCGACTACTGCGCCGGATCCAACCACGTGCTGCCGACCGCGGGCAGCGCCCGGCATTCCAGCGGCCTGTCGGTGCAGACGTTCCTGCGCGGCATCCACGTCGTCGACTACACCGAGGCGGCCCTCAAAGACGTCTCCGGACACGTCATCACCCTGTCCAAGGCCGAAGACCTGCCGGCGCACGGTGAGGCAGTGCGGCGGAGGTTCGAGCGATGAGCAAGCCCACGCTGGACGACCTGCCGCTGCGCGACGACCTGCGCGGCAAATCGCCCTACGGCGCGCCGCAATTGGCGGTTCCGGTGCGGCTGAACACCAACGAGAACCCGCACCCGCCCACCCAGGCACTGGTCGACGACGTCGTGCGTTCGGTGCGGGAAGTCGCTGGCGAGCTGCACCGTTACCCCGACCGCGACGCGGTGGCCCTGCGCCGTGATCTGGCCAGCTACCTCACCGCGCAGACCGGCAGTCAGGTCAGTGTCGAAAACGTCTGGGCCGCCAACGGTTCCAACGAGATCCTGCAACAGCTGCTGCAGGCGTTCGGCGGCCCGGGCCGCAGCGCGATCGGGTTCGTGCCGTCCTACTCGATGCACCCGATCATCTCCGACGGCACCCGCACCGAGTGGCTCGAGGCGCCCCGCGCCGACGACTTCGGCCTGGACCTGGATGCCGCCGTCGCCGCCGTCGCCGAGCGCAAGCCCGATGTGGTGTTCATCGCCAGCCCCAACAACCCTTCCGGACAGAGCATTTCGCTCGCGGATCTACGCAGGCTGCTCGACGTGGTGCCGGGGATTTTGATCGTCGACGAGGCCTATGGTGAGTTCTCTTCGCAACCCAGCGCGGTGACCCTGGTCGAGGAATATCCGACCCGGCTCGTCGTCACCCGAACCATGAGCAAGGCGTTCGCCTTCGCCGGCGGCAGGCTCGGCTACCTGGTCGCCACGCCGGCGCTGGTTGAGGCGCTGTTACTGGTGCGGCTGCCGTATCACCTGTCGTCGGTCACTCAAGCTGCCGCCCGGGCCGCGCTGCGGCACGCCGACGACACCTTGGGCAGCGTCGCCACGCTGATAGCCGAACGCGAACGCGTCGCAACGACATTGAACGGCATGGGTTTTCGGGTGATCCCCAGCGATGCAAACTTCGTGTTGTTCGGACACTTCGCCGATGCGCCGGCCGCGTGGCAACGTTATCTAGACGCCGGCGTCCTGATCCGCGACGTCGGGATCCCCGGCTACCTGCGCGCCACCACGGGTCTGGCCGACGAGAACGACGCGTTCCTTAAAGCGAGCGCGCAGATCGCCGCCACCGAACTGACCCCCGTCACCCCCGTAGGAGCATCGTGAGTCGTCGAGCGCGCGTCGAGCGCACCACCAAGGAATCCGACATCCTCATCGAGCTCGACCTCGACGGCACCGGGCAGGTGCACGTCGACACTGGTGTGCCGTTCTACGACCACATGCTGACGGCGCTGGGCAGCCACGCCAGCTTCGACCTGACCATTCGCACCAAAGGCGACGTCGAGATCGAGGGGCACCACACGATCGAAGACACCGCGATCGCGCTGGGCCAGGCGCTCGGGCAGGCCCTGGGCGACAAGAAGGGCATCCGCCGGTTCGGGGACGCTTTCATCACGATGGACGAGACGCTGGCGCACGCCGTGGTCGACGTGTCCGGCCGGCCCTATTGTGTGTGCACCGGGGAGCCGGATCACCTGCGCCACACGACCATTGCCGGAAGCTCGGTGCCTTACCACACCGTCATCAACCAGCACGTGTTCGAATCGCTGGCGGCCAACGCCCGCATCGCGCTGCACGTGCGCGTGCTGTACGGGCGCGACCCGCACCACATCACCGAAGCGCAGTACAAGGCCGTCGCCCGCGCGTTGCGTCAGGCCGTCGAGCCCGATCCCCGGGTGTCCGGCGTGCCGTCCACCAAAGGCGTTTTGTGACAGCGAAATCGGTGGTGGTGCTCGATTACGGCTCGGGCAATTTACGTTCCGCCCAGCGCGCGCTGCAGCGCGTCGGGGCGTCGGTCGAAGTGACCGCCGACGTGGAGGCCGCGATGGCCGCCGACGGACTGGTGGTGCCCGGCGTCGGCGCGTTCGAGGCCTGCATGACCGGCCTGCGGAAGATCGCGGGCGAGCGGATCATCGCCGATCGGGTCGCCGCCGGGCGCCCGGTGCTGGGGGTGTGCGTCGGCATGCAGATTCTGTTCGCCCGTGGCGTCGAGTTCGGCGTGGAGACGAAGGGCTGCGGGCAGTGGCCCGGCGCCGTCACCCGGCTGGACGCACCGGTGGTCCCGCACATGGGCTGGAACGTGGTGGATCCCGCGCCGGGCAGCACGCTTTTCAAAGGAATGGACGCCGGCACGCGTTTCTATTTCGTGCACTCCTACGCCGCGCAGCACTGGGAAGGCTCACCGGAGGCGCTGCTGACCTGGGCGACGCATCAGGTGCCGTTTCTAGCCGCGGTGGAAGGCGGACCTTTGGCCGCAACGCAATTCCACCCGGAAAAGAGCGGCGACGCAGGTGCGGCCGTGCTGAGCAACTGGGTCGAGGCCCTATGACCACCCCCACCCCTCCGCGAAACTGTGTTCCGCTACACAAACGCCGTGAAGAGGCGTCGCTGCTAACAGTCTCGCTGCGGCCGCAGGAGGAGAACGCGTGCTGATCTTGTTACCCGCCGTCGACGTCGTCGAGGGTCGTGCCGTGCGCCTGGTGCAGGGCAAGGCCGGCAGCGAAACCGAATACGGCTCGGCGCTGGACGCCGCGCTGGCCTGGCAGCGCGACGGCGCCGACTGGATCCACCTGGTCGACCTGGACGCCGCGTTCGGCCGCGGCTCCAACCGCGAACTGCTGGCCGAGGTCGTCGGCAAGCTCGATGTGCAGGTCGAGATGTCCGGTGGGATCCGCGACGACGACTCCCTCACAGCGGCGCTGGCCACCGGCTGCGCTCGCGTCAACCTCGGGACCGCCGCCCTGGAGAACCCGCAGTGGTGTGCGCGGGCCATCGCCGAACACGGCGACAAGGTCGCGGTCGGATTGGACGTCCAGATCGTGGAGGGCGAGCACCGGTTGCGGGGCCGCGGTTGGGAAACCGACGGGGGCGACCTGTGGGGCGTACTGGAACGCCTTGACAGCGAGGGGTGTTCGCGGTTCGTCGTCACCGACGTCACCAAGGACGGCACCCTGGGCGGTCCCAATCTCGAACTACTGGCTCGTGTCACCGATCGCACCGATGCCCCGGTCATCGCGTCCGGCGGGGTATCCAGCTTGGATGACCTGCGCGCGATCGCCACACTGACGGGTCGCGGGGTCGAGGGCGCCATCGTGGGCAAAGCCCTCTACGCCGGTCGGTTCACCCTGCCGCAGGCGCTGCACGCGGTGCGGGAGTAGACGCCGCAATGGATCTGGATAAGCTGGTCGGACCCGCGGTTGAAAAAGCATCGGCAATCCTGGACTCTGCGGTGCAGCCGTTTCTGCTGGGCCATCGTGCCGATTCGGCCGTCCGCAAGAAGGGCAACGACTTCGCCACCGAGGTCGATCTTGCGATCGAGCGCCAGGTTGTCGCAGCGTTGGAAGAGGCGACCGGCATCGGGGTGCACGGCGAAGAATTCGGCGGCGCGGCCGTCGACTCGCCGTGGGTGTGGCTGCTGGACCCGATCGACGGCACGTTCAACTACGCCGCAGGCTCGCCAATGGCCGCGATTCTGCTGGGCCTGCTGCACGACGGCGATCCGGTGGCCGGCCTGACCTGGCTGCCGTTCACCGGTGAGCGCTACACGGCTGTAGCGGGCGGACCGTTGCTGAAGAACGGTGTCCCGCAGCCGGCGTTGGCGCACACCGAACTGTCTGAGGCTCTCATCGGTGTCGGCACCTTCAACGCGGACTCCCGCGGCCGATTTCCCGGACGCTATCGGATCGCGGTACTGGAGAAGCTCAGCCGGTATTCGTCGCGGCTCCGCATGCACGGATCCACCGGCATCGACCTTGCCTTTGTTGCCGACGGAATCCTGGGCGGGGTAGTAAGTTTCGGTGGACACGTGTGGGATCATGCGGCCGGGGTCGCGCTGGTCCGCGCAGCCGGCGGCGTGATCACCGACATCGCGGGTGAACCGTGGACACCCGAGTCGCGCTCCGTGCTGGCCGGACCACCTGGCGCGTACCTCGAGATCCTGAAAATCCTGCACAGCGTCGGCAAACCGGAGGACTACTGAGATGTACGCCGGTAACGGCCTTGCCGTACGGGTGATCCCGTGCCTGGACGTCGACGACGGCCGAGTGGTCAAGGGAGTCAATTTCGCGAACCTGAGGGACGCGGGCGATCCCGTGGAGCTCGCCGCCGCCTATGACGCCGAAGGTGCCGACGAGCTGACCTTCCTCGACGTGACCGCGTCGTCGTCGGGCCGGGCCACCATGCTGGATGTGGTGCGCCGCACCGCCGAGCAGGTGTTCATCCCGCTGACGGTCGGCGGCGGGGTGCGTACCGTGGCCGACGTCGACATCCTGCTGCGCGCGGGGGCCGACAAGGTTTCGGTCAACACCGCCGCCATCGCCCGCCCGGACCTACTGGCCGAAATGGCAACACAATTCGGCTCCCAGTGCATTGTGTTGTCCGTCGACGCCCGAACTGTGCCAATCGGGCCCGACGGGCCTAAGCCCACACCGTCTGGCTGGGAAGTCACCACCCACGGCGGCCGTCGCGGCACCGGCATCGATGCCGTCGAATGGGCCGCCCGCGGCGCCGACCTCGGGGTGGGGGAGATCCTGCTGAACTCGATGGACGCCGACGGCACCAAAGCCGGGTTCGATTTGGCGATGCTGCGGGCGGTGCGCGCCGCGGTCACAGTGCCGGTGATCGCCAGCGGCGGCGCCGGGGCGGCCGAACACTTCGCGCCCGCGGTTGCCGCGGGTGCAGACGCGGTGTTGGCGGCCAGCGTCTTTCACTTCGGCGAGCTCACCATCGGGCAGGTTAAGGCCGCGATGGCCGCGGAAAAAATCACCGTAAGGATCACCGCGCGATGACCCTCGACCCGGATATCGCTGTCCGCCTCAAGCGCAATGCCGAAGGTCTGTTCACCGCCATCGTCCAGGAGCGCGGCACCGGTGATGTGCTGATGGTTGCCTGGATGGATGACGAGGCGCTAGCCCGCACCCTGGAAACACGCGAGGCAACGTACTATTCGCGATCCCGCAACGAACAGTGGATCAAAGGCGCGACATCCGGGCACACCCAGCATGTCCATTCGGTCCGCCTGGACTGCGACGGCGATGCCGTGCTGTTGACGGTGGACCAGGTCGGCGCCGCTTGCCACACCGGCGACCACAGTTGCTTTGACGCCGACGTGCTGCTGCAAGCGGAGAACTAACCGACGTCCAACCCGTTGGCCGCGGCGATCGCGGCGCGGGTCCATTCCTGATGGAAGACCGCGGGCTGGATGCGGTCGCGGCGAATGGTCTCAACGTCGATGGATCTGCCCGCCGTGACCGCGGTCGGCACCCGGAAGGAGTAGGCCGGTTCGTCAGTGGCGATGGCAAGCAGGGCGTCGGTGTCGGTAAAACTGTTGGCGCGCATGACGTCTGTTGCCCAGACGGACGGCTTGAGGCCGCCGAAGGTCTTGACGTAGAGCACCCATAGCCGGGTGCCGCGCAGGTTGTGAAGCTTGGTGACCGCTCTGTTCACCGCGTCGCGCTCAAGGGGCCCGAGCACGCCGGATTGATCGGTGACCTGGCTGGACAGCGTGATTGCCGGCGGCGAGGCGGTGCCGCTGGTCGGGGCCGCCACCGACGCCGACGACTTTTTCGCAGGGTGCTTGGATTTGTCGCCGAACACGTGGACGCCGACGAGTATCGCAGCCCCGGCCAGGACAACGGCGACGATCGCCCCGATCGCCGTTCCCGTACGCCGCCGGCCGCTGGGGGCTTGCGACGGTGGCTTCGAGGGTGGCGGAGCCATCAATGTGGTTGGCGCGTCGATGACTTCGGTGTGACCCGCAACCTCGGCCGGCGCGGTGTTCAGCTGGCTACCCAACGCGGCCGCGAAATCCGCGCACGTCGCGTAACGGTCGGCCGGGCTTTTGGCCAGCGCCTTGGCGATGGCGCCGTCGAGGTCTGCCAAATCGGGTCGGCGCTCACTGATGTGCGGCGGTGGCGCGGACAGGTGCTGCGTGATGACCACCGCCGGGTTGGAATGCTGAAAAGGAGCCGAGCCGGTCAACAGGTTGAACGCCGTGCAGGCGAGCGCGTACTGGTCGGCCCGCCCATCGAGATCGGCGCCCTGCAGTTGCTCGGGTGCGCAGTACGCGGTGGTGCCCACCAGCATGTTGGTCGCGGTCAGACCGCTGATATCGCCCAGTTCGCGGGCGATGCCGAAGTCCGCGAGCAGGACGCGCCGCCGGGGGCTGGCATCGCCCAGCAGGATGTTGGCGGGTTTGACGTCACGGTGCAGCAGTCCACGCGAGTGGGCGTAATCGAGCGCGTCGGCCACGGCCGAGACGATCGCGACGACGTCGGCTTTGGGCATGCCGGACGGGTACTGATCGCGCAGCAGTCTCGCGGCGTCGGTTCCCTCGACGTAGTCCATCGAGATCCACAGTTGTCCTTCGTATTCGCCGCGGTCGTGGATGCCGACGGTGTGCTCGTTGTACAGGCCGGCCGCCAGGTCGGCCTCTCTGTTGAAGCGCTGGCGAAACTCGTCGTTCGTGGTCAGTTCCCCGGGCAAGATTTTGAGGGCGTCGCGGCGCGGTAGCCGCGGATGCTGCGCCAGATACACCTGACCCATCCCGCCGGCCCCCAACCGCCTGACGATGGTGTACCCGGCAAACACGTGTCCTTCTTGCAGGCCATCGCTGTGCGGCATGTGAGCATGCTACTGAGCTGGCTGCGCGGCCACCGCGAGCAGACGCAAAAGCCCCCAAAACCGCAGGTCATTGGGGGCTTTTGCGTCTGCTCGCGCAAGGGAGTGCAGTTAGGCGGAAGTGTGCGCCCGCAGTGTTTCCAGGGCCTTATCGGCGTGAGAGTCCATGCTGATTTCGCTGGAGATCACGTCGAGCACCATGTGGTCGGTGTCGATGACAAAAGTCGTGCGTTTGACCGGCATGAACTTGCCGAGCAGACCGCGCTTGACGCCGAACTGGGCGGCGACGGTGCCCTCGGTGTCCGACAACAGCGGGTAGTCGAAGTTGCGCGTGTCGGCGAACTTCGCCTGCTTGTCGACGGGGTCCGTGCTGATGCCGACCCGGTTGGCCCCGACCGCGGCGAACTCCGAAGCCAGGTCGCGGAAGTGACAGGCCTCCTTGGTGCAGCCGGGTGTCATGGCGGCCGGATAGAAGAATAAGACGACGGGTCCACTCGCGAGCAAGGCGCTGAGCTTGCGTGGGGTTCCGGTCTGATCGGGCAGTTCGAAGTCGTCCACGACGTCACCAGGTTTCATGGCCGCCACGCTACGCCCGATTGCCTGACTCCTCAGCAGGCCGCCGTGCGGCCTACATCGTCGTCAGGCTACGCCCGATCGAGACGCTTGCGTTCGGGGGCCGCGCTGGTCGGGCTCGATCCGCCTATCTGCGAGGATGGTTCGGTGCAAGCCCACCTCGCCGCCACCACGTCACGGGCGGACTTCCGCGTGCTGGCGGCCGAGCACCGCGTGGTGCCGGTGACCCGGAAGGTCTTGGCCGACAGCGAGACGCCGCTGTCGGCCTACCGCAAACTGGCCGCGAATCGCCCGGGAACGTTCCTGCTCGAGTCCGCCGAGAATGGCCGCTCGTGGTCGCGGTGGTCGTTCATCGGCGCGGGCGCGCCGTCCGCACTGACCGTGCGTGACGGCCAGGCCGTATGGCTGGGTGCGGCGCCCAGGGACGCGCCCTCCGGAGGCGACCCGCTGGATGCGCTGCGGACCAGCCTCGAGCTGCTCGCCACGGCCGCCATGCCGGGTCTTCCGCCGCTGTCGGGCGGCATGGTCGGGTTTTTCGCCTATGACCTGGTGCGACGTCTGGAGCGGCTGCCCGAGTTGGTCGTCGACGACCTGCAATTGCCGGACATGCTGCTGCTATTGGCGACCGATGTGGCCGCGGTCGACCACCACGAGGGCACCATCACGCTGATCGCCAACGCGGTCAACTGGAACGGCACCGGCGATCGCGTCGACGGCGCCTACGACGACGCGATCGCGCGGCTGGACGTGATGACCGCGGCGCTGAGCCAGCCGCTGCCGTCGACGGTCGCCACGTTCAGCAGGCCCGAGCCTCGGCCCCGGGCGCAGCGCACCGTCGAGGAATACGGCGTGATCGTCGACCACCTCGTCGAGCAGATAGTGGCCGGGGAAGCCTTCCAGGTGGTGCCGTCGCAGCGCTTCGAGATGGACACCGATGTCGATCCGTTCGACGTGTACCGCATCCTGCGGGTCACCAATCCAAGCCCGTACATGTATCTGATGCATGTGCCGAATGCCAATGGGGAAACTGACTTTTCGATCGTCGGATCCAGCCCGGAGGCGCTCGTCACCGTCAACGACGGCTGGGCGCGGACGCATCCGATCGCCGGCACCCGGTGGCGCGGGGAGAACGAGGAAGAGGATCACCTGCTGGAAAAGGAGCTGCTGGCCGACGACAAAGAGCGAGCCGAGCACCTGATGCTGGTCGACCTGGGCCGCAACGACCTCGGCAGGGTCTGCACGCCGGGCACTGTCCGGGTCGAGGATTACAGCCACATCGAACGCTATAGCCACGTGATGCACCTGGTGTCCACGGTGACCGGGATGCTCGCCGAGGGGCGCACCGCCTTGGATGCGGTGACGGCCTGCTTCCCGGCCGGCACATTGTCGGGCGCCCCGAAAGTGCGGGCCATGGAACTCATCGAAGAGGTCGAGAAGACGCGCCGCGGCCTGTACGGCGGCGTGGTCGGTTATCTGGACTTCGCCGGCAACGCTGACTTCGCGATCGCCATCCGCACCGCACTGATGCGCGGCGGCACCGCGTATGTCCAAGCCGGTGGTGGGGTGGTGGCCGACTCGAATGGGCTTTACGAACACAACGAGGCCAGTAATAAGGCCCGGGCGGTGCTGAATGCGATCGCTGCGGCTGAGACGCTGGGCCCTCCGGATACAGCCGGGCAATCAAGGTCGGCCGATAATGCCTGATGCCCGATGACGACCCGGATAGCCCAGCTGCTGCTGGTGGTGGCAGCCGGGGCGTTGTGGGCGGCGTCGCGGATGCCCTGGGTGGTAATCCGGTCGTTCGACGGGCTCGGTCCGTCTACCGAGGTGACACTGTCCGGCGCGACGTGGTCGACGGCCCTGCTGCCGTTGGCGCTGCTCATGCTGGCAACGGCCGTCGCCGCGCTGGCGGTGCGGGGCTGGCCGCTGCGGGTGCTGGCGGCGCTGATGGCGCTGGCCAGCTTCGCGGTGGGCTATCTCGGCGTGAGCCTGTGGCGGCTGCCGGACGTGGCGGTACGCGGAGCCGACCTCGCGCATGTCTCGCTGGTGTCGCTGGTGGGAAGCGAACGGCGCTATTGGGGAGCAGGGGTCACGGTGGCCGCCGCGGCGTGCACTTTGGTAGCCGCCGTCTTGCTGATGCGGTCGGCTTCAACATCCAGAACATCCGGAACATCCGGAACATCCGGGTCAAACCGCCTGGCTACGACGAAATACGTGGCGCCTGCGGCCCGGCGTTCGATTGCCCGGGGCGATGACGCTGACCAGGCGAAGACGGCGACGGCGGAGACGCCGCAGATGTCGGAGCGGATGATCTGGGATGCCCTTGACGAGGGCCGCGACCCGACCGATCGGCCCCGCGAGTCTGACACCGAGGGTCGGTGAAGGACCGTGTGCGCACGGTCGCTACCCTTCATTGACGTCGGCGGAATCGGCTCGAAGCGGCAGGGTGACGACGGCGACGCAGAGTGAGAGTGTGAGAGGACCGACAGGCATGAGCCCGGCAAACGTGCTCGACTCCATCATAGAGGGAGTCAGGGCCGATACTGCCGTGCGCGAAGCCCGCGTCAGCCTGTCCGAGATCAAAGCCGCGGCCGCGGCGGCACCGCCGCCACTGGACGTGATGGCCGCCCTGCGCGAGCCCGGTATCGGCGTCATCGCCGAAGTGAAGCGCGCCAGCCCGTCGGCGGGATCCTTGGCGACCATCGCCGATCCGGCCAAGTTGGCCCGCGCTTACGAGGATGGCGGCGCCCGGATCATCAGCGTGCTGACCGAGGGGCGACGTTTTCGTGGCTCGCTCGACGATCTTGACGCGGTGCGTGCGGCTGTCTCGGTGCCGGTATTGCGCAAAGACTTTGTGGTGCAGCCATATCAGATTCACGAGGCGCGAGCGCACGGCGCCGACATGTTGTTGCTCATCGTTGCCGCCCTAGAGCAGTCGGCGTTGGCGTCGATGCTGGACCGCACCGAATCGCTTGGCATGACAGCTCTCGTCGAGGTGCACACCGAACAGGAGGCCGACCGGGCATTGAAGGCCGGCGCCAATGTGATTGGTGTCAACGCCCGCGACCTGACGACGCTGGAGGTGGACCGGGATTGCTTCGCGCGAATCGCTCCGGGCCTGCCCAGCAACGTGATCCGGATCGCCGAATCCGGTGTGCGCGGCACCGCGGACCTGTTGGCGTACGCCGGCGCGGGCGCCGACGCCGTCTTGGTTGGTGAAGGCCTTGTCAAAAGCGGCGACCCGCGTTCAGCGGTTGCCGATCTGGTCACCGCGGGCACCCACCCGTCCTGTCCGAAACCGGCTCGCTAGTCGGTGAACGACCCCGACGCTGAAACGTTGAACCAGATGAGTCGTACCCTCGTTGAGCATTGGTGATGGCAGAAGCAACCCGTCCGCACTCCCGTCCGGATCTTCCGCTTTCCAGTGCGGCCATCGCCGAACCCACCCGCCACGACCCCGACGCGAGCGGTCATTTCGGCGTGTACGGCGGGCGTTACGTCGCGGAGGCGCTGATGGCGGTGATCGAGGAGGTCACCGCCGCCTACGAGAAAGAACGGGTCGATCAGGATTTCCTGGACACCCTGGATGACTTGCAGGAGCATTATTCTGGCCGGCCCTCACCGCTGTACGAGGCAGTCCGGCTGAGCGAGCACGCGGGGTCGGCGCGCATCTTTCTCAAACGAGAAGATTTGAACCACACCGGTTCTCACAAGATCAACAATGTGCTCGGTCAGGCCTTGCTGGCCAAGCGAATGGGCAAGAAACGGGTGATCGCCGAGACGGGTGCCGGTCAGCACGGCGTGGCGACCGCGACCGCGTGCGCGTTGCTGGGCCTGGATTGTGTGATCTACATGGGCTCTGTCGACACCGCGCGCCAAGCGCTCAACGTCGCACGGATGCGACTGCTGGGTGCCGAGGTGGTCTCGGTGGAGAGTGGCTCGCAGACGCTCAAGGACGCCATCAACGAGGCGTTCCGGGATTGGGTTACCAACGCCGACAACACCTACTACTGCTTCGGCACCGCCGCCGGA
>Ga0182012_10003148_pt1 | contig 17630 bp, 14 predicted proteins | sample 612S2SmetaG_FD_120486 | JGI IMG/M metagenome (GOLD analysis project Ga0182012, IMG submission 120486) | Permafrost microbial communities from Stordalen Mire, Sweden - 612S2S metaG | ecosystem: Environmental > Terrestrial > Soil > Wetlands > Permafrost | place: Sweden: Stordalen | collected...
CTTTCGAGTGGGTGCAGCGGTCGTGCTTCCGGCGGCTGTTTTATGATGAGTTTGTGGCCTCGTCCGTCCGCGAGAATCACACGGTGGATCATTACATGCACCTGCTGCGGGCGCTGAACCTGCCGGTCTCGGCGCAACAGAATCCGCGGATTGCGCTGAACCTGCCGGAATGGGCGCCGCGCAAGGCCCGGCAACTCCTTGCGGAGGCGGGGGTTGCGGCCGGGACACCGTTCGCGCTGGTTCACCCGGGGACGGCGCGACCTGAGAAGTACTGGCAGGCGGAGCGATGGGCGGAGGTGATCGAGTGGTGCGAGACGCATTTGCAGACGCCGTGCGTGCTCACGGGGAGCGATGACGGGCATGAGCAGAATCACCTGGAGGCGATCAAGAAGGGGTATCCGGGGATAGCGGGGCGGGACTTGAGCGGACGGATAGACCTGCTGACGCTGGCGGCGCTGACGCAATGCGCAAGTCTCGTGCTGACCGTGGACTCCGCGCCGATGCACCTGGCGGGGGCGTTTGGGACGCCGCAGGTGGCGCTTTTTGGGCCGACGAATCCGTTCCACTGGCGGCCGCGGCACGAGCAGGCGGTGATCATCCAGGCGCATGGACCAGTCTCGCCGCCCGAGTTCCGCCCGCAGCATCCGGGCGGCCCGATGAGTGAAATATCGACCGGGCAAGTGGTTGATGCTATCATGAACCTTCACGTACATGCCTGATCAAGCACCCAAGGATGCCCCACCCACCCCTGTTCCGCCCGTACCGGGGGCTGCCGAGGGGCCTGCCGCTCCGCCGGCCCGCCCGCCGAAGCTGACCTTCAGGGAGTCGCTGCGGAAGAGCAATGAGGGCTACAAGCGGCTCTGGCCCTTTGTGGACAAGTACCGGGGCCGGTTCATCGCAAGCATTGCTGCCGGGGCGGGATCGGCGGTGCTGACGGCGGCACAGGCCAAGGTGCTCCAGATGGTAACGCACTCGGCCTTCCGCGAGGGAGTGAGTGACGCTGCGGCAAAGGCTGCGCCGGTGCTGGGCCATGTGCTGCTGATCAGCTCCCTGCTGCCGGTGGTCATCATCGCGCGCTGCCTGTGCGATTACATGGAGAATTTCTGCATGACGGCAGTGACCATGAAAGTGCTGCACGATCTGCGGGTGAAGATTTTCAATCACATCCTCGGGCAATCGATGAACTTCTTTAACCGGCAGAAGATCGGGAGCCTGATCTCGCGGGTCTCGAATGATACGAGGTCGGCGCAGATGGCGATTGGGGCGGTGACGGACGACATCGTGACGCAGCCGCTTACAGTGATCGCCGTCATCGTCGAGATGATGCGCCTCGACTGGCGCTTTACCATCTACAGCCTGGCGATATTCCCGGTGTGCTTTATCCCGATTGTCTTTTACGGGAAAAAAATCCGCGAGGTGGGCAGGCAGGATGAGACATGCAACGCGGAGTTGATGGTGCTCCTGCACGAGGCGCTGGCGGGCATCCGGCTGGTGAAGTCGCTGGTGCGGGAGCCGTACGAGGAGGCGAGGTTCAATAAATCGAGCGAGCACATGGTCGAGGTCGGGATCAAAGTGCGCAACGCCATGGGAATCGTGGGACCGCTCATCGAGGGTATGGCGGCGCTGGGGATCATGCTGGCGCTGGTCTATGTGTTCTTCTCGCACATGCCGTTCAGTAACTTCGTGGCGCTGCTGGGGAGTCTTTTCCTGCTCTACAACCCGGTGAAAAAGCTGAGCAAGGTGCATGTGAACCTCGAGAAGGCGCTCGGGGCAACGGCCAAGATATTCGAATTGCTCGGAACACCGGCGTCGATCCAGGACGACCCCGATGCGGTTGAACTGAAGAAGGTCACGGGGCAGATCGAATTTGACGGTGTGACGTTCACCTATGACATGAAGCTGCCGCCGGCGCTGAAGCGGGTCTCGCTGCTGATCCCGCCGGGCAAGACGTATGCGCTGGTCGGCGCGAGCGGGGCGGGAAAGAGCACGACCTTCTCGCTATTGCAGCGGTTTTACGATCCATACCGGGGCGTGATCCGCCTGGATGGACAGGATATCCGGCATGTGACGCAAAGCTCGCTGCGCGGGAACATAGGGGTGGTGAGCCAGGATACGTTCCTTTTCAACGAGACGATTCTCGAGAATATCCGTTACGGGCGGCTGGATGCGACGGACGAGGAGGTGTACGAGGCGGCGCGGAATGCGTATGCGCACGATTTCATCCTGAAACAGCCGCTCGGCTACATGACGGAGATCGGGGACAAGGGATGCAAGATTTCCGGCGGACAACAGCAGCGGCTGGCGATTGCGCGGGCGCTGCTGAAGAACGCGCCGATCCTGCTGCTGGACGAGGCGACGAGCGCGCTGGACTCCGAGGCCGAGCAGGAAATCCAGGCGGCGCTGGACCGGCTGGCGGTGGGGCGGACGGTCATCGCGATCGCGCACCGGCTCTCGACCATCCTGAAGGCGGACCAGATCGTCGTGATGCAAGATGGGGAGATCAAGGAGATCGGGCGGCACGAGGAGCTGCTGGAAAAATCCGGGCTTTACCGGCGGCTCTACGATTATCAATACAAGAATCACGAGGCCGGAGCGCCGGTCCGGGATGCCGGCTACGAGGTCGAGGTATTGCCGGCACTGGCCTCTTGACGGCGGAGCGGGACAAGCGAGGTTTTAATTTCAGCCATGAGAATTCTCCCCATCCTTCTCGCAATCGCCCTTATACCGCTTGCGCCGCGCGCGGCGCCGGCGCAGGACGACAGCTCTAGCGATAGCTCGAGCGACGGCGCGGACACGACGGCGATCCGGGCGACGACGATGTTCCATGACGACGGGACGCATACGGTGACCGTGATCGATCCTAACAAGCATACCTCCGAGGCATCGACCTACGACGCGGCGAACAAGCTGCTGCGAAAGGTGGTTTACACGCTGGATGATAGAAACGCGTTCGTGTCGGGCATCGTGTACAACGCGGCGAACATGCCGATGTACAAGGCGGCCTACAAATGCGATGACAACAACCGGGTCACGGAAGAGGACGATTACACCATGGACGACCAGTTGCTGCGGCGGTTCGTGTACGACTTCGACTCGAGCGGGGACATCACCCAGATTCACACTTTCGACAGCCAGGGGAACGAGGTCATGCCCACGGACGCGCGGAAGGATCCGCATACGGTGCCCCCGCGCCGGCATTGATGAGCAGGCCCGCGACGTTCCTTGTGCCGGTATTGCTGGCCGTGGCAGCGGCGGCGGCGGCGCTGGCGTGGAATGAGCGGCAGCAACTGGCCGACGACGGGCCAATCGTCCGAAAAGAAGCGCTGCTAGAGTCCGAGAATGACGGGCTGCGGAGCGCGCTCGACGCGGCGGAACGGAAGGCCTCCGCCGCGACGGACGCGCTGCGGCGGGGAGAGATAGAGCGGGAGACCTCGGCGATCCGCGAGCTTCCGTTCAAGCACCCGGTCGAGTACGCGGTGCTGGACCGGGCCGGCATCCGCCAGGTGGTGGCGGAGAAACTCACCCAGGCGTACACCGACCAGGAGATACAGGACATGTCCACGGGTTACTCTGCCCTGGGGCTGCTGCCGCCGAATTTTCCGCTGAAGCAGACTTATATCGACCTGCTTGGCGAGCAGATCGCGGCATTTTACGACCAGCATAAGCATACGCTCTTCATGTTCCGCGATGCGTCGCTCGATAACTCGCAAAACCGCGTGATCCTGTCCCATGAATTGACTCACGCGCTCCAGGACCAGAATTTTGGCCTGGCGAAACTGCCGCTCGAGGCGCGGAACAACGACGACCGCGAGGCGGCGGCGAGCGCATTGATAGAGGGGGACGCCACGCTCGAGATGTCGCAGTACATGGTCAAGGACATGACGTGGAAGACATTCGCGGATACGGCGACGATGTCGGTCACGCAGAGCATGGAGCAACTCCGCAAGGCGCCGCGCTACCTCCGGCAGATGCTCGTGTTCCCCTACGTCAAGGGGGAGCAGTTCTGCATGGCGGCGTATGAAGATGGCGGTTTTTCCGAGCTATCGGACGTGTACGAGAATCCGCCTACCTCGACCGCGCAGATTCTGCACCCGGAAAAATATTTCGCGACACCCCGGGAGAACCCGATCGATGTCAATATCCCGGACACGACATTCCAAGGGCAAAAACCGGTGGCGGATAATGTGCTGGGGGAAATGGGGTGCCGGATCCTGTTCGCGATGTCGAGCGATGAGGCGACGGCGGAGGCGGCCGCGGCGGGGTGGCGGGGCGATCGATACCTTGTGTTTGACCGGGGGAAAACGCTCGTGTGGCACACGGTCTGGAACTCGAAGGCGGGGGTCGAGGCGGCGGTGAGCGCGATGATGGGGCGCTTCCGAAACATGACGTTTGTGAGGTCAGGGGACAATCTGTCCGCCGGGGACGCCGCGGGGCGCTATGTGAGTCTCCAGATAACGGGAACGAATGAAGTTGTGTTAACGCTGACGACGAACAAAGAATCGTCCGACCTTCTGCAGCAAAAATTTGCAATGGCCTCGCATGGATAAATCGGAAATGCGCCTCGACCCGCTGCGCGAAACCTGGACCATCTTCTCCAGCGCGCGATTGCTGGCTCCACCCTTCCTGCTACGCCGGCGCGGCGCGGGGGCGGAAGAGCGTTTCAGCCCCTTTACGCCGGGCAACGAGGCGCTGGCCCCGCACACGCTTTACAGCAAACCGGGGGCAGGGCCATGGCAGGTGCGCGTGGTGCCGAACCGGGCGCCGGCGCTGCGGGTGGAAGGCGATCCGCTGCGGCACCCGGACGGTTTCTACGACCGCACCGAGGGGGTGGGGGCGCATGAGGTGATCATCGAGACGCCGGGCGGCGAACCGCTCGAGGCGCTGCCGCTCGGGGCGATTGGCGAGGTGATCATCGCATGGAAAATGCGGATGCTGGACCTGATGCGGGATGGCCGTATGCGTGCGTTCTTCATCGTGAAGGATGTGGGCGAGCAGGCGGGCGCGCATGTGCCGCACTCCGTGAGCCAGTTGATCGCGCTGGCGATACTGCCGCCGACATTGACGAAAAAGCTCGATGTGGCGCGGGAATTTTATGACCGGAAGAAGCGGTCGATCTTTGAGGACATCTGGCGGGAGGAGGTGCGGACGGGGACACGGCTGGTGTATGAGAACAATGGGTTTGCGGTGTTTTGCCCGTACGCCTCGCGGACGCCTTTCGAGATGGCGGTTTACCCGAAGCGGCAATGCGCGGATTTTCACGGGATCAGCGACCAGGAGGTCGCGCAACTGGCGGATGCGCTAAAGACGCTGCTGGGCAAGCTGGCCGGGGCGCTCAACCATCCGCCCTATCACCTGATGCTTTACACCGCGCCTACGCGGACGGACCGGCGGGATCACTGGAATACGCTGCCGGTGGATTTCCGCTGGCATATCGAGATCGTGCCGGCGCTGTATTACACGAGCGGGTTTGAGACGGCGACAGGGTGTTATATGAACCCGGTGTTCCCGGAGACTGCGGCGGAGTATTTGCGAAAGGTGGGCGGGTAGGGCATTTCGAGGAAAGTCGCGTGTGACGCATGAAAAACAGGGGCGGGTGGCGGGGGAGCGGCGCGTTTACCTTGAGTATCTGGATGGGGTGCGCGGAATGGCGGCGATCTTCGTGGTGGCGCACCACCTGTGGCGGTCTTACACGACGGTGGCGGTGACAGGGGTGGCGGGGGTGGCGACGAACTGGCTGCTGTATGGGCACCTGGCGGTGGATGTGTTCATCGTGTTGTCGGGGTTCTGCCTGATGCTGCCGGTGGCGCGGTCGCGAGGGCTCCGCGGGGGGTGGCGCAGGTTTTACAAGGGGCGCGCGCGGCGCATCCTGCCGCCGCTATACGCGGCAATTGGCATCGCGGTATTTGAGTTTGTGATTCACCATTACCCGCCTACGAAGTGGGTGGTGCTGGCCAATGTGCTGCTGGTGCAGGATGTCTGGCAGAGCAAGAACAGCCTGGACCCGCCGTTGTGGAGCGTGGCGGTCGAGTGCAAGATTTACCTGCTATTCCCGGCGCTGGTGTGGCTGTGGCTGCGCTTGGGCGCGCGGGGGGTGGTTGTGGCCTCGGCAGCGATTGCCGCGCTGTTTTACTGGGTGGTCACGAAGATTCCACTTGTGACGGATCAAGGGCTGATCTGTCCGTGGTACCTGTTTCTCTTTGCGCTGGGGATGGTCGCGGCGGATTTTGCCGTGAGGCGGGACGGGGCGTTTATGAAAAAACTTCCATGGCTCCTCATTGCCGCTCTTGTTGGGCTGGCCGCTACGCTCGCGGCATGGCCGGTCACGGGCGGCGGGGAGAGCGTGTTGTTTGTGCCGCATCTGCCGATCATTGACACGGCCTGCGGGCTGGCGACCGGGCTGCTGCTGACGATGCTTGCCGGGAAGGCCATCCGGCGGGAGCGGTCATGGCTGATCGGAGTATTTACCTGGAAGCCGTGGGTCTTCCTGGGGACCATCGCTTACAGTCTTTACCTGGTTCATGTGTTCGTGATTTACGAGTTCAAGAATATGCTCGTGGCGTGGCTGCCGGTCCACCCGGCTTGGGCGGTGATGCCGCTGGATCTCACGGTGACTGTTGGCCTTGCATGGCTCTTCCATCTCGTGATCGAGCGCCCGTTTATGTCCAAACGGGCGCCAAGAAACGAGCGGGAGGCGGAACTGGCGGCGGCGTTCAACCCGGCGCCGTAGCGGGATGGGGCAGGCGGGAGGTTTTCGGATATTGATTTCCAATGCGGGGAGCGTATCAGCATTATAGGAAAGCTCCGGTATCGGGGTGACCGAAATATTTTCCAGAAATGACCGCACGCCACGTGTTTTATGAAGGGCGCGTCCAGGGGATCGGCTTCCGCTATAGCGCGCGCCAGATCGCGACAGGCTATGACGTGGCGGGATGGATCCGGAACCTGCCGGATGGGCGCGTGGAGATGCTCGTGAGCGGCGACACGCAGGAATTGACCGAGTTTCTCCAGGCGATACGGGACAGCCATCTGGCCGCCGTGGTCCGGAATGTGACGATGGAAGAGGCGCCTCCGCCAGCGGGGCTGCGCGGTTTTGAAATCATTGAATAAACAAACCGCGTGTATGCTTGTCCAAGCTGGATAAAGCCATCGCGTAAAAGTGCCGCGCGGCTTAAGTTAAACCCCCTCCATGACCGCCATCTCGATCAAGAATCTCTCGAAAGTCTTCCCGATCCCCTTTCGCCGCGAGCGGATTACCGCAGTGAGACATCTCTCGCTGGATGTCGAGCCGGGACAGGTTTACGGGCTGCTCGGGCCGAACGGGTCCGGGAAAAGCACGACGATGAAGATCGTGCTCGGCCTCGTCTCGCCAAGCGCGGGGCAGACGGAAATCTTTGGCCGGGACAGCCGTGAGGTCGAGAGCCGGGAGGAGGTTGGTTTCCTGCCCGAAAATCCTTATTTTTATAAATTCCTGACGGGCGAGGAGACGTTGCATTTTTACGGAAAAATCTGCGGCCTGAAGGGGGCGAAGCTGAAAGAGCGGACGTCCGAACTGCTGAACCTTGTCGGCCTGGAGCATGCCCGCGACCGGCGGCTGGGGGGATACTCGAAAGGGATGCTTCAGCGCGTGGGTCTCGCGCAGGCGCTGATCCAGCAGCCACGGCTGCTGGTGCTGGACGAGCCGACGGCGGGCGTGGACCCGGCGGGATCGCGGGAGATTCGCGACCTGATCCTGGATTTTAAGAAGCGCGGGATCACCGTGCTGCTCTGCTCGCATCTGCTGAGCCAGGTCCAGGAAATCTGCGACCGGATAGGCATCCTGCACCAGGGGAAGCTGGTGCGGGAGGGGCGGCTGGACGAGCTGATCTCGATCGAGAGCCAGACAGAGATCATCCTTGAGAACGCAACGCCCGACGTGCTCGCGCAAGTCCACGCGCTGCTCTCGAAGTCCGGCGCCCGGGTCATCTCGGAGCGCAAGCCGCAGACGACGCTCGAAAACTTCTTCCTCGAAGTGACCAATCCCCCGAAAAACTGACCCGCCCGCCATGCACGAATCAACTTTGCCCGCCAGGGAAACCCCCTCGCTGCCACCCACGCCGCGGCATGTCTTCTTCTCCCCGTCGCGCATCTGGGCCATCGCGACGAACACGCAGCTCGAGCTTTACCGGCTCAAGGTCTTTTATTTCCTTCTCATCTTCGCCCTGTTGATCATCGGCAGCTCGGCGTTCATGATCGATTTCACCTTCCAGGAGCAATTCCAGCTCATCAAGGATGTGTCGCTCGGGGCGATGTCGATCTTTACCTGGCTGCTCGCGGTTCTCGCGACAGCGATGCTGCTCCCGAAGGACATCGAGGACCGGACCCTTTACACGATTCTCGCAAAGCCGGTGCCGCGCTTCGAGTACCTGATCGGGAAGCTGCTCGGCGTGCTGCTGATGCTGCTGGTCTCGACGCTGCTGATGTCGGTGATCTTTGTGATCGCGCTCTACGGCCGGGAGCAGATGGCAATCGGCGACACGATGCGGGCGGCAAGCGCGATGATGCCCGGCCAATTGCAATCCCAGCTTAATGACATCAAGGAATCCACATTTACGTGGAGCCTCATCCCCGGGATCATCCTCATTTACATCAAGGCGGCGCTCTTCGCCTCGCTGACGCTCTTCATCTCGACATTCGCCTCGTCGTGGATTTTCACGATCATGGTCTCGGTGGCGTGCTATTTCATAGGGCATTTGCAAGGGGTGGCGCGGGATTACTGGCTGGGGAATGGATTCGGCAGCCCGGCGGCGAGTCCGCTGGCGCGGATATTCCTTGCGCTGGTGGCGCTGATTTTCCCGGACCTCCAGCTATTCAATCTCGTGGACGACATCGTGGCCGGGAACTCGATCAAGATGGAACTCTTTGCCAAAACGGCCGCGCTGGGCGGTCTCTACACCTGTATTTACCTGCTGGTCGCATACTTTGTATTCGCCTCAAAAGAGCTTTGAAGCATCTCCCGGCCTCGAGGAGGAATTGCCGCCGCGGCCCCTGAAACAGAGGGCGTGGTTCAGGATCAGCGTGGTCGCGGCCGTGCTGCTGGTCTTTGGGGCGATCAAGCTGCCGCTCGAGCTTGAATTGACTGCGGAGCACCGGGCGGCGTTTTTTCACGGCGCGCGGCTGAACCTGAGCCTGCGGCAGCAGATCGGCCAGGCTGGTTTCCTCGCCGCGCTGGGCGGCTTCCGGGCCCTGGTGGCGGACGGGCTCTGGATCCAGGCTCACATTGACTGGACGCGGACTGAGTGGGGCAAGATGCTTTTTCTATTCAACAACGTGACGGCGCTCGAGCCGCGCAATGTGATGTTCTGGGACATGAGCGCGTGGCACATGGCGTATAACGCAAGCGCGGCGGCGATCAATGACCCCACTGAGCCCTACCTGGCGGTGAGGATGAGGCGGCAGCACGAGTATTTCATGATCGGCAGGGACCTGCTCGTCCGCGGCGTCCAGAACAACCCGGACAAGTACAAGCTCTACGAGAGCCTGGCCACGGTGGACAGGGACAAGCTCGAGGACCATTGCGATGCCGCCGTGGAATTCAAAAAGGCCGGCTCTTTCCCCGACTCGCCGGATTACAACCGGCGCTTCGCCGCCTACGAGCTGGCGCATTGTCCCGGGCATGAGATGGAGGCGTACAAGGAACTGGTGCGGCTCTACAACATGGGCGTCAATGAGCGGCTGCCGACCGTTTACAAGGAATTGAAAGATTTGCAGGAAGAACTGAATATCCCCGAGGCGCAGCGAATAAAGATTCCCGAGAGCGAGCTGCCGAAGCATAAAATCCCTCCGTAAATGCGATTTGCAATCTTTGGAGACATCCATGCCAACCTCGAGGCGCTCGATGCGGTGCTCGCGGACGCGGAGGCGCGCGAGGTGACGCATTACGTCTGCCTGGGAGATGTGGTCGGTTACAACGCGAACCCGCACGAGTGCGTCGAGCGGATCCGCGCCCTCGAGTGCCCGGTGGTGAAGGGGAACCACGACGAGCAGGCTTCCATCGAGAGCGGGCTCGAGAACTTCAATCCGCTGGCCGAGGAGGCGATCAACTGGACCCGCGATAACCTGACGGAGGAAGACAAGACCTGGCTGCGCGAGCTGCGGATGGTGCGCCAGGTGCGGGATTTCACTATCGTCCACGCCACGCTCGATACCCCGCATAAATGGGGGTACGTGTTCAACCAACTGGACGCCGCGGCCAGCTTTAACTACCAGCACACCAATCTCTGCTTTTACGGCCATACGCACGCCCCGCGCGCTTATGTGAAGGACACCGTCATCAAGGGCCTCCCGCTCCAGCGGCTCATCCTCGAGGCGAACAAGAAATACTTCGTGAACGTGGGCAGCGTGGGGCAGCCGCGGGATGGCGACTGGCACGCCTCCTATTGCCTCTACTCGCCGACGGATCGCCTGATCGAGCTCCGGCGGATCGAGTACGACATCAACACCGCCCAGGACAAAATCGTCGATGCCGGGTTGCCGCAGCGGCTTGCGGACAGGCTGGCGCTCGGGAAATGAGCGGGCGGGCATGGAACCGAAACCCCGGAAACAATGAAACCGGGCTGGGCAATCTGAGTTTGAACGGTTTATGGTCGGCTCGCGTTTCGTCACTTTCCCCGTTATGAACATCCATCGGTCCCGTATCCTTAACTTTGCGCGGCTCGCCCCGGCGATGCTTGCGATTGCAACTGCCACCATGAGCCGCGCGACCGAGGAATCACCGCGCCATCGCATCTCCCTGGATGCGAACTGGCGCTTCACCCAGGGCGACCCCGCGGAGGTGGCCGGCAAGCTGGCGTATCCGCAGGTCAAGGCGTGGATCATGGAAACGGGCGCAAACCTAGTGAAGGACCGTGCGAAGGAGTCGCATGGCTGGGTCCAACTGCCCGCGGGCGACCCGGGCGGCGATGTCTCCTACGCCGATCCCGGCTTCAAGGACGCCGGCTGGCGCCTGCTCAATCTCCCGCACGACTGGGGCGTGGACGGAGCCTTTAAGCAGGAATATCCCGGCGATACCGGGAAGCTGGCGTGGTGGGGCGTGGGGTGGTACCGGAAGCATTTCACCATCCCCCCGGCGACGAGGCAAACGAAGATGTTCTACCTGGATGTGGACGGGGCGATGGCGTACTCGATGGTCTGGCTGAACGGGCATTTCGTGGGGGGCTGGCCGTACGGATATGCCTCGTGGGAGCTCGACCTGAGCCCGTATATCAAGCCGGGCGAGAATGTGCTGGCGATCCGGCTGGATAATCCACCGGACTCTTCGAGGTGGTATCCGGGCGGAGGTATTTATCGCAATGTCTGGCTTGTCGAGACCGAGCCGACGCATGTGGCGCATTGGGGCGTGACCGTGACGACGCCGGATATCAGTGCGGATGGGGCAACGGTGCATGCGAACGTGACCGTGGAGCACTTGAGCAATGCGGTTGCCACGACGATCACGAGCCGGATATTTGCGTCCGGGACGGGCGGGCAGCTTGCGGGCCCGGCGATTGCCGCGATGACCACGGGTACATGGGCCGCCGGACATGTGCCGCCGGGGAGTGTAGTGGGGGCATCGTTTGCGGCGGCGGCAACGATACCCAAGCCAACGCTCTGGAGCCTGGACCACCCATATCTCTATTACCTGGTGACGGACTTGACGCAGGGCAACAAGTTGGTGGACCGCGTGGTGACGCCGTTCGGGGTGCGGACGGCAAAGTTTGACCCGGAGCATGGGTTTTTCCTCAACGGAGAGCACGTGATGATTCAAGGCGTGTGCGACCATAGCGACCTGGGGGCCTTGGGCTCGGCGATCAATACGCGCGGGCTGCAACGGCAGCTCGAGCTGCTAAAGGAAATGGGCTGCAACGCGATCCGCACCAGCCACAACCCGCCATCGCCGGAACTCCTCGACCTATGCGACCGGATGGGTTTCCTGGTGATGGATGAATTTGCCGATTGCTGGGAAATCCCGAAGCGGCCAAATGGATACAATCTCCTTTTTGACGATTGGCATGAGAAGGACCTCCGCGCGCTCGTGCGGCGGGACCGCAATCACCCCTCCGTGATCATGTGGAGCATCGGCAATGAAATCCCGGAGCAGGGCAGGCCGCAGGGACCCGGCATGGCAACCGCGCTCAGCGCGATAGTTCACGAGGAGGATCCGACCCGGCCCACCACGTTTGCATGCAGCGACATCCAGGGGGGTTACAACGGGTACCAGAACGGGGTGGACGTGTTCGGTTATAACTATAAGCCGAATGAGTACGCGAAGTTCCACTCGACGCATCCTGAGATACCGCTCTTCGGGAGCGAGACGGCATCCACCATCAGTTCGCGCGGCGAGTACTTTTTCCCATTGCCGGCGACCAAGGCTGGGGGCGAGTCGGATTACCAGGTGAGTTCCTATGACTTATCGGCCCCGCGCTGGGCCAATCTGCCGGATTGGGAGTTCAAGGGCATCGACCAGAACCCGTTTGTCGCGGGCGAATTCGTCTGGACCGGGTTTGATTACCTCGGCGAGCCGACCCCGTACAACACGGACAGGAAGAAAATGCCCGACTTCACCGATCCCGCCCTCAAGGCCGCTGCCCAGGATCAGCTCAAGAGTACTGGGAAGGTGCTCGTGCCGTCGCGGAGCTCCTACTTCGGCATCCTGGACCTCGCCGGCTTTAAGAAGGATCGCTTCTATCTCTACCAATCACGCTGGCGCCCGGACCTGCCGATGGCGCACATCCTGCCGCATTGGAACTGGCCGGAGCGCGTCGGCCAGGTGACGCCGGTGCAGGTTTATACCTCGGGCGACTCGGCGGAGTTATTCCTGAATGGCAAGTCGCTTGGAATGAAAAAGAAGGGGTCATTCGAGTATCGGCTGACATGGGACGATGTGGTGTATCAGCCCGGCGAGTTAAAGGCGATTGCTTACAAGGACGGCAAGATATGGGCGCAAGACCTGGTCAAGACCACCGGACCCGCGGCAAAGCTGACGCTCGAAGCCGACCGTTCCAAAATCAAGGCCGATGGACAGGACTTTTCCTACATAACTGTGACCATCGCGGATCAAGCGGGACTTATGGTGCCAAGGAGTCATAACCTCGTGCAGTTTGGAATTACCGGCCCGGGCGAAATCGTGGCGGTGGACAATGGGGACGCCACCGACCATGCTCCATTCCACGCAAAGGAAGTAAAGGCCTTCAACGGCCTGGCCCTGGTAATAGTGCGCGCTAAGGACGGGTACCCCGGGAAGGTGGTGCTCCACGCAAAGTCGCAGGGCCTCGCGGCGGCGGATGTTACGGTGGAGGCGCGGTAGCGCTTCCCGTCTTGAATATGGTGTAACAAGCAAAAGAATTGTTACTGTATGTTCTCTCTCCGCAGTCCGTATTTGCTCACTAACAGTATTATCGTTGTCATGGCCCTTGCGACGCCGGGCCTTTCCTGCGCCGCGCCGGTGGTCGCAAAGCCCACTGTCAATGCGCCCGTGACGCTCACCGACGATGGAGGGTCCTGGACGCTGGACAATGGCATCCTCAAGGCGACCATCGACAAGGGCAACAGCCACATGAGGTCGCTCATGTATCATGGGATCGAAACCATGGGCCCCGGCGGCATTTGGGAGCAGACGCCGTCCGGGCAGGTTACGCGGTCCGTCACAATTGATCCCGCGCAAAATGGCGGCGAGCGCGCTGAAGTCGCAATCAAGGGAGTGAACGGGCGCATGGATATCGAGGTGCGCTACGCAATGGAGCGGGGATCGAGCGGCATCTACACCTATGCCATTTTTTCCCACGAGGCCAATTACCCGGCGGCGGGCGAGGGCGAAAGCCGGTTCATCACCCAGCTCCGCTCCATATTCGATTGGCTGTCCGTGGATGCCGACCGCAACATGCTCGAGCCGAGCCCGGAGGACTTGGGACGGGGAGTGGTAATTCACGCGAAGGAGCAGCGAATCCTCAGCACCGGTATCTATAAAAACTCCGTCGAGCATAAGTATAACTACTGCGCGGTGCTCTACAGGACGCCGGCTTATGGCTTTTCCGACACGCGGGACCACATAGGGCTCTTCTTTGTCAATCCAAGCGCCGAGTACCTCGATGGCGGCGCCGAAAAGCTGGACCTTGTGTGCCACATGCAATCCACGATTCTCGATTACTGGACCTCAGGCCATTACGCCGGCGGCGCATGCTGTAACATCCCGGCCGGAGAGAAATGGAACAAGGTGATCGGGCCGATTTTTGTCTATTGCAATGCTCTCGCCAACCCCGAGATGCCCTCCCAGGCCGATCTTGCGACACTTGCCGCGACAGCGGGCAATCCCACAATTCCGCCCGCGTGGAAAGCGAATGCCACCGCCTTGTGGCAGGATGCCCTCGCCCAGGCCAAAACCGAACGGGCTCGCTGGCCTTATGATTGGGTCAATGGCGTGGATTATCCGCACAAGGAGCAACGCGGCATCGTGGCCGGGCAGTTGGCGCTCGATGATCCTCAAGCGCCCACCAACCGGCTTCCTCACTTGACCGTGGGCCTCGCTCATCCGGATTATACGAGCAATGCGGGAGGGTTCGTCCTGCGGTCCGGCAACGGCAACCGGATAACATGGGCCCATGACGGCAATTACTACCAGTTCTGGACCGATGGCCTCGATGACGGAACCTTCACGATCCCGAACGTCCGCCCAGGCACTTACACCCTGCACGCATTTGCCGATGGCGTGCTCGGGGAATTCGCGCAGGCGGGAGTAATCGTAAAAGCGGGAGAAGCGGTCAACCTTGGCAAGCTCGATTGGAAGCCGGTCCGCTATGGGAAGCAGGTATGGGAGATTGGTTACCCGGATAGGACAGGCGACAAATTTTACAAGGGTGACGGCTCCAATTACTGGAAATGGGGCTGGTGCGTGCGCTACCCATTATTATTCCCGAATGACATCACTTACACAATCGGCAGGAGTGATTACCACAAGGATTGGTTCTTCGAGGAAGTTCCCCACGGTGAATCCACGGCATGGCTGAATCCCGAGGCGAAGGACCCGGCCAATCAACCCTTCGGCTGGGTCGCCGCCGGCACACCCGGCCAGGACATGTGGCGCGCCATTGGCCGCGGACGCGCGACGACCTGGACGATCAAGTTCAACATGGACGGTCCGTCGAAAGGAGTGGCAACCCTCCGCGTCGCCCTGGCCGGCGCCGATGGCGGCGGCGGGCTGAACGTCGCCGTAAACGGACAGTCCGTCGGTACGATCCAGACTGTCGCCACCAATGCTCTGCGGTACAATACAAACAAGGGCGTCTGGCGCGAATACAAGCAGCCATTCAACGCCGCGCTCCTCAAACCCGGCGAAAATCAAATGCAACTTACAGTGCCCGCCGGGGATCTTACCACCGGCGTTGTATATGATTACCTGAGGCTCGAGCTCGACGAGAATGCCGCGCCAGGCGGCGGCCCCACCGCGATGGCCGGCCAGTAAGCGCGCGCCCGCGAGTTTCAAATACTCAGGCGCGCGCGAAATCGATAAACCCGCGCTCGAAGTCCGTGTGGATGAGTTTCACGCGAGCCCGGTCGCCAACCTTGAGCCCCTCGAAGCCGCGCTCGAGCCGCCCCTCGACGGGCGGATTCAGAATCCTCACCCATGTCCCCTTCGCCGATGCGCCAGTCACTATCCCATCGAACCCCTCGCCGATCCGGTCCCGCAGCAGCAGCGCCGCCGCGGACTTTCTGACCTGCCGCTCGACCTTGCTCGCCGCGTCCTCGCGCTCCGTGCAATGTTGCGCGAGTTCGATAAGTTCACTGGTCGTGTAGGGAAGCGCCGCTCCGGCCAGCACGGCCTTGACCAGCCTTTGTGTAATCAGGTCCGGGAACCGCCGGTTCGGCGCCGTCGAATGTGTGTAGTCCTCGACCGCCAGCCCGAAATGCCCCGGCGATATGCCGCCCGGGGAATCAAGCGCATACTCGCCGCGCCCGATTAACTTCACAACCGCCAGCGACAAGTCCGGGAACTTCTCCGGGTCCGCCTTCTTGCGGGTGTCGAGAAATCCCTCGAGCGCCACCGCATCCGGCAACCCCGGCAGCTTGCACCCATAGCCGGTCGCGAGATCCACGATGCGCGCCCAGCGCTCCGGCGAGCGCAGCACCCGCCGCAGCGACGGGCATTTCTTCGATTTGAGATACACCGCGATCACGCCATTGGCCGCGATCATGAAATCCTCGATCAACTGCGTCGCCCGGTTCTTTGCGTCCACATCGAGACCCGCCAGCGCATCGCCGTTAAACGCCGCCTGCGGCTCGATGGCCTCCAGGCTGAGCGCGCCGTGGCTGTGCCTCAGCCCGGCAAGCCGCTGCGCCACCGTATCCTGCAGCCGCAGGTTCTCCGCCAGGCCCGGCGTCCCCGTCACGCGGCCCGGCGCCGCGCCTTGCCCGGCCAGCCATGCGCCTACGGCATGATAGGCGAGCTTCGCGCGATTCCGCACCCGCGCCCGGTAAATGTCCGACCCGGCCAGCGCGCCGTCCCCTTCAAATACCATGTCGATGACAATTGCGATTCGATCCTCGTCCTCATTGAGCGATGTCAGGTTGGTGGACAATTCCAGCGGCAGCATCGGAAAGATCATGCCCGGCGTGTAGATGGAGGTGGTGTTGCGCGCCGCGTGGGCATCCAGCGCGGAGCCCTTGCGGACCAGCGCATCCACATCCGCCACGGCGACCAGAATCCGCGTCCGCCCATCCGGGAGCGCCTCGGCGACAGAGAGCTGGTCGAGGTCGCGCGAGTCGTCGTTATCGATGGATGCCCACAACCGGTCCCGCATGTCGCATGCGCCCTCGGGCGCGGCAGCCGGGCCGCGGATTGCCGCCAGCTCCGTGCGCGCCGCCGGCGGAAAATCCGGCTCGAGTCCCTTTTCGATCATGGCGCTGCGCGCCACTGCGGCGAGCGCCGCGCGATCTGAGGATTGGCCATGGAAGGGGCGCCTGGCGGCATCGCCATGGGGCAGTGAGTGGGAGCCGGTGGGTTTCATGGGTGGATGGCCCTCGGCCAATTTGACTGAAGGGGAACCTTATCTGTAACACCTCGGCTTGGAACCTCCATCCCTAAGTCAAGGCTCGCCGCCCCGCGAGCGCGTTGCCCCTGCCGCCGCGGTCTATTGATACCTTATCAATTCCGCCTCGACCTTCGGCGCCATGATTGTCCGGTTATCGTTCGCGTCCGTGCGGCTCACCACCATTTCCGTGTCCACTATGATCATCGCGTTGGCGCCTCGCTGCTTCGCCTCGTCCGCGATAAACGCCTCCTCCTGGGCATAGGTCGCGGATTCATCGGCCCCCTCCCTTTCAATTGTCGCGAGCACCTCGTACGGACGCGCCGGCGCCGTGGCGCTCCAGACGTCGATGTTGTTGATCTTGCTGTCCGGCACCGCGCGACGCCCATGGATGGTGGTGCAGCCGGCCAGCGCCAGCAGAAGGATGACGGCAGGTTTTTTCATGGTCACGGTTTTCAAAATTCTCGATCTGGAAATGGATGCGAATGCGCCGCGGCATTCGAATCTCCGCCATTTGTCCCCTTCAATTGGCTGGCGGCCGATAGCCGTTCCAGAGCCATTCCAGGGCCTCGGGCAGAGTCTGTTGTTTCACGC
>Ga0182012_10003149_pt1 | contig 17627 bp, 16 predicted proteins | sample 612S2SmetaG_FD_120486 | JGI IMG/M metagenome (GOLD analysis project Ga0182012, IMG submission 120486) | Permafrost microbial communities from Stordalen Mire, Sweden - 612S2S metaG | ecosystem: Environmental > Terrestrial > Soil > Wetlands > Permafrost | place: Sweden: Stordalen | collected...
CTGCTGACCATCTACGAGCGCCGGGTGCGGGCGCAAGACCTGCCGTTCTTCCTGGGCTTCATGCAGCATCTGGCGGCCCACGGATTTCCCAGCGCAACGCCGGTGGCCGACCGCGGCGGACGACTGATCGGGTCCCTGCGCGAGAAGCCCGCGGCGATCGTCACCTTCCTGAACGGACTCTCGGTCCGCCGCCCCGGCGTCGCCCATTGCCGCGAGGCGGGCGAGGGACTGGCCTGGCTGCACCAGGCCGGCGCGGGGTTCTCGCTGCGCCGGGACAACGACCTCGGCCACGCGGCCTGGGCCGGGCTGTTCGAGGGCTTGCGAGGCGCGGCCGACGACCTGAAGCCGGGCCTCGGCGCGACCATCGCCGGCGATATCGCCCATCTCGCCGCCGCCTGGCCGTCCGGACTGCCCGAGGGACTGATCCACGCCGACTTCTTTCCGGACAATGTGTTCTTCGCCGCCGGCCGGTTCGCCGCCGCTATCGACTTCTATTTCGCCGGCTGGGACAGCTTCGCCTACGACATCGGCGTGGCCCTGAACGCCTGGTGCTTCGAGGCCGACGGCAGTTTCAACATCACCGCCGCCCGGGCCTTCGTCGCCGGCTATGAGCGGCGCCGGCCGCTGTCGAGCGCCGAGCGCGTCGCCCTGCCGATCCTGGCCCACGGCTCGGCGCTGAGGTTCTTCCTCACGCGGCTCAACGACTGGGGCGCGACCCCGGCCGGGGCGATGGTGCGGCCCAAGGACCCGCTGGAATACGAGCGCAAGCTGGCGGTGCACCGGGCGGGGCTGCATCTGTTCGAGTTTGAACCATGACCCCAGAGGTGGTGATCTACACCGACGGCTCCTGCCGCGGGAATCCGGGCCCGGGCGGTTGGGGCGCGGTGCTGATGTTCGGCGAGCACGAGCGGGAGATCTGGGGGGGCGAGGCGGCCACCACCAATAACCGCATGGAGCTGACCGCCGCCATCGAGGCGCTGCTGGCGCTGAAGCGACCCTGCCGGGTCGAGTTGCACACCGACAGCCAATACGTGAAGAACGGCATCGTTCAGTGGCTGCATCTGTGGAAGGCGCGCGGCTGGAAGACCATGAGCAAGGGCGCGGTGAAGAACGAGGACCTTTGGCGGCGGCTCGACGACGCGCGCCTGCGGCACGAGGTCGACTGGCGCTGGGTCAAGGGCCACGCCGGCCACGAATTCAACGAACGCGCCGACGCCCTGGCTCGCCGCGGGCTGGAAGAGATTGAAGCGGCGCGGTAGATAGTTTATCTCAGAACTATCATGTAGTTCGAGATCGAACAGATGGCCGCCAAGACCCGTCCCGACGTCGATGTGCTGACCGAGATCGGGGTGATCGACCGGCTGGTGACCGCGGGGCTCGAGCGGGTGCTGCCGCTGGGGCTCTCGGCCGCCGCCTTCGACGTGCTGGCGCATTTCGCCCAGGGCCACGCCGCCTCCAGCCCGTTGGCCCTGGCCGAGGCGACCCATGTCGGCAAGAGCGCGATGACCCATACGCTGCAGCGGCTGGAGACCCAGGGTCTGCTGGCGCTGGCCGAGGACCCGAACGACCGGCGGCGCAAGATCGTCACCCTGACGCCGGCCGGCGCCGAGGTGCAGCGGGCGGCCATGATCGCTGCGCGGCCGCGGCTGGAGGCCCTGCGCGTCGCGTTCGAACCGGAGGACTTCGAGGCGGCGCTGCCGTTCCTGCGCCGCCTGCGCGCCTGGCTGGAGGAACGCCGTTGAAGGGCTGGACTACGGCGCCGTTTTTGCATCCCATCAGCCCATGACCGGCCCGATCGACCCAATCAGAGCCTCGCGGCCCATCGTCCGCCAGCCCCGGCCCGATCCGGAGTCCGACGACGTCGCGCCGCCGGAAGAGGTTTCGAACCTGCCCGCGGTGATCGCCGTAGCGCCGACCCCGCCGCCGGCGGCCAAGGCCCTGGCCGCCTTCGCCGCCCAACTGATCGCCGGCCCCCAACGCCGCGGCCTGCGCGGCGGACAGGCCACACTGGAAAACGCCCGCGTCGCCTACATGGGCGCCGAATGGTCCGGTGACGGCGACCGCCGCACCCGTCCGGGCGGGATCACCAAGACCGAGATCTAGGTCGGTCGACCGCCCATTACCCAACTAACGGTTGGGACTCAGGCCCGCTCCGGCTCCGGCGGCGGGACCGGTGCGTCCCGAGGCGTGATCAGCTTGGCCAGTTTCGGCATCAGCCAGCTCTCGAAATCGTCGACGAACTCATAGACCACCGGCACCAGCACCAGCGACAGGGCGGTGGAGGTGATCAGGCCGCCGATCACCGCCACCGCCATCGGCTGGCGGAACTCCGAACCCTCGCCAATGCCCAGCGCCGTCGGCAGCATGCCGGCCATCATCGCGAAGGTGGTCATCACGATCGGCCGCGCCCGCTCGCGGCAGGCCTCCAGCAGCGCCTCGCGCTGGCTGGCGCCGTCGCGCTCGCGCTCGATGGCGTATTCGACCAGCAGGATAGAGTTCTTGGAGGCGATGCCCATCAGCATGAAGAGGCCGATCATTGACGGGATCGACAGCTCCGAATGCCAGAGCAGCAGGGCCACGAACGCCCCCGCAAGGGTCAGCGGCAGGGCCGAGAGGATGGTGATCGGTTTGAAGAAGCTGCCGAACAGCAGGATCATCACCCCATAGACCAGGAAGGCGCCCGCGAAAATCGCCGCGCCGAAGCCGACGAACAGCTGCGTCTGCGCCTGCTGGTTGCCGATGTTCTTCTCCTGCTCCACCCCCGGCGGCAGGTGACGCATGATCGGCAGCTTGGCCACCTCGTCGTTGGCGCTGCTCAGCTTGGCGTCGCCGACCAGGTCGGCCAGCACGATGATGTCGTCGCGCCGGTCATAGCGGGTGATCTCGGCGGGGCCGGCCTGGAAGTAGATGTCGGCGACGCTGGAGAGGGTGGTGAAGCCGCCGCTGGCGGTGGGCACCCGCAGGGCTTCCAGGGTCGGCAGGTCGCTGCGGGCGTCCGCCGGCAGCCGCACCCGGATCGGGATGCGCCGGTCGCCCAGGTTCAGCTTGGCCACGTTGGCGTCGATGTCGCCGACCGTGGCGACCCGGGCCGCCTCGGCGATGGTGTCGGCGCTGACGCCCAGCCGCGCGGCGTCGTCCGGGCGGGGCGCGATGATCACCTCGGGCGAGGGCGGCGAGGTCGCCGGGCGCGGGTCGGCCAGGGTCCTGAGCCCGGCCATCTCCCGCTGCAGCTCCAGAGCCGCGGCCTCCAGGCCAACGCCGCTGTTGGACGACAGCACCACCTGCACCGTCGCGCCGCCGAAGCCCTGGCCCTCGAAAGTCAGCCGGGCGTCCGGAATGGCGTGCAGCCCCGGGCGGATGCGATCGCGAATCTCGGACACCTTGGCGAGCCGATGCGGGTTGAGCACCGCGATGACCTGGGCGCTGGTGACGCCCCCCGCCGAGGGCAGGCCCGGACCGCCGCCGGCGCTGCCGCCGCCGCCCACCGAGGAGAACACGTGCGCGGTCTCCGGCTGGCGGGCGAGCAGGGCCGACAGCTTGGCCACCGCCGCCTGGGTGTCGGCCATGGTCGAGCCGGGCGGGGTGTCGACGTCGATCTGGTAGTAGTTGGGGTTGGGCTCCGGCTGCAGCCCCTTAGGCACCACCGCCACCGCCAGCACCACCGAGCCGACGAAGATCAACAGGCCCAGCAGCACCGACAGGATGCGGTGGTCGAGGGCCCATTGCAGCGACGTGACGTAGAAGGCCGGCAGCGGGGCGCGGGCCTTGGGTGACTTCGGCTTCAGGAAATAGGCGGCCAGCAGCGGCGTCAGCAGCCGCGCCACCACCAGCGAGAACAGCACCGCCACTGAGACGGTCAGGCCGAACTCCTTGAAGAACTGCCCCGGAATGCCGGGCATGAAGGAGACCGGCGTGAACACCACCACGATGGCCGCGGTCGTAGCGACCACGGCCAGGCCGATCTGGTCGGCGCCTTCCATGGCGGCCTGGTACGGCCGCATGCCGACGTGCACCCGTTTTTCGATGTTCTCGATCTCGACGATGGCGTCGTCGACCAGGATGCCGATCACCAGGGTCAGCGCCAGCAAGCTGACCAGATTGAGGCTGAACCCAACCAGGGCCATGAACGCGAAAACCGGGATCAGCGACACCGGCATGGCCACCGCGGTAACCGCCGTCGCCCGCCAGTCGCGCAGGAATATCCACACCACCAGCGCGGCCAGCGCCATACCCTCCAGCATGGTCTCCACCGTGGCCGAGAAGCTGCCCCGGGTGGCGTCGACCTGGGAGTAGATCTTGCGGACCTTGATCAGCGGCAGGGTGGCGACGATCGGCTTGCCGTGGTTGGTCGCGGCCAGACCGGTCTTCGGGTCGCAGCCGCACATCTGCTTCAGCGCCGCATCCACTCCGTCCTCGGTGGAGATGTCGCTGGCTTCCTTGATCTTGGTGATCTGGAAGCCGACCACGGGGCGGCCGTCATAGCGCGCCTCGGAGCGAATCTCGGCGGTGCCGTCGCCCACGTCGGCGACGTCGCTTAAGCGGATGAACCGGCCGCCGCCGGCCGGCAGCATCAGGTTGCGGATCTGGTCGACATTGATTGCCTCGCCCAGCACCCGCAGCGTCTGCTCGCGGTCGCCCACCTCGACCCGGCCGCCGGCGGCGTTCAGGCTGACGTTGGTCAGGGCCTGGTTGATTTGCGGCGCGGTGATCCCCTGGGCGGCCATCCGCGTCGGATCGACGATGACGTTGACCTCCCGGTCGACGCCGCCGACCCGGCCCACCTTGCCCACCCCCGGCACGCCTTGGAGCGCCCGGGTGATGTCGTTGTCGACCAGCCAGGACATGTCGGCGTCCGACAGGCTCGCCCCCGGCGCCGGCTCGACCTCGTAGGTGATGATCGGCTGGTCCTCGATGTCCAGCTGGGTGACGGTCGGCGGGTCGATCTCGCGCGGCAGCTGCGCCCGGGCCGCCTCCACCTTGGCGCGGACGTCGTCGGTGGCCTTCTGCAGGTTGGTGCCGATGTTGAACTGGATCTGGGTGATCGACGAGCCCTGGGTGATCGTCGAGGCCATCGACTGGAAGTCGGTGACCGAGAACAGCGCGTCCTCGATCGGACGGGTGACCTGGGTCTTCAGCTCCGACGGGGCCGCGCCCGATTGGGTGACGGTGACCAGCACCACCGGAAACTCGACGTTCGGGTAGTTCTTCACCGGCAGGGTGAAATAGGCGAAAATCCCCGCCAGCACGCAGGCGATGAACAGCACCGCCACCGGCGTCGGGTTCTTGATCGCCCAGGCGGAAATCCGCAGCTGCGCGCGCCCCTCGCCCTGGTGGCCGTCGCTCACGGTTTGTCGCCCCAGTCGACCTTCACATAGTCGCCCGACAGGATCTGCGAGGCGGCCTTGGCGACCACCACCGAGCCCGCCGGTGGGCCCGAAAGCAGCTCGACGTAGCCGCCGCCGCGCTGGCCGGTGCGCACGGGCGCCTGGGTGACCTTGCCGTCGGCGCCCACCACCATCACCGAGGCGCCGTTGGCGTCATAGCGCACCGCCGTCTCCGGCACGCTGGGCACCGCCCGGGTCAGGTCGACGAAGGCGGCGGTGGCGAACCCGCCGGCGCGGATGTCCGGCCGCACGGGCAGGGCGATGCGCACCGCGCCCAACTGGCTGTTGTTGTCGACCCGGGGGCTGACCAGCCGCACGTTGCCGTCGACCACCGTCTGGTCGGCCAAGGTCACCTTGGCGGCCAGGCCCGGATGCATCTGGGCGAAGTCGGATTCGGAGACCTGCGCCTGCAACTCGACCTGGCCGTCCTCGGCGACGCGGAACCAGGCGGTGGCGCTGCCGCCGGAGATGTCGCCCGGCTGCACCGTCCGCTGGATCACCAGCCCTGACACCGGCGAGCGGACGGTCAGATGCTCCAGCCGCGTCTGCATCTCGGCCGCGGCCGCGATCTGGGCGTTGGCGGCGGCGCGGGCTGTCTTGGCGGTGAAACGGCGGGCGTCGAGCTGTTCCTGCGAGAGCACCCCAGAGCCGTCGAGGCCGCTGACCCGGGCGGCCTCGGCTTCGCGCTGATCGGCGGTGGCCTTCTGCTCGGCCACCAGCGCCAGTTGCTGGTCCAGCTGCGCGCGCAGGATCGAGGCGTCCATCTCGGCCAGCGGCTGGCCGGCCTTCACCCAGGCGCCTTCCTCGACCAGCACCTTGGAGACCCGGTAGCCGGCCAGGTCGGCGCTGACCGACACGTCGTTGCGGGGGATCAGCGTGCCCGAGGCGGTCAGGCCGCCGGCGATCGGCCGCGTCTCGATCCGCACCACGCTTACCGTGCGCGCCTGCTCCTGCGGCGTCGGCGCCGCCACCTGGTGGCACGCCGCGATGCCCAGCGCTAAGGCCGCGGCGATCCCCCATCTCATCGTTGTCATGCGGGCCCGTTTCATTGCGTCTGGGTCGCGGGCTTCGTGGCCGCGTAGGCCCAACCCCCACCCAGGGCCTTATAGGTCTGCACCGCCCGTCGCAACGCCTGGACGCGCTCGGCGGTGAGCGCGGAACGATCGCCGCGCCAGGTCTGTTCGGCCTGCAGGGCGGTGGTCAGGTCGTTGAAGCCGAGGTCGTAGCCCTGCTTGGCGGCGTCATAGGCCCGGTGCGCCCGCGCCTCGCCGTCCTCCAGGACCTTGATCCGCTGCTCGTCGGCGCTTAGCCGCACAAGGGCGTTCTCGGCGTCGCCATAGGCGCTCTGCACCGCCTTTTCGTAGGCGATGACCGCTTCTTCCGTGCGCGCGCCCTGGGCCTTGGCGTCCTGAAGCAGCCGCGGAATGTCGAGAACCGGGGCGCTCAGGCCGACGCCGTAGGACCAGAACCCGGTGTTGGTGGTCTGCTGCTGCGGCACGAAGGTCAGCGGCGGAATATATTCGATCCCCGGCGCCACCTGCCGCGCAAGGCCGATGGCCGGCTCCAGGACCAGATTGGGGAAGATCTGCTCCTTGGCGAGCTTAGTGCGAATGGCGGCGGCGCGCATCTTCCAGTCCGCCTCGCGCACATCCGGCCGGCGCTGGAGCAGGTCGCCCGGGACCGCCTGCGGCACCGGCGGCGGGTCGGGCACATCGGCGCTCATCGGCAGGCTTTCCACCGGCTCGGGACCGCGTCCGACCAGGATCAGCAGCAGGCGCTGGTCGACATGCAGCTCCGCGGTCAGGCTGTCGGCCTGCGAGACCGCCTGGGCAAGGTCGCCGGCGACGCGGTCTGCGTCGGAGGTCGGGCCCAGTCCACGGTCGGCCTTGACCTGGGCGACTCTCAAGAGTTCGCGATCGATGCGGACGCTCTCGTTGGCGTCGTCCAGCTGGATGGCCGCGCCACGCGCCTGGAAATAGCCGTCGGCCACGTCGGCGGCCAAGGTGGCCCGGGCGGCTTCGGCGTCGAACCGGGTGGCCGCGTAATCGTCCCTGGCCGCGCGCCGGGCGTCGAACAGGCCACCCAGGAAATCCAGCTCCCAGGTCGGGTTGAAGCTGATGCTGTCGTTCTGGCTGATGCCGCCGACGGGGATCAACGAGTTCGTAGGTCCGCCGATCTGGACGGTGTCCTTGTAGTTGGCCGAACCGGAGATTCCGCCGGTGGGATAGGTCTGCAGGACGTTGCTGTTGCGGGTAGCGGCGGCTTCCATCAGGCGCGCGATCTGCGTCTTCGCATCCGGGGCGTCGCGCAGCGCGCCGTCTTCCAGGGCGTTCAGCGCCGGATCGTCGAAGATGGTCCACCAGGTGTCGAGAGCCGCCGGGGCGAGCGCCGCCGCGCCCGCCGGCGCCTCGTAGGCGGCCGGCAGAGTCAGGTCGGGCTTGCGGGCGCCCGACGCGCAGCCGACCAGCGCCACCGCCGTGGCCACGGCCAGGCAGACCCGCGCCTGTTTGGCGCTCAGCACTCTTGGCACTCCCCCAGGGCAAGACGCTCGACGAATCATCGGAGATTAAAGCAAGGCCTGTTCAAATGACGCCCCAAGATCGGGGATGACATAACCTGTGGCGGGGTCAAATCCACCCCCGATATATCGGAAGCGACGAAAAGGCGCGAGCGCCGCGGCCCGGCGCCACAGGCTTCTCCTGCCGCATCCGCGCGGTCTAGACTGGCAGGACGGGGCCTCGGGGAGAGCGCGATGAGCGGGAAGATCCATCTGGGCGTCGGCGGCTGGACCTTCGAGCCCTGGCGCGGCGTCTTCTACCCCGACACCCTGAAACAGAAGGACGAACTGGCCTACGCCAGCCGCCACTTGTCGGCCATCGAGATCAACGGCACCTACTATTCCACCTTCAAGCCGGACAGCTGGAAGAAGTGGCGCGACGAGACGCCGGACGGCTTCGTGTTCACCGTCAAGGGCTCGCGCTTCACCACCAACCGCCGTGAACTGGCCGGCGCCGGCGAGAGCCTGGAGCGGTTCTTCGCCCAGGGGGTCGAGCACCTCGGCGACCGGCTGGGGCCGTTCTTCTGGCAGCTGCCGCACACCAAGAAGTTCGACGAGGCCGACCTCGACGGCTTCCTGTCGCTGCTGCCGAAGTCGGTGGGCGGCATCGCCCTGCGTCATGCGGTTGAGCCCCGCCACGCCAGCTTCCACACGCCGAAATACCCCGCCCTGCTGCGCAAGCACGGCGTCGGCAACGTCTACGCCAAGCACAATACCTATCCGGAGATCGCCGACGTCACCGCCGACTTCGTCTACGCGCGCCTGCAGACCGGCAGCGATACGGTGGAGACCGCCTATCCGCCGGCCGAACTGGACGCCTGGGCGACCTGCCTGAAAAGCTGGGCGTCCGGCGGCGCCCCCGCCGACCTGCCCATCGTCGATACCGACCACGCGCCGTTGAAGACGCCCCGCGATGTGTTCGCCTTCGTTATCCACGAGGGCAAGATCCGAGCCCCCGCCGCCGCCATGGCGCTGATGGAGAGGGTGGCGGGGTAGGAATCGACCACGAACCTCACGAACCACACGAACGGGTTGAACAACAAACCTGTCATCCCAAGCGGCGCAGCCGCTGTCCGGGATCCGCTTTCGCCAGCCGCGCCAGGCGATCCCGGCCCTCCGAGCTGCGCGCTGCGGCCGGGATGACATCGATGATCGGATAGGCCGCTCAGGGTGCGTGTCGTTCGTGAGGTTCGTGGTCAAACCTTGCTTCCTTCCGCCCCCCATTGATCCCGGCCAACTTTGGAGTCTCATTGCTCCCAACGACATTAGGGAGCGCCCCATGCCTAAGCTCAGCGACATCTACGCCACCCCCGCCGACGGCTCGCACTGGTCGGTGCCGCACGAGTTCGACGTCAATTTCGACTGGGACTACGACGAGGGCCGGGCGACCATGATGGGGCTCTACCGCAAGGGCGTGGAGATGCAGTGGAACGCGGACTCGCGGATCGACTGGTCGCAGGAGCTGGACGAGGACAATCCAGAGCAGCTGCCCGAGGAGATGCTGCCGATCAGCGGCATGGCCCAGTACGAGAAGATGTCCCGGGCCGAAAAGGCCAAGGTCCGCCGCCACTTCCAGGGCTGGCAGATCAGCCAGTTCATGCAGGGCGAGCAGGGCGCGCTGATCTGCGCCGCCAAGATCGTCACCCAGGTGCCCGACCTGGACTCCAAGTTCTACGCCTCGACCCAGACCATCGACGAGGCGCGCCACGTGGAGAGCTACAAGCGCCTCCTGGAGAAGTTCGGCGTCGCCTATCCGATGACCCCGCCGCTGCAGGAGCTGATCGACCAGGTGCTGCGCGACAGCCGCTGGGACATGACCTACCTCGGCATGCAGGTGGTGATCGAGGGCCTGGCGCTGGCGGCGTTCCAGCAGATCCGCGACCACGCCCAGAACCCGCTGGCCGCGGCGGTCAACGCTTATGTGATGCAGGACGAGAGCCGGCACGTCGCCTTCGGCCGCCTGGCCCTGCGCGACTACTATCCGCAGCTGACCCAAAAGGAGCGCGACGAGCGCGAGGAATTCCTGCTGGAGGCCTGCTACCTGATGCGCGACCGCTTCGACGCGGTGGAAGTGTGGAAGACCCTCGGCCTCGACCCGGCCGCGTGCGCCGCGCACATGTACGACAGCGGCTTCATGGCGCTGTTCCGCTCGTCGCTGTTCACCCGCATCGTGCCGATCGTGAAGGACATCGGCCTCTGGGGCCCGACCATCCGCAAGGGCTACGAGGAGATGGGCATCATCGGTTTCGCCGACACCGACGTGCAGGCGCTGCAGGAAAGCGACGACACCATCGCCAAGGACTTCGACGCCCGCCGCTCGTACGTGCAGAGCGTCATAGACCGGGCCGCGGCGCTGGAGACGGCTTAGAAGCTTGCGTCCTTCGAGACGGCCGCTCGCGCGGCCTCCTCAGGATGACGAGAGGGGTTGAGCGCTAGACTCATCGTCATGGTGAGGAGCGCCCACCGGGCGCGTCTCGAACCACGCACGCCCCTTGACCTCCCTACGGGAACGGCGGCGCAATTCCTCCAACAACACGCCCGAGGAACCGCCCATGACCCCCGATGACCTGATGTTCAAACCCGGCCTGATGAAGGGCCAGCGGATCCTGATCACCGGCGGCGGCACCGGGCTTGGCAAGGAGATGGCCGAGGGCTGCCTGATCCTGGGCGCCGAGGTCTATATCTGCGGCCGGCGCGGCGGGGTGCTGGAAGAAACCGCCAAGGAGCTGATGGACCGTCATGGCGGCAAGGTGGTCCCGATCGCCTGCGACATCCGGGTGCCCGAGGCTATCCACGACATGATGGACGAGGTCTGGTCTGGCGGCGCGCTCACCGGCCTGGTCAACAACGCCGCCGGCAACTTCATCAGCCGCACCGAGGACCTGTCGGTGCGCGGCTTCGACGCCATCTCCAACATCGTTTTCCGCGGCTCGTTCTTCGTTACCCTCGACGCCGGCAAGCGCTGGCTGGCGGAGAAGAAGAAGGCGGCGGTGGTCTCCATCCTGACCACCTGGGTCTGGTCGGGCGGCCCGTTCACGGTCCCCTCGGCGATGTCCAAGGCCGGTCTCAACGTGATGACCCAGTCGCTGGCCGCCGAATGGGGCAACCGCGGCGTGCGGCTCAACGCCATCGCCCCCGGACCCTTCCCCACCGAGGGCGCCTGGGCCCGGCTCAACCCCGGAACCGACGCCAGCGCCGGCGGCGGGCGGCAGGAAACCGGCAGCCCGCTCGGCCGGGTCGGCGAGATGCGCGAACTGGCCAATCTGGCGGTCTATCTGCTGCATCCGCTCAGCGAATACGTGAACGGCCAGACCATCGCCATCGACGGCGGCGGCTGGAACGCCGGCGGCGGTGGCTTCTCGTCCCTGCGCAGCTGGGGTGACGAGGAGTGGGAGGCCGCGAGGGGCTCGATCCGCGGGGCCAACGAAAAGGACCGGGCGCAGAGGACGGTGTAGCCGCCCGCGCCACGAACGCCTCGAAACATGGTTAGCGCGGTGTTAACGCGCCCGCGCCAAGCTGCCTGTCATGCGCCGGCTGTTCCTGCTGCTCGTCTTCCTGCCGACCGTGGCCCTGGCCGCGGATGCGGACAACGGCGCGCCGGCCGCGCCGCCGGCCCAGGCGCAGGACGCCGGCGGTCAGTCCGATCAGGCCGCGCCGGCCGCTCCGTCGCCGCCCGCGCCGCCGCCGGTCTCCGTCGCCGGCGATTCGTCCGACTGCCGCATGGCCTGCGCCCAGACCTACTATTTCTGCCGGGCCAGCGATGACGAGCAGAACTGCTCGCCGTCCTGGAGCCGCTGCGTGGCCACCTGCGCCTCGCCGAACCTCGATCCGGGCGTTTCCACGGCGCCCTGACCTGCGTTCATGACACTGATGTAACCTTTGTGGACATCCGTGCGGCGGCGCCCGATCCTAAAGCCATGTCCGAACTGGCTTACCTCAACCCCGGCAAGCGCGAGCAGACCAAGCTCGCCAACCGCCTGGCCATCCTCGACGCCGCCCGCGCCGTGTTCAGCGAGATGGGCTACGAGACCGCCACCGTGCGCGACATCGTTCGCCGCACCGGGCTCTCGGTGGGCGCCTTCTACAACTACTTCCGCTCCAAGGAGGAGGTGTTCGAGGCCCTCGCCGATGACGGCGCCCGGCGGTTCCGGCCGATCCTGCACGCCCAGTACGTCGCCGCCACCGACTTCGAGAGCTATCTGCGCGGCGCGATCCGGGCCTATTTCGAGTTCATCGCCGCCGAGCAGGCCGACCGCCGCGGCGAGGCGCCGATGCACGAGCCGCAGCCGCACTTCCGAAACACCCCGGAGATGCTGGCGGTGTTCGAGGAAGTCCGCACCGCTTTCGCCGACGTGATGGAGCGCGGCCTCGCGCCCCGGGTCGACCTCGACTACCTGGCCACCGCCTGCATTGCCATCGCCCGGGAAGTCGGCGACACCATGCTGGAGCGCCAGCCGGTGGACACGGAGGCGGCCACCGAATTCTGCGTCCGCCTGGTCCTCGGCGGCCTGCCGGCGCTGCCCAGGGCGTCGCCTTAGACCCTGTCCACAATCTCGTCACGGTGAGGAGCGGCGCGTGCGACGCGTCTCGAACCACGCACACCCGGCGATTCCCCTTATTCGAAAAACCCTCTAATCCCTCGCCATGGCCGATCCGGCGTTCCAGCGGGCGATCCTGCACGGCATCCTGTCGCTGCCGCGGCCGGTGCTGCGCCTGATGAGCGGCGGCGGGGTGGTCTACCGCGGCGGCCGCACCCTGGACCCGCGCCTGCAGTTCCTCACTCGTCAGGCGCGCAACATGCCGTCGATGGCCAGCCTGACACCGCAGGAGGCGCGCCGCGCCAGCGCCGAGGGGTTCAAGGTGGTCGAGGGCCGCCCGGAGCCCGGCGTGGTCACCGAGCCACAGTTCATCGACAGCGCCGAGGGGGCCATCGACGCCCGCGCCTACCGGCCGGCCAACCAGGATCCGGGCGCGCCGGTGCTGGTCTACGCCCACATGGGCGGCGGGGTGATCGGCGATCTGGATACGTCTCACGTGTTCTGCACCATCCTGGCCGCCATCGCCCGCTGCCCGGTGCTGTCGGTGGACTATCGCCTGGCGCCCGAGAACCGTTTTCCGGCCGGCTTCGAGGATGTGCTGGCCGCCTATCGTTGGGCTAGGGACAACGCCGCGGCCGTGTTCGGCGCGCCGCCGGGCTACGCGGCCATCGGCGGCGACTCCATGGGCGGCAATTTCAGCGCCGTGCTCTGCCAGGAGCTGAAGCGCCTGGGCGAGCCGCAGCCGGCCCTGCAGCTGCTGATCTATCCCGCCGTCGACGTGGCCAGCGAAACCCCGTCGATGACCACCTACGCCGACGCCTATCCGCTCTCGCGGGCGATGATGGAGTGGTTCATGGGCCACTGTCTCGGCCCCGCCGACGATCCGACCGACCCGCGCCTGTCGCCGCTCCGCACCGAGGACCTCTCGGGCCTGGCCCCGGCGGTGATCGCCACCGCCGGCTTCGATCCCCTGGTCGATCAGGGCGAGGCCTACGCCCGGCGCTTGCGCGACGCCGGCGTGCCGATGGTCTACCGCTGCTATGACGCCCTGACCCACGGCTTTACCGCCTTCACCGGCGTCGCGCCGGCCGCCGAGGTCGCCTGCCGCGAGATCGCCGGCCTGGTGCGCGAAACCATCGAAGGGAGATCGAGCTGATGCGGGCTTTGATGGTGGAGGCGCTGGCGCCCGACTACGCCGGCTGCGAGCTGAAAGAATTCCCGACCCCCGCGCCCGGCGCCGGCGAGGTGCTGGTCGAGGTCCGCGCCGCCAGCGTCAACTTCCCCGACCTGCTGATGACCCGGGGCGAATACCAGCACAAGCCGCCGCTGCCGTTCATCCCGGGCCTGGAAATGTCCGGCGTGGTGGCGGCGCTGGGCGAAGGGGTGGAGCGCTGGAAGGTCGGCGACGAGGTGGTCGGCGGGGCCCGGTTCGGCGGTTTCTCCGACATGGCCGTCTGCCACGCCATGGGCCTGAGGCCCAAGCCGAAGGCCTTCTCGTTCAGCCAGGCGGCGGCGTTCGGCACCGCCTATCTGACAGCCTATGTCTCCCTGGTCCGCCGCGCCCAGCTGGAGCCGGGCGAGTGGGTGCTGGTCCAGGGCGCGGCCGGCGGGGTGGGCCTGGCCTGCGTCGACCTCGCCAAGGTGCTGGGCGCGCGGGTGATCGCCGCGTCCGCCTCCGACGCCAAGCTCAAGATCATCGAGGATGAGTATCACCCCGACGCCCTGGTCAACGTCACCGGCGGCTTTCGCGAGCGGGTCAAGGAGATCACCGGCGGCCATGGCGCCGACGTGATCTACGATCCGGTCGGCGGCGACGTGTTCGACGAGAGCGTCCGCTGCATCGCCTTCAACGGCCGGCTGCTGATCGTCGGCTTCACCTCCGGTCGCATCCCCACGGTCTCGGTCAACATGCCGCTGATCAAGGGCTTCTCGGTGATGGGCGTGCGCGCGGGCGAATACGGCCGGCAGTTTCCCGAAAAGGGCCGCGAGAACAGCCAGGCGATCTGGAAGATGGCCGAGGAGGGCAAGCTGAAGCCTAGGGTGTATCACGAGTACGCCCTGGCCGAATGGCGTGCGGCGTTCGATTCCCTGGCCGAGCGGACGGTCGTCGGCAAGGCGGTGATCCGCCCCTGACCGCGCCCGCCGCACCTTCCAGCCACCCGCCGACCCTGAAATCGATCCAGGTCCTGCGCGGCCTGGCGGCCCTGGCGGTGGTGGCGTTCCACGCCTTTCAGTGGCTCGACGACCGGTTCTGGGTCGGCGCGGCGGGCGTCGACGTGTTCTTCGTCATCAGCGGCTTCATCATCTGGACCGTCGCGGCCCGGGGCGAGAGCCAGCCCGGCCCGTTCCTCTGGCGCCGCTTCACCCGCGTCGCGCCGGCGTATTGGCTGGTGACCTTCCTGGTGGCGGGGGTGGCGCTGGCCGACCCGATGTTCCTGCCGCAGGTGTCGGTGACGCCAAGGCACCTGCTGCTCTCGCTGGCCTTCATCCAGCACACCGACCCCAACGGGCTGGTCTTCCCCGTGCTGCCGCCCGGCTGGACGTTGAACTATGAGGCGATTTTCTACGTCAGCTTCGCCGCCGTCCTGTTCGCCCACGAACGGTTCCGTTTCGTCCTGATCGTGGCGGCGATGGCGGCGATCTGCGCCGTCGGCTTCCTCGATCCGCCGCTTTACGGCCTGGCCGCCAACCCGATGCTGCTGCAGTTCGCCGCCGGCGCCTGGCTGGGTCGCCGGCATATGCAGCGAAGACGGATCGAACCCGGCGCGGGGTTGATTTTCCTCGTTCTGGGCCTGGCGGCGCTGGCCACCATGGGGCTCACCGGCTTTCGCAACGAGTTCTTCCGGCCGCTGCTCTGGGGCCTGCCGGCGGTGATGATCGTCGCCGGCGCCGTGGCGCTGGAGGAGGGCGGCTGGCTGAAGGTCCCCGCGGTGCTGGTCGGCCTCGGCGACGCCTCCTACGCCATCTACCTCTGCCACATGCCGGTGACCGCCCTGGTCGGCCATACGCTGGGCGTGCAGCCGGTGGCGCTGTTCGTCATAGGCTCGCTGGTCGCCTCGGTCGCCTTGGGCCTGGCCTTCCACCGATGGATCGAGACGCCGCTGATCAGGCTCTGCCGTCGCTTGCCGAAGCGCCTGACCGCGCTCGCGCCCCGGGCAAGCTGAGCCGCGACAAGGCGCCGGCTTCCCGGAAGCGATTTATTCACATCCCATTGTGCATCATCAGCCGTCGATTCCTGGGGGAATTCCGTCCTTGGCCGCCGCCGTCCATCGCCTGCCCAACGCCCCAGGCCTGCCCGACCCCACGCCGACGCTCGGCCTCGCCGACTTCGCGCGCATGGTGTTCGCCGAGCGCGATCTGAGCCCGGTTTGGAACCAGCTGATGGCCAGGGCCACCGGCGGCGACGTCGGCGCCATGCTCGACCTCTCCACCATCCTGCAACTGGTCGGCCAGCGCGAGCAGGGCCTGGCGCTGCAGGCCGACGCCCTGAAGGTCAGCCGCCACTTTCGCAAGGCGCTGGGCACCGGCGAGGGTCCGACCATCCTGGCCCTGGTGGCCGCCGGTGACCTGATGGCCAACACGCCGCTGGAATTCATGCTCCAGGGCTTCAACGGCCGCCTCGACACACTTTTCCTCGACCCCTGCCACCCGTTCCCCGACGAGGTGCCCGGCCACGATTTGGCGGTGATGGCGGTGGGCGAGTCGGACGACAACGAACCGCTGCTGGCGGCTCTCGCCGGCGTTTTGGCCGGCTGGCGCCAGCCGCTGCTCAACGGTGCGCCGGGCCAGGTGCTGTCCCTCGGCCGCGACCGGCTGCCGCTGCGCCTCGCGGGCGTGGCCGGCGTGGATGCGCCGCTGACCCGCCGGGTGCGCCGGGGCGAGCTGATGGTGCTGGCCGAGGATCGCGCCCTGCTGCAGGCGCTGTTGCCCGGCCGCGACTTCCCGCTGATCGTCCGCCCGGTCGGCTCCCACGCCGGCGCGGGCCTCGCCAAGATCGACACCCCGGCGGCGATGGCCCTCTACCTGGCCCGCCAGCCCGGCGAGGTCTTCTACCTCTCGCCCTTCGTCGACTATTCCGGCCCGGACGGCCTGTTCCGCAAGCTGCGCGTGGCGGTGATCGAGGGACGGCCTTTCGTGGCTCACATGGCCATCTCCGAACACTGGATGGTCCACTACCTCAACGCCGGCATGGCCGAATCCGCCGCCAAGCGGGCGGAAGAGCGGGCGATGATGGAAAGCTTCGACGTCTATTTCGCCCTGCGGCACGCCGACGCCTTCGCCCAGCTCGCCCAGAAGATCGGCCTCGACTATTTCGCCGTCGACTGCGCCGAAGCCCGGGACGGCCGGCTGCTGATCTTCGAAGCCGACACGGCGATGATCATCCACGACATGGATCCGCGCGACGTCTATCCCTACAAGGCCCCGGCCATGCGCGAGCTGTTCCGCGCCTTCCAGGGGCTGGTGAACCGCCGGGTCGCCCAGGCCCTATAGGGCCGCTCTATCGAGCGCATGAGATCAATCGATTGGACGCGAGGCCGCCTCGCGCCTATGCCCTCACTCGTGCGGGCGGCCCGGTCGCCCACCGGTAAATCACGAGGAAGCCCATGTCGCTCGCCACCAGCAAGACCCTGCAGAACCTGAAAGACGCCTTCGCCGGCGAGAGCCAGGCGAACCGCCGCTACCTCTACTTCGCGCAAAAGGCCGACGTCGAAGGCTACAACGACGTCGCCGCGGTGTTCCGCTCGACGGCGGAAGGCGAAACCGGCCACGCCCACGGGCACCTGGAGTTCATGGAATCCGTCGGCGATCCGGCCACCGGCCTGCCGATCGGCGAGACCAACCTCAACCTCAAGGCCGCCATTGCCGGCGAGACCCACGAATACACCGACATGTATCCCGGCATGGCCCGCACCGCCCGCGAGGAAGGCCTCGACGAGATCGCCGACTGGTTCGAGACCCTGGCCAAGGCCGAAAAGTCCCACGCCGGCCGCTTCCAGCGCGCGCTCGATACGCTGGACTAACGCTTAAGTCCTCTCCCCCTTGAGGGGAGAGGGTTGGGAGTGGGGGCTGGCTCAGCAAGCGCCTGCCTCGCCAATCCCGGGCGCCGCGCCCTCCGGCGGCATCCCCCCACCCCTGCCCCTCCCCTCA
>Ga0182012_10003151_pt1 | contig 17621 bp, 8 predicted proteins | sample 612S2SmetaG_FD_120486 | JGI IMG/M metagenome (GOLD analysis project Ga0182012, IMG submission 120486) | Permafrost microbial communities from Stordalen Mire, Sweden - 612S2S metaG | ecosystem: Environmental > Terrestrial > Soil > Wetlands > Permafrost | place: Sweden: Stordalen | collected...
ACCGACACCGACACCGCGCCTGACGCCGGGGCCGCCACATCTGCCGGGGCCGCCACATCTGCCGGGGCCGCCACAGCTGCCACGCCTGCCACGTCCTCCCCGGGCACCACCCTCGCCGGACCCGGCACCGGTCCCTCCGCCGCCACCGCCACCCCGTCCGGCCCCGACCCGGCCGATCCGGAGGGTCCACCCTTCAGCCCGGCCATCCGGGGCCTGCTGGCGGCCGGCACCGTGGTGGTCCTGGTGTTCGCCGTGGTGCTGCGCTTCTGGACCACCTCGGACCTGTGGCTTGACGAGGCCCTGACCGTCAACATCGCCCACCTCCCGCTGCACGACATCCCCGCCTACCTCCGCCGGGACGGGTCGCCACCGCTCTACTACTTCCTCCTCCACTTCTGGATCGGGTGGTTCGGAACCTCGGATCTGGCCGTCCGGTCCCTGGCCGGCCTGTTCGGGGTGGTCACGCTGCCGCTGGTGTGGCTGGCCGGCAAGCGGCTCGGCGGGACCACGCTGGCCTGGGCGGCCCTCCTCCTTCTGGCCTCGTCCCCCTTCGCCGTCCGTTACGACACCGAGACCCGGATGTACTCCCTGGTGGCCATGCTCACCGTGCTGGGGTTTCTGGCCCTGGACCGGTCGCTGAGGCGCCCGCGCCGGGGGAACCTGGTGGCGGTGGCGGCAGTCACCGCCCTCCTGCTCTACACCCACTACTGGGCCCTGTACCTGGTGGGGACGGTCCTGCTGTGGCTGGCCTGGGAGGCGTGGCGTGGTCCGGCCGGCTGGCGGAAGGGTGCCCGGTCCTCCCTGGTGGCCATGGTGGTGGGCTGCCTGTGCTTTGTGCCCTGGCTCCCGAGCTTCTGGTTCCAGACCCGGCACACCGGGACCCCCTGGGCCACCACCGCCAGTTTCGCCTCGATGGTCAGCGCGGTGTCCTCGTTCGCCGGGGGTGGTTCGAGCTCGGGGCGGGCACTGGCCCTCCTCATCTTCGGTCTGGCCGGGTTGGGGGTCTTCGGACTGGCATCGGACCGGCGGCACATCGATCTGGACATCCGCACCCGGGTGCGGTCCCGGCCGCTGGCCGTGGTGCTGGTCGGCACCCTGGCCGCCGCGCTGGCCGGGGGCCTCCTGGCCAAAAGCACCTTCGATGCCCGCTATGCCTCTGTCGTCTTCATCCCCCTCATCCTGCTGGTGGCGGTGGGCGTGACCACCTTCCTCGACCGGAGGGTGCGGGTGGCCATCCTGGCCGTGGCCGTGGCCGTGGGTCTCTCCGGTGCGGTCCCCGACATCACCACCAACCGCACCCAGGCCGGTGAGGTGGCCCGGGCCATCGCCGCCTCGGCCAAACCCGGCGACATCGTGGCCTACTGCCCCGACCAGCTGGGTCCGGCGGTCAACCGGCTCCTGCCCCAGGGTCGTTACGAGCAGACGACCTTCCCCCGGGGGACCGGACCCGAGTTCGTCAACTGGGTCGACTACTCCTCGGTGACCAAGGGGGCCTCCGCCCTGGCCTTCGCCCAGCATCTCGAATCCCTGGCGGCGGGGTCCTCCAAGCAGATCTTCGTGGTGTGGGCCGGCGGGTACCAGGGGTTCGGTCTGAAGTGCGAGGGCATCGTGCAGACGCTGCAGGGGAACCCCCACTACCGGCCGACCCAGGTGGTCCAGGGCAGCGCGGTGACGTTCTACCAACCCATGTGGATGGTGCGCTTCACACCGACCGGAACCTGAGCCGCGGTGGCCGCGCTGCGACCCCGGACGGCGCATGGAGCCCCGAGCGCCTCCGCCACCCACCCGACCGCCTCGGCCACGGCTACCGCCACCGTGCCCGCGCCCGCCCCCGGGGACCACCCCCCGGATCGGCCGGGCGCCCCCGCCCACCAACCCTCGAAGGCGCGCCACATGGCCGGTACCTACGGTCGGGCGGTCGTCCGCGTCCTTCCGGCCTGGATCGCGGCCCGCGTGCTGGTCGTCGTGAGCCTGATCCTGGCCCATCTCGTGGTCACGGTGGTCCGGCCCCACAACCCTGCCGCCGTCCAGCGGGTGCACCAGGGCCTGCTGGCCTGGGACGGTGGGTGGTACGCAGCCATCGGCGGCCACGGGTACGCCGCCGCCGGCACCCAGGCGGTCCGGTTCTTCCCCGGGTACCCGATGGCGGCCCGGGGACTGGCCTGGATCCCCGGGATCAGCGTGGGGACGGCCCTGGTGGTGATCTCCAACGTCTGTGCCCTGGCGGCCATGGGAGCTCTGCTGATCCTCGTCCGCCACGACCTGGACGACCGCAACCTGGCTCGCCGGTCGGTCTGGCTGATGGCCCTGGCCCCGTCGGCATACTGCCTGGTCATGGGGTACGCCGATGCCGCCCTGTTGCTGTTTTCGGTGGTCACGGTGCTGGGGGCCCGGACCGGGCGCTGGTGGTGGGCGGCGGCGGCCGGGCTGGGAGCCGGCCTGGTGCGGCCGGTCGGGGTGCTGCTGGTGGTGCCGGTGGTGATCGAGCTGTGGCAGAGCCGTCGGACCGCCACCACCACCGGCTCCACCCTCGGTCCCGACACCGCCAACGCCACTATCACCGCCCCCGCCCCCGCCCCCGCCACTATCACCGCCCCCGGGTCCGGCCTCGGAGGCTGGACCGCCCGGGGAGCGGCGGTGCTGGCCCCGCTGGCCGGCATGGGCGCCTACCTCGCATGGGTCGGGCACCAGTTCGGCGATCCGTGGCTGCCCCTCCGGATCCAGCAGGAGCAGGGCCACCGGGGGAGTGTGACCGTCCCCCTGGCGGCCATGGGCCACACCCTGGCCTCACTGGCCCACGGCCACCACCTGGGATCGGCCCTCCACATCCCCTGGGTCCTGCTCTGTGTGGTCCTCCTGGTGGTGGCGTACCGGAGGCTGCCCCTGTCGTACGCCGCCCTGGCCACGGCCATGCTGGCGGTGTCGCTGACCAGCACCAACCTCGACTCCTTCGAGCGCTACGCCCTGGGGGCGTTCCCCCTGGTGGTGGCGGCCTCGACCCTCACCTCCCACCGCCGGGTGGAGGTGGTGGTTCTGGTGCTGTCCGGCCTGGCCATGGTGGGGTACGCCTTCCTGGCCTTCGTCGGCGTCGTGGTGCCCTAGGCCCCGGAGCTCCCAGGACTCCCCCGGTGGGGTGCACGCACCGGGTAACCTGCCACTGCGCTGACGTTCCGCCGTGCGATGGGCGTCTCCGTGCGGAGGGTTCGCATGCGGAGGACCGCCGGGGAGGAGACCGGGTGGCCGGAACATTCCACCGCATCCGGACGCGCAGAGGACGAGTGGTAGGGCAGAGGACGAGTAGTAGGACAGCGGGAGTCACGGTCGGGTGGCCCACGCACCAGTGGGGGTCATCCCCGGACGAAGGGACATCGTGAGATGACCGCCGACACACCAGAACCGAGAGGACGCCGACCCAGTGGCATCAGCTGAGCCGAACGGCACGACCGGCCCACCCGACGGGCCGGTGCCCCCCACCGGCCATCCGTCGCTCACCGACCCCGTCGTGGTCATCGGGGCCGGACCCGCCGGGCTGACCGCGGCACGGCTGCTGGCCGGGGCCGGTGACCCCGTGGTGGTGGTGGAAGCCGACGACGTCGTCGGCGGGATCAGCCGCACCGTCGAGCGGGACGGATGGCGGTTCGACATCGGCGGGCACCGGTTCTTCACCAAGGTCCGGCCGGTCGAGGAGTTCTGGCACCAGGTCCTGCCCCCGGAGGACTTCCTCCTGCGGCCCCGGATGAGCCGGATCTACTACGACGGCAAGTTCTACGACTATCCGATCAAGCTCGGCAACGCCCTCTCCAACCTCGGTCTGGTGGAGGCCTTCCTGTGCGGTCTGTCGTTCCTGTGGGTGCGGATCCATCCCCCCAAGGACATGTCCACCCTGGAGGGCTACATCGTCTCCAACTACGGATGGCGGCTGTACCGGCACTTCTTCAAGACCTACAACGAGAAGCTGTGGGCGGTGTCGGCCTCGGAGATCTCCGCCGACTGGGGGGCCCAGCGCATCAAGGGGATGTCCCTGTGGAACGCGGTGTGGGAGCCCATCCGGACGTCGGTGGCCGGTCGGCGACGGGATCCGTCCAAGCAGGTCACCAGCCTCATCGAGGAGTTCGAGTACCCCAAGTTCGGTCCGGGGATGATGTGGGAGCGGTGTGCTGACCAGGTGGAGGCCCGGGGCGGGATCCTCCGGATGGAGACGGCGGCGACCGCCGTCCACGTGGAGAACGGGGCCGCGGTGGCGGTGACCGTGGCCTCGGGTGGCCGCGAGGAGCGGATCGGGGTCTCGCACGTGATCTCGTCCATGCCCCTCACGGCGCTGGCCCGCATCGTCGAACCCCCGGTACCTGCCGAGGTGCTGGCGGCGGCCGGCGACCTCCACTACCGCGACTTCCTCACCGTGGCCCTGGTCGTCCCGGAGGAACGGGGCTTTCCCGACAACTGGATCTACATCCACTCGCCGGAGGTGAAGGTGGGCCGGATCCAGAACTTCGGCGTGTGGTCGCCGTACCTGGTCAAGGACGGTCGTACCTGCCTGGGGATGGAGTACTTCGTCTTCGAGGGCGACGAGCTGTGGACCTGCACCGACGATGAGCTGGTGACGCTGGCCACCAAGGAGCTGGCGGCCATCGGCCTGGTGGAGGCCTCCGACGTCGAGGCGGGCTACGTGGTGCGGATGCCCAAGGCCTATCCCGTCTACGACGACGTCTACCGCGACAACGTGCAGGTCATCCGCCGGTGGTTCGAGGAGAACGCGCCCAATGTGCACCCGGTGGGGAGGAACGGCATGCACAAGTACAACAACCAGGACCACTCGATGTACACGGCCATGCTGACGGTGGAGAACATCCACGGTGCCCACCACGACATCTGGGCGGTCAACGTCGAAGAGGAGTACCACGAGACCACCGACGGTCGGTCGGCGGTCTCCGAGAGCCGCCCCCCATCCGGCCCCTCCGGCCCCGGCCCCGGCCCATCCGGCCCCGGCCCCTCCGGCCCCTCCGGCCCGTCCGCCGGCACCCGCACCCCCCCGACCGGCGACGGGCGGCCCACCGGCACCGGGCGTGACGCCCCGATCATCCCCCGGAGTGCCCCCCGGCTGGTCTCGCCGACCGCCCGACCCGGTGGGGCGGACAGGGCCCGCAACGTCTCCGGCTAGTGCGGGGAGGCACCGGGCGGCCCCCCGGGACCGGGCACTCCTTCCCCTGGTGGATCGGGACCGTCTGTGCCGTCGGACTGGCCCTGCGCCTGGTCTACGTCTTTGTGGTCAAGGCCGGAGCTCAGATCCAGGGCGACGCGTACTACTACCACTACCAGGCCCAGCTCAACACCGGGGGCCACTGGTTCGTGAACCCGTCGCAGTTCAAGGCCCGGCACCCCGTCGCCGCCCTGCTGCCGTCGGCTCAGCACCCCCCGGTGTTCACCTTGTTCCTGACCCTGGCCGACGAGGTGGGTCTCACCGGAGTCCGCTCCCAGCTGGTGGTGATGTGCCTGCTCGGGACGGCCACCATCGCCCTCACCGCCCTGGTGGCCCGGGACCTGGTGTCGCCCCGGACCGGGGTCATCGCCGCGGTCATCGCCGCCCTCTACCCGGGCTTCTGGGTGTTCGACGGCGAGGTCATGTCCGAGGCCCTGGTGATGCTGCTGGCCGCCGTCACCATCCTGGCCGCCAACCGCTGCTTCCGGTCCTTCACCACCGGCCGCCTGGTGGTCCTGGCCCTGCTCACCGGGGTCTGCGCCCTCACCCGGGCGGAGCTGGTGCTGCTGGTCCCGCTGGTGGCGCTGCCCACCGTGTGGTGGCAGGCATCGATGGCCTGGCGCCGCCGGCTGGCCCTGTGCGGACTGGCCGTGGCGGTGGCGGTGGCCCCCATGCTCCCGTGGTTCGCCCGGAACATCGCCGTCTTCCACCACCCGGTCTATCTTTCGGACCAGCTGCCGGTCACCCTGGCCGCGGCCAACAACGCCCAGGCCTACTCCGGCCCCCTGACCGCCTCATGGTGTTTCGCCTGCCTCTTGAACGTCCACTTCCCGGTCCACGACGACGAGTCCGATGAGTCCATCGTGTGGCAGCACCGTGCCGACGCGTACATCGAGGCCCACCGGGGGAGGGCGGTGGTGGTGGCGCTGGACCGGGCCGGGTTGGAGTGGGGCCTGTACGCCCCGTCCCGCCAGGCCGACCAGGACTTCCTCGAAGGCTGGCCCACGCCGGTGGCCGATGCCTGGATGTTCTGGTACTACCCGCTGATGGCTCTGGCGGTGGGGGGGACGGTGATCCTCCGACGCCGGGGACAGCCCGTCTACCCGCTGATGGCCATGTTCATCGTGGCCACGGTGACCGCGGTCACCACCTACGGCAACCAGCGGTTCCGGACCGAGGCCGAGGTGGCCATGGTGGTCCTGGCCTCGGTGTCGCTGGATGCGCTGTGGTCCTCTGTGGCCGGCCGGCCCCGGGAGGAACCCGTGGGGCGCCCGGACCCGGTGCCTGAGGTCGACCCCCTACGGGTCGGTGCCGGCGCCGAGGTGTCGCGGTGACCGTGGAGGGGGAGGCCTCCGACGGGGACGGCGGCGCCCCGCCGGGACTCGAGGTGATCCTCGATCAGATCGACCAGGTGGCGGAGCCGGTCTCCGAGTCGGTGGGGATGGCCCCGGCCGTGGGGATCGCCGTGGCCGGCGGTCCCATGATCACGCTGCCCGACGCCCCCCTGGCGCACGGACACGGACACGGACACGGCGCCCGACCGGGGGCCGGGCCGGATCCGGGACCCTCCACCGGGCCGGACTCGGACTCGCTGCGGTCCGGCCTGAGCGAGGCGGGCCCGGTGGCCGTGGCCGGTCTGGTGGTCAACGGGGCGGCGGCGCTGGTGGTCATCGCCGTGGCCCGGCTGGTCTCGTCCGAGGCCTACGGGGCCATCGCCCAGCTTCTCGGACTGTTCTTCATCCTGTCCATGCCCGGGTCGGCGGTGCTGGTCGGTGTGGTGCGCCGGGTCACCGCCCTTCGGGTCGGGGGTCGGCCGGATCTGATCCGGCCCTGGGTGAACAAGGTCCACCGGATCGTGGTGGCGGCCATCGCCGTCGAGCTGGTGGTGGTCCTCCTCATCCAGGACTGGATCGCCCGGCAGCTCTCCCTGCCCGACAGCCAGGGCATCGTCCTCATCCTGGTGGCGGCCGGTATCTGGATCCTGCTCTGTGTGGACCGGGGCCTCCTCCAGGCCCACCGACGGTACCGGGGCCTGGCCGGCAACCTGCTGATCGAGGGAGGGGTCCGCACCGTCTCGGTCATCGTGCTGGTGGTGGCCCATGCCGGCGTGGCCGGCTACGCCCTCGGGGTCTTCCTGGGCGAGGTCATGGCCACCCTCCATGCCCGCTGGCTGGCCTCGGCCACGGTGTCGGCGTACGACGACCCGGCGGCGGCCGGCGACCCGGTACGTGTGGTCGCCCCGGGTGGCGGCGACCCGCTGCCGGCGGAGGAGACCGCGGCCACCGCCGGTGGGGAGGGACATCCTCCGGCCCCGCCGGGCGTCACCGACACCGGCCCGGACGCCCCGGTGCGACGCCGCCTCATCGCCGACGTGTCGGCGGCCTTCGTGGGCCTCGGACTGCTGGGTCTGCTCCAGAACGTCGACGTCATCCTGCTGGGCCGGTTGGACCACGCCAACGTGGGCCCCTACGCCGCCATCTCGGTGGCGTCCAAAGCGCTGGTGTTCGGGGCCCTGGCCCTCGGCGCCTACCTTCTCCCCGAGGCCACCATCCGCTGGAACCAGGGTGGCCACGCCATCCGCCAGATGGGCGTGACCCTCATCTTCCTGGCCGTGCCGGCGGGCCTGCTGCTGGTGATCTCGGTGTTCGTCCCCCGCTGGTTCCTCACCGTGGTGTTCTCGGCCAAGTTGAGCTCGGCCGCTCCGGCCTTCGCCCCTCTGGTCGGCGCGATGATCTTCCTCTCCTTCTCCGTCCTCTGCACCAACTACCTCTTCGGCACGGGCTCCCGTTGGATCGTCTGGCTGCTGGCCGGGGGCTCGGGTCTGTCCCTGGTCCTGATCGCCCTGGCCGACGGCCGACCGGTGGCCACCGCCCGGGCCGACCTGGTCGCCCAGGGGGCGCTGGCCCTCGGGATGGCCATCGCCTTCGTGGCCATCCACCGCAGACACCGCGGCCGGCACTGGACGTTCGGACGGCGGCGGTGATGACCGCCCGTCCGGAGCCGGCCGACGGGCCCCGGGGACGGCGACCGGAGGTTCCGGCCCGGGTGCCGGGCACCGGTACACTGAGCCCGCACGTCGGTGGCAGGCCGGAGACCAGGGTGCGCGTGGGGGAGATCCGAGTATGACCAGTGGCACCGGGGAGTCCACCACCGCCAGGCTCGCCGTCGACGAGGTCGCGGTGACCCACCTGACACCGGTGCCCGATCTGGACACATCCGGTGGGGGAGTGGGGGACGGGCTCCACCCGGGTGGGCCGGTGGCCCCCGGCGTGACCGGTGAGTCCCCGTTCGCCCAGCCCGGCCTGGAGCCGTTCGCCGCACTGGAGCTCGGTGAGATCGCCGAGAGGTGCGGCCTGAAGAGGATCGATGTCGTGGCCTGGCGGGACTTCGACGACCCGGAGGCCGGGGGCTCGGAGCTCCACGCCCACCGGGTCATGACGGCGTGGTCCGAGGCGGGCCTGGACGTGTCCATGACCACCTCGTCGGTCCCCGGGGGACGGGCGGTGGTGCGGCGGGACGGCTACCGGGTGGTGCGCCGGGCCGGACGGTACTCGGTGTTCCCCCGGACCATGCTGTCGGGCGCCCTGGGCCGGATCGGCTCCGGTGACGGACTGGTGGAGATCTGGAACGGGATGCCGTTCTTCTCGCCCCTGTGGGCCCACTGCCCCAACATCGTCTTCCTCCACCACGTCCACGCCGAAATGTGGAAGATGGTGCTGCCGGCGGGAATGGCCGAGGCCGGACACGCCATCGAGAACCGCCTGGCCCCTCCGGCCTACCGGCGGACCCGCATCGTGACCCTGTCCACCTCGTCCAAGCGGGAGATCGTGGACCAGCTCCACATCCCCTCCTCCCGGGTGTCGGTCACCCCTCCCGGGGTGGAGCCACAGTTCTTCCCGCACGGAGAACGGTCGCCGGTCCCCCTGGTGGCGGCGGTGGGCCGGTTGGTCCCGGTCAAGCGCCTGCACCTCCTCATCGAGGCCCTGGTGCGTCTGAAAGAGGACCAACCCCGACTGGAGGCGGTCATCGCCGGCGAGGGCTACGACCGGCCGCTGCTCGAGGCCCAGATCCAGCGGGCCGACGCGGGATCGTGGATCTCCCTGCCCGGCTACCTCTCCGACCGCGAGCTCATCGACCTCTACCGGCGGGCGTGGGTGGTGGCCTCGACCTCCCTGCGGGAGGGCTGGGGCATGACCGTCACCGAGGCCGGGGCCTGCGGAACCCCGTCGGTGGTGACGAGGATCAGCGGCCACGAGGACGCCGTCAGGGACGGCGTCACCGGCCTCCTGGTGGACGGTCCCGAGGAGCTGGTCGGAGCCCTCGATGCGGTGCTGCGGGACGATGTCCTGCGCAAACGGCTCGGGGCGGCCGCCCTCGAGCACGCCTCACGGTTCACCTGGGACACCACCGCCCGGGGCACCCTGGCCGCCCTCGGCGCCGAGGCCCTCTCCCGACCCTGACCGGTTCCGGCGCCGGCGGAGGACCACCTCGACCACGGCGTCGGCACCGAGGAACACCACGCCGGCCCAGGCCAGATCGGCCGCGGTCTGGAACGACTGGGGCCACGAGCCGTCGGGCGCCACCTGCAGGGCCGCCTGATGGGCCACCGTGTACCAGCCCGACGCCACGATGCCGGCCACCGCGGCCAGGCCCAGGATCACCCGGAGCCGGGGGACGAGGAGCACCACCACGCTGGCCACCCCCACGGCCAGACCCACCCGGGGGGAGGCGATGGCCCCGGCCGCCACCCCGGTGGCCACCCCGGCCACCAGCGCCACCCACACCGGGGCCCGGGCCGACTCCGGCCGGAACGGGACGACCAGCCGGGGCCCGTCGGGGCCGTCCGGCAGCCCATCCGACACCACCGCACCCGCCGGTCCCACCCGGTCCTCGACCTCCGGCCCACCGGACCCGTCGGCGGGGGTCCGGTGCCGGCCGTGCCGGCGGCGGGCCCGGCCACGGCGCCGGCGCCACCGGGCCGGCAGGTAGGCCAGGATCAGGCAGGCCACGATGGCCACCAGGGAGAGGATCAGGGCGGCGTCGACCCGCGTCTGGGGCTGCCACGACAGCACCACCGACAGGTCGCCGCCGTGGACCGCACCGGCCAGCGAGGTCGGATCGAGCGTCCAGCCGTTGGCGAACCCGTCGATGAGCACGGAGGGACCGAGGGAGCCCGCCCCCACCACCGTGGCCTTCCATCCGGTGTTGATGCTCTGACCCAGGATCAGATGGACCGGAGCCTGGCCCGCCGCGATCCCGTGCACCGTGAGGTGGATGGTGGTGGCGGTCTGACTGTCCACCTGGACGGCCGGCGAGGCCGACACCGTGGGCGGCGCCAGGGTGGTGGGTGACGCCAGGGGCATGGGGCCCCCACCGGGGGCCGAGTCGAGGGCCAGCTGGTTGACGTCGAAGCCGCTGACCTGACCGGCCGTCGACTCGAGGACGTGGGGACCCGGTCCGAGGGCGACCCCCCCGGCATCGGGTCCGCACAGTGAGACGGTCAGCTGCTGGCGGTCCAGGGCGGTGGTGGACGACCCGGACACCTGCAGCCACAGGGGGGCGCCGTCCACGCTCACCAGGTCGTCACGGCACGGGGAGGGGATGTCGGCCGGCACCGGGGCCGCCACCAGGCCCGGGATCCCGACTTCGGCGATGCCCAGGGGCAGGGCGATGGGCTCCTCCGAGTAGTAGTTCGGGGTGTTCTCCAGCCGGACGGTGTCGACGGTGATCCGGATGTCGGCACCGGTCAGGGTGGGGAAGGACACCGGCACGTCGACCACCGAGCCGGGGACGGGGCTGTCGGCCAGCGGGGGCACGGCGACGGTGGCCTTCCGGCCGCCGGCCGCCACGGTGAGGCTGGTGGGGACGGAGTGCTGGCCGTCCGCCACGATCTGGAGGTTCAGGTGGTCGAAGGAGATCGGCCCCGGCAGCCGGTACTCCAGCCAGTCGCCGGCCTGGTGGGTGGCGCCGAACCCGGGCTCCCAGAGGGTGGACGGGTTGTCGTCCAGGGTGGCGATGGCCCCGGCCCGCAGGTCGCCCGGCAGCCGACCCAGTGAGTACGCCACGATGCCCGTGCCGGTGGCGCCCGGGCGCCCCACCAGACGGTCGATCATGTCGTCGGGGATGAGCGGCGAGATGGAGGCCGAGCCGGTGAGGGAGAAGGTCCGGGCGGTGGGGAGCCAGAAGGACCGGTCCAGGGTGGTCTCGGTGTCGTAGAAGGGAGGGGTGCCCGAGGCCCGGAGCCGGGTCATGAGCAGGGTCACACGGTCCGAGGCCGAGGCGGTGCCGGCCGCCCGCAGCAGGTCCTGGGGCATCGAGATGACCTCGGTGGCGGTCACGCCGGGGATCTCCACCTCGGCGAAGCCCACCGAGCTCCGTGAGGTCAGCGGCACCGAGGGGTCGGCCACCACCACACCGGTGATGGTGATCCGCAGGGTGGTGAAGGTGCGGGCCGGAAAGGTCACCACCTGGCCCGGCGGGGTCAGGGAGGCCGGGCCGAGGGGGACCGACAGGGGATCCCGACCGTCGAAGGTCAGGGTCACCCGCGAGATCGACCGGTCGGGATCGCCGGTCTGCGGCTGGATCAGGGTCACCGAGCTCTCGGTGGTGGGATGGTCCAGCACCACCTGCCACCACTGGCCCTGGGGCGCGGCGAACGAGTCGTCCACCCACGCCGTCTGGGCGTTGCCGTCGATGGCGTTGTAGGGCCGGTCCTCGGGGAGGTAGGTGATGGACGACCCGTACGACGACGCTCTGACCGAGGCGATCCCGGCGTAGGACGCCGTGGTCTGGGCGTCGGCCGGCGCCTTCGGGAACAGGTTGAGGGGTTCGTCGGACGCACTGCCGTCCGGGCCCTCGGCCGCCGTCTCGGTCTGCCCGGTGTTCTCGGACAGGGTGTTCCACTCCATGGCCTGCTTGCGGTTGGTGTCGGTGACCACCAGGTCGGCCGGCCCACCCAGTGTGGACTTGGCCAGCGGGCGGTCGGTGTCCAGGGTGCCGGCGTAGAGGATGGTGGGGTTGCCGGCCAGCAGACCCACCGAGGCGGCGGCGACGATGCCCGGGGCATCCCCGTCCACCACCAGCGGGGTCCGGGTGGATTCGGTCCGCACGATGGGACGGGGATGGGCCACCGTGTACGACACCAGGGGGGCCGTCCACCCCTGATTGGCCGGCCGGGCCAGGGCGGCCTCGTCGAAGTGGGGGATGAGGGGCACGTTGGGCAGGGGGTTGCCGTAGGAGACCGGATCGGACAGGCCCGCCGGGGTGGTGGCCAGGTCCAGGGCCACCTGCTGGGGGTTGGCGGTGTCGTAGCGCTCGTAGGCCTGGTCGTACTGGACCAGGACGTCCCCGGCGCTCATCAGCGAGGCCATGGGGGCCAGGGCGTCCCAGTCCATGGTCCCCTCCTGCAGGGGGGAGTCCACCGCCTGGAGGACGTCGGCGGTGGCCAGTGACCCCATGATCTGCTGTTCGTGGGTCACGAAGGGTCGGGTCATCAGGCCGGGGTACACGGTGTCGATGGTGTCCCCCCACCGGTAGGCGGCGAAGTTGTTCCCGGGGAGGGCGTAGACCCGGGTGGAGGTGCGGACCCTGTCCAGTGCGGCCGCGGCCTGGCGCACGTAGGTCGGGGGGGAGGCCGGCTGGGTGAAGCCGTTGGCGATGATGGCGCCGGTCCACAGCGGGACGGTGGCGCCGGCCACGGCGCCCAGCGCGAACACCCCGATCACCAGCCCGGTCTTGCGCACCCGGGCGGCCACGGCGCTGACCCCGGCCCCGAGGAACATGGCCAGTCCCAGGATGACCAGGGGGGAGGCCCGGTCGGTGGAGCGCAGGGCCAGACCCGCCGTGGTGTCCACCAGAAAGGACTTGATGGCCGATCCCACCGTGGAGGGGTCGGCATAGGGGTTGGGGCCGACGGCCAGCACCATGCCCACCACGGTGATCAGCACGAAGTAGGCCCGGTACCGGAAACGGGAGAACACCGCGGCGATGACGCACAGGACCGGGACGGCGAAGCTGGCGGCGATGAGCCAGAGGTTCTGGGTGTAGGCCACCGCCGCCTGGGTCCACGGTCCCAGCCGGTCGGTCCCGTAGAAGTACCAGTAGCCCAGCCCGCGGATGATCTCCGAGGCCAGCGAGGCCCCGCTGGTGGCCGGGACGGTCTCGGTGTACTTGAGCACGTTGACCCCGTAGGCCGCCTCGACCTGGAGGCCGACCGCCCACCACAGGGAGACCAGCCCGCTCAGCAGGCCGACCCGCCAGGCCACCCCCCAGGCCCGCCGCCAGGTGGCCTCCCGGGCCACCACCACCGCATAGGGGAGCCACAGGGCCGGGGCGATGCCCACGAAGAGGATCGAACTGGCGTTGATCCCGCTGACCAGGGCCACCACCAGGGCGAAGAGGGCCGGGTACTTCCACCCTCCCTTCCGGAGGGCCAGGATGACGAAGGCCACCATCCACGGCAGTCCCGCCCAGGGCAGCAGGATCACCGATATCCGCCCGGCGTACTGGAGGACGTAGGGGGTGAACATGAAGGCGATGGCGGTGACGTAGCGGCCCGGTCCGCGGAGGGCGATGGTCCGGCACAGGTACATCGCCCCGGCCCCGGCGGCGAACATGAGGGCGCCCATCCACAGGCGCTGGGCGATCCAGAGCGGGACGTGCAGTTCGGCCAGGACCCAGTAGAACGGGCCCATGGGCAGCAGGTAGCCGATGTTCTGGTGGGTGACGGTGCCGAGGGCCACCCCCGGGTCCCACACCGACACCGCCTGGCGGACATAGCGGCCCGGGTCGAGGTACAGGTACGTCTTGGTGTCGTCGGACACCACCCCCGGCCGGGTGGCCAGCATGGGGACCAGTGCCAGGACGGCCAACGCGGCGTAGTCGACCGCCGCCCGCAGGCGGCCGGGGGACCGGAGACGGTGGTACAACGACACGTTCCGGCCCGGTGACCGGTCCGGGGGCGCGACTCTGGAGGGTTGGGGATCCGGCACGAGTGCTCGGTAGTGTAAACAACCGACGAGCAGCGTTGGCGGCACCGGTGGGAGCCGCCGGCCGGTCCAGATCCGGGGGAGCGAGATGAGTGAGTCGAGAGCAGACCCGGGGAGCCACCAGGTGCTGGCCACCGTGGACCGGCAGCGGAAAGGGAGGCGGCTGACCGGCGAGCGCCCGATGCAGGGGGTCACGCCCGATTCCCTGCTGGCCCTGCACGCCGCCGGGTACCGCACGGTCATCGAGCGCCTGGGGCCGGGGACCATGCTGGACGTGGGCTGCGGACAGGGATTCGAGTCGGCCCGGTTCCTGGCCGGGGACCGGGTGGTGGTCGGGGCCGACTACAGCGCCGATGCCGTCTCGGCCGCCGCCGGGCGCTGGGGGCCCGACGGCCTCCTGGTGGGGCAGATGGACGCCCTGTCCCTGGGCTTCGCCGGGGGCAGCTTCGCCTGGGCGTGCTCCTCCCACCTCATCGAACACTTCGACGACCCCGAGAGCCACGTCCGGGAGCTGGCCCGGGTCCTGGCCGACGACGGCACGGTGTTCTTCCTCACCCCCAACGCCCCGGCCGACTTCGAAAATCCCTTCCACATCCACCTGTTCGACCCCCCGGAGCTGCGCGACCTCCTCAGCCGCCACTTCCACGACGTCTCCGTCCAGGGTCTCGACGCCGTGCCACCGGTGAAGGCGGACTTCGCCGCCCGCCGGGCCAAGGCCCACAAGGTCCTGGCCCTGGACGTCTTCGACCTGCGCCACCGCATCCCCCGGTCGTGGTACATCGGGGTCTACACCCGGGTCCTGCCGGTGGCCTACAAGGTGATGGCCCGCGGTGACTCCGGTGGGAGCACCGGTATCACCGCCGACGACTTCTTCGTCACCGACCAGCTCGACCGGACCACCATGGTCCTGTTCGCCACGGCCTCCCGGCCGCGCCGCGGCTGAGCGGGCCGGGGATGCTCACCGTCGGACTGACCGGGGGGATCGGCGCCGGCAAGTCCACCGTGGCCGCACTTCTGGTGGGGCACGGTGCCGTCCTGGTGGACGCCGACCGGGTGGCCCGGGAGGTGGTGGAGCCCGGTGGCCCGGCCTACCAGCCGCTGATCGACCGCTTCGGGACCGGCATCGTGGACGGGGACGGGCTCATCGACCGTCCCACCCTGGCCGGGCTGGTCTTCGGCCACCCCGAGGCCCTGGCCGACCTCAACGCCATCACCCATCCGGCCATCGGGGTGGAGATGATCAACCGGCGGGATCTCTACGCCCACACCGATCACATCGTGGTGATGGACATCCCTCTGCTGAAGGCCGTCCACCGGGAGCTCCTCGACCTGGCGGCCGTCGTCGTGGTGGACACCCCCACCGAGCTGGCCCTCGAACGGTTGGTGACCCAGCGGGGGATGGACCGGGCCGACGCCGAGGCCCGGATCGGCGCCCAGATCGACCGGGCCACCCGGCTCGACGGCGCCGACCTGGTCATCGACAACTCCGCCGACCAGGACCACCTGGGTGCCGAGGTCGACCGGGTCTGGGGGGTCCTGTGCGACCTGCGGGACGGGGGGGCGCTCCCGTCGGCCGCCCCGGCCGCCCCGGCCGCCCCGGCCGCCCCGGCCGACGGCCCGGACTGAGCCCCGGTCCCACCGTCACACCCCCCCGGTACCATCGACCCCGTGCCGGAACCTGTCGCCCCGTCGGCCCCGTCGTCCCCCTTCGAGGTGGTCTCACCGTTCCGTCCGGCCGGTGACCAGCCCGAGGCCATCGCCGGCCTGGTGGCCGGCCTCCAGCGGGGGGACCGGTACCAGACCCTGCTCGGGATCACCGGGTCGGGCAAGACCGCCACCATCGCCTGGACCATCGAGGCCGTCCAACGGCCCACCCTGATCATCGAGCCCAACAAGTCCCTGGCCGCCCAGTTGGCGGCGGAGCTCAAGGAGTTCTTCCCCCACAACCGGGTCGAGTACTTCGTCTCGTACTACGACTACTACCAGCCCGAGGCGTACGTGCCCTCGTCGGACACGTACATCGAGAAGGACTCGTCGATCAACGACGAGATCGACCGGCTCCGCCACGCCTGCACGTCCTCCCTCCTCCTCCGCCCGGACACCATCGTGGTGGCCTCGGTGTCCTGCATCTACGGCCTGGGCTCGCCCGACGAGTACCGCGACCGGATCATCGCCCTGCACCCCGGTGAGGTCCACGACCAGCGGTCCCTGCTCCGCCGGCTGGTCGAGCTGCAGTACTCGCGCAACGACATGACCCTGGCCCGGGGCCAGTTCCGGGCCCGCGGGGACACGGTGGAGATCCACGCCGCCTACGAGAGCCAGGCGGTCCGGATCGAGTTCTTCGGGGACACCGTGGAGCGGATCCGCCCCTTCGATGTGATGACCGGCGAGATCGGCGACGAACTCGACGAGCTGGTGGTGTTCGCCAACACCCACTACGGCACCGGTGACGAGCGGCTGCAGCGGGCCGTGGTGAGCATCGAGACCGAGCTGCGCCAGCGCCTCGGTGAGCTGACGGCGGCGGGGAAGCTCCTCGAGGCCCAACGGCTCCGGATGCGGACCGAGTACGACCTCGAGATGCTGGCGGAGACCGGGGTGTGCAGCGGGGTGGAGAACTACAGCCGCCACCTCGACGGCCGTGCCGCCGGCGAGGCGCCCTTCACCCTGTTGGACTTCTTCCCCCGCGACTTCCTGGTGGTCCTGGACGAGAGCCACGTGGCCGTCCCCCAGCTCCGGGGCCAGTACGCCGGTGACCGCTCCCGCAAGGAGACCCTGGTCGACCACGGGTTCCGCCTGCCGTCGGCCCTGGACAACCGACCCCTGCGCTTTGAGGAGTTCACCGAGCGGACCGGCCAGACCATCCTGCTGTCGGCCACCCCCGGGCCCTGGGAGCTCGAGAACAGCGCCTCGGTGGTGGAGCAGGTGATCAGGCCCACCGGCCTGGTCGACCCTGAGGTCGACATCCGCCCGACCACCGGCCAGATCGACGACCTGCGTGAGCGCATCGACGCCACCGTCGCCGACGGGAGCCGGGTGCTGGTCACCACCCTGACCAAAAAGATGGCCGAGGACCTCACCGACTACCTCGCCGAACAGGGCGTCCGGGTGCAGTACCTCCACTCCGACGTGGACACCATGGCCCGGATCGAGATCCTCCGCGAGCTCCGGCTCGGGACCTTCGACGTCCTGGTGGGTATCAACCTGCTGCGGGAGGGTCTGGACCTGCCCGAGGTGGCCCTGGTGGCCATCCTCGACGCCGACAAGGAGGGGTTCCTCCGGTCGGCCTCCTCGCTCATCCAGACCATGGGCCGGGCCGCCCGCAACGTCAACGGCCGGGTGGTGATGTACGCCGACACCATCACCAACTCCATGACGGCGGCCATCGGGGAGACCCAGCGCCGCCGGGCCCGCCAGATCGCCTACAACGAGGAGCACGG
>Ga0182012_10003152_pt1 | contig 17621 bp, 13 predicted proteins | sample 612S2SmetaG_FD_120486 | JGI IMG/M metagenome (GOLD analysis project Ga0182012, IMG submission 120486) | Permafrost microbial communities from Stordalen Mire, Sweden - 612S2S metaG | ecosystem: Environmental > Terrestrial > Soil > Wetlands > Permafrost | place: Sweden: Stordalen | collected...
ATCATCGGCACGCCTTGCGACAGCAGCAGGGTCGCGATCATGTTGCGCTTCTGTTTGGCGCGGAGGGCAACAATACTTGCGTCGTCGGTGGGTCCTTCTACGCCGCAGTTCCAGCTCAGGTTGTTATTGTTTCCGTCCTGATTGTTTTCGCCGTTGGCTTCGTTGTGTTTTTCGTTGTAGCTGACCAGATCATGCAACGTGAAGCCATCGTGCGCGGTCACAAAATTTACGCTGGCATAAGGACGACGGCCGCTGTGCGCGTAGAGATCGCTCGAGCCGGTGAGGCGATATGCCAGGTCTCCCACGACGCCTTCGTTGCCTTTCCAGTAGGCACGCACGGTGTCGCGGTAGCGGTCGTTCCACTCCGCCCAACCGACGGGGAAATTCCCGACTTGATATCCGCCCTCGCCTAAGTCCCAGGGCTCGGCGATCAACTTCACCTGCGAGAGCACGGGATCTTGATGGATGATGTCTAGGAACGCGCCGAGGCGATTTACCTCATGCAGTTCCCGAGCCAAAGTTGCGGCCAAATCGAAGCGGAAGCCATCGACATGCATCTCGAGAACCCAATAGCGCAGGCTGTCCATGATGAGCTGAAGCACGCGCGGATGCTGCATGTTTAGCGTGTTGCCGGTCCCGGTGTAATCCATGTAATAACGCGGATTGTCGGGCATAAGGCGATAGTAGGTCGTGTTGTCGATTCCTTTGAGGGACAGGGTTGGACCGTTGTGATTGCCCTCGGCGGTGTGGTTGTAAACCACATCGAGGATGACTTCCAATCCTGCGGAGTGCAGCGTTTTGACCATCGTCTTAAACTCGCGCGTGGAGTTGTCGGAGAGATAGCGCGGCTCCGGGGCAAGAAAGCCGATGGAGTTGTATCCCCAATAATTTCGCAGGCCGCGCTCGACCAGATGACGGTCGTCCACGAAGCTATGCACCGGCATCAGCTCGATGGAAGTCACGCCCAGCTTCGTGAGGTACTCGATGACTGGGGTGGTGGCCAGGCCGGCATAGGTTCCGCGCAGGTGCTGCGGGACATCAGGATGGCACATGGTGAAACCCTTGACATGCAATTCGTAAATGACCGTCTGGTGCCAGGGAATGCGGGGTGGCGTGTCATATCCCCAGGTGAAAGCGGGGTCGATGACGCGATTCTTGGGCATTTCGTTGGCATCGTCGCGGCGATCGAAGGATAAGTCTTCGAGCTTGTGTCCGACGCGATAGCCGAAGTGGGCGTCGCTCCAACGGATGGCGCCCTGAACCTGTTTGCCATAGGGGTCGAGCAGCAGTTTGTGATGGTTGAAGCGATAACCCTGTTCGGGGGCATAGGGGCCATAGACGCGATAGCCGTACAACTGACCGGGACGTATTTCGGGCAGATAGCCGTGCCAGACCATGTCAGTTTGTTCGGGAATCTGTAGGCGCAGAGTTTCGCGCTTACCGGAGAGGTCGAAGAGGCACAGCTCAACTTTTTCGGCGTGTTCGGAGTAGAGCGCGAAGTTGACGCCTTCGCCGTCCCAGGTGGCTCCCAGGGGGTAAGGACGGCCAGGCCATACGATGGCAGCGGATTGCTCAGGCATATGCGTTCAGCCTTTCGATGCAGAATTGGGGTATGGGGAATGGCAGCAGCGCCTCGAAATCGGCGCGTGTGCGCGCGCGTGCAGGGGTACGATTAGCCTCCCGAAGGAGATTGCACCCCCACGGTTTTGGGCTGACGGTGCGCGGGTCGATAGATTTCCTGTGCCGGCGTGGGGCCTTTTTTGCTCGGCATGTGCGACAGTTTGACCGTCTTGCCGGTGCGGATGGAATCGTAGATGGCGCGCACGATCCGAATGTCTGCCAGGCCTTCAAGTCCTGAAGGCTCCGGCTCTTTGTTGTTCAGGATGCAGTCTGAGAAGTAAAGGATTTCGGCGGCGAACTGGTCGCGCACGGGAAACTCTTTGCTGCTGTGTTTCTTGCCGATGGATAGCGAGTGCTTGAGAGGCTTGGTGTAATCGAACGCGGGATCGGAGGTGAGCACGCCTTTGGTGCCGATGAGAGTGTAGCGGCTGATCGAGGCGGCGCCAAAACTACAGGTAAATGAGGCCAGGCGGTCTTCCGGATAGCGCAAGACGACGGCGGCCATTTCTTCGACTTTCTTGAATCGGGGATCTTTGGAGCTGGAGGCGAACGCGAAAACCTCGGTCGGCTCATCGTCAAAAAGATAGCGGGATGCGTTGATGCAGTACACGCCCATATCGTAGATCGGTCCGCCGCCTTCTTCCTGCGTGTCGGTGAGGCGAACATTGCCGGGAGGGACTTGTTGGGCGAACTCGGCGGTGAAGGCGCGCAAGTCTCCTATCTTTCCGCTCTTGGCTATGCGGACGGCTTCGAGGTTCCCTTTTTCGAAGTGCAGGCGGTAGGCGATCATGAGCTTCACGCTATTTCTCTTGGCCGCGTTGGTCATGGCTTCGCACTCTTGTGCGGTGACCGCCATTGGTTTTTCGCAAAGCACGTGAACGCCGGCATTGGCGGCGCGCACGGCGTATTCGCGGTGCAGATTGTTGGGCAGGACGATATACACTGCGTCGACGACCGATAACGCTTTGTCGTATTCGTCGTAGGAGTAAAGATGTTTTACTCGATAGCGTTTGCCGAGTAGCGTTAGCTTCTCGGCTTCGCCCGAGACTAAGGCCACGAGTTCGGAGTTTCGCGTGTTCTTGAATGCCGGCAGGATGGCCACTTGCGCGAGGTCTCCGAGGCCAACGACAGCGTAACGAATCTTTTCTATTGCGGTCTGGTTCTTCATATTGATGTTGGATTATGCGACTTTTCCTGTGATGCCATCGGCGGTGAGGCCGCTGTTGGATCCCGAGTCCGGCGAGAATCGCTTCCGCCTGCTTTTCTTCCGCCAAAGTCTGCCGCAGAAGGTGGGCCTGGCTATGTTCGGCGAGCAGTTGGGCGTAGAGGCTCACCGTCCCGTAGAAAGCGATCTCGTAATGCTCGACCTTCCGGGCGGCCCCGATGACGCAGGCGTCCCGCAGGGCCTCATCTGCTGAGAGCCGGATCACGCTCTGACCCTCGGCGAGGATTGCTGACAGAGCCTTGCACTTTGTTGGATCCACGGGGGTAATCCCTTTGCTGAGTATTTGCTGCAAGCGCCAGACATGCTCTTTCGTATCTTGCAGATGGTTTTCCAGGACTTGCTTGAGGGTTCGATCCGTCGCGGCGTCCACCATGAGGGGAAGCGCGCCAGCGATTTGCGTCTCGCTGGCATGCAATTCCTCGAGTTGATTGCGATAGAGCCTTCGAAGGTCGTCGAGACTATTGAAAGAGAATTTCATACCGTGAACGCACCCCGCCCCGCTGGCTGAACTCTCCTCAGATGCCGTTTTAGCCCTAGGCTGTTCGGGTTCGACTGACAAAATGCAAGACCAAGGAAATGACGGCGAACACGAGCAAAAGGTGGATGAGTCCACCCGCAACGTGGAACACCACGAAACCGCCAATCCAACTAAGCAACAGAACGACAAAGAGTATGGTCCAGATATTCACAGCTTTCTCCTTAGGTTTGAATTGACTGCTGGCCCGCCCTAGCTGGCGCGTGGCATTGGTACATCTGACTTCTGCCAATCGGCAGATGCCTCGCCGGTGGAGGCTACGTCGGTCGCCCCCGTGCGATCGAGTAGTTCCTTGGCTTTTTTCGTCCAACTAGAATCGTCGCAATGTACGGAAAGCAGAATTCCGCCTTCCTTGACGCGGCCTTCGTAGCGTTTCGCTTCGTATTCCGGGATACCCATGCCGATCAACGCGCCGGTGATACCCCCGATCGCTCCGCCCACTCCTACTCCGGTGAGTGCGGCGACGATGGGACCTGCCGCAATAAGCGGTCCGATACCCGGGATGGCGAGGGCTCCGATTCCAGCGAGCCAACCCAAGGCTCCGCCGATGACGGCGCCGGTGGTCACTCCCGTCGCGGTTCCTTCGGGCGCTTTGGTGTTCTTTTCTACCGCGAAGTCTTTCGTCCCTTGGTTTTCGGGAAACAGCACCGAAATGTCCGTGTTGCGAAAACCTTCGGTGCGCAGGGCGTCGACAGCGAATTCGACGTCCGCCTGAGTGTGATAAATGCCGAATGCTGCCGTATTTTTGGACATAGATTTTTCTCCGTCTTTGATAAATCTAGATTCGCACTAACGGCCGGTGCCGGTTGCGGTTTCGGCTTCGTACTCGTCTCGGAGCCGATCACCGATATTGTGCACACGATCCACGAGATTGCTGCGCGTCTCTTCGCCGCTCGCGGGAGCGAGCAAAATGCCTAACCCCACGCCGATACCGATTCCTGCCGCGAGACTGAGAACGTTCGCCCTCACATGGCTATCTTCGCCTTTGATGACAGCCGATGCGCGGCTTACCCGGTCCGCGGCGGTCTCATACCTTTCTTGGGCGGCATCGCGCAGATCGTCGAAGTGATCCGCGGCACGACCGCGTGCGCCTTTGGTGGCCTTGTCGGATTGTTCCAGCAGGTAGACTGCGGTGCCGAGGATTAGCTTTAGAGCTTTGTTCATAAATTCTCCCGGTGTTGCAAAGTTGGAGGCGCCGAATACGCGTCTACGAAAACGAGAGTATCCCGCAAGGCCGGAGTATCCAATCAAGTCGATGCTGTAGAGGAGGTAGGAGAATCGCTGTAGGTCTTCGGCAATGAGCGACGAAAACTAAAAGCGGTAGCCGGGCTTCAACTGGCAGCGATAGACCTTGGTTTGGTCTTGGTTGCTGCGAACATCACAGTCGGCCCAACTTAAGAAGATATCGGGGCCGATGGGGAAAGTGATGGTCTCTCGATTGAGGTCGGCGTCGATGCTCACCCCTTGCGCCGAAGGCGGCAGAGTGAAGTTCAACGCCTGGCCGAAAATCACAGGATAAGAAATGTGAATCACGTCGCTTACCATGTTGCGCACGACGTCCGCCTCGAGCAAGAAGGTTGCGGTCTCGGACCAGTTTCTCGCCGTCACCGAAATGGTTTGGCCGCCCCTGGAGAAATCGTCCGAGTCGATGCGCGTGAATGGGCATGGCCCTGCAATACAGGATGCGCGAGCATCGCGGAATTCGTTGCCTATGCCGGCGTCCATCGTGGCTGAGGCGGTGGAGGCTTTCCATTTGCCATCCGGCGAGCAGGGGCGCTGGTCTTTGCACAAAACATTGCCCTTGTTTTCAATCTGAAAGGTTTTCACCGCAGTGCCGACGTTCGCGATCGTCATTTGCTTGATCGAATAGCGAACCCGCACATTGGCCACAATGGTCTCGGGCTGCGTGACAGAGCGGTGCGCTTTCTGAACGATTGGCGTCAAATGAGCGACACAAAGATCTCCGCCGATGGTTTCTGGAAGATCGAGCGGCTGATAATCCGGGTGCCGGAATCGAAGCACAACTTTCTCGCCGCGGCGAAATCCCAGGGGTAGTTTTAGGGCAAAGAATCCCGAGGAATCGGAAGTGGTCGAGGCTGCGGCGAAGGTGTTCGCTACGCTGACTTCCACGCCTGCAATGGGCAGTTGGTTGCGCGGGTCGGTGTCCAGCACCACGACCGCACCGGGCAACGACAAAAGCTTGCGATGGCGGAAGTGAACGAATAAAAAGATCAGCACGGCCGTCCCCGCGATGACCGCGGCTAAACTCCAGCTCAATTTGGTTCGGCGGAGGCTCATGTCCGAGGTTCGCTCATGTTTACAATCTGCATTTAGGTATCAGATGATGCGCGCGGCGGACAAGCCCCCGCCAAGTCATATTATTCTGCCAACGGTTTTCAATCTAAAGATCGTTTAGGATTTAAGCAAGCCACGTATGATTAAAGAATCCGATAAGACCTTGCTTTCGCGCCGCCGCGCCTTGCGCAACCTGCTGGGCATCGGGGGCTGCTTGTCCGTGCCCAGGCTTCTTTTTTCACAAACTCCTCAGGACCGGCAGCACATGGTGCCGGCTCTGCCGCCCGCGCCCAGCGCCCTTACGGCCGAGGACGACGAGTTTCTTAACGAATTGGAGAAAGCCAACTTCCAGTATTTCTGGGAACAAGCCAATCCGAAGACGGGTTTGGTGAAGGACCGCGCTCATACTCAAAAGCCCGACGACACTACCGTCTCGAGCATCGCTGCTACTGGTTTCGGCTTGACGGCATTGTGCATTGGCGATCACCGGGGGTTCATTGCCACCGACTTAGCCCGGCAACGCGTTTTGGCGACGCTGTATACGTTCTGGAAGAAGCTGCCTAATCATCGCGGATTTTTTTATCACTGGGCCAATGTCAACACGGGCGAACGGGTGTGGGATTCCGAGATCTCGTCGGTGGATACCGCAATCCTGTTATGCGGCGTGCTTATGTGCCGTCAGCATTTTAACCGCGAAGACGTAACCGAGATGGCCAATGACATTCTGAACCGGGTCGATTGGACATGGCTGTCGGAAGATACGCCCCTGCTGCCTCATGGCTGGACGCCGGAGGTCGGATTTCTCCCCTATCGCTGGGATTACTACAGCGAGTTGATGATGATGTACTTGCTGGGCATGGGCTCGACTTCCCATCCCTTGCGGGAAGAGGCGTGGCATGCCTGGAAGCGGCTTACGTTTGAGTACGATGGCATGCGCTATATCGGTTCGTTCGCGCCTTTGTTCGTTCATCAATATTCGCAGGCGTGGTTTGACTTTCGGGGCAAGCGCGATCAGTATGCCGACTACTTTCATAACTCGACCATCGCGACCGACGTTCATCGCCGTTTCTGTATTGAACTGGGCAAGCAGTTTCCGGACTACAGCGACGACCTTTGGGGAATCAGTGCATCCGATTCGGCTGGCGGCTATGTGATCTGGGGAGGGCCGCCCGCTTACGGTCCCATCGATGGGACGGTGGTTCCCAGTGCGCCTGGAGGTTCCCTACCTTTCATGCCGCAGCCCACGATGCGCGTGTTGCGCAACATTCGCACCCGTTATGGTGGCGCGTGGAACAAGTATGGCTTTGCCAATGCTTTCAATCCGCTCAAGAATTGGTATGACACCGATGTTGTTGGAATCGACACTGGAATCACCATGTTGATGGCGGAGAATGCGCGCACAGGCTTCGTTTGGGAAACGTTTATGAAGAATCCGGAAGCGCGGCGCGGCATGGAAAAGGCTGGATTCAAGGCCTATTAGCTTGCGTCCCCGGCAATATCGAAAACTCGGAAATCAATTCGAGCATCGAAGCTAGGCGATTCGATGCGGTTCTGCCAGTGGATTAGGGATCTCGGGGTGCCACACGAATGAATAAGAGCCACAGCGTCTGGAGCGGGTGGACGGACCGTTTTACCGCGCTCCGGAATGTTCCGCCGGTTCTTGGCATCGTGTGGGAGTCGGGGCCGTTTGTGGTCAGCATGGGCCTAGGACTGCGCCTGCTGGTAGCTGTCATTCCAGTGGCGGCATTGTGGATCACAAAGCTCATCGTAGACCTGATCGTGGCGACGGTGCGAGTACATCAGGCGCCCCCGGTGCGTCTCTGGTGGTTATTGGGAATCGAGTTCGGCTTCGTCGTCCTGGGCAGCATTCTCAGCCGCGCGATCGATTATCTGGATACCCTGCTGGCCGATAAGTACACTCGACACGTCAGCATTCGCGTGTTGGAACACGCCGCCAGTCTTGATTTGCTAGCCTACGAAGACCCCGTCTTCTATGACCGGCTGGAACGGGCGCGGGTGCAGGCGACTGACCGGCTGGGGATGATTCAGTCCATCGGGAGGTTGGTGCAGCAAGTGATCACCACGGCGTCCCTTTCGATCACGATTCTGTTCTTCTCGCCGTGGCTGCTGCTGCTTCTTTTGGCGGGGATCGTTCCCGCTTTTCTCGGGGAGTGCCACTTTGCGTTTCTGGGCTATGCGAAGAATCTGCGGCAGACGCCGTTGCGCCGTGAGATGGATTATCTGCGCGTGCTCGGCGGCAGTAAAGAAGCCGCTAAAGAACTCAAACTCTTTGGCCTCAAGGATTTCTTGGTTGGACGTTTCACCGCTCTTGCGGACGACATTTACACGGAAGACGTTAGCTTAGCTCGCCGCAGGCTGATGGCTGGAGCATTCCTATCCACGCTGGGGACGGTCGGATACTACTGCGCTTACGCATTTGTGATTTGGCGAACCGTTACCGGAGTGCTGACCATCGGCACGTTGACACTTCTCTCGGGCGCGATCCTACAGGCCAGCGGGAACATGCAGCAGATTTTTTCTCTGGTGGCGAGCATTGCCGATCAGGCGCTTTTTCTGACGGATCTGCTGGCATTTTTTCAGATGCAGCCGACCATTCGTTCCAAGTCGACCGCACAACTTGCACCCAGACCGATCTTACGGGGCTTTGAGTTCCGCGATGTTTCGTTTCACTATCCAGGGAACGAGCGGCTGGTGTTGAATCGGCTGAATTTTTCTTTGCATCCTCGCGAGCGAGTGGCTCTGATCGGAGAAAACGGCCAGGGCAAGACCACCATCGTCAAGCTAATCACGCGGCTTTACGATCCCACGTCAGGGCAGGTCCTGCTCGACGGCGTCGATCTCCGAGAGTACAGCCTGGAGGATCTTTATCGTGAAATCGGCGTGATCTTCCAAGACTTCATGCGCTATGAAATGACGGCGCGCAAAAACATCGGGGTGGGCAGAATTGAAGCGCTGGAGGATATCGACCGGGTACGGAGTTCGGCGCTCAAGAGTATGGCTGCGGAAGTAGTCGCCAAGCTGCCGCAAGGCTATGACCAAATGTTGGGACGGAGATTTGACGGAGGCGTCGATCTCTCCGGCGGCGAGTGGCAGAAAATCGCGCTTGCGCGCGCCTATCTGCGGGACGCGCAGGTGTTGATCCTGGACGAGCCCACCGCAGCGCTGGATGCACGCAGCGAATTTGAAGTCTTTCAGCGCTTCGCCGAATTGACGGCTGGGAAAATGGCGCTCTTTATTTCACACCGCTTCTCGACGGTGCGCATGGCCGATCGCATCGTGGTGCTCGAAAACGGAAATATTTCCGAAGAGGGCAGTCATGAGCAACTAACTCGACGCGGGGGAAGATACGCAGAGATGTTTGAAATGCAAGCCGCAAGTTATCGCTGATTCCTATGGCGGAGGCGACACAAATTCCGAGACCTGAAGAAGTCAGCGGCGAGGCTAAGACTCGAGTGCCTCGCGAGTTAAGCGAAGCTGGCGCGGAGTTGGCTCTGCGTCTTGGATGGGTGCCGAGTGTTTACTCCTCGAAAGTTCTAGCGGATCGCTGTCGCGCATTGAAGATCGGGCTTAAGCCGATTTTCCATGCAGTCGAGACTTCCGCGTCGAGTCGCCGAACTGACGATGATTTTCGCTGGCTCTACGACAACGCACAGCTTTTGCTGACACAGATGTCCGATGCTGTGGAGACGCTAAGTCGGCAAAAACGAATCGCTCACGCTCGGACTCCAGAGGGCGAGATCGTTCCCCGGATATTGCCGCTGGCGGAAGGCTTTCTGCAGAATGTAGCTTATCGGTTTGACGCGGAGGAGTGCGAGTCTTTTCTGACGGGCTACCAGAAAAGTGCCGTACTCGAACTGAGCGAGATTCGAGCGCTGCCGGCGGCGTTCAAGTTAGTTCTTCTGGAGCAAATTGCCGTCCGTGGCCAACTTCTGCTTTCCTCTGCCGCTCCGAACGAGTCTGCCCCGAAGCCGCTAGGAATCGGTGTATGCGTGGAGAGCCTGCGTGAGACCTCGCAGACATCCTGGCTAGCTTTGCTCGAGCCGTTGATTTTATTCGACAAAATTCTGAGCCGGGATCCGACTGGCGTCTACGAGCGGATGGACTCGTTCAGTCGTGATTTGTATCGCAATGAGGTGGCGCGTATCGCGGCTCACTCGGACTGCTCCGAAATGCAGGTTGCGCAGGAAGCGTTGGAACTGGCGAGTGAGGGGCATTCAAATCCCGACAACAATCCCCGGATCGCGGCACGGCAAGCGCATGTCGGCTATTACATCCTCGACAAGGGAGCCCCACAGTTATATGAGCGTGTGGCCTATGGTGCTCCGCTACTGCGTATCGCGCAAGATTTTCTTCGCAAGTATCCCGACGACGTGCTGGTCCCGGGAATCTCTCTTCTGACATTTGGCACTATGTGCGTTCTAGGGTTGTTATTCATTGACCCGCACAGTTCGCTGGAATTGATCGCGGCGCTCATGCTTTTGCTTTTGCTGCCCTGCTCCCAAGGCGCCGTGGAATTGATGAACTATCTGATCACTTCGTTTCTGGGGCCGAAGATTCTGCCGAAGCTTTACTTTTCTGACAGAGTGCCTGCGGAGTTTACGACGCTGGTCGCAGTGCCCAGCCTGCTGCTCAATGAGGAGCAGGTGCGCGGGCTGATCGAAAAGCTCGAAATCCGCTATCTGGGAAATCACGATCCGAACATTCATTTTGCCCTGCTCACCGACTTGCCGGACTCAGAGCAGCCGGCGTGCGAGGACAGTCCGCTGGTGAGTCTTTGCGGGGAACTCATCCGGGAATTGAATCGTAAGTATGCCGACCGCAAGTCTGGGACTTTCTTTCTATTGCATCGCCACCGTGTCTACAATCCGCGCGAACGCGTGTGGATGGGGTGGGAGCGCAAGCGCGGAAAACTGCTCGACCTGAATAAGCTTCTGCACGGCGAATTCGATGGTTTTCCGGTGAAGGCAGGAGATTTATCCTTGCTTTCCGGCGTTCGCTACGTCATCACGCTCGACTCCGACACCGAATTGCCACGCGGTTCGGCACACCGAATGATTGGAGCATTGGCTCATCCATTGAATCAGGCGGTGATCGATCCCGCGAAGAATGTCGTCGTTGATGGCTACGGCATACTTCAGCCCCGGGTTGGCATCAGCGTGCAAAGCACGGCCACCTCGCGTCTGGCATCGATCTACGCGGGCGAGACCGGCTTCGATATTTATACGCGGGCGGTCTCGGATGCGTACCAGGAACTGCACGGCGAAGGCATATTCACAGGCAAGGGCATTTACGAGGTTGCCACTCTACACGGCGTTCTCGATCGCCGCTTCCCACGAAATTCATTGCTCAGTCACGACCTGATTGAAGGCGCCTACGCGCGCGCCGGCCTGGTCAGCGATATCGAGATCATCGAGGATTATCCTTCACACTACAGCGCGCACAATCGTCGAAAACATCGCTGGCTGCGGGGCGACTGGCAGATTGTTCAGTGGCTGTTTTCACGAGTGCCGGACGAAACGGGCGCCCTGGTCGAAAATCCTCTGCACATCATTTCATTGTGGAAGATTTTCGATAACTTGCGGCGCAGCCTGGTGGAGCCTGCTACGTTTCTGCTGTTCGTGTTTATCTGGCTAGTGGCGGATCTGCCGCCCCTGCGCTGGACCGCGCTCGCACTGGCGATTTTGTTCGTGCCCTCGCTGGTTATATTTTTACTGAACGTGTCGCGCGCGATGTGGAGCGGCGAAATGAAGCGCGTGAGCGGAGCCTGGAATTCTTTGGGCACCACGCTGCTGAACACCAGTTTTCAGCTTATCTTCCTCGCGCATCAGACTCTTATTTCACTGGATGCTGTGGGCCGAGCGCTCATCCGGCGGAACTTCACGCATCAGCTTTTGCTGGAGTGGGAGACGGCGGAGGAAGCCGAACTGGGCGTTGCAAGCAAGAAACGATCTCCGGCGGACGTCTATCTGGATTGGACTCCCGCGCTGTCAACCGGAATCGGTATTTTGATCTTGTGGAACCGCGCGGAGGCTCTGCCTGCTGCGTTGCCGATACTGCTGCTCTGGGCTTGCAGTAAGAATATTTCCGCATGGCTCAATGAACCTCCGATTGCAGCGGCAAAAGAAATGACCGAAAAAGACGGCGCGCTTCTCCGTAGCACATGCCTGCATACTTGGCGATACTTCGCCGAGTTCAGCACAGAAGAGCACAACTGGCTCATTCCCGATAACGTGCAAGAGGAGCCTCAAGTCGTGGCCCCGCGTATTTCGCCTACAAATCTTGGTCTCGCTTTAAACGCCCGGCAGGTCGCGTGTGAATTTGGATACATTACAGTGGCGGAATTCGCCGAACAGACGCTGAGAACTCTGGACACTGTTTCGGGCCTTAGAAAATACCGCGGGCACTTACTCAACTGGTATGACACGCGAACGCTGGAGCCGTTGAAGCCGCATTTTGTTTCGAGCGTCGACAGCGGCAATCTTTTGGCTTCTCTCTGGACGCTGCAACAAGGGTGCCTCGATCTGCTCCGCAAGCCCCTGTCAATGACATGCTTGATCGAAGGACTGCGGGATTACGTGCGAGTGCTGGTGGAACTCAAGGCGATATCCGAGGAGAGATACGCTGCGCTGGATATCGTTTTGCGCTCGGAGGATTGGATGCAAGCGGCCATGACTATCTCCGAGGCGGACTTTACGGAAGCTCGTGAAGTGCTCTCGCAGCAGAAGTGTAGTCATGACCTCTGGTTTGCCGAACAAGCGGAATTGCTGTGGCACGCAATTCAGAACACGTTGCGAGAATTCCTGCCCTGGAGATTGCCGGAGTTCAAGTCACTGCGCGAAGATTCAGTTCTTGATTTGGAAACACTTGACAGTTTGCCGCTCCTTCAATTGCCCGATGCTCTTCGAACAGTTGAATACGAATTGACTCAGTGGCCCAGCGAGTCTGCATCCGACCGTAGGATTCTCGGGGAGAATTTATCCAGCGCGCTTGCTGTTGCGCGAGAGCACGCTGCCGGATTGGTTAAAGATCTCCACCAGATCGCGGAGAAAGCGGCCGTGATCGCCGAAGCCATGGACTTCAGTTGCCTTCTGAAGCAGAATCGCAAATTGCTGTCGATCGGACTCGATGCCGACACGGAGAAAATTCACGCAGCCTGCTATGACCTGCTGGCGAGCGAGGCTCGCATGGCGGTGTTCACGGCGATAGCCAAGGAAGATATCCCGCAGGAGACCTGGTTCGCGCTCGGTCGCACTCACACCATAGACCATCACCATGCGGTACTGCTGTCGTGGACTGGGACGATGTTTGAGTACCTTATGCCGTCGTTGTGGATGCGTTCGTATTCGAACACTCTATTGGATCGTTCCCGCAGCGGCGCGGTGCGATCGCAACGAGCGTATGGCGCGTCGCATCGAGTGCCTTGGGGAGTTTCCGAGTCCGCGTACGCTGAAAGAGACGAGGCGGGAAACTATCAGTACCGCGCCTTCGGTATGCCCAGCCTCGCAATCCACCAGGATGAGTCGCATCGCCTCGTCATCTCGCCGTATTCGACTTTTCTCGCGCTCAGTGTTGATCCGGGGGGATCGCTAAGAAATCTGTACAAGATGAAGGCCAAGGGATGGTGCGGCGCCTACGGATTTTACGAGGCTGCGGATTACACTTCGCAGAATCGCCGTCCGCGTCAGCCCGAGCTGGTCCGCTGCTGGATGGCTCATCACCAGGGCATGAGCCTGCTGGCGATAGCGAACTTCATCAAGGATAATGTCGTGCAACGATGGTTCCACGGCGATCTTCGAGTGCAAGCGACGGAACTGCTGCTGCACGAAAAGCCGATCGTCAATTTACCCAAAGACAGGTTGCTTAGAAGAACGACCTCGGCATAGTCTAGTAGCCGATGCGTACCGAACAACTTCAACGCCTGGCTCTGGTTTTCGCCGTACTCCTCCTCGCGACATTTTCCCTTGCGCAAACCACGGACGAAGTCATCACTATCGACCCGAACGCGGCGACCCAGCGCTTCCCGCATTTCTGGGAGCAGATGTTCGGCTCCGGGCGCGCCATCTTGAGTCTGCGCGACGGCTATCGCCGGGACTTACGCTCTGTAAAACAAATCACGGGCTTTCAATACGTTCGCTTTCACGGCATTTTCAATGACGAAGTTGGGGTATACACAGAGGATAAATCCGGCAATCCGATTTATAACTTTTCCTACGTCGATCAAATTTACGATGGCCTGCTGGCCGATGGCGTAAAGCCATTTGTGGAAATCAGCTTCATGCCCAAGCAACTCGCGGCGAAAGAGATGCTGCATCCCTTCTGGTACAAGCCAGACGTTTCTCCGCCAAAGGATTGGTCCAAGTGGGACGCTCTTATTGCTGCCTTCGCGAACCATCTCGTGGATCGCTATGGCATCGATGAAGTGGCTAGTTGGTATTTCGAAGTGTGGAATGAACCCAATCTCGATTTCTGGGGAGGGGACCCCAAGCAAGCCACGTACTGGCAGCTCTACGATCAGACCGCAATGAGTCTGAAGAAGATGAACGCCCGGCTTCGCGTCGGGGGGCCGGCGACTGCGCAGGCCGCGTGGGTTCCGGCTTTCATTCAGCATTGCGCGGAAAATAAAATTCCCGTGGACTTTGTTTCCACACACGTTTATGGAAACGATGGCGCCCAGGATATTTTCGGGACGAATGAAATAATTCCGCGCGACAAAATGGTGTGCCGCGCCGTCGGCAAAGTACATGGCGAGATCAAAGCCTCGAAGCTGCCCGATCTGCCCTTGATCTGGAGCGAGTTCAACGCCAGCTATATGAACGAGGTTGACGTTACCGACTCGGCGTACATGGCTCCGTGGATGGTCGACACGGTGCGACAATGCGACGGACTGGTGGACATGATGTCCTACTGGACATTCTCCGATGTGTTCGAGGAGCAGGGTGTGGTGAAGACGCCGTTCTACGGCGGCTATGGCTTGATCGCAGAAGATGGAATCGAGAAGCCAGCTTATGCGGGATTTGCGTTGCTGCATAAACTTGGCGATCGCAGAATCGCAACGAATTCCGACGACGCATTGCTCACGCGCCGTTCGGATGGGACTTTCGTGGCTGCGCTTTGGAACTATGGGCCGCCCGGACAAGCGGGTCCGACGCAGAAAATTACTCTGCTAGTCAAAGACGCGAACATTCGCCACGCGCTGATCTGGCGGGTGGACGATTCTCATTCCAATGTCCTCGCCACATATAAGAAGATGGGCGAGCCGCACTATCCTTCGCAGGCTCAGATTAAGCAGTTACGGGAAGCTGGCGAGCTTTCGTTGCCGCAAGAAGCCGATTTACAGAAGGGGAAGCTGTCCGTCGAGGTGCCCAGTCCTGGGCTGGTACTGGTTGAATTACACTGACGCGACTGAGAAAAACGAGTTGACAGCCGAGTTTGGCTGCAATAGTCTAGACGACATCGTGACCACGTTGACCCATCGCCATCATCATCTGCACCATCACCATGCGATGAGCGTGTCGGCGGGGAACCACGGATAACCAATAGAATTCTTAAAAGGAAATCCAAGCCCGCTGGCGAATTCGCCTAGCGGGCTTTTTGCTTTTTGGGCGAGATCGAGGCCCAGGCGAAAAAAGGGATACTACATGAATGTACAAATCGATTTTGAAAAAATGCAAGGATTGGCTCCCGCAATCGTGCAGGATGCCGCCAGCGGGGAACTGCTTATGGTCGGTTTTATGAACGAGGAGGCTCTCAACGCCACGCTCCGAACAGGCTTCGTGACGTTCTACAGCCGCACTCGCCAAGAGCTTTGGACCAAAGGGGAGAGTTCCGGAAACCGACTGCAAGTCGTCGAAGCTTACACGGACTGCGACCGGGATACGGTTTTGCTCCGTGTGCATGTTCTCGGAGCGGGCGTCGTTTGTCACGCCGGAACGCGATCTTGCTTCACAGAGAAACTGTCCCTGGAGTTGACGGACCGCGAGCAGGCCGGAGCCACCCGATGAAGTTGCGCCTCGGCATTCCCAAAGGAAGTTTGCAGGACGCCACTCTGAACCTCTTCACGCGCGCTGGCCTGCGCGTCTACACGAATGCCCGCTCCTATGTTGCCGCCACCGACGATCCTGAAATCGAATGCTTGCTCATTCGCGCTCAGGAAATGGCCCGCTACGTCGAGCACGGCGCACTCGATGCCGGACTGACTGGACTCGACTGGGTTCTGGAGAGCGGCCTTGACGTCGTCAAAGTTACCGACCTGATTTACGCCAAACAGAGCATGGGCCGCGTGAAGTGGGTGCTCGCCGTTCCGGAGGAGTCCAGTTTTCAGAAAGTCGAAGACCTTGCAGGAAAGATTATTGCCACGGAACTGGTCAGCTTCACGCGGAATTATTTCGCCGCCCGGAACGTATCGGTCAAAGTTGAATTTTCGTGGGGCGCCACCGAAGTCAAGCCGCCCTTACTCGCCGATGCCATTGTGGAAGTCACCGAAACCGGCAGCTCGTTGCGCGCCAATCATTTGCGAATTTTGGAAACTGTTCTTGAATCCAACACACAGTTGATCGCAAACAAATCCGCCTGGGCGGGTCCGCAGCGGCGGCAGAAGATTGAAAACTTGTCGGTCATGTTGAGCGGTGCGATCGCGGCGCATGGACGCGTCGGGCTCATGCTGAATGTGCGCAAGCCTGATCTGCCGGGGGTCTTGCGGCTCCTAACCGCGCTAAAGAATCCCACGGTCGCGCCTTTGGCTGACGGAGAGTGGGTCGCGGTCAATACGGTAATCGAAGAAAGCACTGCTTGGTCGCTGATTCCGAAACTGAAGCAAGCCAATGCGCAAGGGATCGTCGAATATCCGCTCAATAAGGTGGTGCTGTGAAGCGCTTCGTTATAAGGATTCTCGAAGGCCGCAAGCAATCCGACTTCGTGGCCGCGGTAGCGCGTCGCGCGGCCACTGATCTTGCAGACATCGAATCGGCCGTGCGCCGAATCGTGAACGACGTTCGACGCAACAGAGATCGCTCCTTGCGACGCTATGCGACGCGATTGGACAGATTGCCGAAAGATACGCCTCTGCGCGTTACGGACGCAGAGATGCGGGAGGCTTGGGAGTGCGCCGATCCGGAACTCAAGGGTGCAATCAAGCAGGCCGCGGGTAATATCCGTCGTTATGCAGAGTGGCAAAAGCCGGAGCAATGGCGGCGAGAAATTCAGCCTGGAGTTTCGGTGGGGCAGTTCGTGCGCCCGCTTGAATCAGTGGGTTGTTACGTTCCCGGCGGACGCTATCCTCTTCCGTCAACATTGTTGATGACGGTGATTCCGGCGCAGGTTGCGGGCGTGGAACGAATTTGTGTCGCATCGCCGAACCCAGCGCCGGCGACGTTGGCAGCCGCTGCGTATCTTGGCGTGAAGGAGTTCTATCGTGTCGGCGGAGCGCAGGCGATTGCCGCATTCGCTTATGGCACCAAGGAAGTTCCACGCGTCGATAAAATCGTCGGCCCCGGCAATCGCTACGTGACCGCCGCGAAGAAAATGGTGGCCTTCGATTGCGCGATTGAGTTTCTAGCAGGGCCGACAGAAGCGGTTATCGTTAGCGAAAACGGCGACCCAGCCTGCATCGCTGCGGACTTAGTTGCGCAGGCAGAACACGATCCCGACGCAAGCTGCATATTTATCACTACCTCTCGTACGCTCGCGTCGCGGGTCCAAGAAGAAATTCAGGAACGAGTGGAAGAGAATCCGATCGCGAAGGAGTCACTCTCCAGTCGCGGTGCAATTCTGCTGCTGAGTTCGAATGCGGAAGCGATGGCTGCGGTCAATCGCATCGCGCCTGAACATCTCACCATTCCCGCGGCCCTCGCTCCGGCTGTTCGCCACGCAGGCGCGATCTTCTTGGACGAATTCACGCCTCAGGCTGCCGGCGATTATATTTCCGGA
>Ga0182012_10003155_pt1 | contig 17601 bp, 15 predicted proteins | sample 612S2SmetaG_FD_120486 | JGI IMG/M metagenome (GOLD analysis project Ga0182012, IMG submission 120486) | Permafrost microbial communities from Stordalen Mire, Sweden - 612S2S metaG | ecosystem: Environmental > Terrestrial > Soil > Wetlands > Permafrost | place: Sweden: Stordalen | collected...
GATTTCGCAAGGATATAGAATGCTCCGGGATCTGGTCGAGAACACTTCTGAACAAGACTGGCTGAAACAAGTTGACACTCCTTTCTTCGGCACTGTTTCCAGAGCAAGGTTGTTCGCCCATGCGCTTTTTCACACGTAAAATCATGCGGGGCAGATAGCGCTGACGTTATCGAAGGGAATGTAGATAACTTCCGCCAGCCGGCAAATCCCCCTTGAACACTTGCGGACTTATACGGCCTGAGGCTTGCCGGGCTTCGTGGAAACTCGCTGTAACGCTGCCTTAACTTCTTAGACGTTCTGTAGACAGGGCCTAATGCCCCAACCAAATTCCCGAACAAACCTCCCTGACTCCGCGTCATAATAAAAGCAGGCAGAATTACTATGGCATCCATCTCAGCACAGCCCGGCGACCTGGCCTCGCTCTCCCGCACCACCGCGGACGTTTCCGCCAAAACCGCCGCCATCCCCTGGTACATCTGGTGCGCTTCCTTAGCGGTGACATCCGCTATGGTTGGCGGCTATTGGGATATCTCATGGCACGAATCCATCGGTCGTGATACCTTCTGGACGCCGGCCCACATGGCCATCTATCTATGTGGAGTTCTAGCCGGCATCGCCTTTGGCTATCTGATCCTGCACACCACATTCTCAAAGAATTCTCCGCTGGCTGAAGCCTCCGTACACGTCTTCGGCTTCCGCGCACCCATGGGTGCTTTCATCGCGTCATGGGGCGGCATCGCAATGCTCACCTCTGCTCCCTTCGATAACTGGTGGCATGATGCCTATGGCCTCGATGTGAAAATCGTAAGTCCCCCACACATCCTCCTCATCATAGGTGTCTACGCCGTTGTCGTTGGAACTCTAGTCTTGCTGGCGGGCCACATGAACCGTTCCCGGTCTTCACACGCCGCCGAAAAGAAACTCATCCTCTACATCAGCGGCGTCATGCTCATCCAATTCATGATCGTGTTGATGGAGTCCACCGAGCGAGTTTATCTCCACTTACTAACTGCATACCTAGTCACTGCTGCCTTACCACCAATTGTGCTCGCTCTCGCATCTAGACTCACTGGATACCGTTTCGCAGCTACCCTCGTTGCCGCCATCTACACCGCGTTCCGAATCGGTTTGATTCTAGTTCTTCCGCTCTTCCCTGCCGAGCCCAAACTCGGACCGGTCTATCAGCAAGTCACTCACTTCATTCCCCCCGAGTTCCCGCTGTTATTCATAGTCCCCGCCTTTGCTCTCGATCTCCTCTGGCAGCGAACGAAAAATTGGAATCCTTGGAAATTGTCGCTCGTAAGCGGAGCAGTGTGGGTACTCGTTTTCATGGCTGTTGAATGGCCATTCGCGTCATTCCTCCTTTCGCCTGCATCCCGCAATTGGTTCTTCGGAACGGGTTACCTCTACTTCGCCATGCCGCCCACCTCCTTCCTGGCACGTAACGTTTTTTATCCTAATTCGCTTTCACGCCTGCAGTTCGGGCTTGGCATTTTGGGCGCTATCATGCTGGCCACTCTCGCGATCCGTTTCGGCGAAACCCGCGGTGAATGGCTCGGGAAAATCAAACGGTGAACCTCCTAAGATTCAGTGCGGCGTTTCTGTTTCTCAGAATCGCCGCCCAGGCTCACGTTGGCAGCCCAGACGTTTATTTGCAAGGTAAAGCGGGCCCTTACCAACTCTTCGTCACTGTCCGCCCGCCACTAACCATTCCTGGAGTTGCTGAGTTAGAAGTTCGCTCCGAAACTCCCGGCATCCGTGAACTACGCGCTGTTCCCCTCGCCATGACCGGAGCGGGCGCCAAGTTTGCCCCAATTCCGGACGCACTTAATGTCTCTCCGAAAGATCCCCGGTTCTTCACCGGCTCTCTTTGGATGATGACGTCCGGTTCCTGGCAAGTGCGCCTAACCGCCGATGGTGCGCAGGGCCAGGGAATCCTCTCGGTCCCAGTTCCCTCCTTCGCCCGCTCGAGCAAGACGATGCAGTTTGGCTTGGGAGCCATACTTTCCGTACTCGGCATCTTCTTAATTGGTGGACTCGTTGCCATGGTTGGGGCCGCCAGTCGCGAGGCGAAACTCGATCCGGGCACTCAGCCATCTCCCACTAATCTCCGTAGCGGTCGGAATGCCACTATTGTCGCCACCGTTGTTGTCTTAGCGATCGTTTTCGGAGGTAATTATTGGTGGAACTCCGAAGCACGCGATTACAGCACCCGAATCTATAAACCTCTCAAGATGTCCGCCTCGCTGCAAGGCAACGAATTGCTCCTGGAAATGAAGGAACCTGGTTGGATGCAAGCGAAGACGATTAAACAAGCAGAGTTTCGAGTTTTCACTCGCAAGATGGATGATCTTGTCCCCGACCATGGCCACATCATGCACCTGTACGCCATTCGTCAACCTGGCCTCGATATCATCTATCATCTTCATCCCGAGCAGCGCGAAACCGGCTCTTTCGCACTCCAGTTACCTTCCATGGCAGCCGGACATTACCGCCTCTACGCGGACATTGTCCACGCCAACGGCTTCCCAGAAACGCTCGTAACTGAGTTAGACGTGCCTGCGATCACTTCTCGCGCTCTAGCGGGTGATGACGCCTACGCGTCCACCAATCCTTGGCAGCAGTCCTCCGGCAACACCTTCGTTTTCACTCTCCCCGACGGCTACAAAATGGAGTGGGTACGAGATAGCCAGCCCCTTGCAGCCAACCGCGCGATGTCGTTCACTTTTCGACTCACTAAGCCAGACGGCAGTGCTCCTCCTGACATGGGTCTTTACATGGGGATGCTCGGTCACGCGGCCTTCGTCAAAACCGACGGTTCGGTTTTCGCTCATATTCATCCCAACGGCACTGCTTCTATGGCCGCTCTCATGCTCGCTTCTGGCGACACTAGTCAGCCAGCTCAGCCGATGAAAATGGATATGCCCGGCATGGATCACAACATGCCCATGACCTATGCGTTGCCGAACTCCGTCAACTTTCCCTACGGCTTTCCGAGTCCTGGCCGCTACCGTATTTTTGTCCAGATGCGACACAGTGATACCGTCGAGACGGGCGTGTTCGACGCCGTCGTTTCCAAATAAAACCTTTCCCTTACGTATCAAAGACGACCCCATTCGCGTCCTATGGTTTATAGGGTCTACCAAGGAGGAACTGTCTTTTGTTGGGCAAGTGGAAATGCATATTCTTAGCGCTGCTCTACCTCGTACTGTTTCGAGGAATCGATATCGCGCAAGATCTTCCCGAAGCCCACTATTATTGGAAGGCAACTCCCGCAGGTAATTCCGCCCAAATCCTTACTCTTTTCTGTCGCTCGTGCGAAGATCCAAGCGGCACTGGCATGGATGTTCCACTCGTGGCTGTGCTCCGCGATACACTCGGCGACGCAGGTTCGGAGAACGCCCGCATGACCGACATCTGGCTGTTCACCTATACACGGCCAACTTGGGAGAAGCGCGTTCTCTCTGGCGTCCCGTTTTTTTACTGGAAGGTGGGAGGCGGTTCGACTAAGGTTTCCGGCGAGCCCAAACCGCTGCTGAATCTCACCACACCTCAGCACTCGCTCGTTACTTCTTCTGCAGCCAGGATAATTCAGTTGACCGTCTTAGATCCCCTGTCCATGCCGGTACGTGCAACCACCCGCGCCTACCAAACCAACCGCATGGACCACGAGCGCCTTCACCTGGAGGAGGCTGAAAGCTACCTGCAATCGGCGCCAGCGGCCGACGATGATTCCGGCCCTACCGAGAAAGAACTCAATACCGTCATCGCTCGTCTGGAGCTCCGAAAAACTACGCTGGGAGCATTAGTCAGCGCGCGCAAAGCAGCCGAGTTCGGGCAAGACGCCAACCTCGAACAGGAACGCATTCGAGCTCGCAACTGGGAACTACTCCGACAATGTGCCGACAAAACTGGCTTATTCTTCGAACCCATCGATTTAGCGGGCGCAAAAGGGCAATATGCCGTGCTGTGGTATCCGATAGAGAGAACAACGCCGCCGCAAGGCCCCGCACTCGGCCCCGTTTGGAAGCTGCTGAACTTATCTGATCCCTACCAGCAACGCCCGCGCCTCCTAAAGAACACTCAGTATCGGCGCACCATTGATGGTCGCGTCACGCAAGTTGTGCCCCTCGGCATCTATAGTCTGACCTATCCGAAGATGCCCCTGCTCATGATTGATTTCCGCAGTGAGACGCACCTCCGACGCCACGAGTTAACACAACGTGCCATCAACGAGATCACCAATGGAGTAATCGGTGTTTCCCGGTTCACAAACTGGTACTACTTCGCGGGTGCCGATATCTATGATTTTTATGCTTCGCGCCGCGGTACCGCCATGAACCAGCAGGAACGCTTGAACAGTTACTCGAAATTCCGAGTTGCTCTGGCGCTCGATAAAACCCTCGATCCCGAACTCCGTGCCGCTATGCAACGCCGCGTCAATTCCCTCGCCGTCAATCCGCTTGAGAGTTCACCCAACCGCGAAATGCAAACCGCGTTGCAGCGCTACGTCCTCCTCCAGGCAGCCGCTGTTAATGAACACAGCCAGTTGGCTCGTCGGCTCGAAAGAGACAGGCGGAGCGAACTGGCCCGCTTTGAGTCCACCACCTCACGTCAGGTCCGAGATGACATTTTCCACTACGTCACCTTCAGTCTCTATACTCATCGGGCCAACACCGACGAGTACCTGGCATCTCTCGATGCTTATCGTCAAGTAGAGTACTGTCTCAACTTGCTCGACCGCCTCACTGAGGCAGGGACCGATCCAGGAGTTGCCTACGACACCGCACGCATTAAGAACACAGTGGCCCAACTCAGCCTTTTGCTACCCGAAATAAAGCAAGCGGACACTCGCGAGCACGCTTCACAAACGATTGAAAAATTACGCAAGCTTTCTGCCGACTCAGACCTCAAAGCTGAGTGCCTGGCCGCCCTGGATGTCATTCGGAGCGGACCAGCGGAAGCCTCGGAAGGCCTCGGTGATACTGAGACGCTGCGCTAGTCTGCAGCTTGCCCTCATTTTCTTCTTAGCAACCTCCGCGTGGGGAACTGGCGCTCGCCGCTTAGTCATTTTGAAAGTCGACGGCTTGAATCAAGACTTGCTTGCCAATACCATGGCCGAGCCCGATCCCGCGACCGGTAAATCTCAACTCCCCTGGCTCAGCCGCATCTTCGCTGAGCAAGGCGCAATCTACAACAACTTCTACACCCGCGGTATCAGCCTATCTGCGCCTTCTTGGTCCATGCTCGATACCGGGCGCCACACCATTATTCGGGGCAACGTTGAATACGATCGCTTTACCGGCCAAGTCTACGATTACCTGAATTTCTTCCCACTCTACGTGGGTTATGCTCGTCAGAAACAAGTCGACATGCCGGGAGTACAAGTTCTCGACCGCGCCGGCATCCCTCTGCTCATCGATCGCTTTCAATTCTCGCAGGTCTATCAAAGCTTTCAGCTCTTTCAGCGCGGTGTAAATTGGATCACCCTGCAAGAGGTTCTCAAGCGCAAGTTTTCCTCCCAAGCCATCTTTGCCATGCTCGAGGGCGCTAGCCCCTCCTATGACTCACTCTTAGAAAAGCAGACTGAAGCGGAGATCGAGTCAGCCCTCAAAGATCCGAATATTCTCTACCTTGACATTTATTTATCGAATGTCGATCACCTCGGCCATGCCACCAGCGAACCCACCGCGCTTGTCAAAGAACTCCGCCACGTAGACACTCTCGCCGGTCAACTCTGGACAGCCATTCAAAACAGCCCTCTCGCCAAGCAAACCGTGTTCGCCATGGTTTCAGATCATGGTATGAATAATGTGCCTGGCGTTGTCAGCCAGACCTACAGCCTCACAGATCTGCTCAATAGCCCAGCGGGAGGTGCGCATCACGTTGTTACCAATCGCGAGCAACTCAGCGACTTCAAATTCAAGAGTCTTTATCCCCTGCTGCACCGCGTCATAAATCCGAGTGAGTCCTCTTTCTATCTCCGTGGCGAAGCCAACCGCTATCCCACAGCCTGGCTCGACATCGATGGCAACGAACGTGCCGCTCTCCACCTCCGCAACAGCGACATCAACAAAATCCACATCCTGCTTCAACAACTCGCGCGCCCGGAACTATCCCCAAACCTCCGAAAAGCAGCTGCTCTTTGCTTAACCCAAACAATAGACGCTCATCGTGAACGCTGGTCTAAAACTGCGTCTGAGCTGGATGAAGAGCTCCGCGCGCTTAAGCAAGCCATAGATGAACGCGAGCCCATCGTTGCCAAAGAACCTCGCAATTTTCATCACGAGATCGAAAGGTTGAGATCCGCCTGGCGTTTGCGGCAAGACCTAGAGGACTGGAAGGCCGAATATGCGGCATACTCTTCCTTCTTGGCACACCTCAAGAAACTGCTAGCCTTCGAAGCCAACCCACTCCTCCCATTCAAAGGAAAAATCTCCGATCTCATTCCTGAAATGAGTCTCGGAGACTCAAATACCAGAGAACAACTCCGGCACTACATTGCCGGCCCTGTGCCCGCAGGCCTGCAAGCCAACGCCGACGGCTCGCTTGACCAGGAAAACTCGTTTCGCTTTGTCGACTATCCCAAACTCTTCTCTGAACAGCGCGCTCTCAACCGCCCACAGCCTGAACTACCACAGAAACCGATTGATTTCGTCGCCATGCGAAGCGCCGAGCATACCTACTGGCTCTATGCCGATGAGACGAGCCAACTTGAGATCTCGACAGACCCTAAAGGCAATATCGCGGTTAAACCATTAAGTGGCCCTTGGCGAAGCGGCCTCCCACTCGAACTCTTCGAAGATCGCCACCTCCAGATTCCTCCAGGCCTCAGCCGGCAAGAATGGCTGAGCACTTGGCACACCGAACAAGAGTGGTTCCAAGCCATCCACCAGACTCGCTACTCAAACGGCGTGATCGGCATCATCGAAGAGCTATCTCCCATCGCCGACAGCATACCGGGCCGTCCAGGAATTAGCTCAGTGCTCCAACGCTACGAACGTCGCCGCCGCGAATTAGTGCAGGCCGATATCCACCTATTCACAACCGATCATTGGAACTTCAATGTCAGGTTTCCCAACCCAGGTGGCAACCACGGCAGTTTTCTGCGCATCTCAACGCACTCTGTTTGGATGATGGCTGGCGCTGGCGTCAAACCAGGCCCGATAGAAGATCCAGCCGATAGCCTTGACTTCGTCCGAGTTCTCACTCAACTGCTAGAGACTCCGAAACATTACTAACGCGTCCACGTAACCCAACCTCGGATGCAAGAACGCATCCGGCAACCTACCGACGATCGCAAAGCCGCAGCGCTGCCACAACCCCACTGCACGCTCATTCGTCGCCACCACAAAATTGAATTGCATCGCTTTGAATCCGCGTTTTCGCGCCCTATCTAGCGAATGCTCACACATTGAACGCGCAACGCCGCGCCCCGTAGCGGCCTCTGCTGTAATGTAGCCGCAATTCGCCACGTGCGCCCCACCGCCACGTTGATTCGCTTGCAGGAAGTACGTTCCAAAAACCAGCCCCTCGGCCTCGAACACAAACACTTCATGCTCTGGCGCGAACCAATAAGCTAATCCAGCCTCTTTGGAAATATCTCGCGGAATGGTGTACGTCTCGCCCGCTCGGAAGACCGGCTCTAAAACTCGCCAGATCTCCTCGCTGTCGTCAGTGGTGGCCGGTCGAATCAACTGCGTCCGAAAATCCGCCCAAAGAACTGCTTCCAATGCCAACCGTATTCCTGGCATTCGGGCGCGGGCGCAAAGCTCAGCACTTTAGTGCCACGCTCGATACTAAGCGATTGCATCTCCGCTCCCTTCGCCGTCACGTTCACTGTTAGAAAGGCTTTGCAGCTATCGGTCGATGCAATCTTCCAGGGCGATGCGATTTTACTGTTGGCCCAGTCAGCCGAAAAGCGCGCAAAATCATACTGTTCGCAAGGCTTCGGGCACCAGGTCGAATACGCGGCTTGGTATTGATGTTCGTTCAGCTCCGCTAGAAACTGCTTCGCTACCTGCTTTTCGCCGTAGTCATGCAACACCCAGTAGCCAACCAAACCAAGCACGGCCGCAGCTATGAAGCCAAAGATGATGTAGCGAATTGCCTTGCTACGTTTTTCATCCTCAACCCCGTAAGCTTCCAAATAACCAGACATAAACGAAACTCACTTTGCTGGATAAGCTTTATCGTACGCCGCCGTAGCGGCCTTTGTCAGGTCCAGTGCCGGTTTGAAGTACAGCGTGTTTGATACTTCAATCACAACATCAACACCCTTTTCTTCTGCCAGCTTCTTTACAACTTCAGCCATTTGCCGTCCGGATTTGCCCAGAATATCTTGCCGGTCGGCATTCACATCAGCTTGCAAGTCGTCACCCAACCGCTGTAGCTGTTTCTGCTTTACGGTGCCTTCCGAGCGCAATTCTGCTTCCTTAGCAGGCGTGATTCCGGGAGTAGAAAGCTGCTTCTGTATATCTTGCAGTTCCTTCTGCAAAGCTTCAATCGTCTTCTGGCGGGGGCTATACTTTGCCTCCATCGCCGCAACGGCTTTCTTTATCTCCTGCGTTTCACCAACGGCCTGCTGCAAGCTGATGATTGCAACCTTCGCTGGACCAATATCTTGTGCTGGCAGGCGGCTGGCTACCACCGCCGAAGCAATAAGGAGCGACACGCTCCGAAAATGCGAGAACATTACCTTCTTAGACTCCTGTTTGAAAGCGATTAAGCCGGGCCTTGAACCGGATTTGAAATGGGGGAATTCGCCCATAACAGGCTAGCACGCTTCTCTACTTAAACAATACGCCCCTCCGGGCCTATAGTCAGCGCGCGATCCCGCCAGCGGACCGTTCTGCCGCAATAAGACGCAATCCAAATGGCAAACGAGTACAAGTCCCATAAGGGTGCTAGCCAGCAGAAACTACCAGCGAGTCCACTTCTCAGTACTAGCCCGCCCGAAACCAACGCACTCATAATCCGCAAGGCCGCCAACGTCACGGCAATCGAATCAAGCCCGCATACGAGCGCTATAGCAATCCACAATCCCGCCTGCGTGATCGGCAACCCCAAGTAGCCACCGCCCTTAGACAATCGAATGGTTCGTGCCCAACGCAACTGGTGCCGCCATACGCCTAGCCATGTCGCATCGCCCAACGTTGTTTCCACCACATAGGTCGATAGCACCACGCGCTTCCCCAGCGCGGTTATTCCCTTCGCTAATTGGTAATCATCCGCAATGTAATTTGCAATCCGCTCAAAACCGCCGGCCTTCGCCAAATCTTCTGCTCGAAATGCCAGCGTAGATCCCAGCCCGAACTCCCTCACGCCGATCAGCTGTGCAACCATCGTGCTCGGCATGAAGTCCGTCATTATGCCCAGCGCTTCCCAAGCGGCTTCCAGATTGTGCGCCTTCACGCGGTATAGGCACGTCACCACTCCAATCGCCGGGTCAACCAGCGGCGCTGTTACGCTCGCCAGGTACTTCGCGTCCACTTTGATATCGCTATCGTTCACCACCCATAGCGGATAACGCGCGTGCCTACTCAACTCCATCAGCAAGCCAACTTTGGCATTACCCGTCTCCGGCCCGCCAATAATGAGTTGCGCAGCTGAATTCGGAAGCTCGCCGGCTAATCGTCTCACTTCTTGCGCTGCCGGATCGTTAGCATCGCGCGCGCCAAACAGCACTTCAAATTGCGGGTGCTCTTGCTCAACTTGCGATTGAAAGGCCTCTGCCGTATTCGGATCAAGTCCACGCAGCGGCTTCAAGACAGAAACGGGTGCCGTCCACGCCGGCGCTTTTCTCCGACTCAATTGCCGGATAGCCGCAAAAATAGCTAGACACTGATAAAGAATCGGGGGAACGAATACCAGCCAAAGAAGGCGCACCAGCGTTTATGCTACCTCGCCAGCAGAATTACGCCGCCTAACACCAGCAGCGCTCCCGCTGCCCGCCTTGGCCCAACCTGCTCCTTCAAAACCAGCTTGGCCAAAATCGTCTCTAAAACAAACGTCGCCGCCGATGCTGGCACCGCAAAGCTCAACGGCGCAATCTGCACCAGCGCCATGAACGCAAAAAACGAGATCGCCATCGCCACTATGCTCAACACCAGGTACCGCCGGCTCACAATCATACGCAGCAGCCGAGCCAGCCCCCGCGCATCCACGGCCTGCTGCCCGCTGCGTTTCATCTCGTAGCTCTGCAGCAAATCACCCAAAACCGTCGCCACCACGATAATCGACAGCAGCACCCATTTCATCGCGCGCCGCTTTCCACTTCACTGCGCACCGGTTCGGTAGTTTTGGGCTTAGTCGCGCTCACAAAGAGCGTGCCGAAGAATATCAAGAATGTTCCAATCCAGTTTGTGGGTGATACGGCTTCGCCGAGGAAGAAGTGCCCCAGTAGTGCCGCCAAAATATAACCAACTGCCGTCACCGGCACCACAAAGCTCAGATCTGCCCAGCTGAACAGCGCCATCCTCGTCAGCAGCCACAAAATCAACAGCAGCGTTCCTAGCGCCACCTGCGGCTGGAGCATTGCGCGAATGTAGCCCAGCGGATCAGCGGACATTGTCTCGGACAGACTCCTCATGCCCAATGTAAGGCTGAGATTGCCACTAGAGTTCAGGAAAATTACCAGCAGCGCCAACCAAAGTGTTTTCGCTTTAGACGGCGCCGCGAGCAAAATTAATCACCTGTGCTCAGAACGGTAGGATGCTCTTTTTGCTTGCTCTGATCCTTTACGTACTGCTTCCGCTTCGAACGCAAAGCCAGATACTCCTTGGCTTCCTTATAGAGCCGCTTCCGGTCATTGTTGTCGAACAGCGCTTTGCTCACCAAGCGGAACGCCACTTTAGGCCGGAAATAATATTCCCCGTAGAAGCGTTCCACCCAATCCACTAACTCGCCCTTGTCCAAGCCAGGATAGTTATAGTTGGGAAGCTGATGGCCGCTCTCGTCCGTCATCGCATCAATTGTGATCAGCCCGTTCTTCTTTACGTGATCATAAAATTCAGTGCCTGGGTACGGATGCGCAATCGATACTTGAATCGTCTCCACATCCAACTCTTTCGCAAAGTTGATGCTTGTGCGAATCGTGTCGCGCGTTTCGCCTGGCAATCCAACAATGAAATCGCCATGCACCGTCAAGCCCAGCTTCTTGCAATTCGCGGTAAAGCGGCGCGCCATATCAATCGTCGCGCCCTTCTTAATGTTCTTCAAAATCTGTTGGTCGCCTGATTCATAACCCACAATCAGCAGGCGGCAACCAGCTTCTTTCATCGCCTTAAGCGTGTCGTAATCCGTCGTTACCCGCGACGTGCAACTCCACGTAAACTTCAACGGCTTCAGCTTCGAACACAATTCAATCGTGCGCGCCTTTTGGTAGTTAAACGTATCGTCGTCGAAAAAGATTTCCTTCAACCCAGGGAAATTCTCCAGCGCATAGCGGCACTCATTCACAATGTCGTCCGACGAACGTAAACGCCACCGATGCCCCGAGTGCGTTTGCGGCCACAAGCAGAATGTGCATTGCGCTGGACATCCGCGGCTCGTGTAGAACGAGATGTACGGGTTTAACAGAAACGGCACGTTATACCGTGTAAAATCCAGATCGCGTTTATAAACCTTAGTCACCCAAGGCAACTCGTCCAGATTTTCAATCACTGGCGCTTCTGGGTTATTCTGAATTCCGCCGTTCTTGCGAAAGGCTACGCTCGGAATCTCTTCCAGCGGCTTACCCATCGCAAAATCGCGAATCGCGTAATCGAACTCGCGCTTCACCACAAAATCGATCGCCGATGTCGCCCGCAAAGACTTCTCCGGCTCAGTCGTCACTGGCGGTCCAACGAAGGCAACCTTCAACTTCGGGTTGTTGTCCTTCATCATCTCCGCAATCTTCACGTCTACATTGAATCCCGGCGTCGAAGTAAACAACACCAGCAGTTCATAGTCCGATGCCATCGCCACCGTCTGATCGATCGAAACCTTGTGCGGCGGCGCATCCAAAACTTTACTGTCGGGAATCAACCCTGCTGGATAGCAAAGCCAAACCGGATACCAATACGATTCGATCTCGCGCGACGCTGGCCATCGGGAACTGGCTCCACCGTCAAAACCTTCAAAAGAAGGAGGGTTTAAAAAAAGAGTTCGCATGGGGCTCCCCTAACAGAGTCAACTTTTAGGATACTTGGTTCCCGTCGCCAGACTCAACCACCTTAAGCGTGACCGGGTATGAGGACGGTTGTAACGGGATTTAAGCACACTCAACGGCAACCTGAAAAGCTACCGTAATGCTGCCGAAGCAATCGACGCGGTGTCTGCCTCAATGGCTTCTTCGTCATCACCCTCGGTAGCAGCCGTGTAATTAATGTCCAACTCCACGATTCCTACTACTCTAGTATTAATCGTGCTCGTCATGTGAGCTGGAACCGACACGCCGTTTTGTATCGCAAACGCGCGCTCAAAATCCACGTGGCGGAAAAATACACTCGGATTCTTCACCAACCTGCCCTTTTCCAGAACCGGTAGATATGACACGGAATCTAGCCACAACTCACCTTTATACAAGCCAACCCGCTTCTTGCGCGGAGACACCTGAAACACATACGCCATTTCGTGGTCCCCAACCGTTCGCTGTCCCTTAAGCTTGAATTTGTAGTTTGCCGGACTAATCGTCAAACCAGAGTCGCTTTGCGATTGTTGATCCGCCTGCAGATATCGCCCGATAACTTCATTCTTAACCGTGTTGTCGCCCTGAAAGCCAAGAACGCGGTAAGTGATTTTACCCACAGCTGAAATCTTACGAAGAGCCCGCATTGTTCCTTGCTGATTCAACCTTGGAACCGAAGCATTAATCTTCACTTCCATCGGCTGCATCGCTGGCTGCTGGTTCGTTGCTTCTAAATACTTGCTAATAATAGCTTTTGTCGGGCCCGACTGATCGTCGGACGCGTCCTCAACGTCTGCTGGAAGAGCCCAGCCCGAGACGGCTAGAAGAATGGCGGTAACAGCTATGCTTCTTAACTTCAAAGTAGTAATTCAGACCCGTAATCTAGTTCTGTCAGTTTAACAGATCGGCCAGAACTGGTTGAATTTTACCCTTTCTAGAATCTCTAGTGTCTTGGATGGGACAAACGTTGCCGGGTTGCACGAAAGAAATTTAATGTTCGGCTGCTCTATTTGCAATCACCGCGGCGAGACCGCAACCGGCGAGTCTGGAGCCGAATACACCACCTTGCCATCGATCAGCGTCATTAGGCACTTCATGTCTTTCAACTGTTCACCGCTAATCGCATACAGGTCCCGATCCCAAACCGCTATATCAGCCTTCTTGCCGACCTCAATCGTCCCAATCTTGTTCTCCAAGAACATCTGTCGCGCCCCCCAGGCCGTATAGCTCCGCAACGCGGTATGGATGTTCACTGACTCATCCATCCCAAACGGATGCGCCCCATACGTGCCCTTCGCTGTCTCCCTTGCCAAAGACGCCCACAACCCATACCGCGCAGGCACCGGCGTCACAAAATAGTCTGACCCACCCGACCAAACAATCCCGCGTTTTTCCAGCGTCTTCAACGGCTCCAATCGCTGGCCGCGTTTGCGGCCATAACTACTCGCGTAGATATCCCCAATCCACCACAAGAATCCTGGCTGTAACTCTGGATATCCCGCGTCATACTTCTTCTGCAAACTCGCCATCACGTCTAGCGCGTGGTCCGTCGGCAAGTTAGCGTGAATAATGCTGTGGCGCAAGCCCGGCTGCGGTTTTTCCTGCTCGACCATCGCATAGGTATCCACCACCCAGTCCATCGCCCGATCGCCCACCGCATGGGTACCCACCGGTACGCCGTTCTGGTGAAACAGCCGCACCATCTCGCGATACACCGCTGGATCAACTTGCGGGTACCCCTGGTTCCTCGCGCCCGTGTGCGTCACGTCCGGCGTTGTGCCATTCCGCAGCCAGTCGTCGTACACCCAACCCGTGCGCGCGCCACCCGACCCATCCATGTAAATCTTCGCCCCACAAGAGAGCAAGTGGTCATTCCCCAACGTGCCCGGCAGCCGTGGCACTGCTTTGATTTCATCCAGCGCCTTGTGCGCCGATTCCACCGTCGAACCCGCATGCCAAAGTACACAGATGCGTTCCTTTAATTGACCCTCTTCCAACAGGCCCTTGTAAGCATCCCACTGAATCTGGCGGATATCAGGATCCTTCACCGCCGTCATACCTTCGCTCACCAGAACTTTTTGGATGTATAGAATCCCCTGCCTCATCTGCTCCAACGAAGTCGGCGGAATCAGGTGCGTCACCTTCGCCATCGCGGAAGATTCTTTCAAAACGCCGGTCGGCGTGCCATTCTCGTTGCGGTCGATCGTCCCTGCGGGCGGGTCGGCAGTGGCCGCATTGATGTCGGCCTTTTCGAGTGCCAGCGAATTCGCCACGCCATAGTGCCCCGTCGTATGCACCAGCCAAACAGGATTGTTCGGCGCAACCGCATCCAAATCCGCCGCCGTCACATAACGATGTTCAGCCAACTTGCCTTCATCCCAGCCAGACCCTGTCACCCATTCACCCGGCTTCACCAGCGCGACCTTCGCCTTCACTCGCGCCACAATCTCAGCCACTGAAGTGGCATCGGAAAGCGTTACGCCATATAACTCTTCTACCCCACCATCTGCAATGTGAGCGTGAGTATCAATCAGCCCTGGCGTCACTGTGTGGCCTTTCAGATCAACCGTCTTGATCCCCGCAGTCTTGCCCGCAAACGCCAGCACCTCGGCATCGCTACCCACTTTTACGATCACTCCATCTCGAATCGCGACCGCCTGCACCACCGAGTCTTTCGGGTCAACAGTCAGAATGTGCCCATGTAGCAGAACCAGATCAGCAGTGGGACTTTGCGCAACAAGCATGCGCGTAAATAGAAAAGCGGCGAGCGTCAGAACCCGAGGTCTCATAGAAGGTTAGTTTAACCGCTGGTGCTATCCTCGGCCCGCTACGCTTGTCCCAAATACCGAAACAGAACCCCGACCGGTAGAACTTCTATTCGCCTCGGGCGGTTTACTCACTTCGCAGTCGGCCATTGAGCTTTTAACAACGTTAAGCGTTGGGTTCGTTGCGCAAAATGGCTCCGAAACCGCTCAAAGCAAACGTGGCAAACGCCGGACGTTCACCTGTGTCACCACCAACAAACTCCGAATCGCCCGGCACACCACTCCGTTGACACAGGTGGATGTAACCAAGTTTGCGCTGCCGCAGTTCGCTGAAACCACGATCACGCGCGCCCCAAAATCTATTTCTCCAAACCCCTCAACCACTTACCGCAGAAAACCCGATCCCGCCGCACGCTCTTATCGGAAACTGATACCGAAAGGAGATCAAACACACCTCTGGTTTCGTTCCGCAAAAAACGCCATTTCTTCGCCTTCGAAGTTATTGTGTGAAAAACGGCCACTTCGTAATCCAGTGGAAATGGTATCGGTACATCAAAATCGCAAACACGCCCGCGGCAATCAGCAGCACGCCCAACAGCACCAGCAGAATGATGGTCCATGGGAACTTCTTCCCTTCTCTGCGCAGCACCAGCAAATAGCTGGCGAAAACGCCCAGGAAATACAGTCCGATCATCGGGATTGTGAACAGCGTCATGTTGAACGCGTCAGGCGTCGGCGTAACAACGGCCGCAATAATCGTAATGCCCAAAATGGCGTAGCGCGAATGCTTCAATAAGAAGCGCGGCGAGGCCAACCTCAGCAAGGTCAGGAAGAAGATGATCACCGGCATCTCGAAAACCAGACCCACACCCAGCGTCACGTTCACGAATAGATCGAAGTATTCGTTCACCGAAACCATGGGCGAAATGTTGATGTCGCGCCCTATGCCGAGAAGGAAAACCAAACCGTAGCGAAACGCTACGAAATACGCGAACAAACCGCCAATGATAAACAGGCCAGCCGTAGTGAGAATGAACGGCACAGCCCAACGCTTTTCGCGCTTGTACAGTCCTGGCGAGATAAAGGTCCAAAGCTGATAAAAGATCCACGGCGAACCAACAAACACCGAACAGAGCAGAGGCAGCTTAATATAAACAACGTTAAATTGTTCCAGTGGCGTAATGGCCACTAGCTTTGGCGGGTTCACGCCAATTTGCCGAAGCGCGTCCACCGCCGGCGCCGCTACAATCTTCCAGATATTCGTGCAGAAGAGAAAGCTGACGAAGAAGGCCACCACCACACCCGAGACTGCCCGCAGAATCACCGAGCGCAGGTCTTCCAGATGTTCCATGAAAGACATCCGGAGCATGCCGCGCTCTTCCGGGTCGTCTTCTTCATCCTCGTCAGCCGGCGGCTTCGGCGGAGGGGGCGGCGGTGGTGGCGCTGTCTGGGGAGGCAACGTCGCAACCGCTTGTGAAGGCGCGTATGGCTGCGGTTCTTCCGCTTCATAATTACCAGGCGGCAGTTCCGAATAGAGCTCGGGCTCGTGCCCTTGTGGCGCTATTGGCTCGTGCGCAACGGGTTCAACCGCAGATTCACTGTGCGGAGCCGCTGGCTCCTGAATGTCGTCAGGCATTTTTCAAAGACTCACGAAACTAAGCGGAGTGTCCCTCAGTCGCGGCAGTGCTTGTGCGCGGCACTGTTCCGGCCACCGGAGTAACGGTGGTAGATGGGATTTCCCGGTTGGCCTCGGCGTCCTGAATTGCGGTTGCGCTGGCGGTGGAAGAGGATAACGAGGCGGGCTCAGCCGAAGCAGCTTGGTAAGGCGTAGGCGAAGAATAGTCTGTTTCGTGGCGACCGGACTCGTCATAAGAATAAGAAGTGCTACTCGAGGTGGAAGATGGGTAAAGCGCTGCCGACTTTTTAAGTTCGTCCTGCAGATTCGCCTCTCTTTCCAACTCGCGGAGATGGGTTTCGAAAGTCGATTTCAGCTCGTTCCTGGCCCGGCGGAATTCTGTTAATCCCTTGCCGAGCAGTCTGCCGAGTTCGGGCAATTTTTTTGGCCCGAAAAGGACAAGAGCGACGATAAAAATCAACATCATCTCCTGTATTCCAATCGGTCCCATTAAAAAACTCCTGGTTTCATAATAGCCCAGCGGGCGCACATTGGGAGCCACATCGCCCAAGGTTGTTATGATTTCAGGGGAATTATGCAAAGAAAAATGAAGGTTTTGGCCGCAACGGCAATCGCCTCTCTTAGTTTGGTGCTGACCGCCCAATCCGCCGCCGCCCAGGTCGTATTTAAGAATGTCGATGGCGACCACATTTCCGTCACTATTAACGGCCAACCGTTCACCGATTTTCATATCGGTAAGGCATACCCCAAACCATTTATGGCCCCCTTACGGACCGCTAACGGTTTGATCGTCACCCGCCACTTCCCGCAAGAGATGGTCGAAGGCGAATCTCGCGATCATCCTCACCACCGAGGATTTTGGATCGGCTATGGCGACGTGAACGGTATCAATTTTTGGGAAAACGAAGCGGCCTCCAAAACCAGCGGCGATAATCCTTCCACCAAAGGCTTGCTCACGCTGAAGAGCTTAGGCGAAATGAAGTCCGGCAAAAAGTCAGGCACCATCAAGACAGTCTTCGAATGGGCATCCC
>Ga0182012_10003157_pt1 | contig 17596 bp, 16 predicted proteins | sample 612S2SmetaG_FD_120486 | JGI IMG/M metagenome (GOLD analysis project Ga0182012, IMG submission 120486) | Permafrost microbial communities from Stordalen Mire, Sweden - 612S2S metaG | ecosystem: Environmental > Terrestrial > Soil > Wetlands > Permafrost | place: Sweden: Stordalen | collected...
AAAACCGAGCTTGGGTTCGAAGCGCAAAAACGTCAGCAAGCCGCCGAAACGCGCGCCCAAGAGAAACACCAAATGAAAAAAGACGCGCACTACTGGGGCATCTTGAAGAAAGATGCCGAAACCTGCCACGAAATCGGCCGCAATCTAATGCAAAAGCTTGAAGGAATGAAGCTTTCACCTACTTTCCCCAACATCTTGGATGATGAAATCGCCAAACGCACCATGAAGCAGGCCGCTTAACCCTATGTTCTTGTCCCTAGTTCCGCACAATTCGCTATTGTTTCGCCTCGTCCTATGTTCAATTAGTTGTATGCTCATCCTGGCTTCGGCTTCGCCGCGCCGACACGAACTTTTGCTGGCCGCTGGGCTCGCTCATACCGTGCGCCCCAGCGCTATGCCTGAAATTCGTCAACCCGGTGAGCCCCCTACGTCTTTCGTCCAGCGCATAGCGGAAGAGAAAGCCCGTGCCGTTCCGCACGATCCAACCGATATCGTCCTGGCCGCCGACACCGTTGTGTGCCTCGAAAATGAGATGTTTGGCAAGCCCCGTGACGATGAAGACGCGCGCCGCATGCTCCGACTCCTTTCGGGCTGCGACCATTTTGTCCACACCGGCATTTGCCTTTTGGCCGACAAGCGCCTAGTCAAAGACTTGGCCACGACCCGGGTTTCTTTCGCTAAGCTGACAGAAAATGAAATTGAGGAGTACACTCGAAGCGGGGAGACGCGTGATAAGGCTGGCGCTTATGCCATACAGGGCTTGGCGTCGCGCTTTGTCACGCAAATACAAGGTTGCTACCACAACGTCGTAGGTTTGCCAGTTTCGTTGGTTTATTCTCGTCTCAAAGAGTTATGAAGCCCTCAGTCCAGACCGCTCGCCGTATTTTTGCCTGGGGGCTGCTCCCTCTTTTTGTCTTCGCCGCCAAAGATAATTCCGTTTCTAATTGGAAGCAGCAGGGCGTCATTTTTCTAGACGACTCGCCCAACGCGCGCCAGCATCCCGCCCCAGTTCAGGCAGTTCATATGGGCGAAGGCCTTTGGACCCAACGTCGCAGGGTAGTTACCGACCGTAGCTTACCCTCGCTTCTCCTGCTCCTAGAAGAACACGGCGTAGCTGACAACTTCCGCCGCCTGGCGGGCCGCCCCGAAATTCCCCGTCGTGGTCCCCTGTACACCGATTCAGATCTTTATAAATGGATGGAAGCCGCATCTTGGGCGCTTGCTTCGAACGAAACGTCCGACACCTCCCGCGCCCAATTGAAAGGCGATCTCGATTCGCTCATCGGCCATGTGATCGCCGCGCAGGAGCCCAGCGGCTATCTGAACACCTATTACACCGCAGATAAAGTTCACTTACGCTTCACTGAATTAACCCGTTCTCACGAAGACTATTGTCTGGGGCATCTCATCCAAGCCGGTATCGCTTATTACCGCGCTACCGGCAGCCGTCGCCTTCTCGATCCTGGTATTCGCTTTGCCGACTACGTGGTCGACAACTTCGGACCAAACAAGCGTCCCTTTGTTACTGGCCATCCCGAACTCGAAATGGCCATGGTGGAGCTATATCGCACCACCCGCCAAACCAAATATCTCGACTTCGCGCGCTACCTCCTAAGCGGCGTCGAACGCGATCGTCTCAAGCTTAAAGATTCTGAAATCCGCTATATGTTCAGCGGCCGGCCCTTCACTTCGCGCACCGAATTCGAAGGCCATGCCGTGCGCGCTCTTTATGCCGCGTCCGGTGCTACAGACTACTTCACTGAAACTGGCGACCCCGCGTACAAGAAAACTCTCGATTTGCTCTGGACCGATCTAACCATGCGCAAGATGTACATCACCGGTGGCGTAGGATCGCGCTCCGGCGGCGAAAGCTTTGGCGACCCTTACGAACTGCCAAGCGAGCAAGCCTACGCCGAAACCTGCGCGGCCATCGCCAACGTAATGTGGAACTACCGCCTTCTTGCTCTCACTGGCGACGCTCGCTATGCCGATCTTCTCGAACGCGCCCTCTATAACGGCGTCAATTCTGGCCTCTCCCTGTCCGGCAACTTATATTGCTATCGCAACCCTTTAGCCTCGACAGGAGAAAAATTACGAAATTCCTGGTACGACACCACGTGCTGCCCTCCCAATATTCAGCGGCTTTTTGAATCACTTCCTGCATACCTTTATTCCACTAGTCGCGACGGCATTTACGTTAACCTCTATCACAGTTCCGACCTCGACTGGCATCTCGAGGATGGTACGCCGCTCAAACTGAACCAAACTACCAACTACCCTTGGACCGGCGATGTTCGCTTTACCTTGAATCCTGCCCATGCCGCCGATTTCACTCTGTACGTCCGCTGGCCTGAATGGGCAGCCTCCGCTGATGTTCAGGTGAATGGCCAAGGTTTTCCTACTCCAGCCGCCCACAAAGGATCTTTCATTCCCATCACCCGGACTTGGCACCCGGGCGACACGGTCTCCTTGACTCTGCCGCTCCAACCGGTTTTAATGGCCGGCAATCCCCGCCTAACCGATGACTTCGGTCGTGCTGCGGTGCAGCGCGGGCCACTTGTCTATGCTTTGGAACAACTCGACCAAAATGGAGCTACGCTCGCCGATATATTTCTGCGGAGTGGCAGCGCTTTTACAGTTGAATTCAGGAAGGACTTTCTGGGGGGCGTGGCTACCCTAAAGGTTCCTGGCCTCGTGGCCGAAAAGTCCATTGGAGACGAACCGCTCTATCAGCCCCTGGCCATTGGAGTAAGCCGTCCAAAACGCATGGCCACTTTAACCTTCATTCCTTACTACGCGATCGGGAATCGAGAGACTTCGCCCATGGAGGTTTGGGTGCCAGTGTCGCGAAACGATCCAACTGTCCTGACAGGTAGTTCACTTTTTGGCGAAAAGCACTCTGAGAATAGATAAAATGACACTGAAATGCAATCCGAAAGCGTGTAGAATCAAGAGAGTTCCGTTTGAAATTGGTAATACTCTGACTCCAATGCGCCGCCACTTTATTGCCTTGCAGAATCTCTCTGCAGTCTTTTTATTCTGCGCTCTGTCGTTTGCTCAGGTCCCGTCCGGACAGACTCCCATACCTGACAGTTCTAAGCAGACTCAGCCAAAGGACGATAAGCCGAAGCCGGAAGCCTCTCCCGGAGCGTCGGTTGATAACAACACCTACAAAGTAGGCCCGGCCGATGTGCTGATGATCAAGGTCTGGAACGAAGATAAATTTTCAGGTCCAGTGGTTGTCCATCAGGACGGTAAAATCACCCTTCCGTTGGTTGGCGATCTGGATGCCGGCGGCACCACTCCTCGCGACATTGAAAATACCGTGTCCAAGGCGCTCACCAAGTACGTTGTAAAGCCTCTGGTAACCGTTACAGTGCAAGCGGTTGAGAGCAAGAAATACTACCTGGATGGTTTAGTCAACCATCCAGGCGAGTTCACCTTGGCGATTCCGACTACTGTTTTAGAAGCAATTAGCAAAGCCGGCGGTTTGCAGGATTTTGCCAATCAGAAGAAAATTTATGTTCTCCGCGGCGATAAGAGGATTCCATTTAATTACAAGGAAGTGATTCACGGTAAGAATATGGAACAAAATATCCATTTAGAGCCGGGCGATCACATTGTCGTTAATTAAATCGTACTGCCAGATTTTTATTACAGCCAGTCTTAGGGACCTAAAGAATTAGAGAAACCGATGCTAGATAGACTTTCCGTTCCACGCCGTGCGCTCGATTTTGAAGACTACATAGATATTCTCCGGCGCAATGTTCGCTGGATCATCGGCCCAGCTTTCGCTGGAATCGTGGTTTCCACGGTGATCGCTTACCTGATGGAAGATACTTTCGTATCTACCGCGTTGATTCGCGTCGTCCCGCAGCAAATCTCTGGTGAGATCGTCCGCAGTATTAACTCGCAGGATGTTTCAGACCGCATCAACGGGATGGCGCAACAGATCTTAAGCCGTAGTACGCTCAGTGCCCTGATCAGCAGTTATGGTTTGTACAAGAGCGAACTAAAACGCGAACCGATGGAAGATGTGCTCACCACCATGAAGGAAGCCATCTTGATCCGTCCGGCGATGGGTGTCACCAACATTCAGAGTGGCCGGAACGTACCTGCTATGCAAGTGCAGTTCTCCTATCGCGACCGCTTAACGGCCATGCGAGTCTGCCAGGATTTGGTCTCGCGCTTCATGAATGCTAGTTCCCAGGAGTCGCTGCAGAATCAAGTTTCGGCCAATTCATTCCTGCAAGACGAGTATGAAAACGCCAAACGCGAACTGGAAGCAGCCGATCAGAAGCTTCAGGATTACGCGGTTCACCATGATGGCCAACTGCCCGACCAGTTGCAAAGTGTAATGGCCCAGATGAGCGCGCTGGAACAGCGTCTTGCCTCCCTTACCGATGCCGCGACTCGCAACAACGAACGCCGCATGATGATCGATACCGCGATCCACACTGCGAAAGATCGGCTGGCTTCTATAAAATCAACCAGCCCAGCCTCACAGGCGAGAGATTCGAAAGTTCTTGAGTTGGACAGGGAAATCGATAATTTGCAGTCGGACATTGCATCTATGAAAGATCGCTACACCGACGACTATCCAGATCTACAATCGGCGAAAGATCGGCTATCTGTTTTGAAACGCCAGCGCGATGAAGCGACGAAGGTCACTTCGAAGCCGGTCGATTCGGGCGTCGAAAGCGCCGCTGTTGCCCGCGAACGAATGGATGCTCAAGCGAACCTCGAAGCCTATCAAGTGCAACTCAGAGCGGCGCAGTTAGAAGAAAGCGATTTGAACCACAAAATCGCCGAAGTCAATTCTGTTCTGCGCACCTACCAAGCCAAGATTGAACAAGCTCCCGCTGGTGAGAAGGAATACACCGAATTGCAGCGTGACCGCGACAACGCCAAGGCGCAATTCGAGCAGCTTGAATCCAAGATCCGTTTGTCGAAGATCTCGCTGAACATGGAACGCCAGAAGCAAGGTGAGACTCTGGAATTGCTAGACGCGGCCTCTACTCCAACATCCCCCACTGCTCCTAAGCGCGGGTTAATCATCCCCATCGGTTTAGTAGGCGGTCTTCTCTTAGGCTTTATCTTGGTTGCCATACGTGAAGTTCGCGATACGTCTCTCAAGAACTTGAAAGACGCGCGGCTTTATACGCAACTCTCCATTTTGGGCAGCATCCCCTTGCTTGAAAACGACGTCGTCGTCCAACGTCGCAAACAAGTCATGTGGGTAGGCTGGGCAACCGCGACCATCCTTGGCATCGCCATCATGGCGGGCTCCGTGGCGCACTACTACTTAAGCAAGGCATAGAACAAAAATATGAGCCGAGTTCACGACGCGCTGCGCAAAGCGGCACAAGAAAATCCAGAAGTATCTCGACCTGATGCCGACAACCTTCGGGGTGGATCATTTGCGCGGTCCCCGCGCCTAGATGGGGCTTTTGATAAGGGATTTCGGCAAGCCGAAGAGCCCGCCGAGATCGGTGACATCGAAGTCTACATCCAGAATGCCCGCCGTGTCGAGTACAGCCCCTTAACAGATGCGCTACTCGTTAATCCCTCAAAGCCACGTGAAGCCCCAGCCGAAGAATTCCGTACTCTTCGCACTCGGCTGAACCACTTGCAAACGCTGCAGCCGCTCCACACGTTGGTTGTAACAAGTGCTTCGCCTGCGGAAGGCAAGTCGTTTACCGCGGCCAATCTCGCGCTGACACAAGCCCAGCTCGCTGATAAGCGCGTCTTGCTGGCGGATTTCGATTTCCGTCGTCCCACTGTCGACAAAACATTTCAGATTCCGATTTCCCCCGGTATGACCAACTACCTCACCGGGACAGCCTCGTTGGGCGACATCCTGATGCGGGTGGGTGATTCCAATCTCTATCTCATGACTGCGGGCGACGCGGTACCGAATCCGCTTGAACTCTTAAATCTTCGGGAGTGCCAGAGCCTCATCGGCGAACTTCGCAGCCACTTCGATTGGGTTATCATCGACAGTCCGCCGTTGCTGTTCGCTGCCGACGGCAACCTGCTCGCTACCATGTGCGATGGCACCATCCTCGTCGTGCGCATCGGCACCACCACCTTCGATTCCGTGACCCGCGCTTTGCAATCGCTGTGCGAAAACAACGTTTTGGGTATCGTTGTGAACGGCGCTCGTCGCGGCGAACTCTACAGTAAGTACACTTATTACCACGACTACTATTCGTACGGTGACGATGCCGAAACAAGCGACGAGTCCCGCGGCGAATACGTGGAAGCGAAATAACCGTGAGCTCAAAACCTACACCATCTTCCCTACCGCCGGGCAAGTACGCTGAGACTTCTCCCGGCGTCGACGAACTGTTCCGAATCCGTTGGAGTCCACGGTCGTTCGCCCCACGCGAAATTCCTACCGATGTTCTGGACACGATTCTAGATGCTGGCCGTTGGGCTCCATCGTCGTACAACGAGCAGCCTTGGCGATTCATAGTGGTGAGGCGCGAACATACCGAAGCCTTTCAAGCGCTACTGGGCGTGCTTATGCCTTTTAACCAGGCTTGGGCCAAGAATGCCTCTGTGCTGATCCTAACAGTCGCGCGGAGTAACTTCTCGCATAATGGCGCTCCTAACGCTTACGCTATCCACGACGCTGGCGCTGCGCTCTCGTACATGATGCTCCAGGCTGCCGCTTCCGGTGTTCAGGCGCACGCGATGGCCGGGTTCGATCATGCCAAGGCCCGTGAAGTCGCGGGTGTTCCAGCGGATTTTCAAATTGGCGCAGTCGTCGCCATCGGCTACGCCGATTCGGCCGACAAACTAGAGATGGATCAAATGAAACAGCAGGAGTTGGCTGCGCGCACGCGTAAGCCTATTTCTGAAATTGCGTTCGGCAACCATTGGGGCCAGCCTCTCGTAAAGTAACGACCGTCGCGCCCCATCCACCCGCCTCGGCTGGGGCGTCTCGATAATCGACTGCCCAAGGTGTGCGGCCGAGAATCGTCCGTACGGTATTGCGTTGTGCACCAATGCCACGCCCGTGAATGATCCGCAACCCAGTTAGACCCTTTCGATAAGCCTCTTCGAGATAAGCTTCAATCGCGTCCTTTACGTCGCGTGGCGCAAAGGAGTGTAGGTCGAGTATATCGGTAATGGGGATTTCGATCGGTTCTTCGTCTCCCATCGCGACGCTCAGAAGGGCCGAGTAGCGGTTGGCCAGCCGTTATGAGTCGTTGTTGGCGGAGCAGGCGCTTGCACTACCGCTGGCACCCTCGCCGGAGCTCCTGCCTGGTTCAGTTCCTCAGCCGTATAGACAATCGGTCGGTCTAGCACCATTTCCACGGTCGATCCCCGTTGCAGCGTTGCATCAGGGCCACGCGTCGACAAGATCCCGATCAAACCACCTGTAGCGCCGCTCGCCACCCCAATCAAGCCACCACCACCGATGTGCCCAGCCGCAGCGCCTACCGCCGTCCCAATGGCCGCGCCCTCGGCCGTAGTGCGAATCACCGTTTGCGCATCGCCGCTTTTGTCACTGGGTCCTCTGACCTTGCTGTTCTCGCGATCAAGTGTGCCGCCGTTCGATGCATCCAGCGCGCCCAAGTCGCCGCGGAAGTTCCGCGTCACGCCATTGGGAAGCGTTAACGAATCGAAGCGCACCTCTAACTCGCCCTTACCCTTCACCCGCCCAGGTCGCCGCACTGCAGTCACAGTTCCAGTCACCCAACTGCCTTGCGGCACGATCACTCTTCCGTTGGCGATCACCGGGAACGCTGTCTCTAAATAGAGCCGGTCGCCCACCAGCGCCTGCTTGGTGCTTACGCTGTTGATCATGTTCAAGAGAATGTGGGTTCCTGCCTCCACTTGAACGCTATCCGGCGGCGTTGCTGGCCTTTCCTTCAAAGCCGGTACAGGCGCAGTTTGCTGCGCCTGCAAATAACCTAGTAGACAGAAAAACGCCAAGCTTTTAGTCATGGCCACTCGCTCCCTTAATCAGTTTCCTACAGATGCCCTTAGCGCGCGAAGCGGCTTGCGCTGGTTCTCAACGACTTTCAGAGCTTTTTTGAATATCGTGCTTAACGGCAAGCTATTCAGATCAGCCAGCGCTATCCAATGGCAGTCCCCAACGCCGCGCGGAACTGGCGTCCGCCAAACCTGAATGCGGTAACTGTGCACCGTGATCCCGTGCTTAAACGCGCCCAACACCTCAGCCGGCTGAGCGTTAGGAAGTTGCTCCCTTTCAGGCAGTTCCCAGAAGCCGGGCATGAGTCGCGAATCGGGTGGCCGCTGCCAAGCCAGCACCTTGTCGTCCCGTTCAATCCAGAACAGAGATCGTTCGACCTCCAAGTTCTTCGCCTTCACCTTTTGTGCCGGGAACTCCTGCTGTAATCCCAGTTCGCGAGCCTTGCAAACCTGAGAAACCGGACAAAGCAAGCATTGGGGGTTCTTCGGCAGGCAAATCGTTGCGCCCAGTTCCATCATGGCTTGGTTGAAATCGCCAGGCTGCTTCTGGTCGAGTAACTGATCGGCCAGTTCCGCTATCTCTTTGCGGCCCACATTCGAGGCAAACAATCGGCTCACCACGCGAATGACGTTGCCATCCACCACCGCGTGCGGCAAGTTGAAGGCGATACTCGCGACGGCTGCGGCAGTGTAATCGCCGACACCGGGCAGTGCCAGGATGGCCGCGTGCCGGTCTGGGAAACTGCCTAGCTCGACGATTTCGATAGCCGCTCGCTGCATGTTCCGTGCCCGATAGTAATAGCCGAGCCCCGCCCAATGGCGTAACACGTCTTCTTCGGGCGCAGTCGCGAGCGCATGGAAATCTGGGAAGCGCGCCATGAAGCGCTCGAAATACGGAATAGCCGCAGCCACGCGCGTTTGCTGCAGCATGATCTCCGATACCAAGATCGCGTACGGGTCTTTGGTGCGCCGCCAAGGCAAGTCGCGCTTCTGCGCGGCGAACCATCTGAGCAGATTCGCGCGGAAGGCTTTCAACTTTGGCCGCGGCCACATGTGATTCGGCATCTTATACTAGGTGAGGAAAGCCCTGCCAAAACCTAGCTTACCTTCCGTTTCTCCTTCTGTCCCGGTTTCCCAAGGTGGTTCGTCCGGGTCGCCGGTACTGGGCGTACATGGTGCGCGCGTACACAATCTCAAGAACGTCAGCGCCGATATCCCGCACAACCAACTGACGGTCGTCACGGGAGTTTCGGGTTCGGGCAAGTCTTCCTTGGTTTTCGATACGATTTACGCCGAAGGCCAACGCCGTTATGTGGAGTCGCTCTCGGCCTACGCACGCCAATTCCTGGAGCGGATGGAAAAACCTGATGTGGATGAGATTGTTGGCATCGCGCCACCCATTGCGATCCGCCAGAAGAACCAAACCCGCAACCCGCGTTCGACCGTCGCCACTGCCACTGAGTTGTACGATTTCATGCGTCTTCTATGGGCGCGCGCGGGCCGCACGTATTGCCCGAACGATGGGACGCGCATCCAAAGTGACACGGTCGACCAAGTCGCCGAGGCCATGCTCTTGGAACCGGAAGACTCGCGATGGTATGCATTGTTTCCGGTAAAGGCGCAAGGAGCCAACGAAGCCACAGCGTTGCGTGACCGTCTTTTCGACCTGCGCAAGAAAGGCTTCAATCGACTTTTCCAAGAGGGCAAGACGTTTGAGTTTTCCACGCCGGAATCGTTACTCGAAATCGATTTTGCCAAACCGCTTTACATCCTTGCCGACCGCATCGTTATCCGGCCAGACTCCCATCAGCGCATCGTCGACACAGTTGAAATCTGCTACCGCGAGGCTGGAGAGATCTTCTTTGAGCAGGCCGCTGTTCCCAATCCTCGCCAACTGCACTTTAGCGAGAGGTTCGCCTGTAAGATGTGCGGTTTAGTCGCGGCCAAGCCAGAGCCTACCCTGTTCAGCTTTAACAATCCGATGGGGGCTTGTCCAACTTGCCAAGGTTTCGGCAACACGGTCGATTACGACATGGACCTCATCGTGCCGGACCCGTCACTTTCGCTCGAAGAAGGCGCGGTGGACCCATGGACCAAGCCGCAATACAGTTGGTATTTCGACGAAGACCTCAAGCCAAAAGCGCGCGGCAAGGTGCGGTTAAACGTTCCTTACGCGGAACTCAAAGTGGATGAGAAGGAATTTGTCCGAGGCCACGTTTTCCGTTTCTTCCAGGAAGTCGAGCGCAAGAAGTATAAGGTTCATGTGCGAGTTTTCATGAGTCGCTATCGCGCCTATACGCAATGCCCAGCTTGCCGCGGCGGACGGCTCCGTAAAGAAGCCTTGTGGGTGCGGTTGGGCGAGTGCAACATTGCGGAGGTTTCCGCCATGAACATCCGGCGCGCGCAGCACTTTTTCGATACGCTCGATTTGAGCCCAGAGGAGCGCGAAATTGCCGACAAAGTTCTGGATGAGATTCGCCAGCGCTGCAAATTCCTAAACGATGTTGGGCTGGAATATTTGACGCTCGACCGTTTATCGGCGACGCTGTCGGGCGGGGAAGCGCAGCGCATTCAATTAGCCACCTGCCTTGGGTCACGGTTGGTTGGTGCGACATATGTTCTCGATGAGCCGTCGATTGGATTGCACAATCGCGATACGGCCCGGCTCATCAAGATTTTGAAAGATCTCAAGGAACTGGGTAACACGATTATCGTGGTGGAGCACGATCCGGAGATAATGGCCGAGGCGGACTACATTCTCGACCTTGGTCCGGGCGCGGGTGAAAATGGCGGCAAAATCATTTTTGCCGGTACATACCCCGAGTTGCTGCAATCTTCTGCGTCATTGACGGGTCGTTATCTGCGCGGCGAACTTGTCGTTTCACGGCGCGCCGAACGCCGGAAAATAAGCAACAAGCGCAAGCTGGCATTCTATGGCGCACGTGCGAACAACCTGAAGAATGTGGATGTTGAGATACCGCTCGGAATGATGGTGGCGGTAACGGGCGTTTCCGGCTCGGGCAAATCTAGCTTGGTCCATGACGTTATTTATCAGGCTTTAGATGCGGTGGTGAATAAGGAACGGCAAGCTCCCAAAGGCGAGGCATCGGAGGGGGGACGGAAACTGTCGCTAAAGCGGGTCGATAAGGCGGACTTGCTGACGAGCGTTGTGATGGTGGACCAGTCGCCGATTGGCCGGACGCCGCGCTCGAACCCAGTTACTTATGTGAAGGCGTTCGATATTATTCGCGAGATTTTCGCGCGCACTCCCGAGGCGGAAAAGCGCGGCTACGAAGCAGGTCATTTTTCGTTCAACATTCCTGGTGGCCGTTGCGAGACGTGCCAAGGCGATGGGACCGTTACCGTCGAAATGCAGTTTCTGGCGGATGTCGAGTTGATCTGCGAAGAGTGCAAGGGGACGCGCTACAAGCAAAAGATTCTCGATATCAAGTATCGCGGCTTGAATATTCATGAAGTGCTGCAACTGACCGTGCGCGAGGCATTGACGTTCTTCGCTGATTCGGCCAAATTGGCGCAGCGTCTGAAGGTGCTGAACGATGTGGGATTAGGCTACCTGCGGCTCGGCCAATCTGCGACAACGTTGAGCGGCGGCGAGGCGCAACGCGTGAAACTGGCAGCGCACTTAGCGCAGGCTAGCTGCGAAGGCACGCTGTTCCTGTTCGATGAGCCGACCACGGGTCTGCACTTTGACGATATTTCAAAGCTGCTTTTGGCGTTTGAGAAACTGATCGCAAACGGCGGCAGCATTCTAGTAATTGAACACAATCTCGATTTGATTCAGGCTGCCGATTGGATTATTGACATGGGTCCGGAGGGCGGGGACGCCGGCGGCCGCATTGTCGCGCAAGGAACGCCGGAAGCAATTGCCTCCAACGCTGAATCTTACACGGGCAAGTACTTGAAGCAGGCGCTGGCGCAACGCGCGATTGCATAGATGGATTCGTTGAAGGATCTGCCGTCGGTCGATCAAGTGCTGCGAAGCCTGAGCAACAGATATGGCTGGCCACACGAAGTCGTGGTGGCGGAAATTCGCGCAGCGTTGGCCGAACAGCGTGAAGCGCTGAAAGCCGGTGGCGCGGTGGTGGAGGCGGCGCCGATAGTTGAAGAGCGCTTGCGCAAACTGAGCAGGCCATCGTTACGCAACGTAATTAACGCTACCGGCGTTGTGCTGCATACCAATCTGGGTCGAGCGCCGCTGGCGGAGTTTCAACCGCTGAGCGGCTACACGAATCTAGAATATGATTTGGCTGCGGGCAAACGTGGGAAGCGCGATGTCCATACTTCCCAAGTGCTCGAAAAACTGATTGGCCGTCCGGCGATTCTGGTGAATAATAACGCGGCGGCGGTGTACTTGGTGTTGCATGAAATGGCCGCTGGGCACGAAGTGATTGTGTCGCGCGGCGAACTGATTGAGATTGGCGATGGCTTCCGCATTCCGGAAATCATGACGCGCTCAGGGTCGGTATTGCGCGAAGTGGGAACCACGAATCGGACTAGCTTGGTGGATTACCGCAACGCGATTAATGCGAATACGAAGCTGATTATGCGGGTTCATCCATCGAATTTTAGGGTGACGGGTTTCACGGCGCGGCCATCTTTGAAAGAATTGGCTGACTTGGGCCGCGAAACGGGCATTCCGGTTTACGAAGATCTTGGCAGCGGCTGTCTAGCTGATCTGCGCGCGCAAGGCATTGACGAGCCGTTGGTGAGCGATAGCGTAGCGGCGGGAGTAAATTTGCTGTCCTTTAGTTGCGACAAGCTGTTGGGAGGCCCGCAAACAGGAATTATCGCGGGCGATGCCGAACTGGTCGCGCGAGTACGACGCAACCCGATGTACCGCGCTTTTCGCGTCGACAAACTTATCATTCAAGCGCTTGAAACAACTCTGCTCGCTTTGCTGCGGCAAGACTGGCAAGCAATTCCAGCGCTGCGTATGATTTTTGCGAACACCGATGCGCTTCAGAAACGCGCGCAAACAGTTCACGCGCAACTTGATATAAAGTCCGAGGTTATAAAGAGCGAATCTCCCATTGGCGGTGGATCAACACCTGATCAAGTGTTGCCGACGTGGGTGGTCGCTCTTGAAGTGCCAAACCCAAACGCTTTTGAAAAGCGCTTGCGTGTTGCTGAGCGTCCAGTGGTGGCTCGTATCGAGCGCGACCGAATCATTCTCGATATGCGAACCATTGCGGAGAGCGAGATTCCTGCTTTGGTCGCTGCAATCAAAAGTGCCGCGTCTTAAACAAACTTGCCCGCAACGATGGTCGCCACTGGTCCGCCTTTGAACTTGCGTCCGTGAAAGGGTGAGTTGCGGCTCTTCGATGGTGACTTGCTGACGTCGTAAGTCCATTTATTCGCAGTGTTGAAGATCGTCACATCGGCGGCAGCGCCGGGCCGCAGCGTGCCTCGGTCAAGCGATAAAATCCGCGCGGGGTTGTGAGTGAAGAGCTTTACGATGTGCGAAATATCGACATGCCCAGGATGGTAAAGCTGCTCTAGCGCCAGGGCAAGTGCGGTTTCAAGTCCGATAATGCCGAACGGGCAGCGCTCAAATTCCTGCATTTTTTCATCGCCAGGATGGGGCGCGTGATCGGTGGCGATGGCATCAATTGCCCCACTAATCAGCCCACGCGTTACCGCTTCCACGTCGGGGCGTTCGCGCAGAGGCGGCTTCATTTTGTAGTTGCTGTCGTAAGGCGGCATGTCCGCATCGGCCAAAACGAAATGGTGAGGCGTTGCTTCGGAGGTGACTTTTATGCCGCGCGATTTAGCGAATGCTACCATTTCGACTGCGATGCGAGACGATATGTGCGCAACGTGATAACGGACGCCTGTTACTTCAGCGAGTAGGATATCGCGCGCTACCATCACGTCTTCAGAACTGCGAGGAATACCGCGCAAGCCCAGCCGCGTGGATACGAGGCCTTCATGCATATCGCCACCGGTGCTCAAGTGCAGGTCTTCGCAATGCTCAATCAGCGGCAGATCGAGGGCGCGGGCAAACTCCATGGCATGGCGGACAACGCGTGCATTCATGACTGGCTTGCCGTCGTCGGATATAGCGACAATACCGGCTTGCTTCATGGACCCATATGACGCTAGTTCTTCACCGGCACTGTTCTTTGTGATGGCTCCAATGGGGTAAACGTTTACAACTGCATGCCGCCGCGCGCGATCGACAATGTAGCTGGTGACAGTGGCGTTATCGTTCACCGGCTGGGTATTGGGCATGCAGCAAATAGAAGTGAATCCGCCCGCTGCGGCTGCCCGCGAACCGGATTCAATGGTTTCTGAATGCTCGAATCCAGGCTCGCGCAAATGAACGTGTATATCTACAAAGCCGGGTGCGACAAAGAGGCCCGAGGCGTCGTATGTCTCTGCGCCGGTGGCGTCAATATTAGCGGCAACTTCACGAATAATTCCGTCTTCAATTGCCACATCGGCTACCTGGTCGAAGTTCGCCGAGGGATCGATCACGCGACCGTTCTTAATAACCAGTTTGCTCACTGCGCCAAGACCCTTTCCAGCACGGCCATTCGTACGGAGATACCGTTTTCAACCTGATTCAAGATTGCGGAACGTTGCGAGTCGGCGACCTCAGATGAGATTTCGCGGCCACGATTAATGGGTCCGGGGTGCATCACAATAACGTTTGGTTTCGCGGCCTCGACATGTTCAAGCCGCAAACCGTAAAAACTGAAATATTCAGCGGCGGGAAATGCGGCTTCATTCTGGCGTTCAATTTGCACGCGCAGCATCATGATGACGTCTGAGCCGCGGATAGCATGCTCCATGTCGGTTGTAAGTTCGATCCCTGGTGCGATTTCGCCAATCTGCGGCGGCAATAACGTCGCTGGCCCGCACAAGACAATCTGAGCGCCAAATTTCGACAGCAGGAAAATGTTAGAGCGCGCTACGCGGCTATGGGCAATGTCGCCGATGATGGCCACGCGCAGATTTTCTAGTGTGCCACGGCGATCAAGTATGGTGAGTGCATCGAGCAAGGCCTGTGTTGGATGTTCGTGTGTCCCGTCACCAGCATTCACGATAGGAACCGGCAAGTAGCGCGATAGGAAATGCGGTGCACCGGAAGCAGCATGTCGCATTACAATTGCGTCGGGCCGCATGGCGCCCAACGTGTTTAAGGTGTCTACTAGCGATTCGCCTTTCGAGACGCTGGATCCGGAACTGGTAATGGATAATACTTCCGCGCCTAACCTGCGGGCGGCAATCTCAAAGCTGGTGCGCGTTCGGGTAGAAGCCTCGAAGAAGAGATTGACAATGGAGCGCCCCTGCAAAATGGTGGTGCGCTTGAACGGCTGGCCGGCGGCGGGCTGAAATGTTTTCGACCGTGCCAGGATTGCTTCGATATCCTGCCGGGAGATTGATTCAATGTCGAGTAAGCCTTGGCTCATTTGGAGATGCGGAATGTTGGCCGCCTACACTTTTGCGGCGGAATCGTCGACTCTTTCTACCAAGAGCACCTTCTCTTGATTGTCGATTTCCTGAAATTTTACTTCAATGATTTCGTTCGCGCTGGTTTGAACCATGCGACCCACGTAGCGGGCCTCAATTGGCAATTCGCGGAAGCCGCGATCGATAAAAACGAGTAATTGTACGCGGGCGGGGCGGCCGTGGTCGAACAAAGCATCGAGCGCGGCGCGAATTGTGCGGCCGGTATAGAGAACATCGTCCATGAGCACGATGTCTTTGCCATCTACTGCGAATTCAAGCTGCTTTGCCTTCACAATGGGGCGCTCGCCGACTGTGGAAAGATCGTCGCGATAGAGGTTGATATCAAGAATTCCAACGGGAATATGGAGGCCTTCCAAACTTGAGATTTTCGCTGACAATCTTTGTGCTAGCGGCACGCCTCGTCGCTTAATACCCACGAATGCGAGGGTCTTGAGATCGCCGCTCTTTTCCAGAATCTCGTGGGCCAAACGGACCAACGTGCGGTCCATTTCCGACGGACCCATCAATTGTTTCTTTTCACGTACTGTGGCCATAAAAATTGAGTTCAGCTTAACACGGATATATACTTGTCGTGATTTACAAATAATCTAAAATGTTGCCTATGGCTGACAAACCACCGCAAACACTAGCAAATCATGTGCGTTACGATCCGCTGTTTCATTTTTTTCTTGCACCCGTATCTTTGGTGCTTCTGGTATGGAGTATCACTCACTTGGTGCGCCATTTCAATCATGAGTCACTGGCTTTCTCGGTCGCCGCTTTGTTGATTTTTCTGACCGTATTCAAGACTCGAATTTATGCCTTAAGAGTCCAGGACCGGCTCATTCGGCTTGAAGAACGTTTGCGCCTAGAGAATCTTTCGCCATCGGGCATAGTTCCGGCGTTGAGCGTAAGCCAGCTAGTTGCGCTGCGATTTGCATCCGATGCGGAACTGCCGAGTCTGGCTGAGAAGGCTGCGACGGGTAATCTGACTTCGAAGCAAATCAAACAGGCGATTCAGAATTGGCGGCCGGATTACTTCCGGGTTTAGAGATACTTTCGATAGATACGCCACACATCAAGAAATGATTTGATAAAGTCGCTCGGCTGCAGTTTTGAGCCGGCGACGTCTGTCCACTTTTCCAAAGGATATTCGTAAATTGTCGCTGCCAATTCGTCGGGCGATCTTTTCAACAAACTCATATAGCGCGCGAGAATCTCCACGTCGAAGACCCATTTCGAAATGAACGGTTGGGCGAATATGTAGCGCGTGTGAGCCGCTACGCGAAAGAGTTTAGCGCCGCACTGGGTGTCATAAATGCTCAAGCGAAGCAGGTTTGAGACAACCGTGGCGAAGGCGCGGCCCGGGTAGTGGCGGACAGCGCGGCGATTCACTTCGCGGCCCAACAGCTTTACGCGCGCACCGAACACCATTTCAATCGCTGGCTTCTCGTCCAGTACTTTAGCGAAGGACATGACTGCATTTAAGGGAGTGGCTAGATCTGCATCCCAAAAGCCCACCATGCGGGGTGCGAACTTATCTAGTGCATGCAGAATTCCGAGGCGCACTGCTTCAGCCTTGCCGCCGTTCTGTGCGCAAGGAAGGATGCTGACATTGGCTTCGTTGCCTTCGCGAACGGTTTCCAAAACGGCGAGTGTCTTGTCCACGCTGCCATCATCGACGAATAAAATATGGACACTGCGGTTCTGCTTAGCGAAGTCGTGAAATTCCTGAATGTCGAGCCGCGCCGCTTCGTTGTAGCACGGCACGATGAGTGAAATTGGCCCGATACTACTTGCCATTATGGGGGAGAATCACGGTTTTACCGGTGTGCGCGGATTGACGCGCGGCGTCTAAGATTTCGCTCACAATCAAATTTGTTTCCAGGGAAGAAAGGCCGTCGAGGTCTTTGATGTCTCCGTGTACAACCGCTGCAAAGTAGTGTAACGAATCGTCGTATGGTGCTGGGAGCGGCGTTGCTTCTTGTTCCTGCGCTTCTTTCCCTGATAGACGAACAACCGCATGATCGCGCAGAACGGTTGAAATGGAGCCGGTGCGCCCGTAAACCTGCATGTCTTTAATTGCATACGGCCAGTTCCAGGATGGTTCAAGAATGGCTACAGCTTTCGGATAGGTGAGAATGACGTTTGCTTCGTCATCCACCTTTGGATA